>VFSW01010619.1_pt1 | contig 13035 bp, 15 predicted proteins | sample 5358111 | NCBI WGS metagenome assembly VFSW01 (sample SAMN11554181, study PRJNA540505) | mine drainage metagenome | isolation source: sediment from site ElyBrook_90M | place: USA: Ely Copper Mine, Vershire, VT | collected 2017 | reverse complement strand
AGGCGCGGTCATCTGGGTCTACATCGGCGAGGTCTTCCCGAACCGCGTCCGCGCCCAAGGCCAGAGCCTCGGCAGCTTCGCCCACTGGTTCATGAACGCCCTCATCTCCGGCATTTACCCGCTGCTGGCGGCCACTTCCGGCGCCTACCCGTTCGTCTTTTTCTCGCTCATGATGACGCTGCAGTTCTTCGTCGTGTTGTTCATTTACCCCGAGACGAAAGGGATCTCGCTCGAACAGATGCAGCGCAAGTTGGGCATCGAGTGAGACGATGGGTGTTCGCGTGACCGTTACCGTCGAATTGCCGGCCGATCTCGCAGCCGCACTCACCGCTCAGGCGCAAGCGAACGGCCTCGACCTGTCTCAGTACGTCGGGCGTCTGCTTTGCGAGCAAGCAACTCCGCATGCGGGGGCCGCCCTCTCACCGGCCGAGCGTGCGGCGGCGTGGCGCGATTCGGTCCGCGGCCTTCCTCACACTCAGCCACTTTCCGGCGACGCAATCAGCCGCGAAAGCATTTATGGCGATCGTGGTAGATGAGCATCTTGGCCGATACGAATATCCTTCTGCGACGTACACAACCTGATCATACAAGTCGTACTTTAGCGGTCGAGAGCGTCGCAAAACTGCTCGCTGCCGGCGAGGCTGTCTGTTTCACGCTGCAGAACATCTCCGAATTCTGGAATGTGGCTACTCGCCCTCGGCTTACAACGGTCTCGGATTCCCAGTTGCAGTTGCGCTCAGCGAATTGGAGAAAATCGAACGGCTCCTGACGTTGCTCCCGGATTCTCCCGCAGTCTATGGGGAGTGGAAGCGCCTAGTGGTCCAACTCGGAGTCCACGGAAGCAAGGTCCACGACGCAAAATTGGTGGCCGCGGTGAGCATCCACGGCATCCGCAGGATTCTCACCTTCAATACCGCAGACTTCAGCCGCTACGACGTCAAAGCGGTGCATCCGTTATCGTTGTCAGCTTAGAAACGCGAAGGAATCGGGGCCATCGTCACTGGGGCCCAAGTCCGCGGCTAACGCTTTCCCTTGTACGAGCGTTTCAGAGGATCGGGATGTGCTATAAGATCCCCATGAAACTCGGCGACGCTGCGGTTACAATCACACTCGGACTCTCTTCCGGGTTGGCAGGCGCCTGGATGTTCTCGGAGGCGTCCGGGAGACAGTCGGTTCACGCTTATGACGGGCAGGCCCGCTATCGCCTTCTTCGCACGCAACGGCTTGAGATCGTGGATGAACGGGGCGACGTGTTCGCCGTCCTGGCGACAGGTAAGGCGCCCGCCTCCGCCGTCTCGCTCACAATGACAAGCCGTGCTGCCGGGAGCGAACACCAGACAACCATTTCCCCGTTTGCCATTTCAGCAACTAGCGGAGACGGGGACGACGCTATCATCAAGGCTGATAGGGTCGTGATATCGATGATCTCGCCGAACCGAAAACGAGGCGTCATTCAGGTTGGCCGCAACGTTGACGTCGGCGAAGATCCCTCCCACGAATCGGCAACGATTGAGGTGAGAAACGACCAAGGCGGTACGACGCTTAGCGCGAATAGGCTCACGTTGTGGGACCAGGACAACAATACCAGAGCGCTTCTCGGGACGATGCCCGTAGGAGGTGACCTAAATAGTCCCACTCTGATCCTCCTCCCCAAGAACCGCCGCGACTTAGCAACGGGGATCGGAGTCAACCCCGACGGATCCGGGGTTGTGGTCGTCAAGGACCAGACCGGAGTATTTAGCAAGACGTTGGAGTTCGGCAAGTAAAACCGTGCTCGAATTTGAGTTGAAGAATTTGATCCCTGCCAAGATCAACACCTTCCCGAAGCTTACATCTGACCATGCTCCGTATAGATTCCACGAGTGGTCTACCGGTCGCAATGGCGTCGAATCCCTTTACTACCAATTCCCAAAGCGCAATGGAACGGGAATGAACCGAAAGCGCATCCCCTTACCCGAAATCCGGGCTGCGCTGGAGAAGCTGAAGGCGAGCGAGAATCTTGACGGGGAGGGGTTCCGCGTAGCTTGTCCAATCGCGGAGGGCGACGGGCACTGTGGTTATTGCGTGATAGGCAGAATCTTCGAGGCGCTTGGCGTCGCCAGGCTCGACTCCGCCGCCAGTCGGTTCGTATTGACGGACCGCGAGAGGGCGACGAAGTTGTTGGGATGAGGTCCTTGTTTCTTGTCTCGCCATCCGATTTCCCGAAGACGAAAGGCATCCCGCTCGAACAAATGAAGCGCACACTGGGGATCGAGTGAAAGCGGAGGCGCATGGCCTGGACACGCCAAGACGTACCGGCCTCCTCGCGCGGCGGAATGTCCGCGAGCCCTGGGATACCGCGACGCGCCTCGCGGCCAGCGCCCGTCTCCCATAGTCGCTGGCGATTGCGCGATGCGCGGTGGGGAAAATCGAGCGCTTCCCGGCGCTCCCCGGGCTCGGCGACGGGTCTACGGGAAATCGATGTGGCAGGTGGTCCAGGGCAGATTTCCGGGAGCGAGATCCACCGCGCCAGGCTGACGGAGGCGCCGAGCCTCCATCGGCTCCGAAGGATTCCCAGGCTCCGTAGCGAGGAGGTCAGCCGGTACGACATGGAAGCGCTCAATCCGCTAAAGTCGCCGTCGCTAGAGACCTTGCTGCAACGAATCCAGTCTGGGCGGGAGTGGGCCGCGACGAATAGACTGAGGTCCAAATTAATCGATCATTCCGCTCGCAGCGCCTGCATTGGATCGATCCGCGCCGCCCGCCGCGCCGGCAAAAACGATGCGAGAATCGCCATCGCCAACAACACCATAGCCGCCACCGAGAATATGAATGGGTTCACCGCGCCGACCTGAAACAATAAACTTCCGAGCAATCGACTCAATGCGAGCGCCCCGGCCAGACCGATCGCGACGCCCGCCGATGTCATTCGAAAGCCGAATCCCAAAACCATCCGCAGCACATCCGCCGGCTGCGCGCCAAGAGCCATCCGCACGCCAATCTCCGGCGTACGCTGCACGACCGCATACGCCATCACCCCGTAAATGCCGATGCAGGCCAGCACGAGCGCCAGCACGGCAAAGCCGGAGATCAACATCGAACTGGCGCGGCGCACCGCCAGCGTCTGGTGAACCAACGAATCCATCGAGGTTTCCTTTAATAAAGGCAGGTTGGGATCGGTACTCCAAAGCGCCTGTTCCGCCGCTTTCACCATCGCCTCGGGATCGGTCTCCGTGCGCAGCGTGAAGGCGATAATCGGAAACGGCCGCTGATTGAAGGGCCGATAGATTTCGGCATGGGTCGGCTGATCCTGGCCAAACGATTTCACGTCGCCGGTCACGCCCACAATCCGCCACCAATCCGGTTTGTCCGCGGCGCCCAGATTCAACTCCTCGCCGACCGGGTCCTTGCCTTGGAAATACCGGTTCGCGAACGTCTCGTTGATCATCGCCACGCGCGCGCTCCCGGATCGATCCTCGCCGGTAAAATTCCGGCCGCGAAGCAGTGGAATCCGCATCGAGGCCAGGTAATTCGGAGTGATGACGCGATCGTCCGCTTCCGGAGCCTGTCCATCTTTTGGCGCGGGCCGCCCGCGAAGGGTGAAGTTACTGGTTCCCCAGAAGCCGCTCAAGGGCAGAAAGTTCGTCGCCGCAGCCGATTTCACGCCTGGGAGCGCGTTCATCCTTCTCACCACGTCCTCTACGAGTGCGCGCGCTTTTTCGCCATCGCTCCGCGGATAACGGTCGGGCGGAAGGAAGAGCTCAAGTGCGAGAACATGGTCCGGCTGAAACCCCAGTTTCGCGTCCACGACATTTTTGAAACTCGCGACAACCAACCCGGCGCCGGTCAGCAGCATTAGCGACAGCGCCATCTCAATCACCACAATCGCGCTGCGCGAGCGGCTCGACCACCGGCTCGCGATAGAGCCTCGCGCCGGCTCTTTGATCGCGCCGCCTCTCTCCCCCCGCGTTGCCATGATCACCGGGGCGATTCCGAAGAGAAGCGCCGTGAGCACCGTAACGGCGGCCGCAAATAACAAGACACCTCGATCGATCGGAATCTGAGTCACCTTTGGGATGCTCAGATTCGCCACATCGTTGGGAAACAGCGCCAACAGCGAATGCGTACCCGCCAGCGCAAGCAGCATCCCGGCCGCGCCGCCCATCGCCGCCAGCAGCAGGCTTTCGGCTGTAAATTGCCTCAGCAATCGCCTGCGCGTCGCGCCGAGAGCGAGCCGCACGGCGATCTCCTTCCGCCGCTCCGCGGTGCGCGCCAGCGCCAGCCCGGCCGTGTTCGCGCACGCAATCAGCAGCACGAGCCACGCCGTGCTCATCAGGATCAACAGCGGCTCGCGAATGTCGCCGTCTAACTGCTCCCGCAGAGGAGCCAGAACGACGCGATTGCCGGTATCGGTATGCGGGTGGGCGGCGGCCACCTGCGCTTCCAAAGTATTGATCGCCTGTTGCGCGGCGGCGAGAGCTACTCCCTTCTTGAGCCGTCCGAGAATGCGCACGTATCTGTGGCTGAAGTCGTCGAAAGACGCGGGAGCCATCGCCGCCGGAGTCCAGATCTCCACTTCGGTCGGATAGTTAAAGCCGGGTGGCATTACTCCCAGCACTGTGTGGGCGACCCCGTTCAGCGTGATCGTCCTGCCGGCGATGTTGGGATCGGAACGAAATTTCGTTCGCCACAGGCGATCGCTCAACAGCGCCACTCTGGCGCCTCCCGGCCTGTCCTCCCGCTCCGTATAAAGGCGCCCGATCCGCGGTTCCACGCCAAGGATCCGGAGATAATTCGCCGATACCGCATAACCGAACAGCAATTGCGGAGCGCCTTCGCCCGTCAGCGTCTTCTCGTCGTCATAGGAAGAAGCCAGATCCTCGAAGATGCCGCTCCTTTGTCTCCATATCGCGAAGTCGCCGGCGGTGCTGGGCACCGGTTCGCCGCCCAGTGCGGGATTTGACGTCCAAACCGCGACGATACGATTCGCGTCTTTATACGGCAGCGGAGCTAACAATACCGCCTTCACGACCGAGAAAATCGCGGTATTCGCGCCAATCCCGAGCGCCAGCGTCGATACGGCTACGATCGTGAAGCCGGGATTTTTCCGCAACATCCGGGACCCAAAGCGGATGTCCTCCAGTGTCTTTTCGAGCCAGGCCGTCCCTCGCGCATCCCGGCATTCTTCCTTTACCTGTTCCAACCCTCCCGCATCCCGTAGCGCCGCACGCCTCGCTGCCTCCGGCGAAAGTCCGCCGGCGAGATGCCGCTCCTTCTGGCGCTCGATGTAGTCTTGTAGCTCGTCATTCAAATCCGCCTCGACCTCCGAGCGCCGGAACAGCCAACGAACCCATAACCGCAAGCTCCGTATGACTCTCATTTCGCAGCTCCGTTTAACTCTCGAAAACGATCGTAGAGATCGCACCGGACAGACGCTTCCAATCTGCCGCCTCCCGCTGAAGGCGCTTGCGTCCCTCCTTGGTGATCGAATAAAACTTCACCCGGCGCCCGGCCTCGTTCACGGACCATTCCGCCTCGATCCAGCCCGCATGTTCCAGTTTGTGCAACGCCGGATAGAGCGAACCGGGGCCCACTTGCAGCACCTCCTTCGACATCCGGCTTAGACGCTCGCCGATCGCCCATCCATGCAACGGTTGCAGAGCGACAATCTTGAGGATCAGGAGATCCAGCGTACCCTGGACCAGGCCGGTGGGTTTACTCACGCATAGTATTGTAACCGATATCGGTAACCATCATCGACGTCGTTCCATCGGATGCTCCGCCTTCAAATCCATTTCTTCCGCAGCAGCCACACTTTGATCGCTTGCGTCAGCCCCACATACGCCAGCAGCGTCAGCATCAGAATCGGCCAATACAGCCCCGGTAAGTGCGCCAGCCCGAGCGAAGACGCCAGCGGCGAATACGGCAGCGACATTCCGAAGGCCATGATCGACAACGTCGTCGCCGTCAGGGGCCAGCTCGCCCGGCTCTGCAGGAACGGAATTCTGTTGGTGCGAATCACGTGGATGATCAACGTCTGCGTCATCAGTGACTCGACGAACCAGCCCGTTTGAAATACCTTCGCGCGCGACGGGTCCCAGCAGTGGAAGACCCAGAGCATGACGAAGAACGTCGTGTAGTCGAAGATCGAACTGATGGGGCCAATGAAGAGGATGAACCGGCGGATCTCTCCGATGTTCCAGGGCCGAGGATGCGCCACTTGCTCGTCGTCCACCGCGTCGGTTGGGATCGGCACCTGCGAAAAATCGTAGAGCAGGTTGTTCGTCAATACTTGGATCGGGGCCATCGGAAGGAACGGAAGAAACGCGCTCGCTCCCAGCACGCTGAACATGTTCCCGAAGTTGGAACTCGCTCCCATTCGGATGTATTTCAGGATGTTCGCAAAGACTTTGCGGCCCTCGATCACGCCCCCTTCGAGCACCATGAGATCGCGTTCCAGCAGGATCAGATCGGCCGACTCCCTGGCGATGTCGGTGGCCGAATCGACCGAAATACCGACGTCGGCGGCTCGCAGCGCCGGTGCGTCGTTGATCCCGTCGCCGAGGAAGCCGACCACATGCCCCTTGCCGCGAAGGACGCGGATTACTCGCTCCTTGTGCGCCGGTGACAGCCGCGCCATCAGCGCCGCCTTCTCCGCGGCCTCGGACAGTTCGGCGTCCGCCATCTTCTCCACGTCCGCGCCCAGCAGCATCGGATCGGGCGAAAGGCCGACGTCCTTGCAAACCTTGCGGCTGATGAGCTGGTTGTCCCCGGTGAGAATCTTCACCGCCACACCGTGTCTGTGCAGCGCCTCGATCGCCCGTCCCGCCGTGACCTTGGGCGGGTCCAAAAACGCCACGTAACCTTTCAACACCAGGTCGCGTTCGTCGTCCCGCGAGCAGGCCTGCTTTCCGGTCAGTTCCTTCGCCGCCACCGCCAGTACGCGGAAGCCGTCGTTGCTCAGGCTTTCGTATTCTTCTTTCAAGCCGACCATCAACTCAGGGTCCATCGGAGACAATTTCCCGTCGAGTTCGAAGTGGGAACACTGGTGAAACATCTCCTCCGGCGCTCCCTTGGTGAGAAGAATCGCCTTGCCCTCGGGATCCTCGACCAGTACCGACATCATGCGCCGGGTGAAGTCGAACGGCACCTCGTCCAGCTTCTTGTATTTCTCCACCGTCGCCTGCCCATGGAAGTCCGCGCTGTTCAGGATGGCCCGATCCAGCAGGTTCTTCAGGCCCGTTTGAAAATGACTGATCAGATACCCGTCGAGAAGCACTTCTTCCGATTCCCGTCCGGCGACGTTACAGTGCCGCTGCAACACGACGCGGTCCTCGGTGAGCGTGCCGGTCTTATCGGTACACAACAGATCCATGCCGCCGAAGTTCTGAATCGCGTTGAGCCGTTTCACGATTACCTTCCGGCGGCTCATGGCGAGCGCGCCCTTAGCCAGGCACACGGAAACGATCATCGGCAGCATCTCGGGAGTAAGTCCAACGGCAACGGCCATCGCGAAGAAAAACGCCTCTTCCCAGTTGTGCTTGGTGAGGCCGTTGATCAGAAAAACCAGCGGCACCATCACCGTCATGAAGTGAATCATCAGCCACGTGAAGCGGTTCAGACCCTGGTCGAAGCTTGTCGGCATCCGTTCGCCGGCGATGGAGCTGGCCATGCTTCCGAAGTAGGTTTTCACTCCCGTCGTCACCACCACCGCCGTCGCCGTGCCGCTCTGCACGCTCGTCCCCATGAAGCAAATGTTTTTCAGCTCGATCGGCGAGCTCGCCTCGTCCTTTTCCGGGTCGTGGAATTTTTCCACCGGCAGCGATTCGCCGGTAAGGCTCCCTTGGCTCACGAAGAGGTCCTTGGAGGAGAGCACCCGCGCGTCGCCCGGAATCATATCGCCCGCCGATAGGTTGATGATGTCGCCGGGAACCAACTCGCGGAGCGGCACCTCCTTGGCCTCCCTGTCCCGGACCACCGTGGCGGTCACGTGGATCATCGCCTTCAGCTTCGCCGCCGCCGCGTCCGCCCGGGCCTCCTGCAGGAAGCGCAGCCCCACGCTCAGCGCCACCATGAACGCCATCACCGTTCCGGCGCGCGCGTCGCCGGTGGCGAAAGAAATCGACGACAAGGCCGCCAGCAGGATCACCAGCGGGTTGCGGACGATCCTCCAAAGCCGGATGGGCCAGCCCTGCGGCTTCTCCTGCGCCACCTCGTTCGGCCCCGTCGTGCGCGCTCTCGCCTCGGCCTCCGTTTGCTTCAGGCCCTCCGGGCCCGTTCGCAAATCCAGGAGCACCTGTTCGCCATCCTTCCGCGCGGCGGAAAGCACCTCGGCCGCAACGCCGATGTTGGGACGCTTCGCCTTCCCCGCGCCTCCGCCCCGATCGGGAGCCTCCGCCGGGCGGTCCGTTTCGGGTGCTTTCATCGTGGCTTCGCCGCGCTACTTCCCCGGATGCAGGATCAGCTTCTGCACCCTCCAGTTCAGCAGCTCCGCCACGTAGATCTCGTTTTCCGACGGACACGCCATTTCGTGAATCCACCCGAATTCCTTCGGCTGCCGGCCGGACTTCCCAAACATCCCCACCACCTTCCCGTCCAGCGTCATTTTATAAACGCGCCCCGGAAAGCCGTCCGAGCTGTACAGGTATTGCTTCGGACCGGGCGTAATGCAGATCGCCCACGGAGCGCCGGGCTGCATCGTCCCCCCCGCGCCCGGACCGGGCCGCGCGCCCATCCACGGCTGCGCGTTCTCCGGCGCCGGCACGTCGATCTGGATCTCGCGCAGGAACCCTCCGCCGGAATCGAACACCTGAATCCGCCGGTTCCCCCGATCGGCCACATAGATGTTGCCCTTGGCGTCCGCCGCGATACTGTGCGGCGTGTTGAACTCGCCCGGCCCGCTGCCCGCGCGCCCCCATTGCTTCACCCAATCGCCGTTCTTGTCGTACTTCGCCACGCGGGAGTTGACGTATCCGTCGCTGATGAAAATATCGCCTTCCTTGTCCCAGGTCACGTCCGTCGGCTGCCGGAACTGGCCGTCCACGGCGGGCCGCGGAGGCTGGACGTGCTTCCATGGCCCGTCGCCCTCGTCCGACGCTTCCTTCCTTCGCCCGAACACCATCGCCACCCGTCCCTGCGGATCGAATTTTACGATCATGTCCGAGCCTTTGTCGATCGCCCAAATGTTTCCCTCCCCATCCACCCGGACGGCATGCGCGAACGACCACGCATACAGATTCTTTCCGATCTCGCGCAGGAATTTCCCGTCGGGGGCGAACTCCAGCAACTGCGCCGACGCCGCGCCATACGCCGGTCCCGTCGTGTTGCCGCGCGAGAGCACGAAGATGTGCCCCTTCGAATTCACCGCCACTCCCGCCGCCTCGCCCAAATACCGGTCCGCCGGCAGCTTCAGAAAATTGGGGACGGATTCGTAGGGAATCTCCGGCGGCGCCTGGGCGAACGCGGCGGCGGACAACAGCAGCGGCATGAAGTGGAATTTCACAGTACCCTCCCGGAAAACGAACGGCGCGGCTCTCCATGAGAGTACTCCAATTCGCCCGCCGCCGTCCTCCGACGTTATATTGAGTACATGCCTTATCGCCGAGGATTTGAGTGAGGCCGCCGCGGGCTCATGCGCTCCTCTTTTCCATTCTCGCCCTCGCCGCGCCGGCCGCCCTTCGCGCCTCTCCCGCGACGTTCGTCACCGCGCTGCCCGTGGCCACAGACCAACTTCTGGTGAGGTTCAATTTTGAAACCCTTCTCGGCAGCCAGCAGTTCCTGGAAATTCAGTTGCCCATCAACATAGGATACGGCCTCACCTCCCGCTGGGCGGTTTTCGTCAATCCCGATCCAGGATACGCGTCCATTCAAAGCGGAGACCGCAAGCTGAGTTCGGCCGGCTCCGGCGACACGTTGCTCTTCGCCCGCTACACTTTGTACAAAAAGGACAAGCCCGTTTCCACGTTCCGCATCGCTCCTCTCGCCGGCGCCGATCTGCCTTCGGGCAACAACACCCTCCACGCGAACGGGCAACTCCTTCCCGGCATTTTGCAGACCGGCTCCGGCACCGTGGACCCTTACGTCGGCGTCACCACCGGTTATAACTGCTCCGAGTGGGGATGGGCCGCCGACGCGACGTACCGTTACAACCCCGTCGCCGGAACGGGGATCGGCCCTGGGAGCGAGTTCCGCGCCGATGGCCAAATTGAACGGCGGCTCTTTCCAGTGCGTCTCCCCGAGGAAGGACTCCCCAGCGTTCTCGTAGTTTCGCTTGAAACGAACTACACGCAGGACTCCAACGCCCATCTCAACGGCGCCGTCATCCCCCTATCGGCCAGCCGCATCCTCAAAGAAGATCTCTTCTTCGAATGGTCCACCCTTCACTGGCAAATCGGTATCGGCGCGCAAATCCCCCTCTCGCAGAGCTTCGACGCTCCCGGCCGCATCAAAGAACGCGCCGGCGCATTTCTGTTTTATGAGTACTATCTCGCCGCGCCCGATTGGCGCCACCGGAGACATAACACGTGAGACGCCTCGCGCTCGCCGCGCTGCTGGCCGCCCTCCCCGCCAACGCATCCCAGACCACGCGCGCCGTGGCCACCCTTTATGGCGTTTTCTCGCCGCGAGGCTACTTCAACATCCTGGTGCGCCTCCGCTCCGTCGAAGGCGTCGAATGGGCCAAACTCGATCTGAAAAAATCGCTGCTGACGCTCGATTTCGCCCCCGGTTTCTCCATCACCGAAGCGAAGATGCAGCAAGTGGAGCGCGAGTCCGGCTATCGCCCCGGCGCCGTCCAAATCGAGACGCTCGACACCGCCCGGATCTCCCGCTCCGGCCCCGGGTGGATGAAGATCAAACACCCGAAAGGCGGTAGCGCGCTGTCCCGATGGATCCGGGAGAATTTTTGAACGCGCCCTCCGAATTGACTTGCCCCGCGCATCCGCGCTATGTTCCGTAGTGTCCCCCTTCCTTCCGCCGGCGCGGTAGCCAAGTGGTAAGGCAAAGGTCTGCAAAACCTTTATTCGTCGGTTCGATCCCGACCCGCGCCTCCAATTTTAGGTCCTGTAAAGTCAGGCGCAAAGTCCGCGAGTGAATCCCGCTTCCTACCCGCCACGACGGGGCGCATCCGCTCAATTCAAGCCAGCCGCTTCCAGAAGTTCAACCCTTAGGTTGTCCGCGAGCGAGACAGGCGTGATCCTCCGAAGGTGGGCTGAGCGGCGTACACTGGACATTAGATGGTTCAGACCGATTCCCGGGCTGCGGCTCACGCGGACGTATTGCGGAAAGTTTTCGATCTTGGCGGGCACGGATTGACCCAGTCGCTTGCCGAGGACATCCTCTCGCTCGCCTTCCCCGAACGCGACGCCCGCCGCCTGACTGAGTTGAGCGCCAAAGCCAATGAAGGAACGCTTAGCGAGGGCGAGGAGGCCGAACTGGAAGCGTATATCAACGTCGGCGACCTCCTGGCCTTTTGGCAATCGAAAGCCAGGCAATCGTTGCAACAACAGGCGTGAGCGTTCTTGCGAATGAGGTCCGGCGCCGAGCCGCGGCCTTTGCGAGTACTGCCGCATTCCGGAGCGGGCCTTCCGGCGGCCATTTCACATCGAGCATGTCGTCGCCAGGCAACACGGCGGCCTAACGCGGCTGGACAATCTGGCGCTCGCGTGCTGGACCTGTAATCTGGAGAAGGGACCCAACCTCACCGGCATCGATCCGCAAACCGAAAGGATCACTGCGCTGTTTCATCCGCGAAAAGATACTTGGATGGATCATTTCGCTTTCGGCGTGGCCACGTCCGTGGCGCTCGGTGTTGAGGTTCGAGGGCTCACCGCAGTCGGGCGGACAACGACGCTCGTGCTCGGTATGAACACAGAGATGAGGCAAATGATCCGATACGAGTTGTTGCGAGAAGGCGTAACGTCTTAGGCCAGCGCGACCCGCGCCTCCCACTTCCCGAACGAAAAAACCCGGCGGAACGCCCCCTTGCGTCCCACCGGGTAACGGAGGAAAAAACCGCCGGCGCCGCCGTTAGTTAGCGGTGAACAACAGCTTGGTATTCGTTCCCGCCAAGCGAATTTCGGTCAAATGCATCGCGCCGCCGGCGTTATCGTATTTGAAAATCGTCGACTCGTACTTTTTCCCTTCCTTCTCCACCTTCACCGGCGTCTCGGCCTTCTCCTTGCCCATTTGGAAGACCGCCTTGTCTCCCTCCACCATCACCTTGTACTCGCCGGCCTTTAACTCCGCTCCGTTCAATACGGTGGACTGCAGAAGCTTCACCCGGTAGGTCTCCGCCGCGCTGGCCATGGCGAGCGCGGCCACACCGAATCCGAATAGAATTTTCTTAAACATTTTCGATTGGCTCCTTGGAAGAATTTCAAACTCTTCACCCTCATATACGGCCAACTTCCGGTTTCGTTCCTTCCGGATATCAAATGATTGCGCAGTCGCATTCCGCTACAATTCGGACACGGCTTCGTCCCGGAAATGGGATGACAATCTCAACACGACCCGTGCGCCGGCCGCCGGCGGTTTTCAGAAGTAAAACTTCAGAGCGAACTGGATTTCCCGCTGGTCGTTCTGTCCGTCGCGCGTCGACGTGATCTTGCCGAAGTTCGTCGGCGAGGTGTAGTCGAGCGCGCCGGGGGCGGCCACCACGCCGTTGCCGCCGAAGCCAGGCAGCGAGAAATTCGGCGTGTTCGTCAGATTGAAAATCTCGGCCCGGAACTCAAGATACCGCTTCTCCGTGAACATGAAGTCCTTAAAAAGCGAGAAGTCCAGACGATGAAATCCCGGCCCGTAAAACTGCGTTGGAGCCCCGCCCAACGGAGCGTAGCTGGACTGTCCGATGGCGGTCGCCACCGGCGGACTGGCGAACGCCGCCGGATTCAGCCAATTATTCACATTGTGTGGACCCGCGGTCACGCTTTGCCCCGGCACCAGGAACGCGTCGCACCCAAACCCCGCCGTCGTGCTAATCGCGCACGGCACCGTGCCAGGCTGGCCGTCCTGGAGAGTTAGGATCCAGGTCGTGCTCCAGCCGCCCCGCCCCGCATC
>VFSW01010618.1_pt1 | contig 13035 bp, 10 predicted proteins | sample 5358111 | NCBI WGS metagenome assembly VFSW01 (sample SAMN11554181, study PRJNA540505) | mine drainage metagenome | isolation source: sediment from site ElyBrook_90M | place: USA: Ely Copper Mine, Vershire, VT | collected 2017 | reverse complement strand
CCACTCGACCGTGCCGGCGCTCGTCCCGCCGCGCGATCCCGTCCCCTTCCGCATCGGCGCCGGCTACGGGGCCCTGGCGCGCGTGGACTTCTCGGGATGCCGCGATCGCGGGCTTCCCTCCGGCTACCTGCGCCTGCGGGCGACCTTCAATCGCGTCGGGTCCGTCGTGCATGCGTCGGTCGAGAGCCGGAACGAGCCGCCGCCGGCCGCGCTCGATTGCATCGCGGACGAGCTGCGCCAGACCGGCGTCCCGGCCTTCGACGGCGGGGACGTGAGGCTATCGAAGACGTACTTCGTCGCGGCGCCCGAGGCTCAGCCCGCTCCGCACCCCGCCCCCGGGGCGCCGGCCGCCGGGGACGGAGCGCAAGCGGTGTGTCGGCGGGCTATCTGCACGCCCGACCTGAGCCGCGCACTGACGCCGCGCAGGAGCCCTGGTTCCCGCGAGGCACGCGTCTTGCGCGACCGGGATGACGACTTAGCTTCCTGGCTGCGACCACGAGCGCGGCCGAAGGGGGCCTCGCCCGTGCCGTGAAACTGTGCCCGCTCGCGCGTGTTGCGTGGGCGCGGGTGATGGGAGACGAGCGAGATGCGCCCCGACCGGATGACCACCAAGAGCCGCGAGGCCTTCCAGACCGCCATCGACGCGGCCTCGCGCGCCGCCAACCCCGAGCTGTTGCCCGAGCACCTGCTCGCCGCGATCCTCGCGCAAGACGGCGGCGTGGGCGCGCCCCTGCTGCAGAAGGCGGGGGTCGACGTGAAGGCGCTGGCCGAGGCGGTCGACGAGAAGCTGCAGGGCTATCCGCGCGTGAGCGGCGGAGCGCAACCCGGCATGTCGCGCCGCGTGCTCGAGATCATCCGCAAGGCCGACGACGAGGCGAGGCAGCTCAAGGACGACTTCACGTCGGTCGAGCACTACGTGCTGGCGATGGCGAAGCACGACCGCGAGATCGCGAGCCTCTTCGAGTCCCACGGCGGCGCCACCTACGAGAAGCTCCTGTCGGCCCTCGCCAGCGTCCGCGGCAGCCAGCGCATCACCGACCCCGATCCCGAGGGCAAGTTCCAGGCGCTCGAGAAGTACTGCCGCGACCTCACGCAGGCCGCCCGCAAGGGCAAGACCGACCCCGTGGTCGGCCGCGACGAGGAGATCCGCCGCGTGATGCAGGTGCTCTCGCGCCGCACGAAGAACAACCCCGTGCTCATCGGCGAGCCGGGCGTCGGCAAGACCGCCATCGTCGAGGGGATCGCCCAGCGCATCGTGCACGGCGACGTGCCCGAGTCGCTGCGCGACAAACGCCTCGTCTCGCTCGACATGGGCGCCCTGGTCGCGGGCGCCAAGTTCCGCGGCGAGTTCGAGGACCGCCTCAAGGCGGTGCTGAAGGAGGTCGAGGCGTCCGGGGGCCAGATCATCCTGTTCATCGACGAACTCCACACCATCGTCGGCGCCGGCGCGGCCGAGGGCGCGATGGACGCGGCCAACCTGCTCAAGCCCGCCCTGGCGCGCGGCGAGCTGCGGTGCATCGGCGCGACCACGCTCGACGAGTACCGCAAGCGCATCGAGAAGGACGCCGCCCTCGAGCGACGCTTCCAGCCCGTGATGGTCTCGCAGCCGACGGTGGAAGACACCATCGCCATCCTGCGTGGCTTGAAGGAGCGCTACGAGGTCCACCACGGCATCCGCATCCAGGACGCCGCGCTCGTCGCTGCGGCCACGCTGAGCGATCGCTACGTGTCCGACCGTTTCCTGCCGGACAAGGCCATCGATCTGGTCGACGAGGCGGCCGCCAAGATCAAGATGGAGGTAGACAGCATGCCGGCGGAGATCGACGCCGTCCGCCGCAAGCTCATGCAGCTGCAGATCGAGGAGCAGGCGCTCAAGAAGGAGCGCGACCCGGCGAGCAAGGCGCGCGTCGAGGACGTGAAGCGTCAGATCGCCGAGCTCGAGGAGAGCTCGAGCGCGATGCGCGCGCAGTGGCAGCGCGAGAAGGAGGTCATCGACCAGATCCGCAAGATCGCGCCCGCCATCGAGCGCCTGCGCCAGGAGGCCGACGAGGCCCAGCGCAGGGGCGACCTGGGCAAGGTGGCCGAGCTGACGTACGGCCGCATCCCCGAGCAGGAGAAGAAGATCGAGGAGCTTCGCAAGACGCTCGCAAAGGTGCAGGACAAGCAGAGCTACCTCCGCGAGGAGGTCACCGATCAGGACATTGCGAGCGTCGTCTCCAAGTGGACCGGCATCCCCGTCGCCAAGATGATGCAGGGCGAGACGCAGAAGCTCTTGCAGATGGAGACGGAGATCGAGAAGCGCGTCGTCGGGCAGGACGCCGCGGTGGAGGCCGTGGCGAACGCGGTGCGCCGCTCGCGCGCCGGCCTCGGCGATCCGAACCGTCCCATCGGTAGCTTCCTGTTCCTGGGCCCCACGGGCGTCGGCAAGACCGAGCTCGCGCGCGCCCTGGCCGAGTTCATGTTCGACGACGAGCGCGCCATGATCCGCCTCGACATGAGCGAGTACATGGAGAAGCACGCAGTCTCCCGCCTCATCGGCGCTCCACCCGGCTACGTCGGCTACGAGGAGGGCGGGCAGCTCACGGAGCCGGTGCGCCGTCGTCCGTACTCCGTCGTCCTGTTCGACGAGGTCGAGAAGGCCCACGCCGACGTGTGGAACGTGCTGCTGCAGGTGCTCGACGACGGCCGCCTGACCGACGGCCAGGGTCGCACGGTCGACTTCAAGAACACCGTGATCATCCTGACGAGCAACCTCGGCTCCGCGCACATCTCGGCCATCGAAGATCGCCAGGGCATCGACGCCGCCACCAAGCGCGAGCTCGTGCAGCGCGCGGTGATGGAGGAGGTCCGCAAGGCGTTCCGGCCCGAGTTCCTGAACCGGCTCGACGAGGCGGTCGTGTTCCGGCCGCTCGAGAAGGGGCAGATCCGGCAGATCGTCGACATCCAGCTCGAACGGTTCCGCAGCCGTCTCGCGCGCCGCGATCTGACGCTCGAAGTGACGGACGCCGCGAAGGACACCCTCGCCGAGCAGGGCTGGGACCCGCAGTACGGCGCCCGACCTCTCAAGAGGGCCATCCAGAAGGGGCTGGAGGACCCCCTCGCCCGGCGTGTGCTGGCGGGGGAGTACCCGCCGGGCACGACGGTGCACGTCGACCAGCGCCGGGGCGAGCTCACGTTCGCCGGGCGGATGCAGAACTAGAGACCGGGCCGGTGGGGCCCTCGACCACCTGGGGCGATGTGGGTCACTCCACAGTCGCAGGAGTGATCGGTGTGTCAGCCGATCGCGCGTCAGTCTGGCGACAGCTGACGCGCCGTGGACACGGCAGGCCTGCACTCCGCCTGTGCACAAACCGGTCAAATGCTGCGCAGCGCGGCATAAATCGCGGGGGCAAGCGGTACTGACAAGGCCCGAACGTTCGGCTGAGCCGCCGGCACGGAACTGGCAAGACAACACGATCGATGGCCACGAAGCGTCGCACTCCAAAGGCAATGGCACGGACGGCTGCGGCCGGTTCGTGGCTCGCCCTGGTCGCGGCGACCACGCTGGGCGACGGGGCCGGCACGCTGCACGCCGAGGTCAGCGCCACGGGTCTGAGTCAGGCCGGCGCTTACCGCCTCGTCGTTCAGTCGTACGACGAGGTGGAGTCGGGTCAGCCGGCTCCTGCCGCCCGTCCGGTGGGCAGCACCCAGCGGGCCGTCACGGCCGACGAGCTGCGGCAAGGCGTGCACGTGAGCTTGCTCGAGCTGCGAGACTCCACGGCCGGGACGCCGTCGCCGCTCGTCGTGGCGTGGATCGAGGCGGGCGAGCCGGATCTCGAGTTCGACGGTCGCACCGCGCGTCCGGCACCAGGCAGCATGTACGGCAGCGTCCGTCGCTCCTCGACGCAGGACGCGGTCCACATCAGCCTCGATCGCGTGGCGGGCTGAGTCTCAGGAGCTCCGCGCCTCGGGCCGGTGAGCGCGGATGTCGCGCACCTGGCGCTCGAAGTCCCGGCGCGTCGCCTCCGTGAGCTCCTCGCCACCGAAGCGGGTCTGCAGGTACATCGACGTCAGCGACACCACGACATCGGCCAGCGGGTGGCTGCGCAAGCGCAGCTCCTCGGCATGCCGCAGCGGCGGAGTGGAGGGGGGTCGGGTGATGCCTTGCGCCTGCAGCGCAGCCTCGAGCGTGCGGTAGAGGGCGGTGGCGGTGAGCACCCGCGCGGTCGCCGTCTCCTTGCGCTCCGCCGCGTCGGGCTCCTGGGCCTGCCGCTGCCGCCTCTTCCACGCGATGTACCCCAGCGCCACCAGCACGAGCACCGCCCCGGCCACGACCGGTCCTCGCGTGATGCGCGCGAGCGGGCCCTTGTCGATGCCCGCGCGGCTGCGCATGCGCTCGTACCCGCGCGTCACCGCGTCGAAGATGCGGACCTGTTTGCGCAGGTCGTAGCCGACCACGTACGTGTTCCATCTCTGGGAGAGGGCCTCGACGAAGTCGCGCAGGTAGTAGTAGACGCCGCCCGGCGGCTCGAGCGGTTGCGCGCCGCTGGGCGGGGTCGGGTCGAAGGTCTGCCAGCCCGGGTGGCCGGCGCGGTCGACGTAGGCTTCCACCCACGAGTGCGCGTCGCCCTCGCGGACGGCGTAGTAGCGGCCGAAGCGGTTCCACGTGCCGCCCACGAAGCCGGTCACGTTGCGCGAGGGAATGCCGACCGTGCGCAGCATCAGGGCCATCGCGGTCGAGAAGAACTCGCAGTGCCCACGCCTGGACTCGAACAGGAAGTGATCCACCGGCTGGGGCTTTCCCTGCGAGGGCGACTTGAGGTCGTACGAGAAGTCCTTGCGCAGATGATCCTCGATGACGCGGGCCTTGGCCTCGGGCGTGGGGAAGGCGTCGGTCCAGTCGTGCGCGAGCTTGGCGATGCGGTCGGGGATGCCGAGAGGCAGTGCGAGGTAGCGACCGCGTTCGCTGGCGGGCAGGGGCTCGGACACGACCTCCGTGTCGCTCGCGATGTAGGCGTCGTAGCGCAGGCCGCGTGCGTCCGAGCCGGAGTAGCGAACCTCGTCGTCCGCACCTCGCTGGACCGCGAGCGGCTCGCCCAGCAAGATCTGGTTCTGGGGCTTGACCTTCAGCGCGACGGTGCGCTCGGGCATGAACACCACGGGCGGGTCGATCGGCTCGAGGTCGAAGCTGACGACGCGGTCGCGCTTGTCGGGGGCGCGGAGCAGCGGGAAGACGTCGGGGCCGTCGAGGCCGTGGTCGGCCGTGCGCAGCTCGCGGTTCGACCGGGCCCACGCGTGCCCGTCGTACGAATCGAACGCGGTCCCGCGCAGGTGCAGCGGCAGGCGCGTGAGCGGAGGGTCGGGCAGATCCTTCAGCTCGAAGCGCAGCGCGATCGTGGGGTCGTCGCGGAGCACGCCGACGTCGCCGAGGTCGACGTGCTCGGAGAAGCCGATCATGCGCCCCGCGCGCGGGTGGTTGAGCAGCAGCAGCGACAGACCCACGCGAGGGAACAGGACGAACAGGGCGGTCGTGAAGAACAGGATGGGCACCGACAGCAGGCACGTCGCGCCCAGGAAACCGCGCCCCACGACGCGGCGGCTGCGCAGGATGCGCGGGACGTCGACCGGCAGGCCCGTGCGATCCCGTGCCCCCTGGCGATAGTTGCCCTCGACCTCCCGCCGCAGGTGGCTGAGCACCAGGGCCCCGGGCGCCACGATCAGGAACCCGAGGAAGCAGATACCGTACGTCAGCCCGCCGCCGAGCACCGTGCCCGCCACGAAGTGAAGCAGAGCCAGGACGATGATCTGCTGGTCGTGGGCGGCGCCGCGCCGGGTGGCCAGGCGGACGATCTGCAGCAGCGCGGCGAACTCCACCGCCACGTCGAGGGGCGATCGGCCGGCCAGCAGGCGCGCGCCCTGCAGGATCAGCAGAGTCAGCGGAGCGACCGTCGCGAAGTGGCGCAGGGCCGGGCGCCCCTGCCAGCTCTCGGGAATTGCGATGGCCAGCGCGAGCCCCACCACCAGCAGCACGTTGGTCCACGGGCTGAGCGACGCGGTGCTCACGACGGCGAGCACTCCGAGCGCGGCGAGCGCGTCGGTCATCACCCGGTGGACGAGGCCGAACCTCATTGGGCCGCCGCGTGGGAGGGGGTCTGCGGGCGGGCCTCGACGGGGTCGAGGAGCGCGAGGTACCGCAGGAGCGGGTCGGCGCCCACGGTGCGGTCGGCGCGGGTCAATCCTCCGGCCGTCGTCGTCAGCACGACGCGGTCGCCACGCTTCAGGTGCGCGACGGCGCGCGAGGCGACGTCCCGGATGCGGCGCTCGAACGCCGCGGTCCACTCGTCGCCTGCGCCCGCAGTCTTCACGACCTCGAGCGAGAGCGTGACGTCCGGCCGCGTCTCGCGCGCGCGCTCCCGCATGACCATCTGGCCCATGGCGGCGGACTTGCGCCAGTGGATGTCCCGTGGGTCCTCGCCCGGCCGCATCATCTTCAGGCCGAGGAACTCCTCGCCATGACCCCGGCCGACGACCGTCTCGGCACCGGGGAGCCGGCCGGCCGGTGCGGGCGGCAGCGCGACGGGGTCGACGGCCGGATAGATGATGAGCTCTCCCTCGGCGGGCACCTCCCGCGACTTCTCGAACAACCCGAACGGGAACCGCGTGGCGATGCGAAAGCCCACGTGCGCGTCGCGGCCACGGCGCGTGGGCGTGCGGCGGTAGGCCGCGACCTGCGCGGACTTGGGGCTGATCTTCAGGAAGAAGCAGCGCTTGTCGGCCGGCTGCCCCGCGCGGAGGTCCTCGACCTCGATGGCGTACGACGGCACTCGCTTCTTGTGGTTGAAGACCTCGATCTCCACGAGGTGCGCGCGGCCCACCTGCGCCCGGAGGGGCAGGCGCCTGACGACCGTCAGGTCCCGCAGCGACAGCTCGCTCATGATGCCGCTCACCACGATGAGCGCGAGCAGCATGCCGAGCAGGAGGTACAGCAGGTTGTTCGCCGTGTTGATGGCGGCGAAGCCGACGCCGAGGGTGATGCCGACGAAGAACTTCCCCTCGCGCGTGAACTTCAGGCGGCGCGGCGGGCGCATGCGGGTGCGCCACGCGGCCAGGAATCGGAGCAGCGGATTGCCGGAGCCACGCGGCACGGGCTTGCTCAGAGCGGCACGGGGATGCGCGCCACGATCTCGCGCAGCGCGGACTCGGCCTCGTCGCGGGTCGGAACGAAGCCGTCGGCGTGCGTGGCCAGACGCACGCGGTGAGCGAGGACCGGAACCGCGAGGTCGTGGATGTCGTCGGCGATGCAGTAGTGCCGGCTGCGCAGCAGGGCGCGCGCGCGGGCCGCGTGCCCCAGCGCCATCGCCGCGCGCGTGGACGCCCCGAGCGACAGCAAGGGCGACGTCCGCGTCGCCAGGATGAGGGCGTGCAGGTAGTTGGCCAGGGCCGAGTCGATGGAGACGCGTTCGACGTCGCGCTGCAGCGCCACCAGCTTGGCCGGATCGAGCACGCAGGGCACGTCGCGCGCGGTGTCGGTGTTGCCGTCGAGCACGAGGCGCATCTCGATCTGCGGCGGCGGATATCCGATGCGGACGCGCAGCAGGAACCGATCGAGCTGCGACTCGGGCAGCGGGAACGTGCCGGCGAAGTCCTGCGGGTTCTGCGTGGCGATGACGAAGAAGGGGTCGGGCAGGGGGATCGTCTGGCCGTCGAGCGAAACCTGTCCCTCGTTCATCGCCTCGAGCAGGGCCGATTGCGTGCGCGGGCTGGCGCGGTTGATCTCGTCGGCCAGGAGGACGTTGGCGAAGATGGGACCCTGCCGCAGCACGAACTCGCCCCGGCGCTGGTCGTAGACGCTGACGCCCAGGACGTCGCTCGGCAGCAAGTCGCTTGTAAACTGCACGCGCCGCAGCTCGCCCCCGATCGCCTTCGCCAGCGCTCGCGCCAGCGTGGTCTTGCCGACGCCCGGCACGTCCTCGATGAGCAGGTGGCCCCGCGCGAGCAGCGACACCAGCGCCAGCTCCACCGCGTCCTGCTTGCCCTCGAGAGCGCCCTCGACGGCCTGACGCAACGTCTGGAGGGCCGGGAGCTCCTCGGCGATGCGGGCGGCAGCAGCCGTCATAGGCTCCAGAGTAGCATCGGGAAGAGGATCCGCGCGCGGGGTCCGAACGTCGGATGGAGCTTGAGGTGTGAAGGAGCTGCCTGCGCTTGCCGGCATGCCCCGCCCAGGCGCAGCATGAGGCCGATGACGACCTCCGCCGTCGAGCTGCGCGCCGTCACCAAGGCGTATGGCCCGGTGCGCGCGCTGGTGGGCGTCTCGTGCCGCTTCGAGGCCGGGCGGGTCACCGTGGTCCGCGGGCCCAACGGTTCGGGCAAGTCGACGCTCCTCGGGCTCGTCGGCACGCTCACGCGCGCCTCGTCCGGAGTCGTCGACCACGGGTCGCTCGGTCGACGACGCGCCGAGGTGCGCCGCGTCCTCGGCTGGGTGGGACACGACTCGCTCTGCTACCCGGATCTGTCGGGCCGCCAGAACATCGAGCTCGCCGCGCGACTCCACGGCTGCGACGTGGCGCGCGCCTTCGAGCGCGCCGCCGGGCGCTTCGACATCGCGAGCTTCGCGGCCCGCGCCGTCCGGACGTACTCCCGCGGCCAGCGCCAGCGCATCGCCCTCGCGCGAGCCCTCGTCCACGAGCCGCTCCTCCTCCTGCTCGACGAACCCACGACCGGCCTCGATCCGGGCTCCGCAGAGCGGCTCACGAAGATCGTCCTTGAAGAGGCCACCCGTGGCGCCACGGTCGTCGTCGTGACGCACGATCTCGCCTTCGCCGACGCGCTCCACGCCGACGTCGTGGCGCTCGACCGGGGGCGCCGCGTCGCCGCCTGACGTGTTTCACGTGAAACGCTTCAGCGGGGTCGGCGGTCGCGGGTGGCGTCGGCGAGCACCGTGAGGGCTCGCTCGATGTCGGCCGCGGTGTGCGCGGCCGTCACGGTCATGCGCAGGCGGGCCGTCCCGACCGGCACGGTCGGCGGTCGGATGGGGCGCACGTCGAGACCGCGTTCGCGCAGCCGGCGGGAGAGCTCCACGGCGGTCGTGGCCTCCCCCACGATCCACGGAACGATGGCTCCCTCGCCCGGCGTCTGCAGTCCGAGGCGCCGCATCCCCTCCCGGAGGCCCGCGGCGGCCGCCAGCACCCGCTCCCGGCGCCAGGGCTCCGCTCGTGCGACGGCGAGACCGCGCAGCGCCGCCTCCGCCAGCGCCGGGCTCAGTCCCGTGGAGAAGACGAACGACCGGGCGCGGTTCCAGCACCAGAGCACCAGGGATCGAGACCCCGCGACGAACGCCCCCCCCGCGCCGAAGGCCTTGCCGAAGGTGCCCACCAGAACGTCGGGCACGATCCCGGCGGCCTTGCAGAGGCCTCGACCCTCGGGGCCCAGCACGCCGAGCGCGTGGGCCTCGTCCACGAGGAGCGCAGCCCCGTGGCGATCGCAGATCCGGCGCAGCTCCCCCAGGTCGGGCGTGTCGGCGTCCATGCTGAAGTAGGACTCGGTGACCACGAACGCGCGCCCCTCGCGGGGCGCCTCCAGGGCGCGCGCGACGGCGCCGGCATCGAGGTGGGGCACGACCTGGACCCGGGCTCGCGACAGACGGGCCCCGTCGATGATCGAGGCGTGATTCAGCGCGTCGCTGACGATGAGGTCCCCCGGACCGGCGAGGGCGGAGAGGACCCCGAGGTTGGCGGCGTAGCCGCTCGAAAAGACCAGCGCGTCCTGCGCGCCCACCAGCTCGGCCGCGGTGGCCTCGAGGCGCCGGTGGACGGGAAGGTCGCCCCCCAGCAGGCGGGACGCCCCGGCTCCCGCCACCTCGACGGCCCCCACGGTGGCCGCCAGCCCCAGGTAGTCGTTCGAGCAGAAGGACGGCCCCTCGCCCGTGCCGCCCTGCGGCGCGTCCCGTTCACGAAGCAGGTCCTGCCCGCGAGCCTCGGCGAGGGCCTCGTCGAGGAACCCGAGGGCCGGCTCGATCCGTTTCACGTGAAACACTCACTCGCTGGGGGCGGCCTCGGCCTCGGATTCCTCGAAGGGCACGAGGGCGTCGTCGAGGCGGACGAGGACACGGCGGAGCAGGTCGCGGGTGCGCCGCTCCAGGGACTCGCGGCGGCCGCGCTCGAGCTCGACGTCGTGGGCGAGCGCCATCGCCGCCAGCAGCACGGCCTGGGGCTGGGTCCTGCCCTTGGGGCCCATCTCGACGAGCTTCGCTTCGATCATCTCGGCGAGGTGCTGCAGCTCCTCGCGGGGCGCGGAGCTCACGAGCCGGTAGGGCTGTCCTGCGATGCGCAGCTCGACTGTGCGTCGTTCCATGGGCGAGGAGGCCAGCGTACCAGCGTTTCCAGGCGTCGGCCCCGCCCTCCGGGCCCCCGGCTCCCTCCCTGACATCGAGAGGTCGAGCCGGGGGCCGGCCGCATCACGCGCGACCTACTTCACGAGCAGCGAGATGGGGGCGCTCCAGTCCGCGACGCCCGTTCTTGTCACCCCGCGGTAGCGGAACTGCACCGTGGTTCCCGCCGCCAGCCCGGTGACGACGGTCCGCGCCTGCAGCGTGGGCGTCGCCAGGATCCAGGTCTTGCCGCCGTCCGGGCTGTACTCCCACTCGTACGACGCGCGCCGCGACACCGCCCCGGCGCTGAGCTTCGCCGAACCGGTCGTCGGGCCCGCCACGGCCGCGAAGACCCGGGGAGCGCGCACGGGGGTCTTGCGAACGGCGAACCCCGTGCTCTGGATGATGGCCGCGCCGTTCTCCATGTCGGCGTCGGCGGCCACCTGCACGATTCCGAGCAGTTGCTGCAGGAGCAGCACGAGCGCCGACCGCGCCGTGTTGCGCGCGGCGACCGCCCCCGTCACCCTCGTCAGCGTCGCCGCCTCGGCGGCGCTGAGCGTGGCGATCGCCCCGGGGATCAGGGCGAGCACGGGCGGGGGCGTCGGGAAATGCGGGTTGCCCGTCATCCCCTTCACGACGTTCTGCGAATAGGTGATGAGCGCCGGCACCTTGGCCGGACGCTTGAGGATGGCGACGGAGCGATGAGCGTTGTTGATGATCATGGGCATGATGTCTCTCTCCTGTTCGATGACTGTGTCGTGGCGATGAGGAAGTGAGTCGCATTCGTCTCCTCGGTCGGCATCTCGAAGCGGGAATGTCGACCGATGACGCCGGGCTGCGTCGTTTTCGTCTCGGACGGCGTCGTCGTGACGACCCATCGACGCACGTTGCCTTCGAGATGCCGCATCCACGCCCCGGATCGGCGCATCTCGAAGCGGCGAAGCGGCGCTCTGTCCTCGAATGGGCGCGGTCTCGCGCCCGAGTGCGGCAACCCGAGAGCATCGGTCGTCATTCCGCGACGAAGATGCGTCAACCTCGCCTCGAGATGCGTCCGTCTCGCGTCGAGATGCGTCGACCGGCGACGAGAGTGCCTCGTCTCTCAGCGACGCGCGGGTCGCTCTCGTCGAGGACGACGACCCTTCCGAACCCCCCGGAGTCGATCGCTCCTAACCATAGACACGCCAAAATCGGGTTTTTGGGTCCGGGGTCGATGTCGATTGTTTGGAAGCTCCGGGAACCGTTCGAATCTTAGCTGTGTACTCTGCACACAGTATGGACGCGGTACTCTGCACGTATTCCATGGTCACGGGATCGCGCCGGACCGTTCACGAGCCGTGCGAGAAGAGCGCATCCCACACGAACAGCGCCGGCAGGGCGAGGAGCTCCAGGTCGAGCTGGACGCCGACCACGACGTCGACCGTCGAGGGCGACGCCGGGATCCAGCGGGTCTGCACGAACGCTCCCGCGGCCAGGCCGTACCACGAGTGGAAGTTGAAGCTCCGCGAGCCCACGAACACGGTCCCCTCGACGCCCGGGGCCCACGCTCGCCCGTCCCCATCGCGCACCAGACCGCCGGCCGACAGCACCAGCGGCACGTCGCGGGTCATGGGCAGCAACCACTCCAGGCCCCCCCCGACGTCGACGTCGTGAAACCCCGCCGTGGCTCCGTCGACGTACGAGCCCAGGGCCATGTCGCCGTTCTGGCGGCGCAGAAACAGCACGTCGCCGCGCGCCCCGAGGTGCACGGATGCCCCCATGCCGCTCGGTCCGACCACGTCCTGGAGCGCGGCGCCCGCGGTGACTCCGACGCTGGCTTGAGGCTCGGCCTGCACGGATCGGGCACAGGCGCACACGATCCCGACCGCGGCCAGGAGGGAGAGCAGGGCGCTGCGCACGACGAATGACCGCGCGTCGCCCGGACGTCAGCCGCCCGTGCCAGCGTCGGCTTCGCAGAGTAGCGGGACCCCTCCCGCCGCGTACGCCCCGCGGCAGGCCGCGACCTCCTGGCACTGGCTGCAATCGATGGGCGTGTCTTGCCCGGCGACGCAGGGTAGGGGCAGTGAGGCCGCGGTGGAGCTCGCGCTCAGACAGTTCGGTGTCTTGGGGACGACGCACGCGCCGTTCACGCAGCACGAGCTGCTCTCGCTCACCGAGAAGCCGATGAGGCAACCCTGGCAAACGTCGATGGGATACTCGAAGTCGTTCGACTCGATGTACGTACCCCCCAGGGTGTAACCGTAGAACTTCACGTACGTAACGAGCGTCGTCGATCCGCCGCTGGCGAGCGCGGCGCTCTTCGGCCCGACCAGGCTGTTGACCGCCTTCTGGCTGGCGATGGTGGCGCTGATCGCCTCGTAGCCGGGCACGGTGCCGGTCGAGGGGTAGATGGTGCCCGAGGTCAGCGACGTGAAGCTGTCGAGGGTATTGCCCGCCGCGTCGGTGTTGCGGACGATGGCGCCCTGGACGTTGATGATCGAGGTCTCCGTCTGCAGCTGCTGCCCGTTGGCCTGCGCCACCATCTGGTTGGCGACCAGGAAGAAGGCGTCGTACTGGAACCGGCCGAAGTCGATGTCCAGCGTGCCACGGGAGAGGAACGTCTGGTTCGGATCGGCCGTGTAGATGCACGACTGGCCGGCGGTGACCGGCGTCGGGTAGAGCACGTTCTGCACGAAGAGGCTGCTGTCGTTGTG
>VFSW01010617.1_pt1 | contig 13037 bp, 12 predicted proteins | sample 5358111 | NCBI WGS metagenome assembly VFSW01 (sample SAMN11554181, study PRJNA540505) | mine drainage metagenome | isolation source: sediment from site ElyBrook_90M | place: USA: Ely Copper Mine, Vershire, VT | collected 2017 | reverse complement strand
TGAAAAAAATCGCCCTTGACCTTTACACCTTTACAGGCTAAAATCATGCGACGTGCCAACCTTCCGTTTTGGAAGGTCTATATTTGTTTTGCCAGGGTAATGGATTAACCAAGCGTGTTCGAAAATCTGACCCAACGTCTCAACCAGGTATTCACCAATCTCCGCCGCAGAGGCCGCCTCTCGGAGGAAGATGTGGATTTGGCCATGCGCGAAGTGCGGATGGCTTTACTGGAAGCCGACGTGCATTACAGCGTGGTCAAGGATTTCATTGCCCGGGTACGCCAGCGCGCCGTGGGCGCCGAAGTTTCTAAGGCGCTCAACCCGGCTCAACAGGTGATCAAGATTGTTAATGAAGAATTGATCGCCACGTTGGGCGAGCCGGCCCGGTTGAACCTGAGCGGGCCCAAACCACGCCTGATCATGCTGGTTGGCCTGCAAGGTTCTGGTAAGACCACCGCGGCCGCCAAATTAGCCCGTGTTTTACGGGCGCAGGGCGAGCGTGTTCTGTTGGTGGCGGCTGACCCATACCGCCCCGCGGCTATAAAACAGTTACAGACCCTGGGCCAACAGGTGGGTGTGGAGGTTTTTACCGAACCAGGTAAGCCCCCGGATGTGGTCGCGCATGCTTTTTCATCCGGTGAAAAGGGCGGGGTTACCGTTCTCATCGTCGATACCGCCGGGCGTTCTCAGCTCGACCAATCCTTGATGGATGAGCTGCGCTCTATCAGCCAGCGCGTACCGGCTTCTGAAGTGCTGCTGGTGGTGGACGCCATGGTTGGACAGGAAGCCTTACACATTGCCGAGGGTTTCCGCGATTCGGTTTCCCTGACCGGTCTGATCATGACCAAAATGGATGGCGATGCCCGCGGCGGGGCAGCCATCTCCATTCGCAGCGTAACCGGCGTGCCGATCAAATACCTGGGAGTCGGCGAGGGCGTGGATGCCCTGGAAGCCTACGATCCCGGGCGCCTGTCCTCACGCATCCTGGGCATGGGCGACATTCTGGGCTTGATCGAGAAGGCTGAATCGGCCTATGATGAAAAGGTCAGCCAGGAGCAGGCTCAGCGCATGCTGTCTGGCAAGTTCGACCTGGAAGATTTCGCCGACCAGCTTCGCCAGATCAAGAAAATGGGGCCTCTCTCACAGATCCTCGAGATGCTGCCGGGCGGCATGGGGCAGATGGCGCGCCAGGTGGACCCCAAGGACGCCGAGTACCAATTAAAAATGATTGAAGCCATCATCAATTCCATGACGCGCCAGGAACGCCAGGATCCGGATGTGCTCAATGCCAGCCGTAGGCGCAGGATTGCCCGCGGTTCTGGCACCGACGTGCAGGACGTCAACCGTTTGATGAAGCAGTTTCGCGAAACTCAGCGGATGATGAAGACTTTACAGAAATCAGGTGGACGAGGCATGCCACGCCTGTTTGGGTAACCCGGCCGGGAAAGAGGATGAAAAAGCGCCCCCTTCAGCGCCCCCTCTCATCTTTCAACTCGCGGGACCCGTCTGATTTGTACACTAACACTACTAGATTTGGATACAGGAGAATGTTTCGATGGTTCGTATTCGTTTACGCCGTGTAGGTTTGCGCCATCAACCGAGCTACCGCATCGTGGTAGCCGACAAGGAAAGCCCTCGGGATGGTCGCTTTCTTGAGATCATTGGCTTTTACAATCCACGCACTGAGCCCTTTACTATTGAAGTAAAAGAGGATCGGGTCTATGATTGGATGATGAAAGGTGCTCAGCCGAGTGAGTCCCTGGCCAAGCTTTTCCGCAGTGTGGGCTTGCTTGACCGTTTTGCACGCTTCAAGGCCGGAGAGCCAGCGGAAACCTTGCTGACTGAGGCCAAGGCTGTGATGGCTGCCCGCACTCCCACTGTTAAACAGGCCTGATCTGCCGTACCCACCCTGCCGTCAGGGGAAAAAACAGATGCTGGTTGTGTCCGTATGATACGATTGCGACACAGGCTGCAGCTTAAGTTCGATCGGACGGTTAAGGAGAGGCTGTGAAAGAATTGATTGAGTACATCGCTCGTTCTCTGGTGGATGACCCTTCTCAGGTGCAGGTCATCCAGGACCGCAGTGTCGGCGCCGTTCACCTCGAGCTGCGAGTTTCGAAAGAAGACATGGGCCGGGTTATAGGAAAGAACGGCAAGGTTGCCAACGCCATGCGCGCTTTGTTGCGGGTCGCGGCTGCCAGAGAAGGCAAACAGGCCAACCTGGATGTGATCGAACCGCGATGAAAAGACATCGCCTGGATGCAACTAATTTAAATCCTCAGACAACAGGCTCGCCCCAGCCGGGCGAGCCTGTCTTCTTAGCCGTGGGCTTTCTGCGTCGTCCGCACGGAGTTGAAGGCGAAATTCTCATGGAAGTTCTGACCGATTTCCCCGAGAGACTGCGCTCCGGTAGAACGGTCTACGTTGGTGAAGATCACCAGCCGATGCGCATCGCCCACAAACGGTCTCAAGACCAGGCCTTACTGATTACTTTCCCCGGGATTGATACCCCGGAGGCGGCCGGGAACCTGCGCAATAAACGCGTATACATTAAAGCGGACAACCTGCCGGAACTGCCTGAAGGGGAATACTACCATCACCAACTGCTGGGTATGAAAGTGATCGATGAAAATGGCCTTGAAATTGGGCCGCTGACGGAGATCATCGAGACCGGTGCGAACGACGTTTACGTCGCCACTTCAATTGAAGGTAAGGAAATCCTTTTTCCCGCCATCGAATCCGTTATATTGAGTGTAGATCTGGAGCGGAACGAGATGCGGGTGAAACTGCCTGTCTGGGAGTAACCAGGAACCTTTCCGAAGATTAGGCACTTTTTTTGTTCAAAAAACCGTAGGTTTTTTGAACAAAAAAAGTGAGACCTTTCGAATTTTCGGATGGATACTAAGGAGAAGATGATGGATGAAAAGGTTTACTGGCTGGGCTTTAACCTGGTCAAGGGGATTGGCGCTGTCCGTTTCCAGAACCTGATCAACTTCTTTGGATCTTTAGAGGTTGCCTGGCAGGCTCCTGTGGATGCGCTGGCATCTGCCGGTTTAAGCCAGAAAATTATCGAAAACCTGCTCCTCGTCCGTACAAAAGTAAACCTGCAAAAAATCTGGGATCGCCTCCAGGCGCAAGGCATCCAGGTGCTTACCTGGCAGGAAGAGGCGTATCCCGCCGCTCTGAAGGAAATCGACCAACCCCCGCCGGTTTTGTATGTGCGCGGTTGCTTCGTCCCCGAAGATAGCTGGGCGGTGGCGATTGTCGGTACCCGCCGCATCACACCTTATGGACGCCAGGTAGCAGATGAGCTGGCGGCCTACCTGGCTCACCACGGCCTGACCGTGGTGAGTGGTCTGGCGCGTGGGGTGGATGCCGTTGCCCACGAAGCCGCTCTGAAAGCCGGTGGGAGAACCATTGCCGTGCTGGGCAGTGGGGTGGACGTTATTTATCCGCCAGAAAACAAGGCTTTGGCCGAACAGGTGATAAAACACGGTGCGCTGATTAGCGATTATCCGGCTGGAACTCAACCCGAAGGCGTAAATTTTCCGCCGCGCAATCGCATCATTTCCGGTTTAGCGCGCGCCACGGTGGTCATCGAAGCCGGCGAAAAAAGCGGCGCCTTGATCACCGCCACCTTCGCCGCCGAACAGGGTCGGGATGTGCTGGCAGTACCCGGCACCATTCACGCCCCACAGAGCAAGGGCGCCAACCGCCTGATCCAGCAAGGCGCCCGGCCGCTGCTGGCCATGCAAGACGTGCTGGACGCCATTGATTTCGAGCACGCCCAGGAGCATTACCAGGCGCGCACGCTCTTTCCTACCGATGAAAAAGAGGCGGCAATTTTGCGCATCTTGAGCGATGAACCGCTCTCGATGGATGAAATTTGTATACAATCAGGCCTGCCGATCGAGAAAGTCTATTCAACCCTGGTATTGATGGAATTAAAGGGCATGGTCAGCCAGGTGGGTGGGTTGAGCTATACGGCCGTTCACGAGGAGCGGGGAGAATATCTGACCGGCAACGAAGAATAATTGAAAAAATTTATTTAATGGTATTATAGCGATTAAGCGATTTAAATGAAGCTGCGTAAGCGAAAGCCGCGCAGCTTATCTCAGGAGATAAAATTGGAAGCTTATTGTGTAAAGTGCAAGACCAAAAGAGAAATCGTCGACCCCGTGGCCGATTTTAATGCGGCTGGAACCCCAGTCACTCATGGCACCTGTGGAGTGTGTGGAACAAAATTGTTCCGCATGGGCAGGACCGAAGCGCATGCCGGCCTGACGCCCCCGGATAAAGAACAACGCATCCATCGCAGTGGCAAGCTGGTGATCGTCGAATCGCCGGCCAAGGCGAAAACTGTGGGCAGGTTCCTGGGCAAAGGTTATACCGTACGGGCTTCGGTTGGCCACGTGCGCGATTTATTACGCTCTGAACTCTCGGTGGACGTAGACAACGATTTCACCCCTAAATATCGCGTCCCTAACGAAAAACGTCCGATCGTCAAAGAGCTGAAAGAACTGGTCAAGAAAGCCGAAGAGGTCTACCTGGCGACCGACCCCGACCGCGAAGGAGAAGCGATTGCCTGGCATCTGATGGAAGCTGCCGCCATCGACCTCAAAAATTCACAGCGGGTAGTCTTTCACGAAATTACTGCACCGGCGATCACTGAAGCCTTTGCCAACCCTCGCCAGATTAACATGGATCTGGTCAATGCCCAGCAGGCCCGGCGCATCCTCGACCGCCTGGTAGGTTACGGCATCAGCCCGATTTTGTGGGAAAAAGTGCGCAGCCGCCTGTCCGCCGGGCGGGTGCAGTCGGTAGCCCTGCGCCTGATCGTCGAGCGCGAGCGCGAGATCGAAGCTTTCGTGCCGGTTGAGTATTGGACTATCGAAGCCGAGTTGAAGCCAGAAGGCGGCAGGATGAGCTATGTGGCTCATTTATTGCGCGTCAACGATAAAGAGCCCGACCTACTCAATGAGGACATCGTTAAGGCCGCTCTGGCAGACCTGAACAAAGCTAAATACCAGATCCAGAAGATCAAGCGCAGTGAACGCCGTCGCAAACCATCCGCGCCGTTTATTACCAGTACCCTGCAACAGGAGGCTTCCCGCAAGCTGGGCTATACTGCCCGGCGTACCATGGCCCTGGCCCAGCAGCTTTACGAGGGCCTGGATGTTGGGGATGGCGGCACTTCCGGCCTGATCACGTATATGCGTACCGACTCGACAAACATTTCTGACCTGGCGGTCAGTGAGGTGCGCAGCTATATCGCCGCAAACTATGGCAATGATTTCCTCCCTGAAACCCCGCCGGTGTACAAGACCCGGGCAGTAGGAGCGCAGGAAGCCCACGAAGCCATCCGGCCTACCTCGGTTTTACGCCACCCTGACAGGGTCAAGAGTTTTCTGAGTTCAGACCAGTTCAAACTATATCAACTTGTCTGGCAGCGTTTTGTGGCTTCGCAAATGGAAGCGGCTGTGTACGACACAGTGGCAGTCGATATCGGCGCGGATGCCGGTGAAAACAAATACGTTTTTCGCGCTTCCGGTTCGACGGTAAAGTTCCCCGGATACCGCATTGTGTATGAGGAAGCCGTAGACGAAGATCAAAAAGCCGAAGAGCAGAATGTACGCATCCCGCCCGGCCTCGAAGAAGGCCAGGCGCAGCGCCTGGTCAAGTTAATCCCCGAACAACACTTCACCCAACCGCCGCCGAGGTATTCGGAAGCCTCTTTGGTGCAGGTTCTTGAGGAGTACGGTATCGGGCGCCCGTCCACCTACGCGCCCATCCTTTCGACCATCCAGGAAAGAGGCTACGTGATCCGTGAAGCCAAGCGGTTGTCTCCCACAGAGACCGGCCTTCTGGTTAATGATCTGGTGGTCTCGCATTTTCCCGACATCGTCGATTTCCATTTCACCGCCCATATGGAAGAAGATCTGGACGAGGTGGCCGCCGGCGACCGCGCCTGGGTGGAAATCGTCCGTGAATTTTATAATTCGTTCCAACCCGAATTGGCCAAGGCCCAGGAGGAGATTCCAACCCAGAAAGCCGAGCTGGAAAAGGTGGGGCGCGCCTGCCCTGAGTGTGGTCATGACCTGGTCATCCGCTGGGGTCGCTATGGCAAGTTCATTAGCTGCAGCAATTTCCCGGCCTGCCGCCACACTGAAGCCTGGTTGGAAAAGATCGGGGTAAAATGCCCGCTAGACGGCGGCGAAATTGTCGAGCGTAAAACCCGTAAACAGCGCGTCTTCTACGGTTGCGCCAATTATCCAACCTGTCAATTTACCTCGTGGAAACGCCCCATTGCTACGCCTTGCCCGAAATGCGGCGGTTTGCTGGTGATCGCCAATAAACGTGAGGTACAGTGTCTTAGTTGTGAAGAGTCTTTCTTGCAGGATCAGATCGCAGAAACCACGCCAGAATCGGCATGATTCTTGCAACGAAAAGTCGCAGCCCTGATCTGATTGCGTCTTTCAGATACTTGTTCTAAAATAGAATAAAATCTTACCAGGGAGAGAAATCTGGCGTCGTCCAGATAGACTGAGGAGTGGAAATATGGATAAGATACGTCAGTTAGTCAGTAAGCCATGGGTTGCGGCTGCTATCGGATTTGTGATCGGCCTGATTATTGGTCTGCCGGTGCTGGGGTGGGGCCTTTACCCGGTAACCTGGACAGACGCCGCACCGGTAGATCTTCGCCAGGACGTTAAAGTTGATTATCTGCGTATGTCCATTGATTCCTACGCGGTCAACCACGATGCCGCCCTGGCACAAACGCGTTTCCAATCGTTGGGCCCCTCCGCGCCGGAACTGTTGTCTGCCCTACAGAATGATTCTACGATAAACCAGAAAGCGCTTGCCCAATACTCGGCTGCAGTAACCGGCAAAGCCGTTGCAGTCGCGACCAGTCCTGCCGCCACTCAAGCGCCGGGTACCGCTGAGGCCAAACCCACCAAGACCAAGGGCCCCAAAAAATCGGCCACTCCCAAGACCGGGGCTGCTTCGGCTACTCCGGCGGCTGGGGCAGCCGGGCAATCCACGGCGACTTTAACCTCCCAGCAAATTGTGGAACAGCTCCTGACCGGCACACCTACTGCCGGCGTTGTAATTCCCACGGCTGCTGCTAAGCCGACCAACTTCCTGGTCACCGTGCTGGGCGTGCTGTGTGTTGCGGTCCTGATCGTAGGAGCCGTGCTGCTGTACATTTTTGTCTTCCGTAAGGGCAAGGGCGGATCAAAAGGGCAGTCGCTGGCTTCACAGGAATCCGACGCCAGCAAAGCCGCGGTGAAGACTGATTTTGGAGCGCAGGGACAGGAAGCTCCTATCGCCCAATTCATGTCCACCTACATGTTAGGCGATGACCTGTATGATGACTCATTTAGCATCGATTCGCCGACGGGCGAATTCCTGGGAGAATGTGGCGTGGGCATTTCGGACACGATCGGCGTAGGCGATCCTAAGAAAGTCACCGCCTTTGAAGTCTGGTTGTTCGATAAGAACGATATCCAGACCGTCACCAAAGTGTTGATGAGCGAGCATGCCTACAACGACCCGACCATCCGGCAGCGTCTGGCCTCCAAAGGTGAGCCGGTGTTGATCGGGCCGGATAAGAAAGTCCTCCTGGAAACAGCCACCCTTTCTTTGGAAGCGCGCGTCGTGGATATTAATTACGGCTCGGGCGCTCTGCCGCAGAACAGTTTCTTCGAGCGCCTGACGCTTGAACTGGCGGTATGGCCGAAACAGAAACCCCAATAGAAAGATAAACGTTTTAGTTTGAATTTTTGAAGAAGGCCGCTGTATAACAGCGGCCTTCTTCAAAAATTCGGTTAATTTAATTGATATTGATGATCTTTAGCTTGATCGTGCCGCCTGGCGTTTCGGCCAGGACCTCGTCACCTACGCGGTGCCCGATCAGCGCTTTACCAATCGGCGATTCGTAGGAAATTCGCCCGTTCTTCGGGTCGGCTTCTTTTGGACCCACCAGATAATACGTGTCAGGCGGATATTCTTCCTCCTGGACGGTGATGTGGGCGCCGATATCGACCAGGTCACGCGCTTGTCCGCTCTCATCAATGATGACGACATTTCTAAGGATCTGTTCCAATTCCAAAATACGCCCTTCGAGAAATCCCTGCTCTTCTTTAGCGGAGATATAATCGGCATTTTCCGAGAGGTCGCCCTGCTGGATGGCAGAGCGCAGCCGCTTGCTAAGGTTCTCACGCGCCGGCCCTTTCAATTCTTCTAACTCAGCGCGTAGCTTTTTCTCTCCTTCTGCGGTCAGGTAAGATGCATCCGACATACTCTTTTCTCCATTATCTTAAAAATCAAAAAAATATACAAAACCATGTTGCTAACCACATGATTTTACCGTCGAACTCAATCAAGATATCGTTATGGCAATGTTACCGGGTCGAACAGTTTCTGGTGTTCCTCGATGGCGTAACGGTCAGTCATGCCGGCGATATAATCGCAAATCGTGCGTTCCAATCCGCGTTCACCCACCGAAGACTGCACGTGCCCGGGTAAAATGGTTGGCTCTGAGCAGTAGGCCTCAAATAAATCAGTGATGATCCTTTCAGCCTTAACCGCCATGCGCACCACCCGGTAGTGACGGTACAGCTTGGAGTACAAGAAATCCTTCAACTGCCGGTTGCGCCGAGCGGAATCTTCACTGTAACCAACCACATTATAAGGCAGACGTTGTAATTCGTCTACCGAGCGTACACCGCTTTCCTGGACGTGTTGGGCGCTGGTATGCACCAGGTCGTTGACTTCCATGCCGATCAACCGGCGGATCAAGCGGTGGCGGGTCAGGTCGTCCAGTTCGCCTTCCTGCCCGCCGATCGAATGGGTGAGAATACCCCACAGGTCGACGCTCTGCAGCATATCGGGGTTGATCATTCCGGAACGCAGGCCATCGTCCAGGTCGTGAGCAGTGTAGGCCAGTTCGTCGGCCACGTTGGCGATCTGGGCTTCCATATTGCCGCGCACGTCCGGGTTAAAATCGTGGGCGTCCGAGCGGTCGTATTCGGTCTCGTGTTTAACCATCCCTTCCAATACTTCCCAGCTCAGGTTCAGGCCGGGGAATTCGGGATAACGGTTCTCGAGCTTGGTCACAATGCGCAGGGACTGCTTGTTGTGTTCAAAGCCGCCGTCTTCACGCATCAGGCGCGCCAGGGTGGTTTCGCCTGAATGGCCGAAGGGAGGGTGCCCCAGGTCGTGCGCCAGGCAGACGGCTTCAACCAGGTCTTCGTTGGCGCCTAAAGCGCGCGCCAGGGTGCGCCCGATTTGGGTCACTTCGAGGGTGTGTGTCAGCCGGGTGCGATAATAGTCTCCCTCATAATTGATGAACACCTGGGTTTTGTATTCCAGCCGGCGGAAGGCGGTCGTATGGATAATCCGGTCGCGGTCGCGCTGGAAAATGGTGCGATAATCGGGTTCGTCATCCGGATAGAACCTGCCCCGGCTGTTTTTGCTGCGACAACCATATGGGGCCAGATTCTTGTCTTCCATTTCCTCTAACAATTCACGCGTAAATAACATAAATTACCTCCACTTTTAACTCAACGCCTGAACGATCAATGTTCCGGGTACCCCGCCCAACAGCGCCTGTCGCACCTGCCCTGGCTGGTTCCCGGAGAAAACCAAAACCTGTGTCTCTGGCGCCTGTTCTACCAGGGCCAGCATGTTCTTTACTTTCTCCGCCATCCCGCCGGTTACGTCTACGGCTGCCGAGCCTGCCAGGCTGCCGGTCAACCCGGGGTAGGACTGCGGCGTGATGGTTGTAATCAACCGGCTGCATACAGGATAATCCGCCCAGACGCCTTTTTCAAGTCCGGCGAGAAGGATGCGCTGCGGCCTGAGTAAACGCGCCAGGTATGCAAAAAGGTCTTCCGTAGAAAGGATCGTGCCTCCCAGCAGCGTGTCGAAAGCCACATCCCCGTTGACCAGCGGCACCAGGCCGGCAGACAAAGCTGCCCGTATTGGTTGGATGTCCCAACGCGTCACCTGCCCGTTCTGCGCCAGGCTGGCTGCCGAAGGAGGAAAAGCGATTACCGGCAGGCCGGCTTTATACAAGGCTTCGGCCACGATCTGGTTCAGCGCCCGAGCGGCCTGCCACACCTCGGAGAACCCCAGCCATTCGGTAGGGGTGTGAACTCCCTGGCGGGTGTGGTATTTGTTTCCGGCCACGTGCCCGAACGAGCCGGACCCATGCCCGACGACGAGCTGTAAATCCGGGTCTGCCCGGCGCGCCTCGGCTATTTCGCCTGCCAGGCGAGCGATGACCCTTGCCCGTGCCGTGTGCGGTTTATTTTTGTTGGTGATTAAAGATCCACCTAATTTTATAAAATAAAGCACTGGCGACCTACTTCTTATAATCCGAAAGAACGGGGTTGACGCTGGAAATGATGACGCGTTTTGCCCCGGCATTCTGCAGGGCGGCCGCGATTTTAGCGGCATTTTCTGCATCCGCCAGGGCGATCATGTTGCCGCCGCGCCCAGCGCCAGAAAGCTTGGCGCCGGCTGCCCCGGCTTGCAGGGCAGTTTCGACCAGGAAATCCAGTTCGGCAGACGAAACCCCCACCTGGGTTAGCAGGCGCTGGTTCTCAGACATTAACGGCCCAAGTGCCATCACCGGGCCCTGGGTGATGATCTGGCGCGCCTGCTGTGAGATCTGGCCGATGGCGTCGAATAAAGCCTCAAAGCGGTCCGGATCGGCCTGCCAGGCCTGCCGTACTGCGCTAACGGCCGTGTGAGTTGGGCTTTTCACCCCGCTATCGGCAATAATCAGGGTAAAAGCTTCCGCCGGCTGGAGCATCTCGAACGGTTGGCCACGCACGAAATAGATCGGCCGGGCGTAGGTGACGACCGTGTTATCGATCCCGGAAGGTGTGCCGTGGTGTTTCTTTTCAACTTCGAAAGCCAGCGCCGAGACCGTTTCATTCGGCAGTGGCTGACCCAGAAAGGCCGAAAGGGCGCGCAGGATGGCTACCGAGACAGCCGCTCCGGAGCCTAAGCCGGCTGCAACCGGGATGCTGGAACTGATCCGCAGGTGCAAAGCCGGAAGGTGGTCGGCAGCCAGCGCCGTTTTGACGCCCTGGATAGCCAGGGCAATCGGGTCATCCTCCGTCAAGTTAGCCAGGTCGCAGTCTAGCTGGATTTCAGGCGCCTGAATGTGTACCCGGCCCTGGGGACCGAGTGGGTCGGCCAGGACGGTTGCCTTAACCTGCACCTGGGTAACCGGCGCGGCGATTGCTGGACGTCCGTAAACTACCGCGTGTTCCCCAAAAAGAATGGCTTTGCCCGGCGCACAGGCGGAGATTGCAGGCATATCAGGTGGTGGGCCACGGAATGTAAAAAACCAGCAGAATGGCAATGCCCCACAGAGCGATTGCCAGTTGTAATGGCCGGTCGCTCAAAAGCAAATCTTCTGGGGCGCCTCCTTCATTCTTGATCTGGATCAAATACAGATAGCGAAAGACCCCATACAGCACGAAGGGGATTGTGAGCATCATAACGTGGTTGGTGGGCAGGTTGGGAGCCGAGAAGGTGTACAGGCTGTAGGCAATGATGGTCGTGCTGGAGACAATCGTAATCAACTGGTCCAGGAATGGAATCGAATATCCATCCAGGACGCGGCGAGTGGCATTGCCGCCATTCGCCAGAAGCGACAGCTCGGCGCGCCGCTTACCGAACCCAATATACAGGGCGAAAAGCGTGGTGACCACGTACAACCAGGGAGAAAAGCGTTCGACCTTGATCAGACTCACCCCGGCGGCCACTCGCAGCACGAACCCGGCGGCAATAATCAGCACGTCGATGAGCGGGACATGTTTAAGCAGCTTGGAGTAGGCCACGTTGACCAGGAAATAAACCAGGACGACCACCGAGAATTCTGGCGAAAGATAGAAAGCCACCGGAAGGCACACTACCAGGATCACGATGGCAGCGATAATGGCCATCGAGACAGGTAGTTTACCGGAAGCGATGGGGCGGTTGCGCTTGGTGGGATGCTGCCGGTCGGCCTGTACATCTGCAATGTCATTGATAATGTAAACAGCCGAAGACACCAGGCAGAAGATTAAAAAGCCTGCCAAAGATTTGATCAGGGCAGGTATATGGCCAAGCTGGCGGTCGAAAACGAGCGCCGCCAGGACGAAGCCGTTCTTCGGCCATTGGCGCGGGCGCATCGTTTTGAGGATGGCGAGCAGCATATTAGTATCATATCATAAGTTTTTGTAGACCAGAAATGAAATTCATACACAAATTATCAACGATCTGCTGACAACAATTGTTTGGCAAAGCGTTTTCCCAACCATCCACCTTCTAGACAAGCGATCGTTATTGCCAGCAATATTTCTAACCAGCGTAATTTTACAAAATCCAGGTAATATTGTAAATAGCCTGGAATATTTGCAATCAATGTTCCTTGTTTCAGATCAACCCAAAAAGAATACCATTCCATACCGTGAGTTGCGAGAAATATGCCCAGTTGTCCACCTCAACAAATAATGATGATTATCGCAATTCCAGCTAAAAAGATGCCCGTCTTGATGGCTTTTGATCGCGTAAGTATTCCTTTTCGTTCTTGATTTCGTAAAAGTACTCCCAAGACGATCCCACAAATTCCGGCTGGTATAGTAGAAAACAGGCAACATATGAAAAAAATAAGAAGAAGACTCCGATAATGTATAACAAGTTTAAATAATCACCACCTATTAAGATTCGGATTATGTCAATAATGGAAAATAATGCCGAACCGGCTAAGGCGTACAAAAAACCAGCCTTGAAATCTGAGAAACGAATGTAATTTTTTATGTAGTTCATTCCCATCTTATTCTTTCTTCGTATAAAAACGAAGACTTTATCCAAAAAATGTTTGATGGCCAAGAATTCGGGAAATTGGCATGTCTTTACTATCTGTCCGGTCTGGTAAGGCGAAGCGGACGGAGCAGCGGTCATTGAAACAAATGGAGACAATTTCCGTCCGCTTCGCCCTTAGAAAGCGCCGATGAAAACCGGCGGAGTGTAAA
>VFSW01010616.1_pt1 | contig 13038 bp, 14 predicted proteins | sample 5358111 | NCBI WGS metagenome assembly VFSW01 (sample SAMN11554181, study PRJNA540505) | mine drainage metagenome | isolation source: sediment from site ElyBrook_90M | place: USA: Ely Copper Mine, Vershire, VT | collected 2017 | reverse complement strand
TGGCATCCACATAAATTCCTTCGGGCTGAATGGACAACGCCTCCACGGCCTCCGCGCGCAGCACGGTCACGGGGGGGGATGGTTTGCCCACGGGGTCTGGGGAAGACAGGCTCAAAGGGAAAGGTCCTGCATGTTTGGAGGCACCAGGTCGGCCCCCAGTTTTTCGATTTCCTCGAATTGCTGTTCCCAGGCGGAGGGAGACCACAGCTTGAAATGGCTTCCCTGCCCGAACATCATCAGTTCCCGTTCAATGCCGGCAAATCGCCGAAGCGCCGGAGACACCAGCACACGACCTGCGGCGTCCATTTCCGCATCATCCGCATAACCCACCAGCAAGCCCTGCAGCAACGCGGTTTGTCGGTCCAACCCGGATTTCTTCATGATGGTGTCGCGGATGGGTTCCCAGGCGGTGCGCGGATAGAGCAGCAGGCAGCGATGCGGATGGGCCGTGATGACCAGATGCCCCTGGCTCATGTTTTGAAGGGCGTCACGATACCGGGTGGGTATGGCTAACCGACCTTTGGCATCCAGGCTGATTTCCGACGGTCCCTGAAACACAATCCCCCCTTCGCCCTACAATCAACCACAATTTCCCATAAATTCCTACTTTTTACCACTATAGGACAAGGGTAAAACCGGGTCAAGCCGTATTGACGGAAATTAAGGCAAACATTGGGGAAATCGGTGGAAGAACCGAGGGGGAAGCTGGCCTGTAAGCCGGGTTCTGTCGTGGACAGTCATTCCTCTAGGCGAACGGTTACCCGGTCGCTCGTGCAACCTACCCGGAAGCCGTGCGGGCCACACGAACGCTTCCCTATTTGGTCTTGCTCCGGATGGGGTTTGACCTGCCACACACGTTACCGCGTGCGCGGTGCGCTCTTACCGCACCTTTTCACCCTTGCCAACCCGGCATGCCGGATTTCGGCGGTTTGTTTTCTGTGTCACTTTCCATGGCCTCACGGCCTCCGGCCATTAACCGGCATCCTGCCCTATGGAGCCCGGACTTTCCTCTCCGCAATGAATGCGCAGCGACTGTCCAGCCAGCTTCTTTCAGATTGTATCAGACGGGAACCTGCAAACGCCACGACAGAGTCTCGCCAGCCCGCAGGGGAACCAGCTGACCGGATGGCCCGAAGGGGTAGAGTTCTGGCACTGTCCATGGTGACCGGACCAGGGTGACCCTCCTGGTATGCCGGGGAACACCATAAAAATCCGCGCCGTAATGGCTGGCAAATCCTTCAAGCCTGCCGAGGGCGCCGGCCTGTTCAAAGGCCTCGGCATACAATTCCAGTGCCGCATGGGCGTTGTAAATACCGGCACAACCGCAGGCGGCTTCCTTCGTGTGGCGGGCATGGGGCGCGCTGTCCGTGCCAAGAAAAAACTTCGGGTTGCCGGAAGTCACCGCCCGCAAAAGTGCCTGGCGGTTTTCCTCCCTTTTCAACACAGGGAGGCAATAGAGGTGAGGACGCACCCCGCCTTGAAACATGGCATTCCGGTTATACAACAAATGATGGGGCGTCACGGTAGCCGCCACATGATCTTCAGCCGCCAACACAAACTTGACCGCTGCTGCCGTGGTGATGTGTTCCAGCACGATCCTCAGGCGAGGGTATCGCAGGACCAACGGGATCAGGTGCCGTTCGATGAAGACTCGTTCACGATCAAAGACGTCCACGGCCGGGTCCGTCACTTCGCCATGGATCAGCAACGGGAACCCGATCGCTTCCATGGCGGCCAGGACTTCATGACTGTTATCCAGGTCCCGCACACCGGCCTCGGAGTGCGTGGTCGCTCCTGCCGGATAGTACTTGACGGCTTTCAACCAGTCGGTCTGGCTGGCCTCTTCAATGTCACGCGGTGTGGTGGCCTCGGTCAGGTAGAGGGTCATCAGCGGCTGAAACCCGCTGCCGGCAGGCAGTGCCTTCAGGATTCGGTCACGATAGGCGGACGCCAGTGCCACGGTGGTGACGGGCGGTTTGAGGTTGGGCATCACGATGGCCCGGCCAAACTGCCGCGCCGTATGAGCCACCACCGCGTCCAGGCCCACTCCGTCGCGGAGATGGACATGCCAGTCATCCGGCAAATCAATGGTCAGGGCTTCATTCATGTGGCGGAATCTTATCACGCCACTTTCGGCACAACACCCCACGCTGGGAAAAATCCCTTATAGTGCGCGGATGCCCCCCATATCAGGAGTCTTTTGTGTCCGACCTGAATGACCCGCGCGTGTTTTTTGCGGCGGAGAGGACCCTGCTGGCCTGGAACCGCACCAGCCTCACCTTGATGGGCTTCGGGTTCGTGATCGAGCGGTTCGGCCTCTTCATCCGGTTGCTGTCATTGCAGCATCTGGACGTGGGGGACCGTGGCACGTCCTACTGGATGGGAATCGCCTTCATCCTGATGGGGGTGGCCGCCGCAGTCAGCGCCATCATCCAGTACCGCCGCGTCCTGAAAACCCTGCGCCCCATCGAGATCCCTGAGGGCTATGCCACGCAATTCGGGGTACTGATCAACGCCATCGTCGCCGTACTGGGCCTGCTTTTCGTCATCACCCTGTTCGACAAGTCAGGCGTATAGGCCCTGATCATTCCACAGTCACGCTCTTGGCCAGGTTGCGAGGCTTGTCCACGTCTGCCCCCCGGACACAGGCCGTGTGATAAGCCAGCAACTGCAGGGGAACCACGTGAACCACGGGGCTCAATACACCCTCATGGTCCGGTAAACGGATCACGTGGATGCCATCGGATGGCGTGAACCGGCTGTCCTCGTCTGCCAGCACAAATAACTCGCCGCCCCTTGCCCGCACTTCCTGGAGATTGGACTTCAGCTTTTCCAGCAAGGCATCGTTGGGAGCCACGGCCAGTACGGGCATGTCAGCGTCCACCAGAGCAAGGGGACCATGCTTGAGTTCCCCTGCCGGATAGGCTTCGGCGTGAATGTAGGAAATTTCCTTGAGCTTCAGCGAGCCTTCCAGGGCGATGGGGTAATGCACCCCTCTTCCCAGAAACAGGGCATGCTGCTTGCGCGAGAAATGCCCCGCCCAGACTTTGAGCTGGGGCTCCAGGTTGAGCACGTGCTGGACCTTTCCCGGCAGGCGTCTCAAGGCATCCATGTGCGCAGCTTCAGCTTCCGGTGTCAGCACACCCCGGCAACGGGCCAGGACAACCGCCAACGTGAACAGGGCCACCAGCTGCGTGGTGAACGCTTTGGTGGATGCCACACCAATTTCAAGGCCGGCGCGGGTCAGGAAGGACAGGGTGGCCTGCCGGGTAAGGGCGCTTTCAGGGACATTGCAAATGGACAGGGACCAGCAATGACCCTGCCCTTGGGCATGGCGCAATGCGGCCAGGGTGTCGGCTGTCTCACCGGACTGAGAAATGGTCACCACCAGGGTTCTCGGGTTGGGGACCGAATCGCGATACCGGTATTCGCTGGCCACCTCGGCCCAACAGGGAATGCGGGCAATCTGTTCCATCCAGTATCGGGCCACCAGGGCAGCATGATAGCTGGTGCCACAAGCCAAAAACGAGACACTGTCCACCTGGGACAACACCGTATCCGCCTGCTCACCAAACAACTCTGGCACAAACCCCCGGGCAAGCACGGGTTCCACCGTATCCGCGATGGCCCGGGGCTGCTCGGCAATTTCCTTCTGCATGAAATGGTCGTAAGGGCCCAGCTCGGCTGTTTCGAGGGGGGACAGCTTGCTTGCATGCACAGAACGTTCCACCTTCTGCCCATGGCGATCGGTGACCGTGACACCCTTCAGGGTCAGTTCGGCCATGTCGCCTTCTTCCAGGTAGATCATCCGCGACGTGACTGCGATGAGCGCTGCCGCATCGGAAGCCAGGAAATACTCCCCCTCGCCCAGTCCCAGCAACAGGGGGCTGCCCAGCCGCACCGCCAGCAGACGGTCCGGATCCTCAGCGGTGAATACCGCAATGGCATAGGCCCCCTCCAGTTGTGCCACGGCATTTTGTAATGCCTGCTTCAGATCATGGCAACCGGTGTAGGCATGGTCCACCAGATGGGCAATGACTTCCGTATCGGTGTCGGACTCGAATTCATATCCCTGGCCGAGCAGCTTCTGGCGCAATGATTCGTAGTTTTCAATGATGCCGTTGTGAACCACCACAATGCCGTGACCGCTCACATGAGGGTGCGCGTTGCGAATGCTGGGCGGACCATGCGTGGCCCAACGGGTATGGGCAATGCCCAGAGAGCCTGCCACGCCTTCCGCCTTCACCTGCTGCTCGAGTTGCGCCACGCGGCCGGTGCTGCGTACCCGTTTCAGCCCGTCCTGGAAAACCGCCACCCCTGCGGAGTCATAACCCCGATATTCAAGGCGTTTCAAACCTTCCAGCAACAAGGGAACCACATCGCGCCGTGACACGGCGCCCACGATGCCACACATATCGCATCAGCCCGGTTTGATTGAAAGGGGGGATTATATACGGCAGGGCGTTTAAAAAGGTCAGGCAGGGCGCCGGAAAACCATCAAACGGGCCGTTTGTGTCATCCGGATTTCATTTTTCTGACTCAGGGTCTGACTGTAGAGGGTCACGATGCCCCGATCCGGACGCGAACGGGATGGGCGCGCTTCAAGCACTTCGCTTTCCACCCGGAGAATATCCCCCGGCCTTGTGGGAGACACCCATTCCACCTCGCATCCGGCGCCAATCATGCCTCCGGCAAACCGGACGGGGCCTTGCACCATCTGTTTCATGGCCATGGCGGCCACATGCCAGCCACTGGCGGCCAGCCCTCCGAATACCGACGCCCTGGCAGCGGATTCATCCAGATGGAAAGGCTGCGGATCGTATTCCCGGGCAAACCGCCTGATCTCGTCTGCGGTCACTTCCCACGACGCGCTGACAAAACGCATGCCCGGTGTCAGGTCTTCCAGATAAAGGGTCATTCCACCAGATCCTGCAAGAGCGACTGTCGGAGTGCATCGGAAAGCGGCTGACCGGAGACCTGATACGCCGGGTGGTCGACCCCCGCCCACAATGCCGCCCCGGTGCGCAGTGCCTGGCGTGCGTCAGCATCCACTTCGAACCGGAGAAAATGGACGGAAGAGGTTTTGTCTCCATTATCACGAGCAATGTCTTCATCAGCAACGGGCAGGATGACCGGGCCGTTGCCCACCTTCAGCCACACCCGGTGTTCGATGCCTTGCAGACGGGCCAACCAGTGAGCCCTCTCTGCAGGATCCGCGTACTCCAGAAGAAGCGTGGCTTTCCAGTCATGGCCATCCGGGATGAGCGGATTGTAGGTGGCCAGTTCATTCCTGATCCCCTCCTCCTCGAAAATGCGCTCGATGCGGAGCATTTCCTGGACCTGGTAACGCATGGTCAACTCGTCTTCGAATAACAGCGTCATGTGTTCCCCCAGATGCAGGGTGCGCCGCTTCTTGTGGGCCATCACTTTCGCACGGAACGCAGGCCGTTCACGAGCATAGGCTTCCAGGGTCCAAAGAGAATCACGCGCAATGGCCGGCATGTTCACCTCAGTCCGTAAGCGTGGCAGAGCAGGGAAACGGGATGGAGACATTCCCGCTCTTCCTGCATGCCCTGCACAATGTGCCGGGTGGCCACGGGGCAGTCGGAAGTCACATGATCCGGCTCCGGCTCCTTCATGCGCTGGAATACGGCAGCACCGATTTTCATGGACGCGGCAAAATGTTCCGATTTCACTCCCCAGGTACCGTCATGACCCGAACACCGCTCCACCGTATTGACCGTGGTACCGGGGATCATCTGAAGAAGGTCACGGGTTTTAAGGCCCATGTTCTGCACTCTGAGATGACAGGGCACGTGGTAGGACACCTTGCCCAGCGACTGGCTGAAATCGGTGCGCAGCAGCCCGTCGGCATGACGCAGCGCCAGATACTCAAACGGATCATGCATGGCTTCAGCCACCGCTTTCACTTCAGGGTCCTCCGGGAACAGGAGGGGCAGTTCCTGCTTGAACATGAGCGCACAGGAGGGCACCGGGGCAAGTATGGCATACCCTTTGCGCGCCCATTCCGCCAGCCGGGGTATGTTCTTCTCCTTGAGCGTCTCCACGGCATCCAGGTTGCCCAGTTCCAGTTTTGGCATGCCACAGCAATCTTCCTTTTCCAGCACGCTGACGGCAATGCCGTTATGCTCCAGTACCCGGATGAGATCCAAACCGATGTCGGGTTCGTTGTAATTCACGTAACAGGTGGAATAGATGAGCACCTTGCCGGATGTTCGCTGGCCATCCCGGATTGAAAGATCGTCACGAGGACGTTCTTCCCTTCGAAAGGTGTCTGCCGTGTATTCCGGCAAGCGTCTCTTGCGGTGTATGCCCAGCGTGTTATCCATCACGGCCCTGGCCAGGGGATTGCGATTCACCGTGTTCACCATCTGCACCACCACCGGGATGGAGGCCAGTTTGCCCAGGGCATCGGTGCTGCTGAGCAAACGGTCCCTAAATCGGGCCTTGCCCGCCCTGAACTGCGCGGCTTTGGCCCGCAGCATGGTGTGCGGAAAATCCAGATTGAATGCGTGGGGGGGCGTGTAGGGACACTTGGTCATGTAGCACATGTCACATAGGTAACACTGGTCCACCACTTCCCAGTACACCGCTTTTGGCACATTGCGGAACTCGCCGTCTGCCGTGGCATCGGCCGCATCGAACAGCAGCGGAAACGCGCTGCAGAGATTGAAACAACGCCGACATCCGTGACAGATGTCGAAAATCCGCGCCATCTCCTTTTCCACCCGTTCCGCATCATGGAAGTCAGGGGATTTCCAGTCAATGGGGTGCCGGGTGGGCGCTTCGAGGTTACCCTCTCTGGACATGTCGGCTCCCGAAAGTCGGAAGGAAACCAGCACCCGTCAGAACCAGAACGGGTGATGTGGCATCATCGTGGATAATCAGTCAGCCAGCGCGTTCAACGCCTGGGTGAAGCGGTTGGCGTGAGAGCGTTCCGCCTTGGCCAAGGTTTCAAACCAGTCGGCAATTTCGTCGAAGCCTTCTTCCCTGGCTGTCTTGGCCATTCCCGGGTACATGTCCGTGTATTCGTGGGTTTCGCCTTCGATGGCCGCCTTCAGGTTCTGGCGACTGTTGCCGATGGGCAACCCGGTGGCCGGATCGCCTACGGCTTCAAGGTACTCCAGGTGGCCGTGTGCATGCCCCGTTTCACCTTCCGCCGTGGATCGAAAAATGGCAGCCACGTCGTTTTGACCTTCCACATCGGCCTTGGCTGCGAAATACAGGTAACGGCGGTTGGCCTGGGATTCTCCCGCAAACGCCGCTTTGAGATTTTCGTGGGTACGTGTTCCGGCAAGCTTCATGGTGCACTCCTCAATGGATAAGGGTCACAACCAGCTCTGTTTAGACAAAATCTAAATTGCAGGGGATTCTATCCGGGTCCTCATTGCACTGTCAAGACTACCGCTGTCCCGCTTCCTGCAGCAGTTGCGACCGGGTCCGCCTTTTCCGGCCAGCCTGGTGGTCCAGAAACCTGGACAGTTCCTTCAGTGCCAGTTGGTACACCTCCCGCTTGAATTCCACGACGCTTTCCTGCGGAAACCAGTAGTCACTCCAACGCCAGGCATCAAACTCCGGGTCAGGGCTGGCCCGCAAACTCACGTCGCTATCGCGTCCCACCAGCCTCAGCAGGAACCAGATCTGTTTCTGTCCCCGGTAATGGCTGCGCCATTCCCGACGGAGCCACTGCTCCGGCACGTCATACCGCAACCAACCCCTGGTCCGCCCCAGTATCCTCACATGCTCGGGTTTCAAGCCCGTTTCCTCTGCCAGTTCCCGGTACATGGCCTGCTCCGGTGTTTCGCCCTGCTTGATCCCGCCCTGAGGAAACTGCCATGCGTGTTCCCGCACACGCTTTGCCCAGAATACTTCGTTCCTGGCATTGCATAGAATGATGCCCACGTTGGCCCGATAACCATCTCTGTCAATCATGATGATTCACCATTGCACACACATTGCCCACTCACGCCATTCCAGATTGTTTCATATTATGTCACGGGATACCCAGGAATTTGTGAGTCTGTAAACTAAGCCTCCATTGGGGATTCTTCAGGCACCACTCCACCGCCAGAGCCGTATTGGCTTCGCGGGACGGCCCATCCATGGGCTGCACGAGAAAATGTCTGAAGTCGAGGGATTGCATCCACTCCAGGTTCAACCCGGGTTGTGGAAACACCACCTTGAGTTCGTCTCCCGAATGCTGCACAAGTTCCGTACCTGCCTTGGGACTGACACATACCCAGTCAATTCCCGCTGGCACGGGCAGTGTTCCGTTGGTTTCAAGGGCCGCATGAAAACCACACTCATGAAGCGCAGCAATGAGGGGGGCATCCACCTGAAGCAGGGGCTCTCCTCCCGTCAGGACCACCCACCTGTCCGCAACGGCACCTGTGGCCGCCCAGCAACGATCAATGGCTGCAGCCAGATCATGTGGCCCTTCAAACCGGCCACCACCGGGCCCGTTCACGCCCACGAAATCGGTGTCACAAAAAACACATTGCGCGTTCTTCCGGTCGTCTTCCCGCCCGCTCCACAGGTTGCAGCCCGCAAAACGACAGAACACCGATGCGCGTCCCGCTTGCAGGCCCTCGCCCTGCAGTGTCAGAAAAATTTCCTTGACCTGGTAGACCATCAGAACAGCCCCCCATGGTGGTCCCCTCTCCAGGCCAAAACCCCTCCCGTGGAAGGCGTGTCACGCAGGACAATGCGATCAAGGGCAGGCAGCCGGGGGGCGGCTTCCTGATAAATCCATTGAAGCAGGGCGGGGACATGCCCCCCAGGCACCCGTTCATGCAGCGGATGATGGTCCAACTGCCGGAAAACCGGCTTGAACAAGTCTTTCACGTCACCGAAATCCACCGCCCAGCCCAGGACCTGATCCACCGAGGCCGTCAATCCGAGCTGCAGGGCATAGGTGTGCCCATGCAATGTCCCTCCGGGATGGCGCGTCGCGCTGTCAAAGTGAAAATCCTTCCAGATGTGATGCTGGCTTCCATCGTAAATTGCCCCGCAGCCTGCCGTTTCAAACACGGTCACGGAAGTCATGCCGGAGCAGTCACTGGTCATGGCTTCCCATATCCACCTGGACAGGTTCTCCGAGGTGGGGATTTCGAGGCCTGCCACTTCATTGAGACAGGACATGTGCAGCTTCTTGCGGATGGTTTCCCAGATTCTCTGCGCATGGCAGGCGTCGTCAGCCGACTGGCGCATATGCAAAACCACTTCGAAACCGTGACCATGCATACGCCCGCACTTATGTCCTTCGGGCACGTGAGGCAACCGGTGAGCCGCCTCGAAACGGTCGCGCCACCAGACATGAAACCCCCCGCGGGCATCCATGGTCATGCCTCGCGCTGGTCCGGCCCACAGGTGCAGTCTGGAGGCTTCCACGCCTTCCAGGCGGGACATGACCCACTGAAGCAGAACCGAATCCGAAGGTTCCGCGAGTACCTCATTGAGTTCCCGATAGTCCAGTGAGGCCACCACCGACTGGAGCAGCCTTTGCAAGGCGTGCGACTCCAGTCCCACATTCCCGCCCCATCCGTCTGCCAGAACCGAACGAAGCTCCAGCCGGAAACTGTGCCCGTGCAGACGACGCTGATTTTCCGGAAAACCGGGATGTGAAAGACGACGGGCTGCCTCAAATTGCACGGCGGCCCAATGGGACAATGGGTTATTCATGCTTTCATCCCGAACCGCAGGTAGAGCGGATCGGGTATCCCCGCTTCCCTGAACCCCCTGGCACGCAGCAAACAGGCATCACAGCGGGTACAAGGGCGTCCCTCCCCATCGGGATCGTAACAGCTGGTGGTGAGTGCGTAGTCCACCCCCAGGCGGATGCCCTCACGAATGATTTCCGCTTTGGTCATCTGCACCAAAGGCGCATGCAGCGAAACCGGTGTGCCTTCCACTCCGGATCGCGTGGCCAGTCGGGCCATGGTTTCAAAACTGCGCAGGAACTCCGGGCGGCAATCCGGGTAGCCGCTGTAATCCAGCGCATTCACCCCGATGAAAATGTCTCGCGCCCCAAGCACTTCGGCCCAACCCAAGGCGAAGGAAAGAAAGATGGTGTTTCTGGCCGGCACGTAAGTCACCGGTATATGGTCATCCGGGACATCCAGATTCCGGTCCTTGGGCACCTCCATGGACGAAGTCAAGGCCGACCCACCAAAGGCACGCAGATCAAAATTCACCACCACGTGCCTGGCCACTCCGCTGCTTCTGGCGATTTCACGTGCCAGGTCCAACTCATGGCGGTGACGCTGCCCATAATCAAAACTCAGGGCATGAATGGCAAAACCCTGTTCACGGGCCAGTGCCATTACTGTAGTGGAATCAAGACCGCCGCTCAGCAGAACAACGGCAGGAAGGGGGGAAGGAATCTCATTGCTCATGACAGGCTCATCACGCGTACCGCACAGCGCCTCATTCTACAGGACACGCTTACCGAACGCAGACCTTGGCGTACAATCAGGGCGATGCAGAACCTGAAACTATGCGAACTGGTGGGCGCCCTGAGCGTGGCGCTTGACATGACCGAAGGGCAGCCTCGCGGCCATTGTGTGCGCAGCACCTGGATCGGCATGACGGTTGCCCGTGCCCTTGGCATGGATGATTCGGCCCTGTGGAATGTCTATTACACGATCCTGTTGAAAGACCTGGGATGCAGCAGCAATGCGGCGCGCATCTGCGCCCTTTATCTCACGGATGACCTGGGCTTCAAGCATGATTTCAAGCTGGTGGGCAATTCCCTGCCCCAGGTTGCCCATTTCGTGCTGACCCACACGGGCCTGAAAACCGGCCTGGCAGAACGTTTTCGCGCCACCCTGGATATTTTCAGGAATGGGGGGGAAATCGCCCACGAACTGATCCAGACACGTTGCCAGAGAGGTTCGGACATCGCCCGAAAACTCCAGTTCGGTGAAGAAGTGGCCCGTGGCGTGCATGAACTGGATGAACATTGGGACGGCAGCGGGAAACCAGAGGGTTTGGTCGGGGAACATATTTCCATTTACGCACGCCTTGCCCTGCTGGCCCAGGTGGTGGACGTATTTCATACCGCCGGTGGGCGTCAGGCAGCCATTGCCGAGGTCCTGCGCCGGCGGGGTTCCTGGTTTGACCCACGCCTGACCGATGCCTTTGAACAGGTGACACGTGACCCCAACTTCTGGTCCGTGCTTGCCGACGAACACCTGCCCGACCGGGTGTACGAGATGGAGCCAGCCAATGCCCATCGCCCGCTTGATGAAGACTACCTGGATGACATTGCCGAAGCCTTCGGCCAGATCATTGATGCCAAAAGTCCCTACACGTCCGGGCACAGCGTGCGCGTGGGCCTTTACACCGACCTCATCGCCAGCCATCTGGGCATGCCTGACCACAGACGACGCTGGCTCAGACGGGGTGCCCTGCTGCATGACCTGGGCAAACTGGGGGTCAGCAACACCGTGCTCGACAAGCCCGGCACCCTCGACGCCCAGGAGTGGGAAGCCGTGCGCATGCACCCTGTTTACACGGAATCCATTCTGGCGGGCATCGCGCCCTTTGCCGAACTGGCCCAGGTGGCGGGTGCCCACCATGAAAGACTGGATGGCATGGGCTACCCAAGAGGATTGAAGGAAGACCGGATTTCTCTGGAAACCAGGATCATCACCACCGCCGACATCTTTGATGCCCTGTCGGCCGAACGTCCTTACCGTCCCGCGATTCCCGTGGAAAAAACACTCGACATGATGGGCAAAACCGTGGGGACCGTGCTGGACGCCCAATGCATGGATGCGCTGCGCCACGTGGCCCTGAAAACAGCCTGACCATGCGTCATGTCAGACTTTACTGTGGCCTGCTGATGGCCATTTATCTGTTGCTGTCACTGGGCTACGTGGCCCATTCCAGTCTGGTGACACCAAACGGTTATGACATTTTCTCGGACTTCACGGTGTTCTGGGCCGCCGCCCACATGGCCGTCACAGGGCATGCAACAGAGGCCTATTCGTCCGGCCCGTTGCAGCACCTGGTTCTGGAACTGGTCCCCGGCCTCAAGAAAACCACAAACCCTGACTTTGGCTGGTTTTACCCGCCCTCTTTCTACCTGCTGCTGCTCCCCATCGGGTTCCTCGCCTACACACCCTTTGCCTATGGCGCATTCATCCTTCCTGCACTGGGGGCCTATGCGCTGGTGGTGCGACGCATTTGCAGCGATAATCGCACCCTGTGGGTACTGGGCGCCTTTTCCGCGGTCTGGGTGAACCTTTACCGGGGCCAAAACGGTTTCCTGACAGCCGCGCTGGCGGGCGCCTCATTGCTGGCCCTGGACAACAAACGCCCGTGGCTGTCAGGCACCCTCCTGGGCGTGCTGTCCATCAAGCCTCACCTGTTTCTGCTTTTCCCGATCGCCCTGCTGACGACTGGCCACTGGAAAACGGTGGGGGCGGCTGCCCTGACCGCCGGTTGCCTGATGGCAGCCGGTCTGGTCGTGCTGGGCCCCGACACCCTCTCCGCATGGATGGACAGCACGCGCCTGGCGCGCCACCTTGTGGAAAACCCGCCCAACACCGACCAGTACTGGCCCGCCATGCCCACCCTGTTTTCCCAATGCCGGCTGTTGGGGGCGTCCACAGAGATGGCCTATCTTGTCCACCTGACGGTGGCCACCATTGCCGTTCTCTGCGTCCTCTTCATCTGGCATCGCAACCCTGATCCCGGATTGCGCAATAGTGCGCTTGTGACCGGCTCCCTGCTGATCAGTCCCTACCTGATGCCCTATGACCTGACCTGGCTGGCCTTGCCCATGGCCTGGATGTGCCAGGTGGGCAGGATCTCGGGCTGGCGCACCGGTGAAAAAACCCTGCTGTTCCTGATGTGGGTCATTCCCCTCCCGGGACCCACCATCGCGAGGCTCATCCCGTTACAGGTGGTTCCTTTCCTCCTGCTGACCCTGCTCGGAATGATCCTGCAAAGAACCCTCACCGGCCCCAAACCCGCCCAGTGGGCGAGAAAACAGCGCAGGCCCCCGCCCCG
>VFSW01010615.1_pt1 | contig 13039 bp, 15 predicted proteins | sample 5358111 | NCBI WGS metagenome assembly VFSW01 (sample SAMN11554181, study PRJNA540505) | mine drainage metagenome | isolation source: sediment from site ElyBrook_90M | place: USA: Ely Copper Mine, Vershire, VT | collected 2017 | reverse complement strand
GGGGATGCTCGTCCCATTCCTGGGGGGTGGGGTTGGGGTATGCGGGTTCGTACATACGGTGTCGGGCCCTATTTAACTTTAACTCACAGCGGCCCGTGTGCGGGGCAGTCCGCGTCGGCAGTCGGCGGGGAAGAGCCGGCTGGACGCCGGCGCTACGCCTTTAGTCGATCGACTGCAGTTCTTTGCCGGGTTTGAAGCGGACGGCTTTGCCGGGCGGAATGGAAACTTCGGCGCCGGTGCGAGGGTTGCGTCCGATGCCGGTCTTGCGCGGACGCACGTTGAACACGCCGAAACCGCGCAGTTCAATGCGGTCGCCAGTCGATAGCGCCTTCTTCATGCTCTCAAAGACGGTTTCGACCGCGAGCTCCGCTTTTGTCTTGGTGATCCCGGTCCGGTTGACCACTTCGTTGATGATGTCGAGCTTAATCACTGGTTGTCCCCCGTATGCCGAGGATTAGTATGCCTCAAGTTATTGATGCTAAGGGAGATAGGTTGGATTGTCAACCGGGGCTGTTGTCTCGTAAGATGACAGCACACCAGCCTAGGCTATTTGTAATCTGTGATTTGTAATTTGTGACTGAAATCGACTCGTTCGGAAGTTCAGCGCAAGATTACCAATTACAAATTACCAATCACAAATCCCAAGGAGTTCCATGATCAAGAGTGACCGCTGGATCCGGCGCATGGCGCAGGAGCACGACATGATTAATCCGTACTCGGAAAAGCAGGTGAGCCAGGGAGTGATTTCCTACGGCGTATCCAGCTACGGATACGACTTGCGCGTGGCCGACGAGTTCAAGATTTTTACCAACGTCAACTGCACGGTGATCGATCCCAAACACTTCGATGAGCGCTCGTTCGTGAGCGTGAGTTCCGATGTGGCGATCGTGCCGCCGAATTCGTTTGCCTTGGCGCGGTCGGTCGAGTACTTCAAGATTCCGCGGGATGTGCTGACGATCTGCGTGGGCAAGTCGACCTACGCGCGCTGCGGCATCATTGTGAACGTCACGCCGTTCGAGCCGGAGTGGGAAGGCTTCGTCACGCTCGAAATTTCGAACACTACGCCGCTGCCGGCGAAGATCTACGCCAATGAGGGCCTGTGCCAGATTCTCTTCTTCCAGTCGGACGAGGTCTGCGAGACCAGCTACAAGGATCGCAAGGGAAAGTACCAGGCGCAGAAAGGGATTGTGCTGCCGAAGCTGTGAAATTACCTGCATTCGTGATGGGATAGCCTTAGCTATGAACGCAGCAAGTGAACGTTCGTTTCTGAGCCGCATGCCCGAGCCACTGGCCGCAGCGGCGCTCGTAAGCGGCGAGGAGGCTGCTTGGGAGCAGGCGGATTGTGCAGCGGCGATAGAGTGGCTTCGTAACGAAGGTTATGCCGTTCTTGGAACTGAGCTGTGGTTGTTGAAGAAGGGGCAGATCGTATCTTCTATCAGCACTATAGGCAACCCGGTGCTCTACTGCACAAGTTGCGACCCACTGGACGACGAGAGCTGGGATGAGTATGTCCAGCGTTTCGCAGCACGGGCTTCGGAGATTGTCGCCACTTTCCGCTTCCCAGAAGACTCTCTTGAGACCTGCCCGGCGTATTTCAACTTGTGTTGGGCTGACCGAAAGTGGTTCCAGTCGCGAGGCAAATTTGTGCAGGCTTAGGGTGCGACGATTTTCTTCTCGGCACCGAGGAGATGCGTTTGGACCCTACTTGAGGACTATCCCCGTCTCTCCCCGGCCTGCTAAAAAATAATAGTGCCGAAGCCGCGAACAACCGTGCTTCTCGTGGGGCTCGCGCTCTTCCTAGGCACTGTCGCACTTTACTATCCCGCACTGCAAAGCGGATTCGTCAACTATGACGATCCCGCGTATGTCACCTCGAATCCGCACGTTCAGCAATGACTCACCTTACGCAGCGCGGCGTGGGCGTTCACTTCGACCGCGGAGGCCAATTGGCATCCGCTGACGTGGATTTCGCACATGGTCGATGTGCAGTTGTTCAAGCTTCATCCGGAGGGACATCACGCCCAGAGCGTCCTATGGCATGCCGTCAACGTGGTGTTGCTATTCCTGCTGTTGGCGCTGGCTACCGGGTTCGTGGGGCGCAGCGCACTCGTAGCGGCGTTGTTTGCCGTCCATCCGTTGAATGTGGAGTCGGTGGCGTGGGTGGCGGAGCGCAAGACTGTCCTTTGCACATTCTTCTTTCTGCTGGGCTTGGCCGCTTACGGCTGGTACGCGAAGAGACCGCGGGCCAGTCGCTACACACTGGTCGCGCTGCTATTCGCTCTGGCTTTGCTAGCCAAGCCAATGGCGATCACGTTTCCGTTTGCGCTGCTGCTGCTCGATTTTTGGCCGCTACAGCGGTTTCCGGAGACACCACTATCCAGGCTAGTGCTCGAAAAGCTCCCTCTCCTGGCGGTCTCGGCGGCCAGCGCAGCGATCACGGTTTATGCGCAACGCGCAGCGGGCGCCGTCGGATTGGTCACGGCGCTTCCACTGACGATGCGCGCGAAAAACGCCATCTATTCCTATTTCATCTATGTCGAGAAGGCCGTATGGCCGTCGCGTCTGGCGGTGTTTTATCCGCATCCCGAGGGCTCGCTCGCGCTCTGGAAAGTACTGGGCGCGGCGGCGGCGCTGGCCGTGATCACCGCGACGGGCTGGCGTTTCCTCGAACGCCGTTATCTGCTGGGGGGCTGGCTGTGGTTTCTGGGAACGCTCGCACCAGTGATCGGCATTGTCCAAGTCGGACGCCAGGGTTGGGCGGACCGCTACGCTTATGTCCCTTTGTGGGGATTATTTGTGATTGGAGTGTGGCTGCTCTCGGAAGCCGCGTCGCGAACTTCGTTAAGTCGTGTGGCGCAGGTTGCTATCGCGTTGTCCGTCCTGATGGGATATTCCGTGGCAACGCGCATTCAAATTGGATACTGGCGCGATAGCTACAGCCTGTTCGCGCACGCGATCGAAGTCACGAACACGAATCCGATTGCGGAGGGGAATCTGGGATCGGCATTGCTGGAAATGCAGCGTCCGGACCTGGCCCTGCCACACCTGGAGCGCGCCGTCCAGTTCATGCCAACGCTCGCGAGCGCGCACTATAACCTCGGCACGCTGATGCAGCGTCAGAATGAACTGGATCGAGCGCAGCAGGAGTATGAACTCGCGTTGCGGTTTGCATCCGACGAACGCGAAGCCGCGCAGGCGCACAACAATCTCGGAGTTCTGTTTAGCCAGGTTGGACGAATTGACGAGGCGCTGGCGGAGTTCACGCGGGCCATTGCGCTCAATCCAGATGAGCAGCATAGTTTGATTGGTCGGGGAATGATCGAGTACAAGCAAGGCAAGCTCGACGCCGCTTTACTGGACTTTCAGCGGGCAGCGCAGGTTGCGCCGTCGCCGTTGGCCCTCTATTGGGAAGGGCGCGTGCTGGAAGACCAAGGGGATAAGGCCGCCGCTGCCGAAGCTTATCGAGCCGCGCTCAAGCTGGCGCCTGAATTGTGGGACGCTCAGGTGAGATTGGCGAACGTTGAAAAAGCGGTCAAGTGAGCTCTCGGGCCGTTCAAAACAACACGAATGCTACAGTTTATTTCCGCTCGTTCTCGCCTTCCTTGAACATGTATTTAATCGCGGGCTTGTAGATCATCAGGTTGGCGGCGCCGCTGCGGTTGAGCTTGATGCAGTGCTTGTCGTACCACTCGATATAGCCATGGACTTCCTCGCCGTCGCGCAACACGACAACCATGGGCGTTTTTGACTGCATCTGCTTCTGATAATAGAAATTTTCGGCGTTGGTCTGCTCGGTGGGCGGCGTCTTCTTGGCGGGAGCGGCGGGCCGGTCGCGGTCTCTGCGCTCGGATGGTGCGTGGTTGAGGGCGTGGTTGTGTCCGTGGTTATTGTGGTCGTTGCGGTTCAGCGACGGCCGGATCAGCTTACGATTGGCGAAGCTTTCCTGTTCCGCGGACGGTTCGGCTGGCATGGAGTCGAGCGTATCTTTCAAGTTGCACCACCTGCGCGCTGGGCGGGCAGAAAATACCACAAAACTCGAGCCGGAGATTGTGGGTCCAGAGGTGAAAACTGAGGCTTACGGTATCACAGCGGACAGACGATGACAATGATTTGTGGGGGTGTCTTTCGTGTACCCCTGAAATTACTTGGACGCTGGCGATCCCTTCAGGAAGCGCGTTCCAGCGCGGTGGCGAAGGCGTCGAGCGAGAGGGAACGCAGCAGGTTGCGGCGCAGGCCGCGCTCCACTTCTCCGAGACCGTCGGAGGCGCGTTGCAGCCAGGCGAAGTCGGTAGCCTCCGACATCTTCTTCAGCTCGCCGAGAATGTCGGTGTTGCGGACCAGTTGCGGCGTGCCCGATTGCAGAAACATCAGATCTTCGAGCAGCGAATAGAAGGTGCGAAGAAGATTGCCGATTTTTTCGCGGCCTTCGGCCCCGGCGCGGTAGGTCTCGGTGGTCTTGAACAATTCGGTATGGTCACTATCCTTGCCGCCGAGCGCGGATTTCAACAGGACGAGGGCATGGCTGCGCGCGGCGATGTAGCCTTCGATGTCGAAAGACAGGGCTCGTCCGATTGCGCCGTCACTGAGGCGGGCAACGAGCGCGCTTTGGCGCGGGTTCCAGTCGGGACGAAGCTTGGCGAGCCGGCTCTCAATTTCCGCGGTGGGGAGAGCGCCCAGATTGAAGATCATGGAGCGGGAGCGGATCGTAGGCAGAAATTCACCGGCGTTTTCCGTGAGCAGGAAAATAGTCGCGAAGTCGGGCGGCTCTTCCAGAACCTTTAGCAGAGAGTTCGCCGCCTCTTTCATGAACGATGAAGAGGTAAAGATGTAAACGCGCTCGCGGGCCTCGCCGGGCCGGTAGTAGATGGTCTCAATGACGTGGCGGACCTGGTCGACCTTAATCATCAACTGCGGCGGGTCGGGCGGAATAATGAGCACATCGGGGTGAGTCTGGACGAACAGGCGTGTTTCTTTCTTGTCGGTGTCGCGCAGGTTTTCGCGGGCCTCAACGGCTTCGGCGAAGCGGGCGTCGAGGTCGGCCGATTGCGCGATGCGGGTGCAGTTGGAGCAACGTCCGCAGAAATCGGGCAGGGTGCCGCCCTCGAACGACGAGGGCTGCTCCAGACAGTTCATGGCGCGGGCCAGCATCAGCGCCAGCGTGTACTTGCCCGATCCTTGCGCACCGGAAAGAATGACGGCGTGCGGAAAACGGTTGCGCGCCAGCATCTCGCGCATGCGATGGATGGTTTCCGGGTTGCCGACGAAATCGGAGAAGGGCATAGGAAAGCTACTAGCTACTAGCCGCCAGCTCCTAGCTAGAAGCTAGTGGCTAGTAGCTGGGGATTCAAATCTTCAACTTTTTCTTTACCAACTCCATGATAATCGCATGCGTTTCGCCGGGTGTGCCGCGCGCGTTCACGACCTGCACCCGCTGCGGCTCCCGCGCCGCGATGGCCATGTAGGCGTGGCGGACCCGTCCGAAGAAGGCCCGGTCTTCCTGCTCGAAACGGTTCTCATCTCTTGCCGAGTGCGCGTTCTTTCGCCCGCGATTGCGGCGCCGGGCACGTTCGACGCTGAATGCAACCTCGTTATCCAGTAAGACGGTCAGGTCGGGCTGCAGATTGCCGCACAGGATCTCGTGCAAGCGCAGCACGGGTTTGATGCCCAGTTTGCGGCCTCCACCCTGGTAAGCCTCGGTCGAATCGGTGAAACGGTCGCAGAGCACGATGCGTCCTTCGGCGAGCGCCGGCAGAATGACCTCGTGGATGTGCTGCGCGCGAGATGCGAACATGAGTGCCATTTCGGTGAGCGGAGAAAGTCCCGCCGTGGCTGAGTGCAGCAGCACTTCACGTATTTTTTCGCCGCTGGTGGTGCCGCCGGGCTCGCGGGGGACATTGACAGAGAGGCCATGGGCACGCAGCGAACGCGCAAGCTTTTCGATCTGCGTGCTCTTGCCGCTGCCGTCGAGACCTTCAAAGGTAATAAATTTTCCGCGCGCTGGCACGTCGGAAATGATAGCAGGCGGGCAGTGTGCTCGGCGAAACTGCCGCGCACAAAACCAATTCACCACACTGATATATTGATTGAGCGGCTGTTCCCCCGATTATGATTGGGGTAAACAACATTCTGGAGGTGGATTTGCGCTCACGAATCGGGGTCATGGAATTTCTTATTTTCGCGGTTGCCCTGTTGTCATCAGTAGCAGTATTTGGCGTCGATGTTCCGACCATCGCGGTCTCCGTGGACGCGTCGGGGGCGCCGCGCAAGATGATCCATGCGCAATTGCGCATCCCGGCCAAGCCGGGCACGCTCACTCTCTATTATCCGAAATGGATTCCGGGCGAACACGGCCCCACCGGCCCGATCACGGATTTGACTGGCCTGAAGTTTACGGCGAGCGGGAAAACGCTGACCTGGCGGCGTGATCTGCTCGACGGTTATACATTCCACGTGGAAGTTCCCGCGGGCGAGAACGAAGTCACCGCGAACCTTGATTACGCTTCCCCCGCGTCTTCGGAGGCGGGATATACCTCTGGACTGGCGGCCACCGAAAAGCTATACATCGTCAACTGGAACACGCTGGTACTTTATCCGGCAGGATACGGATCCGATCAACTCACCTATAGCGCGAGCTTGCGGCTGCCTGCCGGATGGAAATTCGGAACGTCGCTGCAGGTTTCGAATCAAGCGGGCAGTGATATTCATTTTGCCCCCGTTTCGCTGACCATGTTGGTGGATGGTCCGGTGCTCGCGGGCGAGTATTTCAAGGTCGTCCCATTGAGCACCGAAAATCCGCCGGCGGAGCTCGATATCGTGGCTGATAGCGCCGCCGCGCTCGATGCTCCGGCTGACGTGTGGGAGCATTATCAGAATCTGGTGAAACAGGCCGGATTTCTTTTTGGGGCGCGGCACTATTCCGACTACCACTTCCTGCTTACGCTCAGCGATCACGTCGCACATTTCGGATTGGAGCATCACGAATCGAATGACAGCCGGGTGGACGAACGGTCGCTGATCGAAGCCGACGGACGGAAAATGACGGCTGGCTTGCTTCCGCACGAATATGTGCATTCATGGAACGGGAAGTACCGGCGCCCGGCCGATCTCGCGACGCCTGACTATGAACAGCCGATGCAGACCGATTTGCTGTGGGTGTACGAGGGGCTGACGTCCTACCTGGGCGATGTGCTGACCGCGCGCAGCGGCGAGCGCACGCCGGAATTAGCGCGCGACTCGCTGGCGATGATCGCGGCGGATATCGATCTGCGTTCGGGCCGCGTCTGGCGCAATCTGCAGGACACAGCCGACGGCGTTCCCACCATGCAGAATGCTCCGCGCTCGTGGGGAGATTACCGCCGCGGTCTCGATTACTACGATGAAGACGTGCTCAACTGGTTGTGGGCGGATGTAATCATCCGGCAGCAGAGCAACGGTGCGAAATCGCTGGACGACTTCTGTAAATTGTTTCATGGCGCGCCCAGCGGACCCCCGATGGTAAAGACCTACACATTTGAAGACGTGGTGAACACGCTGAATCAGGTGGTTCACTATGACTGGCGCGGATTCTGGACCGAGCGGCTCACGAACCATGGCCCGGGCGGCCCGCTTGCCGGCGTCGAGGGCAGCGGATGGAAACTGGTGTATGACGAGAATCCCTCGGAACTGGAACGGGCCGAGGGTCACGATGGGAAATCTCTGGGCGCACATTTCTCGATCGGATTAATGGCTGACAGCGACGGTGTGATTCACGACACGGTCGAAGGGATGGCCGGGGCAAAGGCTGGTCTTGGGCCGGGGATGAAGATTGTCGCCGTGAATGGCCGCAAGTTTTCGGCCGACGTCTGGCACGACGCGATTCGCGCCGCCAAAACGAACCCAGCGCCGATCGAGCTCATCGTGGAAAATACGGACTACTTGCGCGTGGTGAAGCTCGATTACCACGGTGGAGAGAAGCATCCACACCTGGTGCGGGACGGCTCGAAGCCGGACCTGCTGAGCGAAATCTACCGGGCGAAGTAAAAGCTCTTTCATGCTGAGCGAAGGAACCTGCGGGGCGCCAGCGAGAAAGCGGGTCCTTCGCTTCGGTCAGCATGACAATTGCGGGAAGGGTTGCGTCAGACTCCGACCGCCTTCTGGTCGCCGAAAATCTCGTCGGCCGGTTCTTCCAGCATAAATCCCAAAACTTCCTGCGGAACCGGCGCACTCCAGACTGGCGAAAACGACTGCCGATGCAGAGGCGAAGGCCCGTGCTCGCGCAGGGCAGCGAGGTGGGGAGGCGTGCCGTATCCCTTGTTCGATGCCAGGCCATACATGGGAAAGACCGGGTCCCAGGCGGAGATCATGCGGTCGCGCTCCACTTTCGCGAGGATCGAGGCAGCGGCGATCGAAGCGGATAGCGCGTCGCCGTGAATGATTGGCTGCTGAGGAAGTTCGCAATCGAGCCGGACGGCGTCAACCAGAAGATGGCTTGCCGCTGGATCGAGTTGCTGGACAGCGTGCAACATGGCGAGCCGCGAAGCCTGATAGATGTTGATCTGATCGATCCGGGCGGAATCGACGGCGGCGATGGCCCAGGCGATGCAATGCACACGAATGCGGAGTGCGAGTTCTTCGCGGCGCTCGGCGGGAATGAGTTTTGAATCGCGCAGTCCGCGAATGCGGTAGCTCGGGTCAAGGATCACGGCGGCCGCTACGACGGGGCCGAATAATGATCCGCGGCCGACTTCATCGACGCCGGCCACGTACTGCGCGCCCGCGGCCCACGCCCTTTTTTCAAAATTGAGAGTGCAACGGAGTTTCTTCAGCAAGCGGAGTTTGGCGGCGGAGGCAGAGATTTTTTCTGCCTTGGAAGCCTTCGGCGTTCGGATGGTCTTGGACACGGGATGCTGAGCAGCATCTTCGCCGAAGAGGCGACACGAAGCAAGGGTAGAAGCTCCGTGTGGGAGTACCCAGTACTCAGTAACCAGTACCCAGCGTGAAGAATTGAACTGGGTACTGGGTACTGACTTACTGCTGTTCGACTTCCTTCAGACGAGCGGCCTTGCCCTTCAGCCCGCGCAGGTAGTACAGCTTGGCGCGGCGGACTTTGGCCGACCGCACGACGTCGATCTTGTCGATGACCTTGGAGTCAAGAGGGAAAATGCGCTCCACGCCCTGGCCGAAGCTGATCTTGCGGACGGTGAAGCTCGGTTGCGCGCCACGCGAGCGAGTGATGACGACGCCTGCAAACGCCTGCAGGCGCGCTTTTTCGCCTTCGCGGAGCTTTACCTGCACTCTGCCGGTGGCGCCCGGGTCAAACTTCGGGAGGTCGGTGCGGCGTGACTTGGCCAGCAGTTTTTCGATGATCGGGTTACGCATAACAGTTCCTTCCTGATTCTCTAATTAATCTTTTAGCAAATCTCTTCGTTCGTCTGGGCCCGCTTGATTTGGGCCAGCAATTCCTTGTCTTCCGCGCTGAGTGCGAACCGTTCCAGCAAATCAGGACGGTTACGCAGCGTTTTGGCCAACGCCGTTTTACGGCGCCACGTACGAATCTGGTCGTGGTTCCCGTTCACCAGCACTTCCGGCACCGCCATGCCGCGATAATCCGCGGGCCGCGTGTAATGCGGATAATCGAGCAATCCGCCGGAAACGCATGTCGAACTCGGGCCGTCGCCGCTCACCTCGGCTTGTCCCGTAATTCGCTCGGTGAACGACTCCTGCCGAGTCGAGTTCTGGTTACCGACCGCGCCCGGTATCAGCCGCGTGACCGTGTCCACAATCACCGCCGCTCCCAGTTCGCCGCCGCTCAGCACGTAATCGCCGATCGAAACTTCGCGATCGGCGAGATGCTCGCTGATGCGTTCGTCCACGCCTTCGTAGCGTCCGCAGATCAGGACGATTCGATCGAGCGCCAAAAGTTCCGCCGCCAGCGTTTGATCGAGTCTGCGTCCCTGTGCCGAAAGCAGAATTACCGACTGCTTCGCACCGGGCGCCAGTCGAGCTTCGCGCGACGCAACGTCGCCGAACGACTCCAAACATTCAAAGATCGGTTCCGGCTTGAGGACCATGCCCTCGCCGCCGCCAAACGGGCGGTCATCCACGGTGCGATGCTTGTCTTTCGTAAACGCCCGCAGGTCGTGAATGCTGATTTCCACCAGGCCAGTTTCCCGCGCCCGGCGCACAATTCCGTAGTCCAGTGGTCCGCGAAAAAAGTCGGGAAAGATCGTGAGAATGTCGATCTTCATCGCGGAACCCAGTGGTCAGTGGTTAGTGGGCAGTGGTCAGTCAACATCAGTTCGCTTCTTTTGTCGACCACTCACCACTGGCCGCTGAGCACTGCTTTCATTCACGTCCAACAGGCCGTCCGGCAACTTCATGCGGACTTGCTTTTGCTCCAAGTCCAACTTCTCTAGAAAAGCTTCGGCGAAGGGAATCTCGTACGGCAGCTTCGCCTTCTTTTCTTTGTCCCGAACCACCAGCAGCGGAGCCTCTCCGGCGCCAAACTGCACGTCTTCGATCTTGCCGATCTCGCGGCTGCCGTCGAACACCGTGCAACCGATCAGGTCGCTCAGGTATGTCCAGCCCGGCTCTAACTCGGACCGTTCACTGATCGGAAGCTGCAGTTCGGCTCCGATGAGCAACTCGGCGTCGTTCATCGTTTCGATACCTTGAAACTTCAGAACCAGAAAACTCTTATGCGGCCACAAATCCTCGACCGTCACTTCGCGGCGCTGCCCGTCTTTTGCCAGCGCCCACAACTTCATCTCCCGATGAAACCGGTCCGGAACATCGGTGTGCAGTTCCGCCGCCACTTCTCCGCGGCGCCCCTGGGTCTTGATGACGACTGCCAGGGTAATCCATTCGCCGCTTGCGTCGGGTGCCGCCATGCGACCCCTGTTTACTCGATGATTTCGAGCGCGTAGCGTTTGTCGAGCTTCGAACCCGCCGCGCTCAGCACGTTGCGCAGGGCGCGAGCCACGCGGCCGGAGCGCCCGATGACTTTGCCCAAGTCGGCTTCAGCCACTTCGAGCTCGATCACGGTTTCGTCCCCGTCTTCGTACTCGTCAATAAAAACGTCGCCTTTGGCCTCGACGATCGCCTTGGCGATGTACTCAATCATGGCGCGCGGACTACTGGCGCTCGGCTCGATCATGCACAGCTCCTGAGTTGGCGTGTTGAAAGAAAGCTAGGCGACCGACGCGGCCGCAGCTGGCGCGGGGGACTTGAGCAGCTTGCTGACGCGGTCCGAACATTGGGCGCCTTTCGAAACCCAGTGCTCAATGCGCTCCCGTTTCAGGTCGAAAGTGGCCGGATTCGTGCGTGGATTGTACGTGCCCACCACTTCCACCGGACGGCCATTGCGGGCCCGCTCCTTCTCAATCACTACCACTCGATAATACGGTTGTTTGCGCGCACCAAAGCGCGCCAGTCGGATCATTAACACAGACTTCGGTATCCTTTTTCCGGAATAGTCCGGTGGGTAAGTTCAACGACGTACAGACAAACCATTATTATGCCGGAGCTTAGGGGATTGCGCAATGGGGATGGAGGAGCGCGTAGTGGGCTACTTTGAAAATTGGCGAATAACGAGAACCAACCACACCAGCGTGAAAAGAAACCCCGCGACGCCCATCAAGCGCAGATAGATGGGATACCAACTTTTCATAACCATGCTTGAAAATGGCCATCCCCTAGCCCATTTGGGACTCTGTAAATACCTGTTCCGAAAATACGCTGCCATCCTGATTGGCCTTACAGCGCAGAATGCGCACAGCACGGCGAGGGCTGTTCCTGCGCAAACGCCGATCAAAATCGGGATCATCCTATCCATTTCCGCTGCTCTTTCCGCCGACCGCTGCTCGTAGGCTTCCCAGAGGGCAACCAAATCCTCTGCGCTCCAGAGCCGATCTGTCGCACCAGAGACCATCAGTCCAAGCCCACTAACTGGCTGAGGTCTACAAGCGGCAATCCTGAAGTTTATAGGTTACTTGCCACCCACGGCCTGCAGACAACGGCTGTAGAGTTCGAGCAGGTGCGCGGCGTAGTCTTCGGGCTTGGCGGCTGCTCCGGTGCCCTGGAAGCCGACTCCAGCGCCGGCAGTCTTGCCGTAGCCGGTGGTCATAGCGACAAACTTCATGAGGTCAAGTGCGATGTCTTCGTCGCGGCGCGAACCCATGGGAAGTGGGGGCATTTCCATGATGAAAACTCCTGGTCAACGATGTAGTCCGCCGGTTTCCCGGCTCTGGGTGGATGATAGCAGAAGGACCGTGGAGGGAGCCTTACCCCACCTCGACCAATCCGTAGCTTTGCGCCCAGCGCGACCGCATCTCGCGCAGCGCCCGGTCGATCTCTTCTTTTGAGATTTCGGAATTTGGGCCGGAGATCACGAATGCCGCCTCGCGTTTGGCGGCTTCGAGCAGTTGGCGATCGCGGATGATGTTGGCTACTCGGAAACTTGGAATCCCCGCTTGTTTTGTGCCGAAGAATTCGCCGGGGCCGCGGAGTTCGAGATCGAGTTCGGCGATCTGGAATCCGTCGTTTGATTGCACCATGGCGTCGAGACGGCGTTCGCCTTCTTCGGAGATTTTTCCGCCGTGCATGAGGACGCAATAGGATTTTGCCGCGCCGCGTCCGATGCGTCCGCGTAGCTGGTGGAGTTGCGCGAGGCCGAAGCGGTCGGCGTGTTCGATGACCATGACCGTGGCGTTGGGGACGTCGACACCGACTTCGATCACCGTGGTCGCGACGAGGATTTCGAGCTTGCCTTGCTGGAATTCGCGCATGACGTGCTCTTTTTCGTCGGCATCGAGGCGGCCATGCAGCAGGCCGACGTGGAGGCTGGGGAAGATCTTGTCGCGGAGCTGGCGGTGCATCTGCTGGGCGGCTTTGAGCTCGCGCTCTTCGTTCTCTTCGATGACGGGATAGACGACGTAGGCCTGGTGTCCGGCGGCAATCTGCTTGCGAAGAAACTCCCACACTTCGGGTGCGCGTTCGTCGGGAAGGGAACGGGTGACGCCCGGCGTGCGTCCCGGAGGGAGTTCGTCTAGGCCTGATACGT
>VFSW01010614.1_pt1 | contig 13039 bp, 16 predicted proteins | sample 5358111 | NCBI WGS metagenome assembly VFSW01 (sample SAMN11554181, study PRJNA540505) | mine drainage metagenome | isolation source: sediment from site ElyBrook_90M | place: USA: Ely Copper Mine, Vershire, VT | collected 2017 | reverse complement strand
GGACCTTTGAGAAACCGAGCGGTCGCATGAGGCGCACGAAGAATCGAGTGTAAAACGGCAAGAGCGACCAGTATTCGGGGAAAGGAATTTCGCCCTGTGAAGCGATGGGATGCTTCGAAAGTATGACGACATAGTTCTGGACGGGATTGCCGGTGAAGAGCCGTTCCACATCGCTGCGGAAGGCGATGAAATAAGAAAGCGTCTTCAGCCGCGCCAGAAATGTCTCGGGTACTTCTTGGAGGCAAAAAATATCGAAATCGGCATGCGCAATAAACTCAAATGCGCGGTCGAGTTTCTTATTTCGATAGAGCATGTTCCAAGAATAGATTTTCATAAAATGATTTTTTACAAACGGTGCCACGCGCCGAATTCTTCTTTCGCGAGCCCGCGGAGCTCAAGGGCGACAAGGGCAGTGAGGAGCTCGCCCGCCTGTACCGACGGGCCGGTACCGGAAGAACCAGCGCGAAGTATCTCGTCGCGAGTTTTCGGTTCGTCGAGCATATTCCAGATAACGAGTTCGGTGTCTTCAAGGTCGCCGGGAGCAGCATTGCGCTCGCCAGACTCGCGCGGTGCTATCCGCAACGCCTCAAGTATGTGCACTGTCTCAGTGATGAGAGTCGCACCGAGTCGCAGGAAGAGGTGCGGACCGAAAGCGTGCGCGTCGCCAATGCGGTGGGGAATGCACAGGAGTTCGCGATTATATTCTGCTGCGAGCCGCGCAGTGATGAGCGTGCCGGATTTCTGCCCGCCCTCGATAATGAGAACTGCATCGCTCAACCCGACCATAAGGCGGTTCCGAGAGGGGAATTCCGCGAGCCAGGGTTTATGCAGCGGTTCTTGTTCTGAGACAAGCGCTCCTCCTGCTGCAAGGATATCTTTCGCAAGTCCGAAATTGCTTCGCGGGCTGATGACCGAATCATCGAGACCCGAGCCGGGGATGGCGATGGTGTGCAGTCCTGCTGTGAGCGCGGCTCTATGGGCACACGCGTCGGTGCCGAGTGCAAGCCCGCTCACTATTGAAATAGGGTAGTCGGCGAGTCCGGCGATGAGTTTCTGGCACGCTTCCTGTCCGTAGGGGGTCATCGCGCGGCTGCCCACGACCGCCAGGTATTTCGTCCCGTCCGCCGGCAGCGAGCCGCGCATCCAGAGCTTCTCCGGCAGCTGCGGTATTTCCAAGAGTTGAGCCGGCCACTCTTCCTGCGCGAGTTCGCGTATTTCCATAATTGGAGTATAACGTGTCTCAGCAACGGCTCTTTGATCGTCGAGAGCTTCGAACGACTGGAATAGAAAAGGAGAAGATACGATGTACAATCCGCATTCGCAGGAAGTTGAGCTCTGTCTGGACGATTTCTCCAGTTTTTCCAAAGACGGAAAGGTAGTTTGCGGCCGCACATTCGTCGTCGAGCTCGGCTTCGATCCTGACATCTGCAGGGTCGTTCTCGCCGACGACAATTCTCTCCTCATCAAGCAGAGAGGCCGTGCCGCTCCGGTATTACTCGGGCCCGCGATGTGGAACAGAGTGCGGTGATCCGCTGAATCAAGTTTGCCCGCAGAAGCCCCGTGCTTCTCGCGGGCTTTTGTTTTATACTAATCAGCACATGCTCGACATACATTTCATCCGGGAGAATGCCGATCTCATTAAGGCGGGAGCGGCGAAGAAGCGCATCGAGGTCGACATCGATCGGCTCATCGCAGTCGATGACGAACGCAAGCTCTTGAAGCAGGAGCTCGAAGCGAAGCGTGCAGAACAGAATCGTCGGAGCAACGAGATCCAGATTGCGAAAGACCCTGAGCGCGAGAAGATCATAGAACAGATGCAGCACTTGAAGGCCGGCATGGCCGAGAGTGAGGAGAAGCTGAAGGTCGTGATGGCCGAGTGGCAGCAGCTCATGCTCACGGTCCCGAACATTCCGGATATGTCGGTGCCCGACGGCGAGAGCGATGCCGAAAATCTCGAAGTGCGCGTATGGGGAGAGAAGCCGCATTTCGATTTCGCTCCAAAGTCGCATCACGAGCTGATGACTGCGCTCGGTCTCGCCGACTTCGAACGCGGTGCGAAGGTCGCAGGGTTCCGCGGGTACTTCCTCAAAGGCGATGGCGCACGTCTCCTATGGGCGCTCCGCCGCTTCGTCGAAGACCGTTTTATGAATCGCGACGGTTTCACCCCGATTGTCGTTCCCTCGCTTGTGCGCCGCGAACCGTTCATCGGCACCGGTTATCTCCCGCAAAGCGAAGAGGATCTCTATAAGACGCAGGATGGCGAATATCTCGCGGGTACGGCCGAGGTGGCGACGATGAGCTACTACATGGGCGAGACTATAGATAAGGCGCAATTGCCGATAAAATTCTTCGCCTATTCACCCTGCTTCCGTCGCGAGGCGGGCAGTCATGGTAAAGACGAAAAGGGTGTATTCCGCGTCCATGAATTCGAGAAATATGAGCAGGTCATCCTCTGTGAGTCAGACCATGTCGAATCAGTCCGTCTGCACGAAGAGCTTACCGAGAATGCCGAAAAGCTCCTACAGGAACTCGGGCTCCATTATCATGTTGTCGTCAACTGCGGCGGCGACCTGGGGCTAGGACAGGTCAAAAAATATGACATCGAAGCGTGGATGCCGTCAGAAGAACGTTTTCGCGAGACGCACTCGGCATCTTATTTCCACGATTTCCAGACGCGTCGGCTCAATATCCGCTACCGAGACGAAGAGGGTACGCTCCGCTACGCGCACTCGCTCAATAACACCGCGCTTGCGATGCCGCGAGTTCTGACCCAGATAGTTGAGAACTATCAGCAAGCCGACGGCACGATCAAAGTGCCAGAAGCCCTTATACCCTATGTGGGGAAAACTATTATCGGCTGAGCATCACCACAGTAGCGAGCGGCTCGCTGAGCGTCGCCGCCGTGGTCATCTCCGTGTCTTCATAATTCTCGCCAGTATTTTCTGCGTCCTGCTTGCAGCGAGCGTGTATGGACTCTGGCAGAGTCAAGTGCGCATCTCGCGTGTGGTGATTTATGGCGAAAGACAATCGCTTGCACAGATCGCGACCGAAGCAATGCAGGGAAGCTGGTTCGGCATCATTCCATTCAATTCGACCTTCTTTGTTCCGGAGAGCCGAATTCGCGCGGCTATCATGGCGGCATACCCCGACATCGCCGCCGTTTCAATATTCAGAGACGGACTGACAGGACTTTCGATACGAGTGAATGATCGTGTCCCTATTGCGCAGTGGTGCGGTATAGCGCCATCGGCACTCGCGAAGGATTCTGCAGATACGGTTGATGCGCCGGAATGCTATTTTTTCGATGCAAATGGTTTCGTGTATGCGACCGTGGATACGATTCGTCCGGTGAATCAATTCGACGTGTATGAGGCTCTTGCGACAGAAGTCGCAACATCCTCGCCCATCGGCCTGACACTTCCCTATGCTGATGAATTTCCCGATGCGTTTGATTTCGCGCGGAAGCTCGCGAGCTTCGGGTCGCCGACGGTGTCAATCGTGTTTCGCGGCGACGAAGTCGACGATCTCTTGAAGAGCGGCACGCGCATCACGTATGTGCTCGGGCATGAATCAGACGCATTCACCGCATTGACGTCGGCGCGTGCTGATCTCAATCTTGCAGACGGGTCTCTCGACTATGTCGACCTGCGTTTTGACGGTAAGGTGTATCTGAAAAAGAAATAAGCAGTTTGCAGCGATTTCTGCTACGGTATCTGAATGAAGTCGTTTTGGAACAATCTTAAGAAACCATTTTTCGTAATGGCACCGATGGCAGACGTCACCGATGCGGCTTTTCGCGCGCTCGTGGCCGAGCGCGGCGCGCCAGACGTCTTCTGGACCGAGTTCGTCTCGGCTGACGGCCTCTACCACACTCGTCCCGTTAGAGACAAGGAGTCAGAGACTCCTGGCCTGCCCTCGGCAGGCGTCTCTAACGGGACAAGCGAGATACAAAAGAATGAAGGACATAATTCTCTGCTTCGCGACCTGCAATTCGCCCCCGACCAGCATCCGATCGTCGCGCAGATATTCTCGAGCAAGCCCGAGATGATCGCGTACGCGGTGAAGCTTGTCGCCGAGCTTGGCTTCGACGGCGTCGACCTCAACATGGGCTGTCCGGACCGGAGTATCGAGAAGCAGGGCTGCGGTTCGGCGATGATCAAGACGCCGGAGGTCGCCCGCGCAGTCATTCGCGCAGCAAAGGCGGCGAGCGCATTACCGGTCTCGGTGAAGACGCGTGTGGGGTACAACAAGGAGTCGCTCGATGAGTGGCTTCCGGTACTGCTCGAGGAGGCGCCTGCCGCTATTACGCTCCACCTGCGCACGCGCAAAGAAATGTCGCTCGTAAGCGCGAATTGGGAACTCATGAAAAAAGCGGTCGCGCTCCGCGACCGCATCAATCCGGACGTGCTCCTCATCGGCAATGGCGACGTGACAAGTATCGAGCAAGGGGCGCGGCTCGTTGCAGAAGCCGGTTGCGAGGGCGCAATGATCGGTCGCGGCATGTTCGGCAATCCGTGGGTCTTCGCGGGTCGTATGCCGGGAGACACGCCGCTCGCAGAGAAGCTCGCGGCGCTTATCGAGCTCGCACATAGCTTCGAGAAGCTCACACCGCCAAAGAGTTTTGCAATACTAAAAAAACACATCAAGGCATTCGTCACCGGTTTCGACGGCGCCGCGCATCTGCGCGCTCAGCTCATGGAAGCCGAGTCCGCTGCTGAACTCGAGCGCATTGTGCGTGAGAATCAAGTATAATTACCACATGGCGCATCAATCTCTCTATCGCATACACCGCCCCGCAACCTTCGCAGACGTCGTGGGGCAGGAGCAGGTGACCAAGCCGCTTGAGGAAGCAGCGAAGTCGGGCAAGATCGGTCATGCCTACCTCTTTTCTGGCAGCCGCGGCCTCGGTAAGACTTCTGTCGCTCGCATATTTGCAAAAGAAATCGGCTGCACGGAAAACGATCTGTATGAGGTGGACGCTGCGAGCAACAACAGCGTCGAGGACATTCGCGCGCTCACCGACGGCGTATACACGCTGCCATTCGCTTCGCCCTATAAGGTCTACATCCTCGACGAGGTGCACATGCTCTCGAAGGGCGCGTGGAATGCGTTCCTGAAGACGCTTGAAGAACCGCCTTCCCATGCGATTTTCATCCTCGCGACGACCGAGCTCGAGAAGGTGCCGGAAACGGTGCAGTCGCGCTGCCAGGTGTTCGAGTTCAAGAAGCCGACGCGCGCTGTGCTCGCGAAGATGACCGCAGCAGTCGCAAAGAAAGAAGGGCACACGCTCGCACCTGACGCCACCGAGCTCATTGCGATGCTCGCTGAGGGTTCGTACCGCGATGCACTTTCGATTTTGCAGAAAGTGTTTGCCACAGGAGAGGGGAAAATACTTTCGCGGGTGATGGTCGAAGAAGCAACAGGCGCACCGAGGCGTACGCTCATCCACGCACTCGTCTCCGCGCTCGCGACAGGGTCGCGCGAGGCATCGCTTGCCGCGATTGAGCATGCAAACGCGAGCGGTACCAATATGAAGCTCTTCCTCGATCTCCTTATCGAAGCGCTGCGCGCCACGCTCCTCTTGCGGTATGCTCCTGAATTGCGCGACTCGATTGCTCAAGAGCTCGGTGCCGACGAACACGCAATCCTCTTGCAGTACGCGCAAGACACTATGAAGCCCGGCATCACCCACGCGACCATGCTTGCATTCCTCACTGCCGCCGACCGCATTCGCTATGCGCCCATCAGCGCGCTCCCGCTCGAGCTCGCCGTCCTCGAACTTTTCAAAGAAGGATGAGAGACGCGCTTTATTGGCTGATACTCCTGATCGTCGTCGCGATCGCGGGCGATCGTCTTTATGCCAGATATCAGGCGGCACGCCCGTGCGCGAGCCCTATCTCCTATGGCATCGGCGCCGTCGATCCCCGTTTCAATATCACCGACTCAGAGCTCGTGAGCGACGCGAAAGCCGCAGCAGCGATCTGGAACAAAGCATTGGGGAAGACCATTCTCTCCTATGACCCGAAAGCCGCGCTGAAGATACGGCTCATCTATGATGCGCGCGAAGCGAATGCGAAGCTCGGCACCGAGATCGCCCAGAGACAGGTCGAAGAAGAGACTGCGCGCGCAGCACTCGACGCCGCCCAGGCGCAGTTCACCTCTGAGCAGGCGGCATACGCTCAAGCTGTGGAAACAGTGAACGCCCGCGGCGGCGCGACTCCGAGCGAAGCCGCCGCGCTCTCTGCCGAACGGGATACGCTGAACGCGCTTGCGAGTTCCCTGAACGGCAGGGTCGCGAATTTTAACGCGAGCGTGGACGCGTTCAATACTGCGGTGAATGAATATAACCAGACTGCCGGGCACACGTTTGAAGAAGGGGAATACGTGCGAGATAGTTCCGGCGAGCGCATCAACATCTTTGAATTTGTCGGCGACGTGCAGCTCGAGCGCGTGCTTGCTCACGAATTCGGCCACGCGATCGGTCTCGGCCACGACAGCAACCCGAAATCCATCATGTATGCCCAGAATGAGAGCGGCAATCTGGTCCCCACCACAGCCGACCTCGCTGCGCTCCGCGCCCTCTGCGGGGGTTAACGAACGCCGAAAGAATGATAGTGTGTTCGTATTGCTGGATCGTCTAAAGGTAGGACAGGGGCCTTTGAAGCCCTCAATCTTGGTTCGATTCCAAGTCCAGCAGCCAATGCTTGCTATACTGAAGGAGATGAAAAAGCTGCTGACATTGTGCATGGTGTGCGGGGACGGTGAGATACTTCTCGGCTTGAAGAAGCGGGGATTCGGCGAGGGGCGCTGGAACGGGTTCGGCGGCAAGGTCGAAGAGGGCGAGACGATCGAGGCTGCGGCTATTCGAGAATTGAGAGAAGAAGCTGGAATCGAATCAAAAGCGCACAAGAAGGTCGGCGTATTGAATTTCTCATTTGAGAACGACCCCAAGATTCTCGAAGTGCATATATTCAAAGTGACAGATTTCGAGGGGAGCCCTGTCGAGAGCGAAGAGATGAAGCCGCAATGGTTCAAGTTCGATGAGATACCTTTCAGCCAGATGTGGTCGGACGATGAGCAGTGGGTCCCGCTTCTACTCAGCGACAAATTGTTTAAAGGCAATTTTCTTTTCGATCGGCCGTCAGATGCCGAGTACTCGGCATCGATTCTCAATCAGGAGCTCGGCGAGGTCGACGCGATTGAGTAATGTCCTGCGTCCAGGCTGCTGAACCAGTACGGTACAATTGATACCCTTACATCACTATGGCAAAAGAAATAGAAGCGAAAATTCTAAATATCAATGTTGATCAGATTGAGTCGAAGCTCGCTGGTCTTGGGGCACACAAAATCGGCGAGAGACTTTTTCGATCCATTTCTTTCGACTATCCCGGATTCCCTCTCGACAAACAGGCAGCATGGGTTCGCTTGCGAGATGAAGGAGATAAAATCACTCTGGCCTTCAAGCAGAGACTGGGCGTAACTGACATGAAGAAGGGAATGAATGACAGCGGCATGGAAGAGGTAGAGCTCGAAGTGAGCGATTTTGAGACTACGAAACAATTTCTCCTGAGAATTGGTCTTATCGAAAAGTTTTCGCAAGAAAAGAAGAGAACCTCATGGAAGAAGGGAACGGTTGTGTATGACATCGATACGTGGCCCCGACTTGATCCCTATCTAGAAGTAGAAGCTGACACGTGGGAAGCGGTCGATGCGGCTATTGAGGAATTGGGCTTTGATTTGAAAAATAAGAAAATCTGTTCCGCGACTCAAATTTATGAAATGGCAGGAATCAGAGATAAAGAGTATGTACAGATGACATTTTCTGAGTTCATTAAGCGGCCATAACCATGCATACGGCAATACGATAAAATAAAATGTACTTCGTCTACCTGCTTGAGTGCGCAGACGGTTCCATCTACACCGGCATCACGACCGACGTCGCGCGAAGGCTCGCCGAGCACCAGAAGGGCACCGGCGGGCACTTCACCCGCGCCAAAGGCGCGAAGCGCATCCTCTACACCGAGGAGCACCCGAGCCGCAGCGCGGCCTCTAAGCGTGAAGCCGCTATCAAGAAACTCCCCCGTGCGAAGAAATTGAGCCTATTTTCATGAATTTGAGCTAGGTCGCGACTAATCCTGTGACTTGTCAGTCAGGTTGATTTCGGTGGTGTACAATAAATCCATGACCACGGCTGAGGCAGTGAGGGAGATACAGCAGCGGTTCGATATTAACGCTATTTATGCGCGTAGCCTGTACAAATCGATCCACTCCAAGGATTTCTTGACCGAGGCTGCGAAGATAATAGGAGAAAAGCCAAAACCGTTTGTGAAATGGGTGGGAGGGAAGCGACAGCTCCTGAAGCAGTTCAGGTTGATGAATCTCTATCCGCCAGAGAAGTTCGATGCTACTAAGAATAAGTACTTCGAACCGTTTGTTGGTGGGGGAGCGGTATTTTTTGATTTGCTGCCAGAGAAGGCATTCCTTTCTGATTTAAACTTCGAGCTCGTTACCACGTACAACGTGATAAAAGACGACGTAGAGGGCCTCATTAAGTTACTCAAGAAGCATCCTCACAACAAGGAATATTTCCTCAAGGTGCGCGCGCAGAAAGTGGAGAAATTATCTCCGCTTCAGATCGCTTCCCGCTTCATTTACCTCAACCGTGCGGGTTTCAATGGCATGTACCGGGTGAACCGCAAAGGTGAATTCAATGTGCCTTTTGGATACACCAAGAATCCGCTCATCTGCGACGAAGAGAATCTCCGGAAGATTTCAAGAGCGCTCAAAAATGTCGAGATAAAGCATCAGGACTATAAGCAGGTTCTAAAGAAAGCGAAGAAAGGGAACTTCGTGTATTTCGATCCGCCGTATCACCCGGTGAGCAAGACAGCGGCATTCACTGCGTATACCTCGCAGGGCTTCGGCGAGAAAGAACAAATAGAGTTACGGGACACCTTCGCAGAACTTCACAAGAGAGGCTGTTTCGTGATGCTCTCGAACTCTGACGCCCCGTTCATCAACGAGATTTATTCCGGTCTCAAGGGAATTCGGATCACCAAGGTCGATGCTGGTCGAGCAATCAACTCGAAAGGGTCTGGAAGGGGAAAGATTAAGGAGGTCTTGGTTACAAACTATTAATATGCCAGAAAAAGTTTTTGAGGCGTATAAAGATTCCAAGAAACCTTTAGCTGAAGCAGTTGTAGCGGTAAAGAGCCTTGAGGTTAAGAGAGGTGGGGGTTCAGCGAGTGTCGCTTTCCTGATAACTTGTCTCGATCTTTTTTATAAAAAAGAACATAACAAAGAAGATCTGTTAGAATGCATCACCGATGGCCATCTGGATCTTGGTATTTGCGATCTAGTGGTGGTTCGTAGTGACAGGACAGTTGATATTTTTGATGTGCGAGAGGGGGAGGAGAAGGTTGCCGTGTCCCGTATTGCGGAAGCGAAACTGGCTCTGGAGGGGTATTTTCTTAAGAAACCAAAAGACCTAAGCGCCTGTAACGCCATATTAAAAAGACAACTGGAGGCGGCGCATAGTAGGGGTATCAAACAAATTAATTTGTATTTTATTAGAAACAAAAAGGGGTCGATTAAAGGTTTTGAAAAATTACTCAGGAAGGGCCTGAGCTCTGCTGAGATCATTACACCAAGTGATCTGGTGAAAAGACGATTGAGGAATAACTATCTTGAGTCTTGTGAACTCTCTTCCGATGAGGAAGCCATCGCTACAGAAAGCAAGGATAAAGCTGGTTATGATTCTGTTGTGTTGAAAGTTCATTTGAGAGAGTTGCTTGATATACATAATGAGCATCTTGCGAAAGGAGTTGATTTCTTTGCGGACAATGTCCGCAACCCTAAGAAAAGATCTGTATTTGCTGCTGGATTGGAACAAACACTGAAGGATAATCCGGACAAGTTTCATCTATTTCATAATGGGATCACAATGACAGCATCAAATATTGAGAAGACGGGGGCAACTTACAAAATATCTGAACCACAAATAGTGAACGGTGCTCAAACGCTTGGGAATATTGCGGATTTGGTCAATCGAGGGAAAATCCCAGCGAATGTAAACGATGCGTACGTTTTGTGCAAGGTTGTTAAGGCTGACGAAGACTTAATTGATGACATTTGTGAGGCATCTAATACACAAAAAGCCGTTGGAGCAGTCGATTTGCGTTCGAATGATAATTTTCAAAAAGAACTCACCCTTTATATAAATGCGATCGGCAATGGTCACTTCACTTACATACGAAAACCGATGCAAGGAAGAAGGAGCACTACAGTAATAACATTAGACAAATTATTTCAATGGGCTCATTCGGCATTGCGAAGTCGACCATATGAGGCAAAGAATATGAAGGATCGACTTTTTTCGAAATCAAGAGATGAATATAAGAAAATCAGTGCACAAATGAGAAAACGTATGAGACACCTACAGAATCTTTGCCAAATCGGACTCTTCGTCGAGAGTAAGATAAAAGCGATGACTGACAGTGTTGAAAAGGGTCTCGCAAAAGATATGAACAATCACCTGGTCGCCAGACTCTATCGAATCGGAATTAAAAAAGATAAAGACACGTGTAATGATATATACTTTGACGAAGCTTTTGCTTTGTTCAAGGCTGCTTTTTTGCGAGCGCAAAAGCAGAATACCTACTTAGATTCTGGTTCTTTTTTCAAGTCAAAGGATTCTGCGAAAGATAGTTATCTAAATTAATCTTCATATGCAAAAAAATAGTTTAAATTTGCTCAATAATCCGGAGGTCATTAAGTGGTGCTACGAAGGCATCACGGATATTTCGTTGAGGAATACGGAGAGCGAGGAGAAGTTAAGGGAGTCAAAAGAAATAGAAAAAGAATGGGGGAATAGGATGATAGGGACAACGGAAGGGAAACAGTGGACTACGGTGCTTTGTCAGGATCTAGTCATGGAAGCTCTTGTTAGATTAGGGAGAAAAAATGTGAGAGCAACCACAGCTAAGAAAAGCTCACTCAGAGACAAGAGATATGATCCGGATCTGGAATGTGACGAATATGTATATGAAGTGAAAGGGAGAAGTTGGTCTACCCCAGGTACAGCCGGGGAGAAGATACTTGGGGTCCCGTTGAAGTATGGGGAATTGCCGCGCTTGTACAACAAGCCTCTTCAGATTGTCTTGGTGGGATATCAAGAGTATGAAGCCCGGGAGAAGTTCGCCTTCGGCGATCTTCTGGACAAGAATAATCAAACTCCAGAATTAAGGGAGAGCCTCGCTTTCTACAAAGAACACGATATCGAATACGTCGCTTTTACTGATATCTTAAAAAAGATAGGTCTTCCAGAGGGTTGTTGGAATAAATAGGTTCCATGAACGAACTGAAACTCCATCCAAACGAATTTGAACTAGAATGCACGACCGTCTGGGCCTTTCCTCGTCGCGGTAATTGGGCAACGCATAAATCAGACTGGCGTGGCAATTGGGCACCGGAAGTCGCTCGGAATCTCATCCTGCGATATTCGAAAGAAGGAGATCATTTGCTCGACTGCATGATCGGCGGCGGCACGACGGCCATTGAAGCCAAGATCCTTAATCGTCACATCACGTGCGTTGATGTGAACGAGGAAGCTTTGAATCGCACGAAAGAGGCACTGAAGTTCGATGTCGATAATAAGGCCAAGCAGCGCTTGGTGAAGTGTGACGCAAGAAACATGAGCTTCATTAAGGATAAGGAAATAGATTTCATACTGACGCACCCGCCCTATGCGGACATAATCAAATACAGTGACGGCAAGATTGAGGAAGATTTGTCTGGAATACACGACATAGATGCTTTCGTAGACGAAGTAGAGAAAGTCGCAAAAGAGCTCTATCGAGTTCTCAAACCCGGGAAATTCTGTGCGATCCTGATGGGGGACACGCGGAGACAGAAAATGTATCAACCACTCGCATTCAAGGTCATGGAGAGATTTTTGAAGGTCGGCTTTATCTTGAAGGAGGACATTATAAAGAGACAGTTCAATTGCAAGGCGACTGGCTTCTGGGTCACGAGATCGAAGGAAAGTAATTTTTTGCTTATCATGCATGAGCATTTATTTGTTTTCCAGAAGAACTGAGCGTCTGAGGTTGCGTTATTACACTGGGCGACTGTAGCGGTAAAGAGGCGGTGGTATACTTCGTAGGTATGGCAAAAGGAAATCATCGAGACAAGAAAGAGGTCAAGAAACCGAAGAAGGTCAAGTCGAAGGCTTAGTCCGGCTTGCCGCGAGGCATGAGCACCTACACCTATTACCAAGAATTGGCGAAGCCCTCGTGGGCGCCGCCGGCATGGCTCTTCGGTCCGGTGTGGACGGCGTTGTATGTGCTCATCGCAGCGTCATTCGGGAACGTGTTTTGGGCGGCGTGGCAGGAAGCCATGCCGGCGATGGTCGCGCTGCCTTTCGCTCTGAATCTCATTTTCAATTTCGCATTCACGTGGTTGCAGTTCGGCCTGCAGAATAATGCGCTCGCGGCGATAGATGTGATCCTCGTCCTGCTCACGCTCGTGTGGGCGATGGTCGCCGTCTGGCCGTATGCGCCGTGGGTCGCCTACGCCAATATCCCGTACCTGGTCTGGGTCGGCTTCGCGACGGTGCTCCAACTGACGATGACGTACCTAAACCGATGATGGATACACACACTAAAGCCCGCATCGGCATCATCGCAGTCGCGATTATCGTCGTCGGTATCGTCTTGGTGATGATGCGGCCGCAAACGCCGGCGGTGCAGCCGCCGGCGCCGATCGCCACGGCCTCGTATCTTTGTAATGCCGGTACGACCATTACGGCTGCCTATTATCGAGGCGGACCAACTCCGACTCCAGCCCCGGGTCAGCCGCCGACGCCGACGGGGAGTGTCGCGCTCACGCTCTCAGACGGGCGCACGATGATGCTCGCTCAGACTATCTCAGCAGACGGGGGGGGGGGCGGGCGCCCCCCCGACGCAGAATTATTTTTTTTTTATGGGAATAGTTCGGAGGGTAGAGAGGGCGGGAGAGAGAAATAATATTTAGGTTGTTT
>VFSW01010613.1_pt1 | contig 13041 bp, 14 predicted proteins | sample 5358111 | NCBI WGS metagenome assembly VFSW01 (sample SAMN11554181, study PRJNA540505) | mine drainage metagenome | isolation source: sediment from site ElyBrook_90M | place: USA: Ely Copper Mine, Vershire, VT | collected 2017 | reverse complement strand
CAACTACAAGGCGCGGCAAGGCGGCCGATTTGTGTTCCGATTTTCAATTGACTCAACGGCGGGAGGCTTTTCCAAACACGACGCGGTGGTCCATGGGTGGAACATGTTTTGTCCGCCAGTCGCCGCGCGCGGTCAAGGCGGCCAAAAGCCGCGATTTGCGTCGGCGGCAAAATCGTTGATCCAAGTCGCACCGATGGGATTGCCGCTGACGGCCTTCAAGGAAGCGGAGGAAAAAAACGGATATGTTTTCCGTCTCTGTGATTTTTCAGGCCAGGGCGGGACCGCGACATTGACGCTGCCCAAACCCGTTCACCAACTGTTCAGTTGCGATCTGGTTGAAGCCAACGCGCAAAAAATAAAAAGCCGTGGCAAAACCATCGCCGTCCCCGTGAAAACATTCGCCCCGGTGACGCTCAAAGCACGCTTCGCGCCGTAGAGCCGGTTTCTAGTGTGTGGTTAAACCAGCCCACGAAGCTGCAACTCGACTTTGACGGAGAAGTTCGGGCTTGCCACTTTGGCGTGAAATTCGTCCCGCACATCGAAAGCCATTCAACTCTTTTCCGGCCAGCGATATGTTGTTCGCTGTAATTTGGGATGCTGGAAAAGATCAAGCTTCAACGTCAGCCCCGTCCACAACGCCGCGCCCACCGCCATGACGGACTTGAATTGTTGAGCGAACGCCGGTTGACCCAGCTCCGCGTGGATGCGCCGCTCCAAATCGCCGATCCATTTCCGCACCGTCACATTCGGTCCGAGCAATCTGCCCGCCAGAAACACCGGATACGCATAACGCAATTCATTCGCGTAGTATTCGGCCTTTCTCCGCAAAATTGGATTCGGCGAATTCCTGAGCTTCAGATAGCCGAGAAAACGCGCCTCGAGCACGCGATAAATACTTGGGCCGAGCCGCTGAAAGTCCTCCTCGAAACACCAGCGCTGGATGTCCTCAATCTCCTCCGGCGACAGCGTCGGATGCTTGATCATCGTGCGGAATCCGTCCGCGCGCCGGTAAAACAAATCTTTGTCGCTGGTGTAAACGTCCTGCAACAAATTATCCTTGATGATGCGTTCGTAAAATGGCGTGCCCGGCACCGGCCCGTAAATCAAAAACTGCGCCAGTGCCGGCTGGAGCTTCATCAACCCGTCCAGTTCCTGCGCGACAATTTCCGGGGTTTGATAATCAAATCCCACAATCATCGAGGTCAGCACCGTAATGCCATGCTCGCGAAATTCGGTGAGAATCTCGACAACAGGCCGCCCTTGCTGCTTGGCGTAGTTCGAGCGCGATCCCTCGTAGCCGATCCAAAATCCATCAATGCCCATCTCCAGAATTTCTTCCACCGTGTATTGGCTGATGGCCTTGATGCTGGAGAACGCGAAGATTGAAGGCTTTTTGCCGCCCTGTAAAACGCACTCACGGAATTCCATCGCGCGCTTTTTGTTGAGCAGAAAATCTTCGTCGAGAATCAGAAATACCAGACTCGGATCGACATCGAAATATCTTCCCACGACATTGTAAATGTCGCGCCCGGTCGGCAGCAGCTTGATATGCTTGCGCGAAAAGAAATGCGACGTGCAACAGAAATCGCAACCGTTCGGACATCCGAGGCCGGCGAAAATTTTTCCCGTGCCGGAGACTTTCCAACCGAAAACTTTGAGCCAGCTCACAATCAACGGATGTTTGTAGGGCATCGGGATTTCCGGTTCGCCGAGCAGCCGGCGGAAATACGCCACACCTTCTTCACGACAGATGTAATCCGCATACGGTTTGAGCACTTCGTCCTTCAACACCGTGCCGTAACCACCGAGCACGATCTTGCTGTTTGGCGCGTATTTCCGAATCAGCGCGACCGTTTCCTTCATCTTGTGCATCACCGCCATGAGGAACGAAACGCCCACATAGTCGTAGCCCTTCTTGAGTTCTTTGATCAATTCGCGCTTCGACGGGTATTGCAATACCGCCGTCGGTGCGTCCAGATTCTCGGCGATGTAATCGAGCGAGAAATGCACGTTCACCGTGCGCGGACTGAAGATGCCCTGCGCGCGCGTCACCTGACGGTAAAGGAGTTCGTAGCCGACGGACGGCGCATCCCCATATCGCGGCCCCATCGGACGGCAGACACTGGTTAACAAAATTATTTTGCTCATGAGCTTTATCATGCGGTTTTCTGCCAAAGTGGAGTCGCGGCTCGGGGCTCGAAATGAGGTGAGATTGGACGGTTGCAACTCGGTCACTACAAACAGACACCGAATGCAAAGCGAGGGCACCCTCGCGCGCCAAAAAGCAATCCTGGACGAAGCCTTTGGCGGCCAGCGACAGGTCAGGCTAAACCGGAGCCGGGGGGCTGCGTGGCGCGGAGTCGCCCAGCCAGATTCTGGCCATGTTATCCAGGGCCGTGATCCATAGTGGGTGGGTGTTTAAACAAGGGACCAACGTCAATTCTTCACCGCCTGCCGCGCGAAAGGTCTCGCGGCCGCGAATGCCGATTTCTTCCAAGGTTTCCAGACAGTCCGACACAAAGGATGGACAAATGACCAGTATCTTCTTGATCCCGACCTTGGCCAAACCTTCAAGGACCCAGTCGGTATAGGGCTTGAGCCACGGCTCGCGTCCCAATCGGGATTGAAAGGCGACCGAATACTTTGATTTTGGAATCGAAGCCATCCGCACAAAGGTTTCGGCCGTTTTGAAACATTGCGCGCGATAACAGGTGCTCAGGGCAGGACAGTCGTCCTCGCAGCAATGCCACGACGCCAGGCAATGGTTGCCGGTTGGATCGGACTTTCGCAAATGTTTCTCGGGTATGCCGTGAAAACTGATGACCAAGTGGTCGTAGTCTCGTTTTAAATACTCGGCCGCATTTGCCGTCATGGCCCGGATGTAATCAGGATGATCGTAGTAGGGCGGCGCAACCCTGAGGGATATGTGCGGCGCAACTTCAACGATGACTTGCCGGACTCGCTCGACGGCGGTTTCATAACTGGACATGGCGTAGTGCGGAAAAAGCGGGATGAGCAGCACCTCTTGGACGCCTTCATCGCGTAACTTGAGGATGGCATCCAGGATGGATGGGTTGCGATAACGCATCGCCAGCTCCACCGTCACTCCGACACGGTCTTGCAGCGCCTCTCGCACCTTTCGGCTGGTCGCCACCAGAGGCGAGCCTTCGGGCGTCCAGATTTTTTCGTAGGCTTCAGCCGATTGCGCGGGGCGCTTGGGCAAAACAGCGAGATGAACGATGCACCACCGCACGGGATAAAACGCATCGAGGACGCGGCCATCCATGAGGAATTCACGCAGATAGGTCCGCACATCTTTGACGGACGCGGAATCGGGCGAACCGAGATTCACCAGAAGAACAGCTCGATTGTTCATACGAATACGGAGTGTTGCAAAGTATCAAGCCGCCTTTGCTTCACGCTCAAAAACGTGTCGATTCTCCCCGCAACGTTGTGCCCGGAGACGATGGAATCGCCCAGGGAAACGCCGTCGCGGGCGTGTCCGGCCACAAACAGGCCTGGCGCCTTCAATTCCATGTCATTCATCAACGCGCGAAATTTTCCGAAACCGACGTTGTATTGTGGAATGGCCCGGCGATGGACGGTGACGTGCTGAAACGTCGGCCGTCCACGGACGCCCAAAATGGTTCCCAAGTCCTTGACCGCGAGTTCTGTCAACACCTCCGGCGTGTTCAGAGGCAGGAGCGGATTGCGCGTGCCGCCGATGTAACAGGTGATGGTGACTTCGCTTTCCGGTGCGCGATTGGGAAAGAGCGACGAGGAAAAGAGCGCGCCCAAGATGTTAAACCCTTCCTTTTCCGGAATGAGCATGCCAAATCCATCGAGCGGATGCGCGACATTGGCGCGGCGAAAGGCCAGCACGACGGAGGCCACGGGTGGATAGCAGACCTCGGCCAACGACGAAACCTTGAGCGCCGGAGTGGTGATAATATCCAGGGAGGAGATTTTGTGGCTCGGCAGGGCGAGGAGAACGGCGCTGCACTCCATCTGGCCGCCGTCCACACTCCGGTCCAATTTAATGAACCAGCTCTCATCCGTGCGCCGCAAACCAAGAATAGGTGCGGAGGTTGCAATGGCCCCCTCCAGGCGGGACTCCAGCGCATCAATGAGCACCTGCAAACCGTCGTCGAAGGAAAACTTCTTCGCGGCCTGTTTGGAAACCTCTCCGCTACGCTTGCGCGCGCGCGCGCCCTGGATTTTCCCCATAAAGAGCGAATGATAGCGTTGCTCCAGCGCATGGAGTTTGGGAAATGCCTGCGAAACGGAAAGCAGTTGAGGGCTGCCGGCGTAAATCCCGGCCACCAAGGGATCGATGGCGTAATCAAGAAATTCCTGACCGAGCCGCCGCTGGACAAATTGCGCAATGGATTCTTCCATGCCCTCCGGCGCCGGCCTGATGAACGGCTCGGCCAAAACGCGCAGCTTGGCCGGGAGCGAAAACAGGGGCGTCCTCAGAAAACTTGCCGCAGAAGTTGGAATAGCCACCGGCTTTTTGTCGCGCACCACGTAGCGCTTTTGGGCGGACGGATTGGAATAGACGCGGCGCGATTCCAAATCCAACTTGCGCACCAGATTGGGAATGACCGGTGATGCCTCCAGGATGCTGTTGGGGCCAAATTCGGCCAGATGCCCGTCGCGGCGCACAGATTGGATGACGCCGCCCACACGATCGGCGGCTTCGAGCAGGATGACGGGGATGTTGCGCTCCTTGAGATAGAAGGCGGCGGTCAACCCGGTAATGCCGCCCCCGATGATGGCAACAGGTTTCATATCGTTTTGGAAAAGCGGCGGTCTTTGGCGGCGGGAAGATAAAGATCGAAGCGCATGGCAATGTTGCGGATGAAAAGTCGGCCCACGTCGTTGACCACAAGGCTATTGGCCTCGCGCCGCAACAAGCCGTCTTTTTCCATATCCGTGAGGGAATCCAGTTCGGCCTTGAAATACCGGGCAAAGTCTATCCCCAAGTCCTTTGAAAGCCCGGCGTAGTCCAGACTCATATCGCACATGAGCCGCATGATCGTGTGGCGGCGTATCTTGTCGTCGCCACTCAAAATGTAGCCTTTGGCAAATGGCTCCCATCCGGAATCCAAGGCTCCATAGTATCCGGGCAAATCCTTGATGTTTTGCCAATAGACGCCGTCCGCCTGCGAAATGGCCGACATGCCGAACGCATAAATGTCCGCGCCGCCTTTGGTGCTGTATCCCTGGAAATTTCGCCGCAATGTTTTCTGACGTTGCGCCACGGCCAGTTCATCAGAGGGCCGGGCGAAGTGATCCATGCCGATGTGGGTGTAGCAATCGTTTTGAGTCAGCTTCTCGATGACGAGTTTTAAAATGTTGAACCTGGTTTCAGCGCCGGGCAACGCGGCTTCCCGCTCCAGAATCTTTTGCGCCGGCTTGATCCACGGGACGTGCGCATAACTGAAAACCGCCAGCCGGTCGGGCCCGATCTTTATGATTTCGTTCAGTGTTTGCTCGAAGGATTCGACGGTCTGGTAAGGCAGACCGTAAATCAAATCCAAGTTGACGGATCGAAAACCCGCGTCCCGCGCCCACCCAATGGCTTCCTCGGTTTGCTCGCGCGGTTGAATCCGATGCACGGCCGTTTGCACCGCGGGATCGAAATCCTGGACGCCAATGGAAACCCGATTGAAACCCACATCCCGCAAGGCGGCGACGTGCTCGCGCGTCAACCGGCGCGGATCAATCTCCACTCCCGCTTCGATCTCGGGCGCCAGATCGAAATGCTTGCGGATGGACTGGCCGAGAAAGCGAATTTCGTTCGGCAACAGAAACGTCGGCGTGCCGCCGCCCCAATGCAATTGCACCACTTTGCGCTCCGGATTGATGCGGGCGCTCATCTGCTCCATTTCCTTGTCCAGGTATTGGAGATAGAGCGCGCTTTTTTCCCGTTGCGTCGTGATGACTGTGGTGCAGCCGCAATACCAGCATAACGACTCGCAAAACGGGATGTGGAAATAGAGGGAAAGGCCGCGCCCGGGCGGCTGCGCCTGGGAGATTTTCGCCGCCACTTCCGGCCAGGTAATTTGGTCCGTAAACCGCGGGGCGGGCGGGTACGAGGTGTAACGCGGACCGGGCATGTTGTACTTTTGAATCAAGTCGAGATCGAGGTTGCGTTTGCTCATACGAAGCTTTGCACTGTGCCGACCAGCGCTTCGAGATTTTCCATTTTGGCGTTGGGCGGCACACCGTGGCCGAGATTGAAAATGTATCCGTCACGACCGCGCATCAATTCGAGCAAGCGGGTGGTTTGCGCCGCCACTGAACGGGGTTCGGCGCTGGCGAGCAGATCGGGAGTCAGATTGCCTTGCACGGCTACGTGGGTCGGCAGTTGCTGGTTCGCCCCGGCGAGGTCAATCTCGTGGTCTATTCCGATGGCTTGCGCGCCAGTCTGGATTAGTGACTTCCAACTACGGGTGCCTTTGGAATAAACAATCACCGGAACCTGTCCATTGAGGGCGGAAACAATTGTTCGGAGCCATCGGCACGAAGCCGCGTCGAAATCCTCCGCCGACAACAACCCGCCCAGGCTGTCAAAAATCTGGATGGCATCTACGCCGGCGGTGATTTGCATCTGCAGGAATTCGACAACCGCCAGCGTCAATTCCTCTGACAGCGAATCAAACAGCGCGCGGTCGCGTCGAAAAAGTTGCAGGGCTTTGGTATGCTCGCGCGAGCTGCCGCCTTCGAGCATGAAGTTGGCCAGCGTCCAGGGTGAACCGGCAAAGCCCAGCAAGGCCGTGCGAAGGCCCAGTTCCGATTTGACACACCGAATTGCCTCGGCCACGTATTGGAGACGATCAGACATTGCCCGGGTATTGAGTCGTCGAACATCATTACTGTCCTTCAGGACGAAATCCATTTCTACCCCTCCACCGTCGCGGAACTTGAATCCTTGGCCCAACGCTTCCGGCACGACAAGGATGTCACTAAAAAGAATAGCTGCGTCGAAGTTGAAGCGGCGAACCGGCTGCAGCGTCACTTCCGCGGCCAGTTCCGGGACTTGGACCAGTTGGCGGAAGGAGTATTTCTCTTTGAGGGCGCGATACTCTGGAAGGCAGCGGCCAGCCTGGCGCATCAGCCAGACGGGCGGACGATCCGCCGGCAAACATTCCAGCGCGTCCAGCATCCGTCGGCGGCGTGTGACTTTCGCCAGCGCCGGTTCCGACGGCGCAACGCCATACGCCACCCGTTTTGTCGCATCTGCCAGTAAATCCTGCATGATAGGAAAACAAGTCTCTGTTTGCCGTCAGAGCATCTGTCCGGCCTCTGTCGTGGGTTTAACTTTCATAATCTCTGAGGTCAACTTACCGGGACCGCTGTGCGGGCAGCCACACCATCCTTGCTATTTGCTGGCCGCATTTTGCGGAGAGTTTATGGCCGGTGAATGGCGAACATGGCAAAATTGGTTGTATTCCCGCCAAAAAACGGAGCGCGCAGGCGCCTTCCCCGCCCCAGATTAACTTCGTCATGATGAACAAGTCTCGAATTTCTGGAAGCGAAGTGAATTCAGGCGGAACAAAGGCGCTTCGCGGACAGCAAAGACAAACAATAACTTTCCCCCGAATTCCGGGATTGATAGGCGAAAGCCGAAAGCATTAGGGGAACCCGGGAAAAAGTTTTATGAACAGCGACAATTCAAATCCTCCTGCGCCGAACAAACCGGCCACCGTGGTCTATGCCTGCTCCGGCTGCTCGGACGCCGGTGAAATCGCCGACCGCGTCGCGCGCCAGCTCACGCGCGATGGCGCGGCGCAGATGTCCTGCCTTGCAGGCATCGGCGGCCGCGTGAAAAGCCTGCTTTCGAAGGCGGAAAACGCGGAGCGCATTCTGGTCGTGGACGGTTGTCCGCTAAATTGCGCTCGGCACACGCTCGAACTGGCGGGCTTCAAAAAAATTGATCATCTGGAACTGCACAAGCTCGGCATCCGCAAAGGTTCGGCGCCGCTCACAGACGAGCGCATCGCGTCCGGTGTCGCATCGGCGAAGCAAATTCTCGCGGGCGAAACACGGCTGGGACCAAGCCGATCTGGACAAGATTTTTAACCAGACCCAAAAGCCCCATGAACCAACACTATCTGATGAATAAATCCAGATCCTTTCTTGTCGCCCTTGCCGTGGAGGAACCGTCCAGGAAAGCGTCCGCCTCCTTCAACCACTGGTGACAATTAACCGGAGTTAAAAAGTATGTTGGAAAATGTTCTTTTGCCCGGTGAAGGGCTTGATGTGAGAAAAATGCCCGGCCATTGGCTGCTCGCCCGGTTGGGAAAACGCGTTCTGCGGCCCGGGGGCATGGAACTCACCCGCCGTCTGTTGGCGGCCCTTGACATCCAATCTGACGACACGGTCGTGGAATTTGCTCCGGGTCTGGGTGTCACGACGCGGCTCGCTTTGGACCGGCAGCCGGCCTCCTACACGGCCATTGAGCGGGATGCGTTGGCCGCCGGCAACCTGCGTCATTTGTTGAACGGCCCGCGACAACAGTGCCTGATTGGTTTGGCGGAAAACACGAAACTCGCAGGCGACGCAGCCACGGTCGTCTATGGCGAAGCCATGCTGACCATGCAGGGCCTGTCCCAAAAACAGCAGATCGTCCGCGAGGCCTTCCGCCTCCTGCAATCGAACGGCAGATATGGAATTCACGAGATGTGTTTTGTTCCCGATAATCTGGACGTCAACATCAAAAATGAAGTCGAAAAAGAACTCTCTGAAACGATACACGTCGGAGCCAGACCAATGACCGTCAAAGAATGACGCGCTTTGTTGGAAACAGAAGGATTCAGGGTTGAACACGAGGCAACCGTCCCCATGCGCCTTCTGGAACCTGCCCGCCTGGTGAACGACGAAGGCATTTTTGGCGCGGGACGCTTTATCTGGAACATCCTGCGTGACAAGGATGCGCGCGGGCGCGTCGCGGCGATGCGCAAATTGTTCAAGAAACACGAGGCCCATATCGCCGCCATCATGTTAGTCGCGGTTAAAGCCTGTTCCCCATTCACGAAAGTTTCAGCCGCTGATTCCCAATATTATGCGAAATGACGAAACTCCCAACGATCCAAGACTGCCGGCCACTCAAGCGGCCAAAGCCATTGCGCTGGTCGATTACCAGAGCGGTTCCATTGTAAGCCGGGAAATCCTGAAGGGCGGAACCGGCAAAGTGACCCTGTTCGCCTTCGATGAAGGGGAAGGTTTGAGCGAGCATACCTCTCCCTTCGACGCCCTGGTCCAGGTTTTGGAAGGAGAAGTGGAAATCTCCATCTCCGGCAAGCCACACCGCGTTGGAGAAGGAGAATTGATTCTCATGCCGGCGAAGCAACCTCATGCGCTCAAAGCACTCAAGCGTTTCAAGATGGTTTTAACGATGATTCGTTCCTGACGCTCTCACTGCTCTATGGCAAAATAGGTCGTATTCCTGCACTCCAGCCGAGATACGGAAATCTCATTCGCCTATTCTGCCTCAAACTAACTTTGTGCTGATGAGCAATACTTCGGACATTTATGAAGCAAATAGCGTTCGATGACTTGGCACGCTTGCCTGTCGTTCAGCATTACGAGACGGCGTTTTGCAAGGCGACTGGTGTGCCGCTCAAACTCGTTCCACCGGGCGAGCCCGGTCAACATCTCGATTTCGGGAGATTTAAAAACGCGTTCTGCGCCATGGTGACCGGCACTCCAGGAGGTTGCATTGCATGTTTGGGAACAAAAAGGCGCGCCAAAAGAGGCGCCAGTCAAGAATTTGATCCACAACAGACCACTTGTCTCGCGGGTCTGACTCAAGCCCGCGTGCCTGTCTTGGTTGGAGGGCAGCATGTGGCTACATTGCTGAGCGGGCAGGTGTTCTTCCGTCCACAAACCGAGCGCGATTTCCTGATAGCGCTCAAAAAGGCCAATGGCGGGCGGAACAGCGATTGGGAAAAGAAGGCGCGCCCGGCTTTTTTCGAAACACCGGTTGTTACCTCTGATCGCTTTCAGGCTATCATCCACCTGCTGAATGTGTTTGCCCAATATCTGGCTGACTACACCAGCCGCCATTCGATTTTCTTCGCAGCCACGGAATCCAAGATTGTATCCGGCGCCAGGCAATTTATTGAGTCCCACATCCAAGAAACAGTCACGTTGGGACTCGTGGCGCAACACGTCCGGGTAAGCCGCTTTTATTTTTGCAAGCTGTTCAAGAAGGCCACCGGAGTGACGCTGACCGAGTACGTCACGCGCACTCGCGTGGAAAAGGCCAAAACGCTGCTCGCAAATTCGTCAGTGCGCGTCTCTGAGGCTGCCCATTCCGCGGGCTTCGGGTCCATTCCGCGTTTCAACAGCGTGTTCAAATGCCAGGTTGGAATGTCGCCAACTGAATATCGGGCCACCTTGCGGTCGCCATTGCCGGTTAAGCCCGCGTTGGGAATTTTCCGTTTAAGTTCGAGCGCTATCTTTTCCTCAACAGGACAAAAATCAATAAGTAAAAATGCAACCCGCAAGTAGCTGCTGTTCCCCCCGTCGTGTTACAAAACCAGCGTTGCGAAAGCTGCGTGAAAAATTTGAACCCGAGAAAAACCATGAGTGGAATCAGCGCATTTAAGCCGGGACGGCGAAGCGGGGTTGGCGTCGCCATGGGAGCGATTATTTACCTTGCATCCATCACCTGCCCCATGGGTGCGGACACCAACGCGCCACCCGCTAAAGCCACAGAATCCAAAGGAATCGAGGCCAAGCCGCCCCAGGCAGAGAAGCACAGGCTCAGCGGGGCCGAACTTTACTCCATGCATTGCAACCGATGTCATGCCGAGCGTTATCCAACCGAACGGACGGCCGCGCAGTGGAAAACAATCCTGTTACACATGCGCGTGCGAGCAAACCTTCCGGCGGTGCAAGCCAGGACCATCCTCAAATTTCTCCAGGAAAACAGTGGGCGCTAAACGATTGACCATGACTCGGATAAAGCCATGAAGACAGGTTCGTTGTTTCTAGGATTCGTTGCCGCGGGATGCGTCACCACGCTCGCCCTGCAAACTCAGGCGCAGAATGTCAGCCAGGAGGACTTTAACGCTCTCAAGGGGACGGTGAGCAATCTGGTCCAGGAGGTGCAGACACTCAAGCAAACACATGCCGCGGACGAGCAGGCGCACCAGAAAGATCTGGAGCAAATCAAGCAAATGCGCGAGAAGCTGGGTGAAACGCAACAAACAGCCGTGGACGCGCGGCAGAAGGCCGCCGAGGCCACCGCCGCTGCCGCAGCCCCCACAAAACCGACCCTCCCTGGGCCCATTGATGAAGCTACAGTCAACCATAATTTTATCATCGTCGGAGACGCCGAGGTCCAATACGCAAAGACGTTCGGACCGCCCGCCCTTCCGGGCGCGTTCATGCTGGCCGACTTCGCGCCCATTTTTCTTTATCGCGGCGGCGACCGGGTGCTATTCGAGGGGGGCTTCGATTTTGTTTTGCAGAACAATGCTCCGGCCGGTCGCGGCGCCACGACGGCAATGGACCTGAGCTTCGCCCAGCTGGATTATTTGCTCAATGATTACATGACATTGGCCGCGGGAGACTTGTTGCTGCCGCTTGGAACCTATAGCCAGCGGAGCGCAGGGTGGCTCAATAAATTTCCGGATGATCCTTTGCCGCGGGAGATTCTTCCAGGCGCCGGCGTGGGGGCGGAATTGCTGGGCGCCGTTCCGCTGGGAGAGTCGGGAAAGATGCTCAATTACGCCGTTTATGGAGTCAATGGCCCCAGTTCGGCGGATGGCTCGGGAAAGGCCGGCTCGCTGGATTTGGGTGGCAATGTGGGCCTGCGGTCCGATAACGCGGTGGCCAACCTGCATGGCAGTCCCAGCGGGGGCGGGCGCCTGGGTTTCTTTTTTCCATACAAGCCCCACTACGATTTTGAACTTGGCCTATCGGGCCAGTCCGGGGAGTGGGACAACGCCGGCGGACACCTTTGGTCCTCCGGAGTTATTGATGCAAGCCTGCACCTGGGTTCCTATTTTGAAGCCCACGGCGAATATATCCGAAGCTGGTACGGCAGCACCGATGCCGGCACCGTGCAACCTCAAGGGTGGTGGGTGCAAGCGGGCTACAGACTGGCCGGCTTGGACCTGGAATGGCCGGGGATAAACAATCTTGAACTGGTGGGCCGCTACGACATTATCCATGACGGCCTCGGGACCCAGACCCAACGATACAGCTTGGGTTATGTCTATTATCTCTCGAACACGCTGCTCTTTGAGGGCGACTATGAGTTTCGCCATGGAAACGATCCCACCCGGCAAGGCAACGACTTGATTTTGCAGCTTTCCTATGGATTTTAGAGCTTTCTTATTGGAGCAATGAGCGATATGAATACATCTCCATTTCTCAGGAGCGCACCGAGAGAACTGCGAAGGGTTTGGCTGTTCCTGTTCGCGATTGTCTGGGCCTGGGTCGTCAGCGGGGCATACGCGAAAAACGCCTCCAAAGCAACAACTGCCGCCCTAAACTCGCCCACCTACCTGCGGGACATACTGCCGATCTTTATGGGAAAGTGTTCCCGATGCCACAATGAGCAGGCGCGATTTGTCTATAACTGGCTCGACTACAAAACCGCCTTTGCCGATCGCTGGGAGATCAGGCGGCGGTTGTGGGACAGTTGGAAAGGTTCGTATTACAAGGAGTCAATGCCCATCTCCAACAGCCCGGAGTCGCTGGCGATCACAGACGCCGAACGAGCCACCATCCGGAAATGGGTGGCGGCAGGAGCGCTTCGCGGAGTCGCGCCACCACCTGGCGAGGCTAAATCCAAAGCCGAGAGAATCGAACTTGGAAGGCGGCTTTTTACCTCCATCTGCTCGGCGTGCCATCAACTTACAGGCCGTGGGCTTCCGAACGTCTTTCCACCTTTGGCCGGATCGGATTTTTTAAATGCTGACAAGAACCGCGCGATAAAAATTGTGATCAATGGCCGCCAGGGAGAAATAGTGGTCAATGGCCTCAAATTCAACAACAGCATGCCCAAATTCCCGCTGT
>VFSW01010611.1_pt1 | contig 13043 bp, 11 predicted proteins | sample 5358111 | NCBI WGS metagenome assembly VFSW01 (sample SAMN11554181, study PRJNA540505) | mine drainage metagenome | isolation source: sediment from site ElyBrook_90M | place: USA: Ely Copper Mine, Vershire, VT | collected 2017 | reverse complement strand
TTCGGGGGCGAAGGGCGGGTCGAGGAGCTTCCCGAGGACGACGCGATCATCTGCAAGCAGATCTTGCTCGAGTGCCCCGCTCAAGCTGGTCTTGCCGGTTCCGGGCTCCCCGATGACCACGGTGAGTCCGCGCGAAGCATCAACCGACTCCGTGAGGCGTTCCTTGGCCTTACGCAAGGCGCCCAGCTCACAATAAAAATAGGGGTCCGCGGTATCTAAGAACGGATCGCGCTCAAGCCCGAAGAACCGATAGTATTGTGCCATTAAAAGTACTGTGCCATTAGCGGAAGGCGTAGGTGCTCAACATCGACGCAGATAATGTTGGACTGCGACCTCACCGAAACCTCGGAGTCGGAGTTGTTTAACGGCAAATCAATCATGATCACGGGTGGGACGGGTTCGTTCGGCCGGGCCTTCACCCGAATGTTGCTCACCCGGTACCGGCCCAGGCGCTTAGTCATATTCTCCCGCGACGAACTCAAACAATACGAGATGCAGCAGGAGTTCGGCGATTCGGCAATGCGCTACTTTTTGGGGGACGTGCGGGATGAGGCGCGCCTCGTGCAGGCGATGTCGGACGTCGACTATGTCGTTCACGCCGCGGCTCTCAAGCAGGTACCGGCGGCGGAGTATAATCCGACGGAATGCATTCGCACCAATATCAGCGGCGCTCAGAACGTCATCACCGCAGCCTTGGCAAATGGCGTAAAGCGTGTTGTAGCGCTGTCAACCGACAAGGCGGTAAATCCTGTTAACCTGTATGGAGCGACCAAACTCGCGTCTGATAAACTCTTCATCGCTGCGAATAACATCGTCGGCAAACAGGAGACGCGGTTCGCGGTGGTACGTTATGGCAACGTCGTCGGCTCACGAGGTTCGGTATTCCCGTTCTTTCGCAAGCTGATCGAGGCCGGAGCCCTCCGGTTGCCGATCACCGACGAGCGCATGACGCGGTTTTGGATTACGCTCGACGAAGGATGCGAGTTCGTTGTAAAAGCCTTCGAGCGTATGCGCGGCGGCGAGATATTCGTTCCGAAAATCCCCTCGGCTAGAATGATCGACCTCGCGAGCGCATTGGCGCCGCAGGCCGAGATCGAAATCATTGGCATTCGTCCTGGTGAAAAGCTGCACGAAACGATGTGCCCGCGGGACGAGTCGCACATCACGTTGGAATTCAAGGATCACTTTGTAATCCGTCCGTCGATATCGTTCCACTTTAACGTCGGCTATGAGGAAAATGCGATTGGAGAATCGGGTGCCGCCGTAGCTGACGGCTTCGAATACAATTCCGGTACTAACGAACACTTCCTCAGCGTGGCGGAACTGCGGGAGCTCGCGGAGACGTTACAATGATTCCCTACGCACGTCAGTCGATTTCCGATGCGGATATCGAAGCGGTTACCGGCGTGCTGCGGTCTGACTTTCTTACCCAAGGGCCCGCCGTACCTCGTTTTGAAGATGCCGTTGCCGCGTACGTCGGCGCTCCACACGCGGTCGCAATGTCGAATGCAACATCTGCCTTGCACGTCGCAATGGCAGCATTGCGCGTCGGACCAGGAGATCTCGTGTGGACATCTCCAAATAGCTTTGTCGCTTCGGCAAATTGTGCGCGGTATTGCGGGGCGGACGTGGACTTCGTCGACATCGATCCGGCTACATATACAATGAGCGTACGCGCGCTTAGTGAGAAGCTTCGCGTCGCGCGTTTGGCCGGTCGGCTCCCCAAGGTGGTAATCGCGGTAGACTTCGCCGGTCGGCCGTGCGACGTTGACCCGATCGCGGCTTTGCGCGAAGAGTACGGATTCGCACTGGTCGACGATGCGTCGCACGCAATTGGCGCGACGTATAAAGGCAAGCGCGTCGGCGGTTTCACTTCCGTAGATGCGACGGTCTTTAGTTTTCACCCGGTGAAAATCATCACGACTGCCGAAGGCGGCATGTTGGTGACTTCCAGAGACGATATTGCCGAGCGAGCGCGGTTGCTTCGCAGTCACGGCATCACACGCGAGGCCTCCGCAATGGTCGCATCTTCGCCGGAGCCCTGGGAGTACGAAATGATCGCTCTCGGCTTCAACTATCGTTTGACCGACCTGCAGGCCGCGTTGGGCTACGCGCAATTGTCGCGCATAGAGACGATGCTCGCGGCCCGGCGCGCAATAGCGCAGAGGTACGATCGAGCGCTGGCGGACCTGCCGATACACATCCCGGTCGGCGACGACGCCGGTTCCCAGTCCGCCTTGCATTTATATCCCATCGTGCTTCGGCCCGAAGCGCCGTGCGATCGCCGGACCCTGTACGATATGCTATTGCGCAGCGGCGTTGCGCCAAACGTGCATTATATGCCGATCTATTTGCAGCCATATTATCGCGATCTTGGTTTCCAGCCAGGATATTGCCGGGAGGCCGAAGCGTATTATCGTGGGGCGTTGAGCCTACCGATGTACGCGGATCTTGACGAAGACGCACAAGATCGGGTCGTTACCGTGCTGCGCGCCGCTTTGGAGCGCTGATGCGAACCATCGCTATCGTGCAGGCACGGATGGGCAGCACCCGGCTCCCGGGTAAGGTGCTGCTCGATCTTGGCGGTGTCCCTGTGCTTGATTGGGTGACGGGGCGGTTGCAGGGGGCCAAGACGCTCGATGGGATAGCCATCGCCACAAGCGTCGACCCGACGGACGACCCCATCGAAGCATTTGGGAAGGCTCGCGGCATAACTGTCGTGCGAGGTCCTTTGGACGACGTGCTGGAGAGATACGCGATGGCTGCGGTTGAGATGCGAGCCGATGCGGTCGTACGCATTACCGCCGATTGTCCCTTGATCGATCCCGGCGTGGTTGACGCGATCGTAGGCGTTTTCAAGCGCGAAGGCTATGAATACGCCTCGAACACGCGCGTCAGGTCGTTTCCGCGGGGACTGGATGCCGAGGTCTTTACCAGAGCGTCACTGGACCGTGCGGCACGGCTCGCCCTGGAAACATTCGAACGCGAGCACGTTACCCCGTATATCTATGCGCATGCGGAGCCATCTCGCATCGGATCGCTCGTCGACCCGAGCTACGATCGATCTGCTTGGAGATGGACGCTCGACACGGCACAAGACTACGCCTTTCTGCAAGCGCTCGTCGCGGCACTCACGCCCGCTTACGGTCCGGATATGACGACCGCGGAGGCGATCTCGGTGCTTGAGGCTCATCCTGAGTTGCTATCGATCAATGCCGACGTTGTGCAAAGGGCCACCGAGCGGGAATGAGGATCGCCATCCGCGCCGACGCTTCGCTTGCGATCGGGAGCGGACACGTGACGCGCACGCTCACCTTGGCTTTAGCGCTCCGCGAGCGGGGGCATCAGGTTCGATTTCTTTCCCGCGTGCGCTCGGGAAACCTCACGGACCGTGTTGCCGCCGCCGGTTTCGATCTCACGCCATTGCCGGTCACGACCGGCCAGGAATCCACGTGGCTCGGTGCGTCCTACGGAGACGAGGTGGAGCAGGTTGGCGCCGAGCTCCGGCGCCAACCCTGCGAGGTCCTTGTCGTCGATCACTATGCGCTTGGCATGGCTTGGGAACGGACGATGCGCCCGCTCGTGAACGGGATCGTGGCGATCGACGATCTTGCGGATCGCGAGCACGACTGCGAGCTTTTGCTCGATCAGAACCTCGGGCGAAAGCCGGCGGATTATGCCGGGCTGGTACCTCCGGGCGCAACGATGTTGCTTGGTCCGCGCTTCGCTCTACTCCGCGAGCAGTTCCGGATGCCACACCAGCGGCCGCGGCCTCGATCCGGTTCGATCGCTCGCCTGTTGATATCAATGGGTGGCTTCGACAATGGCGATGCCACTTCGCTAGTCCTCGCCGAGCTCGATCATCCGCGCATCGCAGACGCAATCGACATCGAAGTCGTGCTCCCGCCCGAGGCGCCCCATTCGGAGCGTGTCTCCGCACGAGTGGCCTCGATGAAAAAGGCTCGTTACCTCGGGCGTGTCGACGATATGGCCGCTTCGATGGAGCGGGCCGACCTTGCAATCGGCGCCGCCGGGACGACCGCATGGGAACGGGCCGCCGTCGGGTTGCCGGCACTCATCGTGATCCTTGCGGCAAACCAGGCGCCGGGCGCTCGAGCGTGTGAAACTGAGGGAATCGCTCGAATCCTAGGAGAGCTCGGTCGCATGGAGCCCGGGACGATTACCCGGTCCGTGCTCCGCTTGCTAGATGACCCGGGGAGCGTTGCGCGCATGGCTGAGCGTGCGCGTTCGGTGATGCGCCCCGATGAGTTTGGCACGGATGCCGTAGCAGATCTCCTGGAGGAGCGGTTTTCCGATAGATTGGCCGATAACTAAAACTGCGTACTTCTGCGTACTTCTTGGAGAGCACGATGGCCCGCGAACCCGATATCATCGCATTCAAAACATCGGCCTGGCAATCTACCGCCATGGTCCAGAATTACGCGTTAGCGATGCATAGCACCGCCGGCGTCATTCGTCTGAAGAACGAAATTGAGACGTCGATATGTCGCGAGCATACGATCGGCAATTCGGTCATCGACGTGGGTATCGGTACGGGTCGAGCATCCCTTCCGTTGGCTCGAGATGGATTTCGGGTTACGGGGGTCGACACGTCGGCGGCGATGCTCGCGCAGTGTAAGAAAGAGGCCGGAACCGCACCGATCGAACTCTTGCAAGGCGATATTACGTGCCTACCGGCACCGGACGATACCTACGATACGCTCATGGCGCTCAATGTCGCCAGTCATTTCCCCAACTGGCGCGATGCCTTGCGCGAGTGGGCTCGCGTCGTCCGCGCCGGCGGACGAATCATTTTCGATATTCATTCATACGATCATCTTCAGGCGATTGCAGCGTTACGAGGAGTCGCGCCGGAGGATTTGCTGAGCGCCGGCCAGCGTGATGACGTTGTTCAGTATTTTGCGCGTCCCAGCGCTCAGGATTTAGCGGATGCTGCGATCGACACCGGTATCACGCTTACCGCGCTGGTTCCGTATGGCTTCGCTTACGGCGGACAAAGCGTGAATTACTGGTTCGCCAACGGCCTACTCGCGGGCGCGCAGGGGGATAGAATATTGTCGTGGTTGACGGTTGACGAGCGCATGTACGATTTCGTCCGCTTTATCGAACGCGATATCGTCGCACGACTGAGCATCGCCTCGACTCCCAGGTTGTTCGCGGTCTTCGAAAAGCGCCCCGATCCGGCGGCTTCCACAGGTGTCGTTGATCGCGGTCGTGCGCTCGATCGGGCGTTCGTCAGCGGGGATATCGCCGGGTGGCTCGGATCGGATGGGGCTGCGGATGCATGGGCTGCATCGCTTCGTCAACATCTCGCCCACCCTCCAAATCGAGCGTTGGCTGCAGCCACGCTATCTTCCAGCGAGGCGCTCGCGTTGCGTCCCATGTTCGCAGCGGTGCTTGGGAAAAATCTTGCCGGCGAAATGTACGACGCGCACGATCGTTTGTCCATCGAACGCGCTGCTGAAGATACCGTTGCGTCGATTCGCGATGCGGTGAAAGATCGTTCTGCCGCTTCGTTTGCGGGGATTGACTTTAGCGAAGCTCTCGACTATGACGCCATGCGGGCGGTTCTGACGACCCGCTTTTACGGTCGTGCGGGAGGCCACTCTTGAGCGCGCTGGTTGCATTGGTTTGGCCCAAGGACGACGGCGTCGTTCGGGCATATTTGGCGCGACGCGCGTCGATACTCTACGGCCTTGCCGGTACCGCTCGTTTCCAAGGATCGCCGGGCGCCTCGGGTGTCAGCGACGTGCTCTCGATTCTTCCCCCCTCTCGGCGATCTGAGTTGCAAGAAGAGGCGAGCGCCAAGGCCACTCAGATCACGGCTATGGTCGCTGCGATGGAGGGCCCGGAACTCGCGAGCACATATGCCGCCGGTCTTGCTGAAAGACTCTTGGAGATCGGTTCGGTCGTTGAGTCGTTGGAGCTCGTCCAGGCGAAGAACGGCATCGATCTCCTAGTGCTCAGCGAAGACGTTACGCATACGATGAAGGCAGCGGCCCTTTGGGCGCGTGCGAAGGGCGTGCCGTCGGTCGTCCTCTCTCACAGTCTCATCATCGCTCGCCTCTATACGGTACATCGCGGGCTCCATGCCGATGCATTGACCGTCTACGGGCAGTTGGGAGCGGCGCCGTACGTCGAGAGCGGCATAGCGGCCGACCGCATCGTGGTTACCGGAAATCCGGCCTGGGACGGATACGCGCAATTAGTCCCGCAAAAAGAGCGCATTAAACGCGAGTTCCGTATCGCTCGAGGCCTTTCTGCGGCCGCGCCGGTCGCGCTCTTCGCGACGACCTGGTCCGCAGGCTTATGCGCTTTCGAGGAGACCGACGCTTACGAACGATCGCTTAGAGCATTTTTCCGCTCCGGTAAGCAGTTGCGCGACCGCGGCGTCGCGGTGGCCTTAGCCGTCAAAACGCGTCCGAGTAACGGAGCGGTTCTCGACGCGGTGCGTAGAATGGCGGAAGAGGAGGGGATATCCGACGCTTTCGTAACCGATCAGGGGCTTCCGGAACTCATTCTCGCATCCGATGTCGTCGTATCGTCGAACTCAAACGTATCGATCGAGGCGGCAATTTGCGACGTTCCTGCAATCAACCTCTGGACGGAGTTAGGATGGTTCAACGGCGCCAGTTTTTCTGCGAACGATGGCGTGTTGGAAGCGTCGTACGAGCAGTTGTCCGGGGCGATGCAAGCTGTTATAAGCGACGCAAAGGTGCAACAAGCGCTCCGGTTAAAGACTCGCGACTGGGTCCCGAAAGTGGCTGCGAACATCGGTACCGCTACGAACAGAGCTAGCGAAGTACTCTTGCAACGCGCGCGCTCTTCCGGTGGTATGGTGGCACGTTACGTATGGCAAGAAATCTCTGACCCGCGGAGTGTTCTTGAAAAAGGGCAGACTGCTGAGTATTACAATCATCCGCGTCACGAATTGATCGATATGTTACGGCATGAGCCGCGCATCGTTCTCGATATCGGGTGCGCGGGGGGCGCAACCGGGGCCGCTCTCAAAGCACGCTTTCCGCATGCGGTCGTGACCGGAATCGAGATGAGCCAAGAGGCGGCCGAATTTGCCAAGGGTCGAATCGACCGCGTCTTTCGCGAGAACGTCGAAACGTTGGATTTTTCGTCGATTGGGTTCGGCCCGGCTAGTATCGATGTGGTGTTCGTCCCTGACGTGCTCGAGCATCTGTACGACCCGTGGCGCCTGCTCGATCGGCTAAAGCCCCATCTCAGCCCTGACGCGCAAGTGCTGGCAAGCATCCCGAATTCCCGTAACTTATGGCTCTTGAACGAATTGCTGCGCGGAAAATGGGATTACGTGGAAGAGGGCCTTCTCGACGTCACGCACATTCGGTTTTTTACGCGTAAGAGCATCGATGAACTCTTTGGACAGACGGGCTATCGGATCGAACGGTGGTCGGCTGTATACGATCCGCGAGTCCCGCCGATGAGCGCGCCGGAGGGGCAGGTGGTAAACATCGATACGCCCATGCTTGCAATTAAACAACTCGCGCAAGTGGATTTGGACGAGCTCCGAACGTTCCAATTTCTGGTAGACGCCTCGTTGCATTAAGGGCTGTTCTCGTCGGCGAGCATCGCCCACGCCATCGGTGTGCCCCGCGCGATATCGTGCCGGGCCGTCCGGCCGATGAGCTGTGGTAGAAACTTCGGCGGTAAACCGTACCCCGGACGTATGGAGCGAACGCTCTGCGCGTCGATGCGCTCGCCGGCTTTGATGTCCCGAACGGCATAGAGCGACCGGCGATATTGAACGTTGTCGCCCTCGCTCGGAACGCGTTCGTAATGTACCGATCCGATCGATTCCCATGCGGTCCGGCAGTCGCGAACCAGGCGTGCCAGATCGCTCGGTTCGAGCGAGAACGCGGCGTCGGGGCCGCCGTCGGCCCGATCGAGCGTTACGTGTTTTTCGATGATCGAGGCGCCGAGGGCGACCGCGGCTACCGAGACCGCCGTATCGAGGGTGTGATCGGAGAGGCCGACCGTCACGTCGAAGGTATCGCGAAGATGCCGCATGGTGGCCAAATGCATCTCGGCCGCGGGTGCGGGATACGCGCTGGTGCAGTGGAGGAGGGCGATCTCCCGCGCACCGGCCTCGCGCGCAGTCGTTACCGCTTCCCCGATGTCTTCAGGCGAAGCCAAACCTGTGGACATAATGATGGGGCGCCCGGCGCGCGCGGCGTAGGCGATGAGCGGCAGATCGATCAGTTCAAACGACGCAATCTTATAGGCGGGCGCATCGAGACTTACGAGCAAGTCGATGGCCGTGGCATCGAATGGCGAGCTGAATATCACAATGCCGATGTCGCGCGCGTGCTGGAATAGACGGGCATGCCAGTCCCAAGGCGTGTGGGCTTCTCGATACAGGTCGTGGAGCGTACGACCATGCCAGAGGCCTCGCTCTATGACGAAGCCCGGGCCATCGTGGTCGATGGTGATCGTGTCGGCTGTGTATGTCTGAATCTTTACCGCGTCCGCTCCGGCATGCTTCGCCGCTTCGATTAAGGCAAACGCGCGCTCGATGCTCCCATTGTGATTGCCCGACATCTCAGCGATGATGTACGGGGGCTCTGCAGGACCGATGCGGCGCCCTGCAATAGCGAACGGCGCATCCATGAACGCTATTGCCCGTGCTGCGTCGCTACGAGCTGCGTCGCGCGATAGAGCGATTCGAATTGCCCGGCATCGGTCCACCATCCGTCGAGCACGTCGTAGTGCATGTCGCCCTCCCGGATGTATGCATTGTTGACGTCGGTGATTTCCAGCTCCCCGCGATCCGACGGTTTGAGCTTGCGGCAGAAATCGAAGACGCGGCGATCGTACATATATATGCCCGTTACGGCGTAGTTGCTCTTCGGATGCTCGGGCTTCTCTTCGATCCGCACGATCCGGTCGCCGTCCAATTCCGGAACGCCGAAGCGCTCCGGATCGTCGACCTGCTTGAGCAGAATGCGCGCGCCCGAATCCTGCTGTTCGAACTTACGGATGTACGGCGAAATGTCGTCCTGGACGATGTTGTCGCCTAAAATGACCGCGATGCGCTGGCCTTCGGCGAAATGCTCGCAGAGTTTGAGGGCGTCGGCGATGCCGCCTTCGCCTTCTTGATAGGTATAGTAGATGTCTTTCAATCCGAAGTCGCGGCCGTTGCCGAGCAGACGCAGAAAGTCACCGGCGGAATTGCCGCCGGTGACGATCATGATGTCCTTGATGCCGGCTTTGCACAGCGTCTCGATCGGATAGTAGATCATCGGCTTGTCGTAGATCGGCAGCAGATGTTTGTTCGTCACTTTGGTAAGCGGACGCAGGCGCGAGCCTAGGCCGCCGGCGAGGATGATACCTTTCATGCGGTTCCCATTTTAGATTAGCGGTGCGCGTACTGGCGCTTGTAGTAATCGAGAAATTCGCCCGATTTGAGCGGTCGCCACCAGGCTTCGTTGGCCTGATACCAAGCGATCGTGGCGCGCAGCCCGTCCTCGAACGGCACCACGGGCGTCCATCCGATCGCTCGAGCCTTGGCGGTATCGATCGCGTAGCGCCGGTCGTGCCCGGCGCGGTCTTCGACGTGTCGCACGTGCGCGTCCATCGAGCGTCCGCAGCCGTTCACGAGCAGTTGCGTGATCTCCATGTTCGTGCGCGGGTTGCCGCCTCCGACGTTGTAGATTTCACCCAACGCGCCGTGCTCGAGGACGTGGAGAATGCCGCGTGCGTGATCGTCCACGTGGAGCCAATCGCGAATCTGCAGGCCGTCGCCGTATACCGGCACGGGCTGATCGTCGATGAGATTGCTCACGAAGAGCGGGATGAGCTTCTCGGGATATTGATACGGCCCGTACGTGTTGCTGCCGCGCGTGACGAGCACCGGGGTTCCGAAGGTCGTCCAATATGCGAGCACCTGCATGTCGCCGCCGGCCTTGCTGGCGGAGTACGGGCTGCGTGGACGGAGCGGGTCGTTCTCGCGCGATTCGCCTTCGCTCACGTCGCCGTAGACTTCGTCGGTCGAGACTTGCAGATAGCGCGCGATGTCGTGCTTGCGCACCGCTTCCAACAAGACGTGCGTGCCGAGAATATCGGTCCGCAGAAAGGCTTCGGGGTCGAGAATCGAGCGGTCGACGTGGGTTTCCGCCGCGAAGTTTACGATCGCGTCAACGCCGTCGCCGATGGCCGAATCGACCGCGACCGGGTCGCCGATGTCACCCTTGACGAACCGATAGCGCGGGCTGGTTTCGATGTCGCGGAGATTCGCGGGGTTTCCCGCATACGTCATCGCATCGAGGTTAACGATTGAAAGCTCGGGGCGTTCGCGCAACGCCAAACGGATAAAGTTCGATCCGATGAAGCCGAGCCCACCGGTGACTAACCAACGCATGCTCAATGCTTTCGGCTGGAGGCCTGCGAAACCTTATTACGGAGCATCGTCCCGACGGCATCGAAGACGCGCTCGATCGGCCCGCGACGATAATCCCAACGGGCGTCGCGCTGGGGCGGCACCAACACCATCGTTGCGTTGGCTTCAAAGACCACCACGCTTCCATCCGCCCCGATCGTGAAATCGATGCCGCCGTAATCGAGGCCCAGCGTCTCCGATACCGATCGCAAGGCACGGACCGCCTCCGCCCCGATCGCCGCAGGCATGTCCGCCAAGAACGCCTCGTCCTCGGCCCGGTGGGCGGCGTTTTCCGCCATATCTGCGCTGAAGTAATGCACCTTCCACAGCGGCGAGATCGCCATGTGGACGGGGTGCGGTTCGCCGCCCACGAGCATGACGCGGTACTTGCGGTAGAGACCGTCCGCATTGCGCGTATCGAGAAAGGCGATGGCGAGGAGCTCGTCGCCGGGCAGTGCGGAGGCCGCCGCGCCAAGCTCGTCCGGTCGATCGACGCGAACGAAGTGCTGCCCGGTATGATAGCCGGGCGAACGGAGCAAGAGCGGAAAGCCGTGGCCGTGCTCCTCGAGGATCGCCGGCCCGCCCGGGCCGCAAAGGAGCGCCCGCGGGAGCGGGGTGGTACGGGCCGTGACGACGCCCGGGAGCGAACCCAAACGCGCCGCATTGCTCGCCCGCCCCGTGGGTCCAATGCGCTCGGGCGGATTGACGACCGGTGCCTTCGAGCCGGCGAGGATCGCGCCGGCGGCTTCGAGGGCGGCGGCGCAGCTCTCGGCGTCCCCGATCGCGTTGAAGGCCAACTGGTGGTGCGGCAGGGGCTGGGAGCGGTTGTAGTACTCAACCACCAGCTTGGTCGTCTCGAAGACTCGATCGTCGATCAGGCGCTCGGTGGAGATGTTCCCCGGCCCGGCTGAGACGAGCAGCAAGAGCGGAATGGGGCGGCCACCGCCCCGGTAGGGCAGCACCGTCATCGCCGGCCCGGCTCCCGCCTCGCGGAGCTCGGAAACGGCCGTCGCCTCCCCGAGCTGGGTAAGCACGGCCATGAGCCCCCGCTGGGCCTCCGTATTCGTGGGGTCCAGCCGCAGGGCAATCTCGTAGTGGTCGCGAGCCCGGGCCGGCTCCTGAGCCTTCAGGAACATGAAGGCAAGGTTGGCGTGGGCGACCGGGTTGTCGGGGTGCCGGTCTACCGCTTCGGCATACAGCTTGAGGGCGTCGCCCCGGCTCCCCGTCCGGTAGAGCAGCATCGCCAGGTCGTTGATCGCGCCGAAGTGCCCGGGCGAGCGGCCCAAAACCGCGAGATAGGCCTTCTGGGCGGCGTCGGTCCGCTCGAGCTTATCCAGCAGCCGCGCCCGCTCGAAGGCGAGTTCGGTATTCCCCGGAAGCCGCCGCAAGCGGGCGTCGACCTCCTTGAGCTTGGCTTCTAGGGAGCGCTTGGGGCTAGTGGGGGCCATGGGGCGGCAGAGTTCGCGCCCGGCACCATAGACCTTTGCCTGTGGACCGGGGCGTGCGACCGTGGTATACTCTGGCGGTTGTCACTCACTACACCCCGCATGGATGGGGGGTGCGTATGGCTCTCGATAATGGTCCGCACGCCAGGACGGCACGCGACCTGAGGCCAGAATGGAGACCCTATCGTGTCGGTTATTACCATGCGCGAATTACTGGAAGCCGGCGTTCACTTCGGGCATCAAACCCGTCGTTGGAACCCCAAGATGAAGCCGTTCATCTTCCAGGAGCGTAACGGCATCTACATCATCGATTTGTCGCAGACCGTCCAGCGGATGCGTGCGACGTACGCGGCCGTCAAGCAGATGGCCCACGAAAAGAAAGTCATCCTGTTCGTCGGCACCAAGAAGCAGGCACAGGAAGTCGTCAAGGAAGAGGCCGAGCGCGCCGGCACCTACTTCATCAACCAGCGCTGGCTCGGCGGAACGCTGACCAACTTCTCGACGATTCAAAAGCGCATCGCTCGCCTGCGCGAGCTCGAAGGCATGAAGGCTCAGGGCGATTTCGATCGGCTTCCGAAGAAAGAAGTCGCGAAGCTGCAGGATGAGATGAACAAGCTCGAGCGATTCTTGGGCGGCATCAAGGATATGCATCGCTTGCCGGACGCGATCTTCATCGTCGATCCGAAGAAAGAGCGCATCGCGGTCCTCGAAGCCAAGAAGCTCAAGATTCCGATCATCGCCGTCATCGACACCAACTGCGATCCCGACGAGATCGACTACCCGATTCCCGGCAACGACGACGCCATTCGGGCCGTCAAGCTCATGGTGAGCAAGATTGCCGATGCGATCATCGAGGGCCGTACCGAAGTCGAGAGTTCGATCGACGAAGAGACCGATTACGCGCAGAGCTACGCCCCGGAAGAAGAAGCTCCCGTCACATTGGCCGAAGCTGAAGCTGCCGCCGCCCTCTAAAATCGCCGCCGCAACTACTGGAGAACATTGGTGTCTACCTCAACCTCTTATTCGCCTAAAGCCGACGAAATCAAATCGCTTCGGGAGCAGACCGCCGCGCCCATGATGGACTGCCGCAAGGCGCTCATCGAGGCGGCGGGTGATTTCGAGAAGGCCAAGACCGTGCTGATCGAGCGCGGTGCGGCTCAAGCCCAGAAAAA
>VFSW01010610.1_pt1 | contig 13043 bp, 11 predicted proteins | sample 5358111 | NCBI WGS metagenome assembly VFSW01 (sample SAMN11554181, study PRJNA540505) | mine drainage metagenome | isolation source: sediment from site ElyBrook_90M | place: USA: Ely Copper Mine, Vershire, VT | collected 2017 | reverse complement strand
AGAATCCGTTCCTGGAGCGCTTCTACAAGAACCCGCGCGCCGCGGCGTTTCAGACACAGCTGTTCTTTCTGTTTCAGCGCGCACGCCAGCTCGAGGAGGTTCGGCAGGAGGACCTGTTCGGCGCGGTGCGTGTGGCGGATTATCTGCTCGAAAAAGACCGCCTGTTCGCGCGCGTGACGCTCGATGACGCCGAGTACGCGCTATACGAACGCGTCTACGAGCGCGTGGTGATCGATGCACCCAAACCCGACCTCGTGGTCTACCTGCAGGCGCCGGTGGATGTGTTGATGGATCGCATCGCCAAACGCGGCATTCGGTACGAGCAGCACATCGAGCGAGGCTATCTCGAGAAGCTGACCCAGGCGTACGCGCGCTTCTTCCACGGCTACGACGCCGCGCCGCTTCTCATCGTCAATTCCGGCGCGATCGATCCCGTCAACAACGACGCCGACTATCGCCTGCTGTTGGCGGAGATCAGCAAGAGGCGGCGCGGCCGGCATTTCTTCAACCCCGGCGGGAGCCTGCTGCCCGCCTCGTAGGATGAGCTTGCTCGCGCTGCGCGCGGACCCTCCCGCCAATCCGGAGTTCGTGCGCGACAGGCGCCGATCGCTCATCGGCAGTCATGGTTGCGCGGCATCTGCCGCGGCGTGCTGCGCGAGTGCCCAGCGTACGTGCTCGCGCACCAAGGGCGCCGGGTGGTGCTCGCGCGAGCGCAGCGCGCCGATCACCTCCGCCGAGCTCGGCGCATTGCCGAGCGCCACCGCGATGTTGCGCAGCCAGCGCTCGAAGCCGATGCGCCGGATGGCGCTTCCGCGGGTCTTCTCCAGAAACTCCGCCTCGCTCCAGGCGAACAGGGCGGCGAGCGGCGCCCGGTCGAGTCCGTGCCGTACCTTGAAATCCTCCGCGACGGCGGGGCGCGCGAACTTGTTCCATGGGCATGCGAGCTGGCAGTCGTCGCATCCGTAGATCCGATTGCCGACGGCGCGCCGCAATTCGATCGGGATGGCGTCCTTGAGCTCGATGGTCAGATAGGAGATGCAGCGGCGCGCGTCCAATCGATAGGGTGCGACGATGGCACCGGTGGGGCAGGCCGGGATGCAGGCGCTGCACGTGCCGCAGTGCGCGCTGCTCACGGCATCGCCGGGCAGCTCAAGATCCACGTAGATCTCGCCCAGGAAGAAATACGACCCCGCCTCGCGGTCGATCAGATTGGTGTGTTTGCCGATCCAGCCCAGCCCGGCGTTGCGCGCGAGCGCCTTCTCGAGCACCGGTGCGCTGTCGACGAATGCCCGATAGCCGAACGGCCCGACGGCCGCTGCGATGCGGTCGCAGAGCCGCTGCAGGCGCCGGCGCATGAGCTTGTGGTAGTCGCGTCCCAGGGCGTAGCGCGAGAGATAGCCGGCGGCGGGATCGGCGAGCACTGCATGCGCATCGGCAGCCTCGGAGGGCCAATAGTTCATGCGCGCGCTGATGCAGCTCACCGTCCCGGGCAGGAGCTGCGCCGGCCGGGTGCGCTTGAGGCCGTGCCGGGACAGGTACTGCATTTCGCCGTGAAAGCCTGCGCGCAGCCACTCTATGAAGTGGCTCTCGTCGGCGGACAGGTCGAGGTTCGCGATGCCGATGCGAGCAAAGCCCAATTCGGCGGCCCACGCGCGCAGGTCCGCGACCAGAGCCGAGGCATCGAAGCGGCGGGTTGCGGCTGGAATGCTCACAGGCGAAGGCTACGCTGTCGGCCCCTATAATGGCCAACCCGCGCCGTGCGATGGCGGCGCCCCCACATCGTCGAGCCCGAGACACATGCCCGAGCACTCGCAAATCGAATTGGCGCTGTCCGACGCCGCGGCGACCGAAGCGCTCGGCGCCGCGTTGGCCCGGACGTTCCCCGGCGCGGCGTCGGGACCCGCGGGGCTGTACCTCGAGGGCGATCTGGGCGCCGGCAAGACCACCTGCGTGCGCAGTCTGCTGCGCACCCTGGGCGTAAGCGGCCTGATTCGCAGTCCGACGTTCACCCTGGTCGAGACCTATCGGGTGGGGGAGCTCACCTGCGTTCACGTCGATCTGTACCGCCTGCGCGGCCCCACCGAAGTCGATGAGCTCGGATTGCGCGATTTCTTGGGGAGCGGTTGCCTGCTGCTGGTCGAGTGGCCGGAGAAGGGAGCGCAGGTGCTGCCGCCGCCGGATCTGGAACTGGCGTTACGTTTCGCAGAGTCCGGTCGCCGCGCCCGGCTGCGCGCCCGCGGGATGCTCGGCGAGGCGTGGATCGGCAACTTGTGGAAAGACACCAGATTAATGCCCTATCTATCTAATTTGACTTGAAAAACTACCTTCTCATGGGGTAATTTACCGGCCATGAGATTTCTGCGCTCCGCTCTCCTGGCATCGACGCTCGCGGCCGTTCTGGCAATCCCCGCCGGGGCGGTGGAGATTCGCGCCGTGAAGCTCTCGGCAACTCCGCAGGAAACGCGTCTGGTGATGGATCTGTCGGGGCGCGCGCCGCACACCGTCATGACGCTCACCCATCCCGATCGGATCGTCATCGATTTGGCCGGCGCGCGGCTCGCGCCGGCGGCGCGCCGGGCGCCGAGCGGAGCGGGCGTGATCAAGCAGGTCCGCATGGCGCACAGTGCGGCCGGCGAGCGCATCGTGCTCGATCTGTCGAGCTCGATGCGGCCGAAGCGTGTGCTCGCCGCGCCGCACGGCAGTTCCGGGTACCGGCTGATGGTCGCGCTCGCCGGACGGGCGGCGCAGGCGTCGGTGAGGAGCAGTGCGGACACTTCACGGGACGCCGACACCACCGCTCGGGACGGCGCTGCGGGGGATGGCCCGACATCCGCGCCCGGCGAGGCGTCGGCGCAGCCCGCGGCCGAGGCGCCCATCAAGGTGGAACATGCTCGAGCGCAGGCGCGCGATCTCATCATCGCGATCGACGCGGGCCATGGCGGCGAGGACCCGGGCGCCATCGGCAAGAGCGGCACCCGCGAGAAGGAGGTGACGCTCGCGATCGCCCGGGCACTCGAGCGGGGCATCGACTCCGATCCCGGCATGAAGGCGGTGTTGACCCGCGACGGCGATTACTTCGTGCCGCTGCGCGACCGCATGCGGCGCGCGCGCGCGCGCCAGGCCGATTTGTTCGTGTCGATCCACGCCGACTCGATTCGCGACCGCAGCGTCGACGGCTCCTCGGTCTACATCCTCTCGCAACACGGCGCGACCACCGAAGCGGCGCGCTGGCTCGCGGAGCGGCAGAACGCGGCCGATCTGATCGGCGGCGTGTCGCTCGACAACAAGGGCGATATGCTCGCCTCGGTGCTCCTCGACCTGTCGCAGACCGCATCGCTCACCGCCAGCCACACCGCCGCGGAGCGCGTGCTGCGCCAGCTGAATCTGGTCGGCGAGGTGCGCAAGCCGCTGGTTCAGCAGGCGGGATTCATGGTCTTGAAGTCGCCCGACATCCCCTCGATGCTGATCGAGACTGCCTACATCTCCAACCCGGCGGAGGAGCTGCGCCTGCGCAGCAGCGCTCATCAGGCGAAACTCGCCGCCGCCATCCACCAGGGATTGCGCGAATACTTCTACTCCGACCCTCCTGCCGGCACGCGCATCGCGCAAATGGCGCAGGGCGCGCCGCGGCCGGAGCTCGCGACGGCGGAGCGCGGCACGGGCGCGAAGCCGCCGACTCTTTGAGGGTTCCGACGCGCGCGACGCCCGGGCCGCGGGCGCGTGCGACCTCGCGCGAGCGCGAATCAACGCTCGCCGCCGCGCTGTGCGAAAATGCACGTCCGCGAGGTGAAATGCCCATTCAAGTACTGGCCGATGAGCTCATCAATCAGATCGCTGCCGGCGAGGTGATCGAGCGGCCCGCTTCCGTGGTCAAGGAGCTGGTGGAGAACTCCCTGGATGCGGGCGCCCGGCGCATCGAGGTCGAGCTCGAGCGGGGAGGGTGCGGATTGATCCGCGTGCGCGACGACGGGATCGGCATTGCGCCCCAGGAGATCGCCATCGCGCTCTCGCGCCATGCCACCAGCAAGATCGCCTCGCTGGCCGATCTGGAGCGGGTGGCGACGCTCGGATTTCGCGGCGAGGCGTTGCCGAGCATCGCCTCGGTGTCGCGGCTTGCACTGACCTCGCGATCGCGGGACGCCGATCACGCCTGGAACGTCGACGCGCGCGAGGGCGTGGCGAGCGCCCCATCGCCGGCCTCGCATCCCCCGGGTACCACCATCGAGGTCCGCGACCTGTTCTTCAACGTGCCGGCGCGGCGCAAATTCCTGCGCGCGGAGAGCACCGAGTATCAGCACATCCTGCGCATGCTCGAGCGGCTGGCGCTGTCGCGGTTTTCGGCCGGCTTCACGCTCGCGCACAACGGCAGGACCGTCTGGACGCTGGCGCCGGCACGCTCGCCGTCCGAGAGGCTCGCGCGAGTCGCCCAGCTCTGCGGCGAGGAATTCGCGGCGCACGCGATCGAGCTGCGCCATGAGCTCGAGACCGCGACGCTGTCGGGGTGGATCGCGCTGCCGACCTTTTCCCGCAGCCAATCCGATCTGCAGTTCGCCTTCCTCAACGGCCGCTTCGTGCGCGACAAGCTGATTGCGGGCGCCGCACGTCTGGCCTACCGGGACGTGCTGTTCAACGGACGGTTTTGCGCCTATGTGCTGTACCTCGACATGGATCCTACCCTGGTGGATGTGAATGCCCACCCGCAGAAGCTCGAGGTCCGCTTCCGAGAATCGCGCGGCGTGCACGAGCTCATGTTTCGAACCCTCGAGCGTGCGCTCGCGGATACGCGGCCGACGGCCGAATCGCCGGGCAGCGCGCCGGCCGCCTGGCGGCCCCGCGGCGTGCCCGCCGCCGCTGCCGCGGCGCCGCGCCAGGGGCGTTTCGCGCTGCCCGACCGGCCCGCGAGCACCGGGGCAATCGATGCGTACCGCCGATTCCTGGGCTCGTCACCGACGGGCTTGCCGCAGTTCGGTGCTAGCGCCGCATTCGATGCATACGGCGCCCGGAGCGTTGCCGAGCGCGCCGCGCAACCCATCGATTCAGCCCTGTACGATCCTGCCGCGCCGGACGTTGCCGTACCGGGCGGCGGGGCCGATTTGCCGCTCGGCGTCGCGGTGGCGCAGCTGCACGGCGCTTATATCCTCGCGCAGACGCCGGATGGCATGGTGCTGGTGGACATGCATGCCGCTCACGAGCGGGTCATGTACGAGAGCATGAAGAAGCTCCTGGCGGGCGAGACGGCGCAGCAGCAACTGCTGGTTCCCGAGATCCTGCACGTCACGCCGGCGCAGGCCGAAGCCGCCGATCTGCATGCGGCGGAATTCGCGGCACTGGGTTTTGCGGTCACGCGGCTTGCGCCGGATCAGCTGGCGCTGCGCGGGGTGCCGACACTGCTCGCGGGCCGCGATCCGGCCGGGGTGGTGCGCGATGTGCTGTCGGACCTGCTCGAAACCGGACAGTCGCGCCGGGTCGAGGAATCGATCAACCACTGGCTCGGAACGATGGCCTGCCATGCTGCGGTGCGCGCCCGGCGCCAGCTCACGCTGCCCGAGATGAATGCGCTGCTGCGCGAGATGGAGCGAACTCCGCGCGCCGACCAGTGCAATCATGGGCGCCCGACCTGGGTGCGGCTGTCGCTCGGGGATCTCGATCGATTGTTCATGCGCGGGCGCTGAATGGGAGTCCCCGACTCGGATGGGACTGCGGCGTCCGGCCCTGCGCCCGGCCGGCGCTGCGCTCTCCTGCTCATGGGTCCGACCGGTGCGGGCAAGTCGGAAGCCGCCCTGCGTCTGGCGGAGCACTTGCCGTTCGAGATCGTGAGCGTGGACTCCGCCCAGGTCTATCGCGGCATGGACATCGGTACCGCGAAGCCGGATCTCGAGACCCGCGGCCGGATCGCGCACCATCTCATCGACATTCGCGACCCGGCGATGAGCTATTCGGCCGGCGAATTCGTGCGCGATGCGACCGTCGCGATGCGCGCGATCTGGGCGAGGGGACGGCAGCCGCTACTGGTCGGCGGAACCATGCTCTATTTCCACGCGCTCTGCGCGGGGCTCGCCGAGCTGCCGCCGGCGCACCCGCGCATCCGGGCCGAGATCGACGAGCAGGCGGCCGCGCAGGGCTGGGCAGTGCTGCACGCGGAGCTCGCGCGCGTGGATCCGGAGGCTGCGGCGCGCATCCACGTGAACGATCCCCAGCGCATTCAGCGCGCCCTGGAGGTGTACCGCGCCACCGGGTCGCCGATCACCCGGTTGCAGCAACGTGCCGGGTCGGTGTTCGACGGCGTCGAAGTGCTGGAACTCGTGCTGGCGCCGCGCGAACGCAGGGACCTGCACCGGCGCATCGCCGAGCGGTTCGAGGCGATGATGGCCTCGGGCTTCCTCACCGAGATGCGCACGCTGTATGAAAGAAACGACCTCAGCGCGGAACATCCGTCGATGCGCGCGGTCGGATACCGTCAGGCATGGATGTTCCTGGCAGGACGATGCGGATTGAATGAGGCTAAAGAAAAAGCGGTTGCGGCGACGCGGCAACTCGCCAAGCGGCAGCTGACCTGGCTGCGTCGGCGTCACGGCGCCACGTGGTTGGACTCCATGCATCCGCAGGTTGCACCAATGGTTATGAGTGCACTGTCCGAGTGCGGGTTTGCAGGATGGTCATACGCTTAGCGCCACGGCCTTGCGCTGTGCTAGGATTTAACCGGAATTTGCCTGGCGCAGGGAAGTGACGAGGCAATGTTAACGACACTAAAAACAAGGAGCTCTCCCATGGCCCGTGGCCAGTCTCTGCAGGATCCCTTTTTGAACGCCCTGCGCAAAGAACGCGTACCCGTCTCGATCTATCTGGTAAACGGAATCAAGCTACAGGGACAGATCGATTCGTTCGACCAATTCGTCGTTCTGCTGAGAAACAGCGTGAGTCAGATGGTCTACAAGCATGCCATTTCCACGGTCGTGCCGGCGCGCAACGTGCGGCTGCCGACCGGTGAGGACGGGGAAGTCACGGAACCGGCCATCGTCGAATGATCAGCGGGCGGCGTCGCATCATTCGGGTGATCGGCAGGCGGTCTGCCGTTGTTTGAACGCCCCCGGGGTGGCGAGCGGGCGCTGTTGGTCGGAGTGGGAGTGGGGCATCCCGTCGATCCCCACGATGCCGCCGAATTCAAGGCGCTGGCCGCCTCGGCCGGGGCCGTTCCGGTCGGTGTGATCCTGGCCTCGCGCCCGCGGCCCGATCCGAAGTATTTCGTCGGCAGCGGCAAGGCGGAGGAGATTCGCGCGCTCGCCGTGGACCTGGCCGCGGAGGTCGTGCTGGTCGATCAGGCCTTGAGTCCGAGTCAGGAGCGCAACCTCGAGAAACTCACCGGGTGTCGAGTTTTAGATCGTAACGGGTTGATTTTGGACATTTTCGCGCAGCGCGCGCGAAGCTTCGAGGGCAAGCTTCAAGTCGAACTGGCGCAGCTGTCCCATATGGCCACCCGGCTGGTGCGCGGTTGGACTCACCTCGAGCGTCAAAAGGGCGGCATCGGTCTGCGAGGCCCCGGCGAGACGCAACTCGAGACCGACCGTCGACTGATCGCGAAGCGCATTCGAACCTTGCGGGGCCGGCTCGACAAGCTCGCGCGCCAGCGCGAGACCGGGCGCCACGTACGGCGCGAGGTTCCGGTTCCCACCGTGGCCTTGGTCGGCTACACCAATGCGGGCAAGTCGACGCTGTTCAACCGCCTCACCGACAGCGACACGTATGTGGCGGATCAATTGTTCGCAACGCTCGATCCCACGGTGCGACGGGTGAAGCTCAAGGGAGTCGGTGAGGTCGTGCTCGCCGACACCGTCGGGTTCGTCCGTCAGCTGCCGCACGAGCTCATCGCCGCGTTCCGCTCGACGCTGCAGGAAGCGCGCGATGCGGACCTGCTGCTGCACGTGGTGGATGCCGGCGATCCCCTGCGCAGCGAACGCATCGCGCAGGTGCGCGAGGTGCTCGCGGGCATCGGGGCGGGAGACATTCGCGAGCTCACGGTGTTCAACAAGATCGATCTGCTGGACGGATCGGCGGCTGCCGCGGCGCCCCGGGTGGAGCCGGGATCCGACGGCGTGCCGGCCCAGGCCTGGATTTCGTCGGTGACCGGAGCGGGCCTCGACGAGCTGCGCGCGGCGCTTGCGCAGGCGGTGCGGCCGAATCAGATCCGGTGCACTCTGCACCTTGAGATGCCGGCCGCGGCGCTGCGCTCGGATCTGTACCGGCGCGAAGCCGTGCGCGCGGAGCGGCAATGCGATGACGGCAGCTGGGATATCGAGGTGGAGCTGGATTCCGCGGAAATGGCCAAGGTTTTGGGCAGCCGAGGCGTCCAGCTGGTGAAAACCCGCGAAACGCACCGGCAGCGCGTGGCCTAGGAGCCCGCGCCCACCGGCCTTGTGAGGTTCTGGTCGGCTGCTAAAATGCCCGGCCTCCCATCATCACCCCCGACCGAAACCACATTTAGGCATACGCATGGCTTGGAACGAATCTGGCGGAGAGAAGCGCAATCCGTGGAACCGCCCTCCTAATTCGCAGAACGACCTGGACGAGGTGCTGCGCAATCTGCAGCGGCGCATCGCGGCGTTGTTCGGGCGCGGCGGCGGCGGCGCGGGCCGCGGTTCGCCGAGTTTCGCCCGTGGATTGAGCGCGGTCGCACTGCTCATCGGCGCGGTTTGGGTTGCGAGCGGCGCCTATCGGGTGGATGCGCAGGAGCGCGCGGTGGTGCTTCGGTTCGGAGCCTACGTACAGACCGTGGGACCCGGCTACAACTGGCACATGCCCTGGCCGATCGAGCGCAAGGTGATCGTGAACGTCTCCCAGCCCAACAGCGTCCAGGACGACGAGCGGATGCTGACCGCCGACACGAATCTGGTCGAGGTGCGCTCCGCGGTTCAATACACCCAGCCCGATCCGCGCAAGTATCTCTTCAGGGTCAAGGGAGTCGAGGATACGCTGCGGCAGGTCAGCGAGAGCGCGCTGCGAGAAGCGGTGGGCCGGGCATCGCTCGACAAGGCGCTCGCGTTCGATGCAACCATCACCGACCATGCCATGGCGACGCTCCAGCACACGATCGACGGCTACGACATGGGCATTCACATCATCGGCGTCAGGCTCGAGGACGTGGTGGTCCCCGATCCGGTGCAGGACTCGCAGCGCGATGCCATCAAAGCCGACAAGGACCGTCAACGCTTCCAGCAGGATGCGGAAACCTATCGCAACGACGTGGTCCCGCGCGCCCGCGGCGAGGCGGCCAAGATGCTGTTGGATGCGGAGGCCTACCGGTTGCAGGTCCTGGCGCTTGCGCAGGGCGAGACCGCCCGCTTCGATCAAGTCCTGAGCCAGTACGAGCACGCGCCGGCCGTGACCCGCGAGCGCATGTACCTGGACACCATGGACGATGTGTACAAGAACGCCCGCAAGGTCATCGTCGATACCAAGGGCGCGGGCAACATGCTGTACCTGCCCATCGACAAGCTGCTGCCGCCCGGCACGCAGCCGGGCGCCGGTTCGACCGAGAACATGGCGCTGCCGGCGACGAGGGTGCCCGAAGTGCAGGTGCCCCCCCCCGAGGACCCGGCGCGCGCGCGCGGGGTGCGCTGATGCAAACGAAACTGCTGTATCTGTTGCTGGGCCTGGTGGCGTCCATTCTGGTCGCCCGCGCCAGCCTCTTCACGTTAAGCGAAGGCCAGCTCGCCATCAAGTCGACCGGCGGGGAAATCGTCGAGTCCGACTTCAAACCCGGCCTGCACCTGAAGATCCCGCTGGTCAACGAAGTCACCAAGTTCGACGGGCGCATCCTCACGGACATGTATCAGGCGGAGCATTTCCTCACGCGCGAGCAGGAACAGCTCACCATCGATTTCTACGTCAAATGGCGCATCGCCAATCTGCGCCGCTACTACGAGACCACGGGCGGGAATGAGGACGTCGCGAACGCCCGCCTGCGCGAGACCGTCAGGGACAGCATCAAGACCGTGGTCACCCAGCGCACCCTGCAGCAGGTGGTGACGGCGGAGCGCGCGGAGTTCACCGACGCGATGATGAAGACCGCGCGCCCCTTCGGCGATCAGCTGGGCATCGAGCTCGTGGACGTGCGCATCACCAAGATCGATCTGCCGCAGCAGGTGCAGGAGTCGGTGTTCGACCGCATGCGCGCAACCTTCAAGGCGCAGGCGGCGAAGCTGCGTGCCGAAGGCGTGGAGGCCTCGGATCGCATCCGCGGCGAGGCCAACAAGGAGACCACGGAAATTCTCGCCAATGCGTCCCGCCAGGCGGGCGAGACGCGCGGTCAGGGCGAGGCTTCGGCGAGCGAGGTGTACGCGAAATCGTTCTCGAAGAATGCGGAGTTCTACAGTTTCTACCGCAGCATGCAGTCCTATCGGGACGCCGTGGGCACGCAGGGCGATCTGCTGGTGATTCCGCCCGACAATGCATACTTCAAGTACTTCAACAAGCCTCAAACCCAACCGCAGCGCTGAGGGCTCATGGGGATGGATATCGGTTGGGCCGAGTTGGCGCGCTATCTGGGCGGTGCGTTCGCGCTGTATCTGGTGCTCGAGGGCATTCTGCCGTTCTTGAATCCCGCCGCCGCGAAGCGGCTCATGGCGAAGCTGTCGCAGACCGAGCCGGCACGGCTGCGCTGGGGTGGATTGATCAGCATGATCGTCGGACTCGCGCTTTTATGGATGGCACGCAATGGCTAAGAATCTGGTCGTGATCGGCCTGCAGTGGGGTGATGAGGGCAAGGGCAAAGTCGTCGACCTGCTCACCGACAAGGCGCAGGCCGTGGCCCGCTTTCAGGGCGGACACAATGCGGGGCATACCCTGGTGATCGGCGGCAAGAAGACCGTGCTGTCGCTGATCCCCTCCGGGATCTTGCATGCCGGCGTGCAGTGCCTGATCGGCAACGGCGTGGTGCTGTCGCTCGAGGCGCTGTTCAAGGAAGCGCAGATGCTCATCGACCAGGGCGTCCCGGTGTTCGAGCGCCTGCGGGTGAGCCCGGCGTGCCCGTTGATCCTGTCCTCGCATGTGGCCCTCGATCGGGCACGGGAGCGAGCTCGGGGCGCGAACGCCATCGGTACCACCGGACGGGGCATAGGGCCGGCCTACGAGGACAAAGTGGCGCGGCGCGCGGTGCGTGTGTCCGATCTGTTTCACCGCGAGCGCTTCGCCGCCAAGCTGGGCGAGGTGCTCGACTATCACAACTTCATTTTGCAGCGCTATTTTCAGGCGGCGCCCGTGGATTTTCAGGCCGAGCTCGAATCCAATCTGGCGCTCGGGGAGCGCCTCAAGCCGCTGGTGGCCGATGTGACCGGCATTCTGGAGGCGCTGAGCATCGAGGGCCGCAATGTGCTGTTCGAAGGCGCGCAGGGCGCCATGCTCGACGTCGACCTCGGCACCTATCCGTTCGTCACTTCCTCGACCACCAGCGCCGGCGGCGCGGCTCCCGGCACCGGGCTTGGGCCGCGGCGTTTTCACGAGGTGCTCGGCATCGTCAAGGCGTATACGACGCGGGTCGGAGGCGGGCCGTTCCCCACCGAGTTGTTCGACCAGTACGGCGAGCACCTGTCCAAGGTGGGGCACGAGTTCGGGTCGATCACCGGGCGCCAGCGGCGCTGCGGTTGGTTCGATGCCGTCGCCCTGCGCCGCTCCATCGTCAACAGCAGCTGCTCTTCGCTGTGCGTGACGAAACTCGACGTCCTGGACGGGCTCGACACCATCCGGGTCTGCGTGGGTTACCGAATCGACGGTACGCTCATCTCGACGCCGCCGCTGCTGTGCGATCAATTCGGCAATTGCGAAGCCGTCTACGAGGATCTGCCGGGCTGGAAGGAGAGCACGGTCGGCAAGACCCGCTACCAGGACCTGCCCGAGAATGCGCGCGCCTACCTCGAGCGCCTCCGGGCGCTGCTTGATGTGCCGATCGACATCATCTCGACCGGACCGGATCGCAATCAGACGATTTTCCTCAGGCATCCTTTTGAATAACGGGCCGTCGCGCAGCGCCCGCTTGCAGGCTTGAAGCGTCCGCCGCCGCCACCAGGTAAGCTCTTGCGTATGACCGACCGACTGACCTCGATGCTCGCGCAGCGCCCCTGGCTGCTCGCGGACGGCGCCACGGGAAGCAACCTGTTCGATCGGGGATTGCAATCCGGCGATGCGCCGGAGCTGTGGAACTCCTCGCAGCCGGGCCACATTGCGGAGCTCGAGCGCGCCTTCATCGAGGCGGGCGCGGACATCATCCTGACGAATTCCTTCGGAGGCACCCGCTACCGCTTGAAACTTCACAAGGCCGCCGACCGGGTGGGAGAACTCAACGAGAAGGCCGCCGCCATCGCCCGGGGCGAGGCCGGGCGCGCGGAGCGAACGGTGCTGGTCGGCGGGAGCATCGGCCCCACCGGCGAAATCCTCGAGCCGCTGGGTCCGCTGACTCTGGACGATGCGCGCGAAGCGTTCGCGGAGCAGGCGGCGGCGCTCGCGCGCGGCGGTGCCGATCTGATCTGGATAGAGACCATGTCCTCGGTCGAGGAGACCGAGGCGGCGGTGGCGGGCGCACGCACCGCGGGCCTGCCGGTCATCGCCACCCTGAGCTTCGATACCAACGGGCGAACGATGATGGGCATCACGCCCTCGGAGCTGGCGGGATTGCATCAAAAGCATCACCTGGCGGCCTGCGGCAGCAACTGTGGCGTGAGCCCTGCGGAGCTGGTGGCCTCCATCGTCAATCTGGCGGCCGCATCCGATCCTTCCGCCATCTTGGTGGCCAAGGCGAACTGCGGAATTCCGCAGTACATCGACGGCGCCATCCGCTTCAACGGCACCCCGGAGCTCATGGGGGTGTATGCCGGTCTGGCGCTCGATGCGGGTGCGCGGATCATCGGCGGGTGCTGCGGCACGACGCCCGAACATTTGCGGGTGATGCGCCGTGCGCTCGAATCGCACGTACGCGGCCCGAAGCCCGATCTCGCCGCCATCCAGGCGAAACTCGGGTCGATCTCCACCGGCGCTCAGGCGCAGTTGCGCGGCGG
>VFSW01010609.1_pt1 | contig 13043 bp, 12 predicted proteins | sample 5358111 | NCBI WGS metagenome assembly VFSW01 (sample SAMN11554181, study PRJNA540505) | mine drainage metagenome | isolation source: sediment from site ElyBrook_90M | place: USA: Ely Copper Mine, Vershire, VT | collected 2017 | reverse complement strand
GTGCTGCGGCCCGAAATTCATGGTGTAGTTGCGAATTTCAGCCATGGCGTTCGGTATCCCCATAATGTTCTGGCCGAATCGTGCGTGGGACGATCTCGCGCGGGAGAATTGATACGGGTTCATAGATCACCCGTTTCAGCTTGGGGTCATAGCGCATCTCAACATTTCCTGAAATCGGGAAATCCTTGCGGAAGGGATGGCCCACGAAACCATAATCCGTCAGGATCCGACGCAAATCAGGGTGGCCGTTGAACACGATCCCGAAGAGGTCGAAGGCTTCGCGCTCAAACCAGTTGACTACGGGCCATACCGACACCACCGAATCCACCAGGGGTTGTCCGTCGTCTTCCGCAAACACCTTGATGCGCACGCGCCGGTTATGGGTCACGGAGAGCAGGTGCGCGACGACGCAAAAACGACGTCCGGTCCAGCCCTGATAAGTTGAATAGTCCATCCCGCACAGGTCAATGAGTTGCTCGAATTTCAGGGTGTCGCGCAGGTGTTGCGCCACGGTCAGCCATTGGTCGGCACGCACGGTCAAGGTCAGTTCGTTAAGCCGGATGTGTTGTGAGAGCACTGCCTCTCCCAGAACGTCAGCCAGCGTTTGGGACAGGGTTTCCAGTGAAGAGGATGTTTTCATCAGGCAACGCGCGCAATCGTGGTGGTACGGCGAATTTTGATCTGCAACTGGATCAGGCCAAACAACAGGGCTTCGGCCGTGGGAGGACAACCAGGCACATACACGTCCACCGGTACCACCCGATCACAACCACGAACCACCGAATAGGAATAATGATAGTAGCCGCCACCATTGGCACAGGACCCCATGGACAGGACCCAGCGCGGTTCAGCCATCTGGTCGTAGACCTTGCGCAAGGCCGGTGCCATCTTGTTGCACAGCGTACCGGCCACGATCATGAGGTCGGACTGACGCGGACTGGGCCTGAAAACGATGCCAAAACGATCCAGGTCATAACGTGAAGCCCCGGCATGCATCATCTCCACGGCACAGCACGCCAGCCCAAACGTCATGGGCCAGAGCGAGCCCGTGCGGGTCCAGTTGATAACGGTATCCAGACTTGTGGTGACAAATCCTTCCTTCAGTACGCCCTCAAGCGCCATAACAATCTCCTGAGAAGGATTTCAAAGTTTGGCTCACTCCCACTCCAGCGCACCCTTAATCCACTCGTAAATGAAACCCACGACCAGGATGGCCAAAAACACCAGCATCGCCACAAAGCCGAACAGTCCGATGTCCTTCAGAACCACTGCCCAGGGAAAGAGAAAGGCAATTTCGAGATCGAACAGAATAAACAGGATGGCCACAAGGTAATAGCGCACATCAAAACGCATGCGTGCGTCTTCAAAGGCTTCGAAACCGCACTCGTAAGGAGAATTTTTTTCAGGGTCAGGGTGGCTGGGCGCCAGCAATTTACCCAGCAACGGCGGCACGACACCCACCGCCAAGCCCACGAGGATGAAGAGCAGTACCGGCAAATAATTTTGCACCATTGCGTTCTCGCAAATATGTATGGTGCCGATGAGCAGACTCGAACTGCTACGGCTTTCGCCACCGCCCCCTCAAGACGGCGTGTCTACCAATTTCACCACATCGGCACAATCAAAAGAGGCGTTCCCAGAAACCCACGGTTTCGGGTAAAAAAACGGTTACTTCGGTATTTCTGAGGACTTTGAATCAGGTGCTGCAGGGGCAACAGGTGCCGATGCGGCAGGCACCGACGCAGCAGGTGCACGAGACTCTGATTGTTGCATGACGCTGGTAGCGACCGTGCTGTGTCCCGAATACCAGGTCAACAGCAGGCTGGTCGAAAAAAATACAGCCGCCAGGACCGCCGTGCTACGACTCAGGAAATTGGTTGCGCCCGATGCACCGAACAGGCCACCCGCCGAGCCGCTACCAAAAGCGGCTCCCATGTCGGCCCCTTTGCCATGCTGGATCAATACCAGTCCGATGATACCCGCCGCCGCCACCACATGCACCAACCACACCGCAGTCTCCAACATTTGTATCCCCAAATCTCCAATCTGTTCAGGCTGTTGCCGCAGCCCGCCCGATAGCCATGAAATCATCGGCTACCAGTGAAGCTCCGCCTACCAAAGCGCCGTCTACATCAGGCAATCCCATCAATTCTAGCGCGTTAGATGGTTTGACGCTACCTCCGTAAAGAATTTGAAGCCCGGCGCCTACCACCCAATCGGCATTTGAAATCCGCAGGCGCAGCGCGGCATGGACTTCCTGGGCCTGTTCAGGAGTGGCGCTCCTGCCGGTTCCGATGGCCCAAACGGGCTCATAGGCCAGGACGGCCTGGGCCAGCCGATGCACTCCCACGCACGCCAGTACAGCATCCAACTGCCGGTGCACCACGGCCAGGGTATGCCCTGCTTCGCGCTCGGCCAGCGTTTCGCCAACGCAGATGATGGGGATGATGGATCCTTCGATCGCCGCACGTGCCTTGGCTGCCACCCGCGCATCGGTTTCGGCATGGCGTGCCCGGCGCTCGGAATGACCCACGATGGTGTAGCGACACCCCATGTCCAGGAGCATGGCCACTGAAACTTCGCCAGTAAAGGCGCCAGACGGCTCCTCGCTGACATCCTGGGCGCCCCAGGCACAACGGGACCCCGTCAGGATGGACTGCGCCTGGGCGAGGTAGGGAAACGGTACCATGACTGCCATGGAAACCGTGGGCAAGATGGCCGCTCCTGCGGACACTGATTGAAGCAGCGCCGAATTCTCCGCCAGGGAACCTTGCATCTTCCAGTTCCCGGCAATCAACTTGTTGCGCATGGAATCTCCGCGACGGTGTTTAACCGAATTTTCCGGTGATGTAGTCTTCTGTGGCTTTTTGGCTGGGCTTGGTGAATATCTTGTCGGTCTCGTCAAACTCAATCAGCTCACCCAGATACATGTAGGCCGTGAAATCCGACACCCGTGCCGCCTGCTGCATATTATGCGTCACGATGACCACGGTGTAATCAGATTTCATGTCATGCACCAGCTCTTCGATGTGCGCGGTGGAAATGGGATCGAGTGCCGAACAAGGTTCGTCCAGCAGAATGACTTCAGGCTTGATCGCAATGCACCGCGCAATGCACAAGCGCTGCTGTTGTCCGCCCGAAAGTCCATTGCCACTCTGGTTGAGCTTGTCCTTGACCTCATTCCACAGGGCCGCCTTGGTCAAGGCCCACTCCACGCGTTCATCCATCTGGCTGGCACTGAGGCGCTCGTATAGCTTCACCCCAAAAGCAATATTGTCGTAAATGGACATGGGAAACGGTGTCGGTTTCTGGAAAACCATTCCGACGCGGGCGCGCAACAAGGTGGGGTCCACTTTGCTGTCGAGCACATTGCGTCCATCCAGGAGAATCTGGCCGGTGGCCCGATTTTGCGGATAGAGTTCGTGAAGCCGGTTGAATGTGCGCAATAGCGTGGATTTGCCGCACCCCGATGGGCCGATGAAAGCAGTCACCTTGTTGGACTGGATATCCATGGACACATTTTTAATGGCGTGAAATTTTCCATAGTAGAAATTGAGGTCGCGGATGGAAATGCGCAGATTCTGGTCGGACGGTAGGTGTCTGGCGCTCATGGGGGTGGTCTCTGGCAACGGCCTCAGGAATTATTTTGTCGAAACAACACGCGCGCCAGGATGTTGATCCCCAAAACGCTCAGGGTGATCAGGATGGCCCCCCCCCATGCAATCCTGTGCCAGTCATCGTATGGACTCATGGCAAACTGGAAAATGACCACCGGAAGGTTGGCCATCGGTGCGTTCATGTCGTGGGACATAAACTGGTTGTTGAGCGCCGTGAATAACAGCGGTGCCGTTTCACCACTGATGCGGGCCACTGCCAGAAGCACTCCCGTGGCGATCCCTGTGCGCGCCGCCCGATAGGACACCATCGCAATCATTTTCCATTTGGGGGCCCCAAGGGCAATGGCCGCTTCGCGCAGGCTGTCCGGCACCAGCTTGAGCATGTCATCCGTAGTCCGCACGACCACCGGAATAACGATCAACGACAATGCCAGCGCTCCGGCCAGTCCGGAAAAATGTCCCATCCGGGCGACATAAACCGTGTAAACGAAGAGCCCCAGCACGATTGATGGCGCGCTGAGCAAAATGTCATTAACAAAACGCGTCGCCGGGGCAAGCCATCCCCGATGCCCATATTCCGCCAGGTAGGTGCCCGCCAAAACGCCTACCGGGGTACCGATCAGCGTGGCGGTACCGGCCATCATGACACTGCCCACAATGGCATTGGACAGTCCTCCATCGCTGCCTGGAGGCGGTGTGGGCTGCGACAATAATTGCCAGTTCAGCGCTTCAAAGCCATAGCCGAACAGCGTGATCATGATCCAGGCCAGCCAGAACAATCCAAAGCACATTCCCAGTGCCGACATGCCCATGTTCAGGGCATTGAGACGCCGACGCGCGCGATAAACCCGTTTGGCAGCCACCGTGGCGTGTTGCATCTGTCAGCTCCTCGTCCCTTCCAGTCGTCCCAGGCGCAGTAGCATCAATTTGGCGAGCGCCAGGACTACCGTCGTAATCAGGAACAGAATCAACCCCAATTCAATCAGGGACGAGGTGTACAGGTCACCCACCGCCTCGGCAAATTCATTGGCCAGCGAAGAAGCGATGCTGTTTCCTGGCGCCAATAAGGAGACGCTCAGACGCTGGGCGTTGCCAATCACAAAGGTTACCGCCATGGTCTCGCCCAGAGCCCGCCCCAACCCCAACATGACGCCACCCACCACACCGGAGCGCGTATAGGGCAGCACCACTTTCCAGATCACCTCCCAGGTGGTCGCACCAAGCCCATAGGCCGATTCTTTCAAGACCGCCGGGACCAGGTCGAAGACATCGCGCATCACGGAGGAAATAAACGGAATGATCATAATGGCCAGGATCATTCCCGCAGTCAGCATCCCGATGCCCATGGGCGGCCCGTGGAACAAGGCACCCACACCAGGGATCTGACCCAGTGTGGCGATCAGCAACGGCTCTACGGTTTTGGAAAACACCGGGGTAAAGACAAACAGACCCCACATGCCATAGATGATGCTGGGAATGGCGGCCAGAAGTTCAATGGCTGTCCCCAGGGGGCGCTTGAGCCAGACCGGGGACATTTCAGTGAGAAAGATGGCAATCCCAAAACTGATGGGCAACGCAATCAGCATGGCAATGAAAGAGCTGACCAGCGTGCCGTAGATGGGGACCAGGGCGCCAAACTGTTCGCGGACAGGATCCCAGTCGTCCGACAGCAAAAAACCGAAGCCAAACGCCTTGATCGAGGGCAGGCTGGTCATCACCAGCGAAACAAGGATGGCCACTATGGTTCCCAGAACAAGAAAAGCGAACCCGCGGGTGAGGTTTTCAAAGAGAACGTCGCCAAATTGGTACAAACGCTGTCGTGGGGAGCGTTCTGCCAAAGCATGCGGTTCGTTCGGAAAATGCGAAGGATTCATGGCGCTCTTATGACCTGAGAACGGGATGATAACCGTTCCCTTGTCGACTCCACAAATGAAAGGGGGAATCAGAATACCGGCTTGCCTGCCTTATCCTTGAGGGCCCGCTTCCATTCTTCTTCCACCAGTTTGACGACGCTTTCGGGCATGGGGATGTAGTCCAGGGCCAGGGCCACTTTTCCCCCGTTTTTGTAAGCCCAATCGAAGAAATTGAGCGCTACTTTGGCGCTTTCAGGTTTGTCCTGCACTTTTTGCATCAGGATGAACGTGGCTCCGGTAATTGGCCAACTGGCTTTGCCCGGTTCTTCGGTCAGGATTTCATAAAACCCGGCCTCCGGATTCCAGTTGCCATTGGCTGCCGCCGCACTGAAGGATTTTTCGTTGGGGACGACGAATTGCCCCTCGCGGTTTTTCATCTGGATATGGGTCATCTTGTTCTGCAAGGCGTAGGCGTATTCCACATAGCCGATGGATCCCGCCTGTTGGCGCACATAGGAGGCCACGCCTTCGTTGCCCTTGCCATTGATCCCAATGGGCCATTTGACAGCCGTGTCGCTGCCGACCCTGGATTTCCATTCGCTGCTGACCTTGGTCAGGTAGTTGGTGAAAATGAAAGTGGTCCCGGAACCGTCGGAACGGGCCACCACCAGGATATCCTGGTTGGGGAGCGCCAACCCTTTATTGAGCTCGGCAATCGCCGGATCATTCCATTTTTTGACCCGGCCCAGATAGATGTCGGCCAGGACAGTGCCGGACAGCCTGAGCTGGCCCGCCTTGATGCCTTCCAGGTTGATGACCGGAACCACGCCACCGATCACCATGGGCCATTGCACCAGGTTATCGCGATCCAGTTCCTCCCGGGTCAGCGGTTTGTCAGTCGCCCCAAAATCCACGGTTTTGGCCTTGATTTGCTTGATGCCCCCACCCGAGCCAATGGACTGGTAATTGAGGCCGTTGCCGGAGGCAGCCTTGTAGGCTTCGGCCCACTTGGCATAGACGGGGTAAGGAAAGGTGGCGCCGGCGCCCGTAATATCCAGCGCATGGGCTTGACTCAGGACGGCAAGCGTCAGGACGGTAGCAGCCAATCGACGCAGAATACATGGTAGTGACATGACGGCTCTCCGATGAAAGTTTTTTAAAATCAAGGGGTTTTACAGGAATCACGGCAAGGGTACCGATCCAATATTACAAATTGATTACAGCACCATGAACCTTAGCGTCGGGGCAGCTTGGCAACCGGCACGGCACGCACCTGGAACGAGAGACCCAATGCCTGCCAGTAGCGTACTTCCGACTCCAGATTGGCCTGGGTCAGGGTATTTTTAGACAACCAGGCGGTGCCGATATCGAGGGTGAAGCCGTGCCGATGCAACCCCAGTCGGACCCGGGGCGCCGCAATGTCGCTGCGATCCCGATGAAACAGCACAGCCAGGCGCAGGCACAGCACCATCAGCCAACCGTCCCTTCCTGTGATGCGGTTGGCCACCTTGGTCAGCCGCCCACGCTGGGATTGCAACAGGCCGCCAATCATGGCCTGTTCCGGTTTGGAAAATCCGGGCATGTCCGCATTGTCGATGATGTAAGCCGAATGCTTGTGATAGCCCCCATGCGCAATGGACATGCCGATTTCATGAAGGGTGGCGGCCCAAGCCATGTAAGTCGCGTATTGCTTGTAGTTGTCCGGGCTTGCCGCCTGGCGGAACAGGGTCAGGCAGAGCCCTTCCACCCGCCGCGACTGGCGGAGATCGGCCTCATAACGCTGGGCAAAGGCGCGCACCGTGGCAGCCCGGATATCCTTATGTTCAAAGCGACCCAGCATTTCGTAGAGCACTCCTTCCCGTAGCCCGCTGTCGGTGGTCTGCATTTCCCGGATTCCCAGCTCACGAAATACGGAATACATGATCGCCATCCCGCCGGGCAGCACCGGGGCCCGGTCGGGGCGTAGCCCCGGCAGATTGAGTTGGCGGGAATCGCCTGCCTCAATGAGACGGGTTCGCAAAAAATCCAGTCCCGCCGCCGTAATACCCTGCCCGGCAAAACCATTCTGTTCCAGAAGTTCGGCCAAGGCCCGTGCCGTCCCCGACGAACCCACCGCTTGGTCCCAATGGCCAGCCCGAAATTTCCGAATCAGTACCTGAAGCTCAGTGGCTGCCGCAAGCTCGGCGGCACGAAACAGTTTGGCAGTGACTTTTCCTTCCGGAAAAAAACGTGTGGAATAACTGACACATCCCATGTACAGGCTTTCCATAAACTGGGGGTTGAGCCCGCGACCGATAATGAGTTCGGTGGAGCCACCCCCGATATCCACCACCAGACGGCGTCCGCTGGTACGTGGCAAACTATGAACAACGCCGGTAAAAATAAGACGAGCTTCTTCATGACCAGCGATGATCTCGATCGGCACACCCAACAGCGCCTCAGCCTGTTCCAAAAAACGGGAGGCATTCTTGGCAACCCGCAGGGTATTGGTACCGACAGCACGCACAGCTTCCGGCGGCACGCCGCGCAGGCGTTCACCGAAACGCTTGAGGCACTCCAATGCGCGATGTTGTGAAGCCTCGCTCAGGGTTTTGTCAGGCTGCAATCCTGCCGCAAGGCGAACAGTCTCCTTGATCGAATCCAGAGTGTAGGGCTGTCCCTGAATCACTCGCGAGACTTGCAGCCGAAAGCTGTTGGAACCCAAATCAACGGCAGCAATGATGGAATGCGGCATCTTGAATGGGAAAAGGTCGGAAAGTCCGACTGTATCAAAAAAAACACCCGGCAGGTGCCCCATGAACCTCGCTCAGCTGAGGTGTGGGAAATGCGTTGCCAATTCGTGATAAAACCATGAAAGTTTTATGACAAAGACCTTCTGCCCCTTGCCTAGATCCGATGGTATGGTCAGGATGGACTCTTTCCAACCGATAACAAGTTACAACCACAGTGGACACCCCTTATTCCAGCAAATCATTCCTCAATCGCGAACTGGGCCTGCTGGCCTTCAACCGCCGCGTATTGCAGATGGTCGAGGCTGAAAGCACCCCGCTTCTGGAGCGCCTGCGCTATTTGTGCATCGTCAGCGGCAATCTGGATGAATTTTTTGAAATCCGGGTCGCCGGCCTCAAACAACAAATCAGCCAAAGCATCGCTGTGTCCGGCCCCGACGGACTTTCTCCTACCGAGGTCTACAAAAAGGTCTGCGCTGAGGCCCATGACCTGATTGACCACCAGTACGACCTGCTCAATCAAACCGTTCTGCCCAGCCTCGCCGAACAGGGCATTTGCTTCCACCGGCGCGGCGACTGGACTGACGCCCAGCGCGCCTGGGCCCGCGAATATTTCTTCCGTGAGATCATGCCGGTTCTGACCCCCATCGGCCTGGACACTGCCCACCCGTTTCCGCGCATCCTGAACAAAAGCCTCAACTTTGCGGTCGAGCTTTCCGGCAAGGATGCCTTTGGCCACAATTCTGACAATGCAGTGGTTCAGGCTCCACGCACCCTGCCCCGCTTCATCCGCCTGCCCACTGCCATTGCCGGCTGCCACTATGGCTTTATTTTCCTGTCCTCCATCCTGCATGCCAACGTGAGTGAATTGTTTCAGGGGATGGAGGTGCACGGCTGCTACCAATTTCGCGTGACACGCAATAGCGAGCTGTTTCTGGAAGAGGAAGAAGCCAAGAACCTGCGCCTCATCCTGCAGGGCGAATTGAGTCACCGCCAGTACGGTGACGAAGTCCGCCTGGAAGTGGCCGATAACTGCTCCGATACCATGGCCGAATTTCTATTGAAAACCTTCAGTCTGGACGAGACCGATTTGTATCGGGTCAATGGACCGGTCAATCTGGTGCGCCTGATGCAGGTAGCGGATTTGGTGGATCGTCCCGACCTGCGCTTTCCCGGTTTTACCCAGAGCCTCCCCCGTGAATTTGAAAACCAGCCTGACCTGTTTGCAGCCATTCGCAAAAAAGATGTCCTGTTGCATCACCCTTTTCAGTCCTTCTCCCCCGTCGTGGAGTTTGTGCAGAATGCGGCCAGCGATCCACAGGTGCTGGCCATCAAACAAACGGTGTACCGTGCAGGCACCGACTCAGAATTGATCGATGCCTTGATTGATGCGGCACGTCAGGGCAAGGAAGTCACTGTGGTCGTGGAACTGCTGGCGCGCTTTGATGAAGAAGCCAACATCAACTGGGCCGCCAAACTTGAGGAAGCTGGGGCGCACGTGGTCTACGGCGTGTTCGGTTACAAGACCCATGCGAAGATGTGCATGGTCATTCGCCGCGAATCGGGTAGCCTGCACCGTTATGTGCACCTTGGCACGGGAAACTATCATTCGAAGACGACCAAGCTCTATACCGATTTTGGTCTTTTTACCGCAAACCGTGACATCACCTCCGACGTCAACGAAATCTTCCTGCAAATTACCGGCCTGGGCAAACATGCCGGCCTAAAACGCCTGTTCCAGTCCCCTTTTACGCTCCACCTGGAACTGGTCAATGCGATTGCACGTGAAACCGCGCATGCCAAAGCCGGGCGGAAAGCCCGCGTCATTGCCAAGATGAACGGGCTCACCGATCCCGGCATCATCGAAGCGCTTTACACTGCTGGACAAGCCGGTGTTCGCATTGACCTGATCGTGCGTGGCGTGTGCTTGCTGCGCCCCGGCGTGCCCGGTTTATCCGACAATATCAAGGTGATTTCCATCATCGGCCGTTTCCTGGAACATCATCGGGTGTTTTATTTTCTCAATAATGGTGCCGACGATGTCTTCATTTCCAGTGCCGACTGGATGGAACGTAATTTTTTCCGGCGCATTGAAGCCTGTGTTCCCATTTTGGATCCTGGCATCAAACGACGTATGATGACCGAGGGGCTGCGGCCCTATCTGCGCGACAATGTGCAATGTTGGGAAATGGATGGTCACGGGGAATACCGGAAACGAACACCCCGCCGTGGCCGGCGCTTTTCTGCCCATGATTTTCTGTTGGAGCGTTTTGCCCACACGCCCAAGTGAGAGGCCACATCACCATGGACCTGATTCTGTGGCGCCATGCCGAAGCCGAGGACACTTTTCCAGATCATGACCGCGCACTGACCGCGCTCGGTCAGCATCAGGCCCGGCGTGTGGCGCAATGGCTCACCAGTTCGCTGAAAACACCCTACCGTGTCATTGCGAGCCCCGCAGTGCGCACTCAGAGTACCGCTTCAGCACTCACTGCCGATTTTGAAACCGATCCTCTGGTCGGCGTCGGTGCCAGTCCTGCCCAGATTCTCAAGGCAGCCCACTGGCCCGAAGCAACCACCACAGTCATCGTCGTTGGACATCAACCCACGCTGGGCCAGACCGCTGCACTGCTGCTCTCGGGGCACAAAGACAACTGGAGTGTGCGAAAAGGTGCGATCTGGTGGCTGTCACACCGGGACCGGCATGGCGCGGGACAGGTGGTACTGCGGGCCGTCTTGAACCCGGAATTCATCTAGAAGCGGTCAGGTCGCGCACCGCCGCCGCGATGGTCTCGGCCCACCGATCGACCCGCGCAGCATCTTCTCCTTCCACCATGACCCGAATCAGCGGTTCCGTCCCGGACGGGCGCAATAGCACCCGGCCTGACCCGTCCAGATCCTGCTGGGCTGCAGCCACAGCTTCGCGCACGCCACGGGCTTTCTCCAGATCGACCGGTGCGGTCGTTCTGACATTGATAAGCCGTTGCGGATACAGCTTCACTTCAGCCGTGTATTCATCCAGGGTGGCCCCATGTGTCACCAGGGCGGCCAACACCTGCAACGCAGAGACGATGCCATCCCCCGTAGTGTGCTTGTCTCGGCAAATGATGTGTCCCGAGCTTTCTCCGCCCCAGTTCCAGTCCTTCTCGATCATCATTTCAAGAACGTAGCGGTCTCCCACTCGCGAGCGTGCAAAAGGAATGCCGCGTCGAGACAGGGCGTTTTCCACTGCCAGATTGGTCATGGCCGTTCCCACAACGCCACCGTTAAACCCTGCCTGCCCCTGGCGATGCTTGACGATGGCATACAACAACTGATCGCCATCGTAGAGGACACCGGAACGGTCCACCATCATCAGGCGGTCACCGTCCCCATCCAGCGCGATACCCAAATCCGCCTGGTGTTCCATGACTGCCGCACTGAGCGTTTGGGTATGGGTGGCCCCACATTTTGCATTGATGTTAATGCCATTGGGCACATTGCCGATCGCCACCACCTCTGCCCCCAGTTCATGAAATACCAGTGGTGCAATGTGATAGGTCGCACCATGGGCGCAGTCCACGACCAGTTTCAGGCCCTTCAAGTCAAGAGTCGATGGGAAAGTGCTTTTGCAGAATTCGATATAACGTCCGGCCGCATCATCCATCCGCCGCACGCGTCCCAAGTGTGCCGATTCACGGCAGACCATGGGTTTGTCCAGCAGGGCTTCGATGTCCTGCTCGACGTTATCCGGCAGTTTGATCCCTGCTGCCGAAAAAAACTTGATGCCATTGTCATCATAGGGATTATGGGATGCGCTGATCATGATCCCGGCCTGCAAACGCAACGCCCGGGTCAGGTAAGCCACTGCCGGCGTGGGCATCGGTCCCAGCAACACCACGTCCACGCCTGCGGCGGACAGTCCGGCTTCAAGTGCCGACTCCAGCATATAGCCCGATATGCGAGTGTCCTTACCAATCACCACACAGGAACGCTCACCGCTGATCGGATTGGTGCGCGCGAGAACCGTACCCGCCGCAAACCCCAGGTGGAGGACCAGGTCAGGTGTAATCGGACGCTGACCCACGCGTCCCCGGATGCCATCGGTTCCAAAGTATTTACGACTCACGGCCTGTTGTCTCCTTCAACGGCTTGCCACACAGCCAATGCGTTTGCGGTGGCAGCCACATCATGCACCCGCAACATCCAGGCGCCACGCATCACGGCCAGCAGCGCAGCAGCAATGCTGCCGCTGACCCGGTCCGCAACAGCCTGTCCGGTGACCGCCCCCAACACGGACTTGCGCGACAATCCCACCAGCAAAGGATAGCCTTCCATGGCAAGCATATCCAGCCCACGTAACAATGCAAGATTGTGGGCTACGGACTTGCCAAACCCAAACCCCGGATCCAGCAGGATACGATTCCGGGCAATTCCGGCCTCCTCGGCAACCGCGGCACGTTGGCTGAGGAACCCTTTCACTTCTTCCAGAACGTCGTCATAGACCGGATTGTCCTGCATGGTGAGCGGATTGCCCTGCATGTGCATCAAACAGACCGCAGCGTCGGAGGCAGCACAGATTTCCAGGGCATTCGGGGCGCGCAGTGCGTTGACATCATTGATGAGGGTCGCCCCCGCGGCCAGGGCAGCCTGCATGACCTCCACATGGCGGGTATCGATCGAAATGGGGATCGGACCACCGGCCAACTGCGCGATGACCGGGATGACCCGACGCAGTTCTTCATGCAGGGGCACCGGTGTCGCTCCCGGGCGTGTGGACTCGCCGCCCACGTCGATGATCGCCGCCCCCTGTTCCATCAACTGGAAACCGCGTTCCACCGCGCGGTCTACTTCGGTAAACAGCC
>VFSW01010608.1_pt1 | contig 13043 bp, 15 predicted proteins | sample 5358111 | NCBI WGS metagenome assembly VFSW01 (sample SAMN11554181, study PRJNA540505) | mine drainage metagenome | isolation source: sediment from site ElyBrook_90M | place: USA: Ely Copper Mine, Vershire, VT | collected 2017 | reverse complement strand
AAGTGAGGACCCAGCCCTGGACCACCGTCGCGGGCTCCTGAGCGTCCATGAGCTGTCTCCGCTGGGAGTACTCCATCTTCAGTCCGACTTTCTGCGTAGCCCCCACCCCGGTACCCCCTCAGTAGACTCCCGGCGTGATCGAGTAGCCCGCCAGGGTGGCCAGAACGAACCCGATCAGAGGGATGCCGAAGATGGTCAGGTACTTCCCGGAGATCGGGGAGCCCGGCATCGCCGAGAGGAAGCCGGTCGCCGCGAGCAGACCTCCTCCCACCATGAACCCAAGCGATTGCGCGTTCACCTGGAGCGGGGGATTTCCTCCTCCCGGGCAGTTGGTACCGCAATGATTTCCTCCCCCATTGGAGGTGACGGTGACCGATGCGGTGGACGTTGACGTGGCGGAAGCTCCCGTGGCGTTCGCGGCCACGACCGTCTCGGAGATCGTGTAGGTTCCATTGGCGGAGTATGTGTGCGTCGTCGTGGACCCGTAGCAGGAAGCCGGCGTAGCGGGAGGGGCCAGGTTACACGTCTTGTCCCCGAAGTGCCAGGTGATGTTCGCGATCGTTCCGTTGGCCACGGTGGAGGCGTCGTTCAGGGTAATGGTAAGTCCGTTCGTTTGGTAGGTGAACCGGGACGTGACATGAACGCAGAGGTGCGTGCAGCCCGTCACTCCGGTGCCTGGGACCGTGATCGTGAGATCGGAGGATGTTGCGTTGTAGAGGAGTGGGCAATCTCCGCTTCCCGACGCGCACGTCTGGTTGATCTCTGCGGTTACCGATGAGAATCCGCAATACGTACCTGCCGCCGCGAACGTGTACCACCGGTGCATCGTGGAATCTCCCGTTCGGATGCTGTAGTACTTCAGGTTGTACGAGGTTGTCGTTCCTCCGGTGGGAGAGCAGGTGTTACCCCATGTGACGGATACGGAGGTCAGGTTCATCTGGCCCGTCGGGTGGGCTTGCAAGATGATCGCCTGGTCGATGGAGAAGTTACCCGGATAGGCGGTAGCGGAAAGGGACGTGGATAGATTCGCCCCCTTAACGGTGGTCGACGAAGCCACCGAGAGGGCCTGAACCCCCCCGAGGACCAAGAGTCCCACGATCAGCACTACCAATCCTACGAGTCCGATAACCAGGTTCGGCTTGTTCAACATAGTTGTTCACCCATCCCCGTTCTCTGAGAAAGGGACGAGAGGGAAGGTGGGTGAGCGTGTGGGGTCTTCATGTTCCGTTACACCCACCCCGTTTGACCGAGCAAGAGGGTGAGTGGAAAGAGGGCCACCGAAACCACGCTCACGAGGACGATCACGAGAGGTCTAGCGAATGCGATGACAACGACCGACCCGACTAGAAGCGCAGCACCGGAGGCGAGGAAGGCATAGCTGACGCCGGGAGGTGAGGAGCCACTTCCATTCCCTCCACCGCACTGGGATCCAACGCACCCTCCTCCCTGCGACAATGTCACGGGAGCCGTGAATGCTGCTCCTACACTGGCCCCGTTAGTAGCCGTCCCCTTGTCGATCTCGGTAACGTTCACGGTCTCGTTCTGAGGGTAGGTGTGAGTGGACGTTCCCCCAGGTGACACCGTCGACTGCGTCCCATCGCCCCATTCGAAGATCACCGAGGTCAGAGTGGCGTTGATGGTCTGTGTGGTGTCGGTGACCGAAAGGGAGAGATTGTCTACGGAGAAGACCCACCCGGCACGGAGCATCCCGTTCGGGGGGAGCCCTCCTCCCACGGAGAGAGTGTGGGTCGCTCCCGTTACCGATGGGCCGCAAGTAGACTGGAAACAAATGGTCCAGTGGAACTGGACCACTACCGTGTATGTGGCGGGAACTGGGGAATAGAGATGCTGGGTGCTGCCATGATACGACATCTGCGTCGAGGCACCATCGCCCCAGTTCACCGAGTCGTACCCGAGAGTGTCACCTGGGCATGTCGCCGACGTATCTGTGGCGACTCCGTTGAAGCCGCTGGCTGACACAGAGAAGGATCCCGTTGGGATGCACGTAGAGCCGGCGAGCTGCGGAACGGCTCCCGTGGCCCCGAGACCTCCGACAACGACCAGAACCAGTCCAGCGACCATGAATATCACCGGCACGGGGCTCAGAGCCATGCCGTGAGCCCACCTCCGAAAACGTAGAACGTCGTGACAACGTAGAGAAGGATGCCTCCCCCTACGGCCACGCTTACCAGGACGACCCGGTAGCTAGCTGGGGCCCACACCGCGGCGATCCCAAGGACAGATGCAAAGACGAGGGTGACCAGGAGGGGTCCGAAGGCCTTCCACAGAGAGACGGCCGACTTGAGCGGGTTGCACGCGTCTCCCGGAGGGCAGTGGTAGTATCCGCCCTGGATCAGAAATGCGTTGATGGGGCTCACCTGTCCACCGGTCGTGGATCCCTGCGCCTCGAATCCCACGTTGACGGTCCCGATGACCGGCTCCCACTGGAAGGTGAAGACGGCGTACACTCCGCTGCTCGTGGTCTGAACTGGGATCGCGTAACCGTAGGGGCAGTTGGTCTGTTGGAGCCACTGTGATCCGCAGGCCGGTCCCTGATAGGCCTGGTATCCGAGGGGGAGGTAGAAGGCCCATACGTAGACCTTCGTCGCTAGGGCCGAGGAAGAGGAGTCGTTCGCCCAGATCTGAACCGTTACGGTGTCTCCTGTGAGTGGGTAGAGGTAGGGACCGCTGTTAGAGATCTGGATGCTTGGCTCGAGCGGAGAGTACTGCGGGGCTATGTCGATACCGATCGGCGTCGATTGCTCCGCGAGAAGGGGGGAGTAAAGGACAGCCACCCATGTGTTCCACTCTCCACCGTACGCGCTGTTGTTGTACGATACCCCCGCGGGAACGTTGAACGTTACTGATCCCCCAGCGAGGTCGTTGGGAAGCGAGACGCACCCCCCGGTGTCTCCTGGACAGTACGGATAGATCGACCCGTGTTCGGTGAACCTCTGGTCGACGGTTCCTCCGTTGCACCCTCCGCTTCCCGAGGTCCTGGGTTGCGGGCAGAGCAACTCGAGTGTGTAGCCCGGCGCGCCGGCGTACCCGAGTTGGTTGACGTCGATGGTCAGAAGGCCGCCGTTGTAGACGAGCTGGCCCTCCGGAGGCGTGAACGAGGAGAACGAGGAGTACATCGTAGCCGAGGCCCAGGAGGTAACGTTGTACCCTCCACTATCCCAGAAGCATCCGAGGTCGGGTCCGCAGTTGGCGGCCTGATTGTAAGAGCCGGCCTCTTGGCATGTTCCGGACCCTCCTCCGTTCGGGCTGCTCAGGAGAGTGTTGTGGCAGTACCTCCCCACCGACGTGAAATCCACGTAGACGGTGGATGTGGGGACATCGCCAACGAATTGGATCGTGTGGATGAACGAGGGAAAGTCGTAGAGGTTGTTGCTGAAAGCGTTCCCTCCCAGCGAGTCGAAACAGTAGTAGGCCAGCGTGGACGGGATCCCGGAGAATGAGGCCGGGATGTAGACCGCCTGAACGCTCTGGGTCGTTCCTCCCACGTCCACGCTCATGGAGTTGCTGGAATATCCGGTGCCGTCGACCAGAACGTTGAACGATGACGAACCTCCCAGGGTGAGGTCGTAGTACCCGAACGAGGAGGCGTCGCTCGTACCAGGAACCCACGCGGGGTCGCCGGCGTTACCACAGTTGGTTCCTGACGTAAGTCCGAGACCGAAGCTGAAGGCCGTGCTCAGTCCTCCAGGAACGATGGCGGAAATGATTGGGGCACCCTGTTCTACGGTGATTATGTGCGTATGGAAGTCAAGGGAGCCGGAGAGGCTCGCGTTCGACTGGACGTAGTTGTTGGCGAACGCTGAGGAGGAGGTCGTACCGATGGCCAGCGCGCCCGCGGCGATTCCCGTAGCGAGTAACGCTCCCCCCGCGCCGGCGGCGATTACCGCCAAGACCACAGTGATCACGATCTTTGGATTCATCATGCGACGAACGTGCTCACCACCCCGAACGGGTTGACGACGAAGAGAACCGCCGCGCCGACGTACAGAACGATCGCCACGATGCCGACGACTCCCGCGCTCGGAGCCGCGAAGGCGACGGCCCCGACGACCGCGGTCGCCCCGAGAACGAGCACGATGAGCGCCCAGCTGAACGGGAGGTAGGAGACCCGAACCAGGGCGTCGATGACGAGCGCCGAGATCGAAGCCCCGAGTGTGACGAGGAAGCGGGGGTCATTCAACGGATCCGTCACCCCCTAGGTCGGACATCCTGACGGACCGACCGGACCTACGCAGGCGTTCGCGAACCCAGTCGCCTCGGTGGCTCCGTTCAGTGTGAGAATCGCGGTGATGTAGTCGGTGCCAGGGGGGAGATACGAGAGCGTCTGGGTGACGGTATCCTGGCTGTTGTAGTTGCCAACGTTCCCAATGAACTTCGTTTCCGAGGCTACCGCGCAGCTCGTTTGGTAACAAACGGTGAGCTTGTAGGTGCAGCCGATAACGCACGCTCCGATCGAAAGACCCTGACCGAACCAGCCGCCCCAATCGATGAGCGTGGCACCGCCGACGTTCGTTGTGTCCATAGAGACCACGCTGTAGCTGCACACGAACGCCACGCACGTCTCGCTGAGCTGGGTCGCGACCTCGAGGTTGTACTCCTGCACTCCGTAGTCGGGCATGGGGACCACGGACGCAAAGAGCAGGAAGACCGCGGCGAGGACGATCACCACGATCAGCTTCGGGTTCATTCATTCCGTTCCCTGACCGGTAGTCCTAGTACCCCAATGCGAAGCTCAGCGACGAGTGACCGAAGACGGACTCGGAGAGACCCGAACCGGACCCTCCGGCATAGAGAACGAACCCGATGATGATCAGCGCGATGCCAACGACGGCCGTGATGACCTTAGCCGGAGTTCCTGGGACCTTGATCGTCCCGTAGCCGGCGATGGCGATGCCTCCCCCGAAGAGGATGACGGCCAGCAGGAACGCACCGAACAGTCCGATGAGCAGGAGAAGCCCAACGACCACGATGAGGGCGATGACCATCAGAGAAAGCGGGCTGAAGACGACCGACGCGGCCATGCTAGAGCTCCCGTTCGGCCCACTCGAGATCCGTTTGCGCCACCCTGTGCAGCTCCATGTTGTTCTTCCGGTTCGCGATATTTCGTAGGAAATTCAAACGGCGAATGACGGCGGTCTTGCCGTCGCGCGCGGCCGCAGCCCTAAGCGCGGCATGGCGGCTATCGGGGCTACAACTCTCGCACCAGCCGGGGAGCCCTCCGCGATCGACGTGCGCGTGCTGGGACCACCTGTCCTTCGCCACCTTAGCGCGCCTCCTCTCGGTGGAGCTCGGCGCACGCGGCTTCCAGCTGGGCATGGCTCAGGCCGTTGATCTTCGGCCGGGTCGGCCTGCGATACGGGGTCACCGTAGCCGTGTATCCCTTGTCCTCGAGGCGACGCCTCGAGATCTCCGCCGTACCGCGAGACTCGTAGTCGCCCTCGATCTGGGGCGCTCCTCCGAACCGTCGGTAGGAGACGAGATACATGTCCGTCGGGAGCTTGCCCTCCGGCATCAACCCCAGACCTCCCGAATCCCGCTCACGGTCCGCTCCACGCGGCCCGGCTTCGCCGAACGAACGTGCGCGATGTACCCCTGCGATTCGAGCTTCCGCTTTTCGAGCTCGGCCGAACTTCGGGATTCCAGCCTGGTCCAGATCCTCTCGGACTTGGAACTGGGTCTACGATAGACCACGAGCCAGGTAGCGCTAGGAGTTCTCGAACTTCCAGACATACCATCGAAGTTTCGACCTCCCTCTACCGGCGGGGGATGTGCTGAAAAAAGGGGAAGGGGGAAATGGTTGGTCTTCGAGACCCTGCTTGGACCTCGCCCTGCCACTCGGCTTACGAATGGATCCCGATGGGGATCGCTTCGATGGTGTAGGAGGCGGTCGGAGTGACCGTCGTACCTGCCGCTCCCGAGATGCTCAGGGTCAGCGGGTAGTTGGTCAGCAGAGTCATGGCCGTCTCGAAGTTGAAGCCAGTCGAGTTCGCTCCGCCGAGGTCGATGACCAAGCTGGTCGCCTTCGACCCGAACGCCGGGACACCTACCGTGTTGCAGCCCACTCCGCTCGTGACCGCTGGGGCGTTCTGCGTCGGGTTGGCTCCCGCGAGAGAGCCAGTCGTCCACGAAACCTTCCAGATCCCACCGCTCGAGGTTGTCGCCGCCGTGTAGCCGACCCAGCTGTAGGCCGCGCTTCCACCGGGCGGGATCAACGTCGGGATGTTGTTGAGACAGAGGGTAGCGCCTGCGGTGAAGTTCCCGAAGTCCGTTCGAGACAGGGTGATGGGGATCAGGAGGTAGCCGTGGCCGTTAGCCGTGCTGGCCGTGGCGAACGGACAGGCGGATGCGTTGGTGTTGTGCAGACAGAACGCCGAGGCGGTTGTGTTCGCCTGAATCTGGGCCTGGATGGTCTCGCTCGCTGGGTAGTAGGTCGCTCCGGTCGGGAGCGTTCCGAAGCTCACGGCGAACGAGGCGGGGGTTCCGCTCGTCCCACCGCAGCTCGTTACGCACCCGGCTATTGGAGTGGGTGCGCCTAGGATCGCCACGACGGTGAGAAGCCCTGCGACACCGAGAGCACCGATGGCCACACCGGCCGAAGCGCGGTAGTTCCCAAGGCCTCCAACGAGTAACAGTACGAGGCCGATTATTCCGCCAATGGCTAGCGTTGCGACAAAGGCCAGTTCCCACCAGTCTGCGATCAGCATCTTCGGGGCGCTCCAAACGAAGGAGCCCAAAAAGTGGTTCTTAACCACGACTAGAACGAGTGGGGAGGAACAACGAAATTCGAGGCCCGACCCCACCCGACAGGGTCACTCGAGAATCCCCCGCGTGTCCGTCTCCGGGAAGGATTCCTTCTTTCGTCTTCTCCTTATCGATGGGACTTGAACCTCGACCGGACCGGCCATCTTTTGGGCCCTCATCTTCTCGCGTTCGTTGATCCACTTCTCAGACAGCACCTCGTCCTTGGCGACCTGTCCCTCACGGATCTTCACGAAGAGGTCGACGCTTTCCCGGATGAGACCCACGACCGCCGACTTGGGGACTGGCTCATCGAGCTCCTCGTATTTCTTCTCTAACTTGGCGATGCCGGAAAGGAGCCATCGCATGTCGATGTCTACGGTGAGTGGAGAGGTCTGGGACTGCGAGTACTGCACGATATGGTCTGGGATTTGGTGAACCCTCTGGTTCTGCATCCGGGGAAGACCGTGCACGTCGAACGATGCCATGGAGTTGTCCCGGTCGTCCTTCCAAACGAACCAGTCGACCTCGCCCCAGAACCTTTCGGGAAGCTGCGAAGTGTTTTGCGTACCGAAAATGGGGCCGAAGTTGAAGTGACGGCTGAGGTCGAGGAAGTGAGCTACCGATTGGAACTCATTGGATGCCGACCGCTGCGCCGGTAGAATGTGGCCAAACTCGTCGATGATTCCCCAGAAGTAGACGGCCTTCCCGTCGTAGTCCTCATGCAGCGCGAGAAGAAGCTGACCCAGGGTGGAGACGTAAACCCACTTCGCGGTTCGTGGCGTAGGCTCGAACTTGATGTTCGTGAGAATCCGATAGTCCTCCGCGTTACGGAACCCGAGACCGTTCCGTAGTTGCCAGTTCTTGTGCACCGACCCGCCGGTCCTCACTAGAGACTGGTACTCGGCTCTCGCCTCCTGTCGGGTTATCTCATCCAGGGAGAAGTATCGGTCAGCGAACGCGGACAGCTTCTCGGCGCACGTAACGAGAAAGGAGGATTTGCCGGACCCCTTCGGACCGTAGACCAGTCCCCACTTTCCCTCGTAGAACGTGTGGCCCACCACCCACAGGAAGTTCTGACTGATGAACGGGACGGGAGCCGGCTCGAGGAGTTCTCCGACTACCAAGGCGAAAAACGCCGAGTTGTTGAGATGGATTCGTTTTGCCTCAGACCAGGCGATCTCCACATGTCGCCTCCAAACTCGGTCCTCCTCCGGGGCGAGGTTTCTCTTCTCGGCACGAGCGATGCTGGTCATCGACAGCAGCTCGGACTTTTCGTGGAAGTCGAGACATATCGATTGGACCAGCTTGTCCCTCCAGTCGTACGTTAGGAAGGGGCGACGTAGGAGCGATCGAACGATCGCCGAGGCCTGCTGGACGTAGTGGAGTTGGAGTGGAGCACCCTGACTAGGTCGCTGACCCGGCATCATCTTCGGCTTCGACCTCCCCATTCAGGAGAGGGTCGCCCGACGACCTCTCGCCTCCGTCATCGCCAATGGGATCCGCCCTGGCTATGGTGCTTGGAAGAACGCTGGGCACCCACTCAACGTTGGAGAGACCCTTGGTGTTGGCGTCTCGCTCCCTCTCCGTCTCGTCCAGGATGCTCTGGCGCACGTTCGCGATGGCCTTTGTGAGAAACTCATCGCGCCACTTCCAAAGACCCATAGCGCCCATCGCGGTCTCGACCGCTCCGCACAGCCCATTCGACACCGTGACCTTCTTCGAGTACTCGCCCTCGAGCAGTTGGTTCTCTAGGTCCTTGAGACCCTGCGGTGCCTGGGCCTCGGTCCAAACCCGCCTCGGGTAGGGTTCCTTTCCTACCCAGGCCTCGATACGGATCACGCTCAGCTTCGAGTCGTTGACCATCGTTCGGATCAGAGGAGGCTGAGGAGAGAAGGAAGCGTCGAAGGCCATCTTGGCCGCGAAGTACGCGTCCCGGATTAGTGGGAGCTGTCGGGAGAACCTTACGGGATCACGAGCGTACTCCCCGATGATGATGCGAATGCCCTCACGAATGAAGTCGAGCGTCAGGTTGAATCGAACGCGATCGGTGGGAGCCTCGGATATCTTGCGCTTGAGCAGTGCCATCTCGATCGGGTCCGAGACCTTGTCGAACTGAGTAATGGGGAGGACTTGCGTAGCCGACCGGCCGAGCGGATTACTAGGGTCCTGAGAGGCGTCAGGCATCTATCGTTGCCCACCAATTCGTTCATCCGCCTCGTCAAACCCGGGAATGCGACTCGTCTGAGTGCTGTACGCGCTCGCTCGTTGCTGAGCGGCCCCGGTGAGGATCTGGGTCTGGAGAAGGGCGTGCTCTGACAAAGCCCGGTTCTCCGCGGCCAGGTGATGAATTCGGGATTGGTCCTCGAATCGCAGTTTGATGAGCGTGCCGTAAGAGAGAGACCCTCCCAGGGCCGGGTCCACCACGATACCGGAGGCTCCCGCCGCGGCCGTCCATTCCGAACACATTCGGCCGTGGTATTCGAGAAAGTCGGCTCGCCACGCACCGAGCTCGAAGATCATCTTGTCAGGGTCGTAGTACTTGTGCAGTTTCAGATAGGAGATCACGTTGTCCGGCATTCGTCCCATCTCGGCCGGAACGAGGTCTCGGAACGTGAGAGCGCACCCATCCCCCATCGTAAAGAAGGGCTCTCGGCCCATGGCGTGAATGTAGGTCTTGTTCTCCGGCAGGTAGATTCCGGTGATCTTCCCGCCCCCGAGCTCCCACATGCTTTCCTCGATCGGACGGCCCTTCTCGTCGTACCCCGGGGGAGTGCTCAAGGCGGCGATGATCTCCTGACCGTCCTCTCTCTTCCGCAGCTCCTCGATCTGATTGGCGATGAATGGAATGGTCGGGTCGAGCGGATCGTTCACCGAGGATTCGATGTGGTTGCCGTGAGTCTCGGCGGCTTGGTAAACTTGGTTCCCAGCGAGGATCTTCGGCGAGAGGGCCTGGACCACCATGGAGAACGAGATGAAGACGGAGCCCAGGGTAATCACGGGAAAGTCGAGCTGCCAGAACATCACTCCAGCGGGACCTAGGCTCTCCTGGAGTCCGGGCAGGTAGATCGCCATGAGCTGGCTGATCACTACGATGACGAAGACCCCGATGATGACCAACAGAATCCGGCTCAGGTGTGTAGGAGACCGAATCACGTCCAGCGGACTGGAGGGCTTCTTGGCCACCTACTTCACCTCCCCCAGGTCCATTCCCATGGGGCGAGAGCCGGAACTCTGGACCGGGCCCGGTTGAACTCCAGGCGGGGTGGGGCCGAAAATGTCCTTCGACATGTATCCGCCTACGAAGTCGTGGATCCAGCGAGGGTGCCAGTTCCGATGGTAGATCGCCAGATGCTGACGAACGTCTCGGGCGTTCCACCATTCGGTGACGTCCGCCTTCCTACAGCACCGGAGCCTGTAGAACGGACCGAAGTCCGAGGGGTCGGGTCCAGCCCCTCCTATCGGCTGACCGAGAGTGGAATGAAGCAAACGTCGAACGCGTTTCGGATGCAGGTTCCCGCGTCGCTCGAGCCACGTCCAGACCATACTGAGAGTGCATGTCAGCGCTAGAGCGGAGGAGGCCACCGCAACGATTCCGAACAAGTCTGTGTTCGCGCGTTGAGTCGCCAGTCCTTGCTGGGCGTTCATCAACGCCTGCTGCTCCACGTAGATCTGTTCCTGGAGCTGGATGATCTGCGCGGATAGGTACGACTCGTTCACCGCACTGATCATGAGCACGACTTGAGACTGAACGAGAGTTGCGTTCGCAAGCTCCAGCCCGACCTGGTAGCCACCCACGTCGTACTCCCCTGTCGGTAGAGACAGATTGAGCTTGGAGATCCCGGACGAGTTGACGGGAAGTGTGAATCTCTGGTGGAAGAGCGGGTAGCTCTGGTTGAAAGGCTGGGCATTGACGTTCAGGTAGAAGGACCCGTTCGATGGTCCGGTCACTAGAACGGGAAGGAAATCGCCTACCGGAACCTGCGTGACGGGGAGGTCCAGACCCCAAGGAACCGGAGGATTCGCACTCACTCCTACCGAGAGGATGAGGAGGGAGACGCCGATACCTACCGCGGAGAGAACGGCTATCCACCGGGTTCTCAAGGAACAGGCTCTCCAACTAGAGACTCGAGCACTGTCAGCATCGCCGTCATGTCATCGAATCCGGCGTGACGGAATTCCTGTAGAACGGGGTCCGCCCTCCACGCCGACGTGGCGATAATGGCCTTCGGTTCCTGGGCCAAGAACATGCCTCCGAACCGAGTTCGGTGCGATATCATTCTGGGCGCGAGCTTTCTCACTCGCTGACGACAAACCTCCCAGAGGGTCGGAAGATAGTACTTCGGTTCCTGACCGGTGTCGAAGCAGTACTTTCGAGCCCTTTCGAGAAGGGCGACAGGTAGGGAGATCTCGTCCTCGATGAGATGACCGCCGTTGGGTTGAGACTTCGGAGCTCGAGCAAAACGCTCCAACTCCTGGCTGATGATCTGGTTGGCATCAGTGGTCTCGATGTGACCGAACTTTTGGTCGATGTAGACCTCCTGCTCGAACGTGAGTCCACCGACCCGGTATTCTGAGGGAGTGGGGTTCGAAATCCCACGCCCTAGCGCGAGTGTGACGAGGCTTCCCGGACGCCCGAACTCTGCTCCGTAATTGCGTATCGCGTCCTTCGCGATTCGGCTCAGTCGGAACACTCGACGCTCGTTCATCGGTCTTCCTCTTCCACCGGCCCGACCGACTCGACCGGTCCGGACCCTGGGAATCCATGGGCCATTCGAATCCGTTCGACTTGCCAGTCAGCGCTCTCGGCCTTGAGTTGCTGCTTCCTTGGATTGTTGACGAGTCGAGTGCTCAGACGCTCGTTCTCATCACACGCGATGCAGAGGCTCTTCGACTCGAGACGGGACCACCAATCCTCGGGAGGGATCGCGTACTGCCACATGTCGTGTCGGGGTAAGCACAGCATCAGACTACCGTGGTAGACGGCGCAGATGAGGCGACCGTTGTCGACGTTGTCTTTGAACTCCTCGTACCCCATCCTACCCGTGAGCTGGTACTTGCGTCTCTTACCTCGCGCGTGACTTCTCTTTCTCGACACCGTCACTACGTTCTCCTCCCCATGAGGAATCCAACGGCCGATCCGATCCCCACGAACGCCGCGATGACCACACCGATCTCCATTCCGAGTGCCTGCGATATGTAGGTCTGGAGACCGCCGACCCGCAGCACCCCCAAGAACAGCAATACGAGGGATCCGCATCCCACCTCCATGCAGAACCAACCGAGGTATCCGACGAACGCGGTCGCTGTCGGGGACTCCGAACCATCGACGATGGATTGGGATGCAACGGAGGTCTGAGGCAGAAGGGCCGGTTCAGAAGCGAAAGAAGCCATGGCCTGTGTCTTCGGCCTGTAGTTATCGGAGAAAGAGGAGGGGGGGTCCCGGATGTAGGCGACTGGGGGCCATGCCGGTAGTGCACTCGAAGTCGATACCTTGGGCAGAGGAGGAGCGACAGCCCCTCCGCTCGCATACGCTGGTGAGTGAAACCTGGGACGTATCGCTCCTGGGAACAGCGGAGACGGTTTCGTCGCTCCCGCGAACTCCAGTAGGAAGATCTTGTCCGCTCCGTCCGCGTCAGTGTAGACGCGACCCGCGGCGGCTTGGTCGAACACGTCCATAACGTCCACGACGTGCATGGTGCTCCTAGGGAATCGGTCCATCATCTGCCGGTGGGCCTCCATGGCCACGGCCGTTTGCTTCCGGTCGCACACGGTCTGGTCTGCGTCGAGGGATTCCCACACCGTCTTTCGGCGCGGCTTGTTCGATTTCGAAGAGTCGCCCTTCTGTTCTATGGGAGTCAGGCCTAGTAGGTCACGCGTAGCGGTACTATCTAACAGAGAACTAATGGAAGAGGTCTCGGTCGGTCGACTCGCCGTTCCTGACATGCCTAATTGCGCTCCAACGTGGTAGTCTCGGCCAAACCTGGGTCATAAAGTGAGGGGGTTTCGTGTGAGTTCGACGCCAGGATCTCCTTCTTCACCAGTTTGAGGACTCGCTGCACAGAAGAGAGGGAGCTCTTGGGCAGTCCCAGAGCAGCTCGGATCTTCCGCGCGCCAATTCCCTGGAGGGCGAGCTCACGAACCCTCGCCGGGTCCACGTGGACCTTACGAACTCTACCCGATCGGGGGATAGCCTTGACTCGGCAGGCCTCCCATCCGTTCCGCTGGGTGATCTGGAGAACGCTCTCGATCGTCAGGTCGGGTTCGTCGTCCGAGACGTTGAC
>VFSW01010607.1_pt1 | contig 13045 bp, 9 predicted proteins | sample 5358111 | NCBI WGS metagenome assembly VFSW01 (sample SAMN11554181, study PRJNA540505) | mine drainage metagenome | isolation source: sediment from site ElyBrook_90M | place: USA: Ely Copper Mine, Vershire, VT | collected 2017 | reverse complement strand
CCCGCCAGCGCCTGCAGCTCGAGCTCCAGCTCGGCGAGCGCGTCCCGGTCGAGCAGTTCGCGCAGCTCCTCGGCGCCGAGCAGGTCTCGCAGCAGATCACGATCGAGCGCCAGCGCCTGGGCCCGCCGGTCGACCAGCGGGGCATCGCCCTCGTACATGTAGGCGGCCACGTAGTCGAAGAGCAGCGAGCTGGCGAACGGCGACGCGCGCGACGTCTCGACGTGGCGGACCTCGATCTCCCTCCGCTCGACCTCGGCGAGGATCGCGCGCAACGCGGGAAGATCGAAGACGTCGCGGAGGCATTCGCGGAACGTCTCGAGCACGATCGGGAACGACCCGTGCCTGGAGGCGACCTCCAGCAGCTGGGCCGCGCGCTGGCGCATCTGCCAAAGCGGACGCCGCTGGCCTCCACGGATCCGGGGGAGCAGCAGCGCGCGGGCCGCGTTCTCCCGGAACCGCGAGGCAAAGAGCGCCGAGGAGCCCAGCGCCGCCACCACGGCTTCCTCGATCTCGTCGGGTGGCCCGAAGATCGCGCCGTGGAGTGCGTCCCCGCCTCGCTCGTCGGGCCAGTCGTCCGTCTCCAGCCCCGCCACGGGAGCCTCGGTCGCCGGGACACGCAGCACGATCCCGTCGTCCGACCACAGCGCCCGCACGTCCACGCCGAGCCTGGCCCGCAGGCGCGCCTCGATCGCCAGCGCCCACGGCGCATGGACCCGCCCCCCGAACGGCGTGAGGACGCACACGCGCCAGTCCCCGAGTTCGTCGCGGAAGCGCTCCACGACGATCGTGCGGTCGGTCGGCACCGCCGAGGCGTCGGCCTGGTCGTCCAGGTACGCGAGCAGGTTCTCGCCCGCCAGCCGGTCCAGGTCGTGTTCGGCGACCAGGCGGTCGAGGGCGTGCCGTCGTCCTCGCTGCCCCCGCGCCTCGGTACGCATCCGCCGGACGAACGCGCCCAGCTCGCGGCCCAGCTCGACGGGACGCCCGGGGCCATCCCCCTTCCAGAACGGGACCCTGCCGGGCTGCCCCGGCGCGGGCGTCACCAGCACGCGGTCGTGGGTGATCTGCGTGACGCGCCAGGCACTGGCACCCAGCAGGATCACCTCGCCGGCCCGCGTCTCGTACACCATCTCCTCGTCCAGCTCGCCCACCCGGCGACCCGCGCGGACCCTGGTCCCGGCACCCGCGGCGCGCCCGCCACGCTCCGCCCCGGGACCGAAGCGCGTGCCGTCGCCCGCGGCGGGCGCCCCGTCGTCGAGGTAGACCCCGTACAGGCCCCGATCGGGGATGGTCCCGCCCGACAGCACGGCCACGGTGCGGCTCTCGGCACGGCCCCGCACCGTGCCCGCCACGCGGTCCCAGACGACCCGGGGGCGCAGCTCGGCGAACTCGTCCGACGGATACTGCCCGGCCAGCATGCCCAGCACGCTCTCGAAGCTGGGGCGCCCGAGGCTCGCGAAGTTCTCCGCCCGACGGACGAGCTCGTACAGGTCGTCCACGGCCCAGGTCGCGTTGACCGTCGCGGCCACCACCTGCTGGGCCAGCACGTCGAGCGGGTTGCGCGGCACGACGGTCGACTCGATGGCACCCTCGTGCATGGCCCGGGTGACGACGGCACACTCGAGGAGGTCGCCCCGGTACCTGGGGAAGATCACACCGCTCGACGGCTCGTCGATGCGGTGCCCGGCCCGGCCGATCCGCTGGATCCCCCGGGCGACCGACCCCGGTGACGCGACCTGGATCACCAGGTCCACCGACCCCATGTCGATGCCCAGCTCGAGGGAGCTGGTGGCGACGATGCCGGCCAGGCGGCCCTCCTTCAGGGCCTCCTCGACGAGCACCCGCTGCTCGCGCGCCAGCGAGCCGTGATGTGCGAGCACCAGCTCCTCGCCGGCCAGTTCGTTGACGTGGCGCGCCAGGCGCTCGGCCAGCCCGCGGCTGTTGACGAACACGATCGTGCTGTGGTGCTGCCGGATCAGCTCCACGATGCGGGGGTGGATGGCGGGCCAGATGCTGAAGCGTTCGGGCGGCCCCGCGGCCGGGCCGCCTGCCGCCTCGGCGAGCGGGATGGCCTCCCCGAGGCGCGACATGTCCTCGACCGGCACCACCACCTTCAGCTCCAGCGGCTTGCGTGCGCCGGCGTCGACGATCGTCACCGGCCGCAGCGGCGCGGGCCCGTCGGGGGCGTCCGGGGCGTGCCCGACATCGCCGGGCACCGCCATGCGGCCTCCCAGGAACGCCGCGACCGCCTCGAGGGGTCGCTGGGTGGCGGAGAGCCCGATCCGCTGCGGGGGCCGCTCCGTGAGCACCTCGAGGCGTTCGAGTGAGAGCGCCAGGTGCGCGCCGCGCTTGGTGGGTGCCAGCGCGTGGATCTCGTCGACGATCACCCATTCCACGGAGCGGAGCGCCTCACGCGCGCCGGACGTGAGCAGCAGGTAGAGTGACTCGGGCGTCGTGACGAGCACGTCGGGCGGCCGTCTCCCGAACGCCCGACGCTCTTCCGTCGGCGTGTCGCCGGTGCGCATCGCGACCCGGATCTCCGCCGGAGCCTCGCCCCGTGCCTCCGCCGCCAGCCGGATGCCCGCCAGGGGCGCCCGCAGGTTGCGCTCCACGTCGTGGACCAGCGCCTTGAGCGGCGAGACGTACAGCACCCGCAGCCTGCGCCGTGGCTCCACCGGCGTTCGTTCCGCGGCCAGCCGATCGATGCACCACAGGAACGCCGCGAGGGTCTTGCCGGAGCCGGTGGGCGCGCAGACCAGGACGTGCTCGCCCCGTGCGATCGCGGGCCAGGCCCCTGACTGGGCCGGCGTCGGGGACGGGAACGCCGCCCGGAACCAGTCGCGCGTCGCCGGCGTGAAGCTGACGAGGGGATCATCCGGCGCGAGCGGATCGCCCACGCGACGCAGGGCTCCAGGCACGGGACAGGAGTATAGGCGCGGCGGCGGCTTCGAGACGTCCCGGCTTACCGCCGGGCGGCGACGTACGCCTCCTGCGGACGCACGACCAGCACGGGTGCGCGCGAGTGGCGGACCACGTACTCGGAGACGCTGCCCAGGAGGAGCCGCCCGATCACGCTGCGCCCGTGCGTGCCCACCACCACCAGGTCGGCGGCTTCCGACTCGGCGGCGGCCACGATCGCCTCGCCCGGCTGGCCCTCCCAGGTCAGGTACGTGGCGATCACTCCGCTGCGGCGGGCATCGTCGACGATCGCGCGTGCGATGGCCTCGGCCTCCTCGCGCGCAGTGAACACCGTGCCGGGGAACATCGAGCTCGCCGCGGTCAGCTCGGCCACGTTGACCACGTTGATCACGATCAGGCGGGCCCCGAGGCGCAGCGCGAGATCGATCGCCTCATCGCTGGCAGCCGCCGACGCGGGCGAGCCGTCAGTGGCAACGAGGATCGTCTCGATCTTCGCCATGGCGCCTCCTCTCCTGCCGCGAGCGTGCCTCGCACCCGTCGGGCACGGCGTCTGCCGGACGGCCCGAAGGCGTCGGTCAGGCGGCCCTCTCCCCCGGGACCCCCGGTCCCCGATCACCATCCCGCCGAGGCGGCCCATCCGGCACGGGCGCCCGGACTCGCCCACACGGCGAGCGGGCGACCAGGCGGCGGGCGCGTGGCTCAGGCGGCGAGCGCGCGCAGCTGCCCGGCCAGGTGGGGGCCGGCGATCCGCTTCAGGAGCGTGGCACCGATCCCGCACTGCCGGGCATCCAGCCGCTCCTGCTGGCCCCAGTACGACGACAGCACGGCGATCCGGTTGTGCTCGAGAGGCTCGGAGACCGCGCGCACCACGGAACGCCACCCGGCCGCGAGGTCCCCGTCCACCAGGGCCACGTCGATCGCCATGCTCCGCACCGCTGCGGCAGCCTCCGACGCGTTGGCCGCGCGCGCTACGATGTCGAACCCGTGGCGCGTCAGGTACTCGGTCAGGGCGTCTCCGGCGGCGCGATGGTCGCTCACCAGGAGCAGTCGCACCCGGCGATCGTCGGGGGATTCCATGCGCGAAGCCTGACGACGCAAAAAAGGCGGGGCGAAGCGACGAAGAGGCCAAAGAACCGGGCCGTTCGGCCCTACGCACATGTCGGCGACGTAACGATCCTATGCGGCAAGGCGAACGCCGCAGGGGACGCGCGGCGTTCGCCTCCTTGATTCCCCGCGACCGCCGAGAGGGGGTCCCGATGGCATCCTCGACGACCAGGCGCCCGGGTCCGGTGGATCCCCGGGTCGCCCGGCTGGTCCCGGTGGAGCGACTGCGGCGCCGCTGCGCTCCCTCCACGTTCCACTTCACGTCGACCGCCGAAGTCGCGCCCCTGGACGGGACCGTCGGTCAACCCAGGGCGGTCAGCGCGATCTCGTTCGCGCTCGACATCGAGGATCCCGGGTACAACCTGTTCGTGCTGGGCCCGACCGGCACGGGCCGCCGGACGACGCTGCACGCGTACCTGGACCGCGCCGCCCGCCTGCGGCCCGCCCCCCGTGACTGGGTCTACCTCTTCGACATGGCGAACCCGCGCCGACCCATCGCCGTCTCGTTCCCCGCCGGCGGCGCGGCGCCGTTCGCGCGGGACGTGGCCCGGTTCGTGGCCGACGCAGGCCGCGAGATCGCCCGGGCGTTCGAGAGCGACGAGTACCGGCGGCGGGCGCGCGTGGTCGCCGCCGAGGTCGACGATCGACGCCAGGCAACCCTCGCGGCGTTCCGGGCCGAGGCCGCGACCCTCGGGCTGGGGCTGGAGTTCACGCCGGCCGGCATCCTGACCGTCCCCATGCGCGACGGCCACCCCATCCCGACGGACGAGTTCGAGCGCTTCTCCCCCGAGGAACGGGACGCCTACCGCGCGCACGGCCACGAGATCGAGGAGCGTCTACCGGACGTCCTCGGGCGACTGCGCGCGCTCGAGCGCGAGGCGCGCGAGCGGGTCGCGGCACTCGATCGCGAGGTCGCGGTGTTCGCCATCGGCCACCTGCTCGACGAGCTGCGGGCGCACCACGGCGGGGTCGACCGGGTCGACGCCTGGTTCGACGCGCTGCGTGACGACATGCTCGAGCACCTGGAGCTGTTCCGCCCCTCCCCCGAGACGGATGGCGGCGACCAGGCCGACCGGCCCGGCCAGGAGGCCCGCCAGGCCAGGGAGGCCATCCTGGGCCGCTACGCCGTCAACGTGCTGGTGACGCATCAACCCGGGGCACCGGCCCCCGTCGTGGACGAACCGAGCCCCACGTACTACAACCTGTTCGGGCGCATCGAGTACACGACCCTGATGGGCATGGCCACCACGGATCACCGGAACATCCGGCCCGGGGCGGTGCATCGGGCGAACGGCGGGTTCCTGGTCCTGCGGGTTGCCGACCTGCTCGCCGACCCGCTTGCCTGGGAACGGCTCAAGGAGACGCTGCGGGCGGCGCAGGCGCGGGTCGAGAACATCGGCGCGCAGTACGTGCTGTTCCCCACGGCCACCCTGGACCCCGAGCCGATCCCCGTCAACCTGAAGGTCGTGCTGGTGGGGCCCGCCTCGCTCTACCAGGCCCTGTACCTCATCGACGAGGAGTTCCGGACGCTGTTCAAGGTCCGGGCCGAGTTCGACGTCGAGATGCCCTGGGGCGATGGCGAGGCAGCGCTGTACGCGTCGTTCATCGCGGGCCACGTGGAGGCCGCGGGCCTCCGTCACTTCGCCCCGCAGGCCGTGGCGCGGGTGGTGGAGCGCGGCGCGCGGATCGCCGAGCACCAGGAGCGCCTCTCGACGCGCTTCTCGGAGATCGTCGACGTCGTCACCGAGGCAAGCTACTGGGCGGGCGAGGCGGGGCACGACCTGGTGGTCGGCGAGGACGTGGATCGCGCGGTCCGGTCACGGGCGGACCGGGCGGGCCTGACGGAGGACCGGCTCCGGCGCCTCATGGCGGAAGGCACGCTGCGCATCGAGACCACCGGCGCGACCGTGGGCCAGGTCAACGGCCTGGCCGTGTTGAGCACCGGCGACCACGGGTTCGGACAGCCGATCCGCATCACGGCGACGACCGGGGTGGGGCGCGGCGAGGTGGTCCACGTGGACCGCGAGACGGACATGAGCGGACGGGTGCACTCCAAGGGCTTCCTGATCGGCTCGGCGTTCCTGGCGGAGCGCTACGGGCGGGACCGTCCGCTGACGATCCACGCCTCCGTCGCGGTCGAGCAGTCGTACGAGTCCATCGAGGGCGACTCCGCGACACTGGCGGAGGTCTGCGCGCTGCTATCGAGCCTGGCCGGGGTCCCGGTGCGGCAGGGAATCGCGGTGACCGGCTCCATGGACCAGCACGGGTCCGCCCAGCCGGTGGGCGGCGTGAACGAGAAGATCGAGGGGTTCTTCCACGCCTGCCGGATCGGCGGCCTCACGGGTGACCAGGGGGTGATCCTGCCGGAGACGAACGTCCGCAACTGCATGCTCGATGAGGACGTGCTCGAGGCGGTGCGAGCGGGCTCGTTCCACGTCTGGGCGGTGAGCAACGTGGACGAGGCGCTCGAGCTGCTGACGGACCTCCCCGCGGGGCGTCGCGGGCGCGGCGGCCGCTACACGGAGGGCAGCCTGCACCGGCTGGTTGACGACCGCATCGCGTTCCTGGTGGAACAGGCCCGGCTCTTCGCGCCGCCGCCCTCGGCCTGACCGCTCCGCCCCGCCGGGCGCGGAATCGACGCGGTGGGCGCGCCGGGCATGCCCCAGAGCTGCAGGAAGCGTCGCTACAGGAAGCGGCGCCGGTGGGCCATGCAGTCCAGGTCCTCGCGGAAGTCGGGGTGCGCGATGGCCGTCAGCGCGCGCGCCCGCTCGGCGACGCTCCGCCCGTGGAGTTCCGCGACCCCGAACTCGGTGACGATGGTCTGGACGTGAGCGCGCGTGGTCACCACCCCTGCGCCTTCCTTGAGGGTGCACACGATGCGCGACGTCCGCCCGTCCGACGTGGTGGAGGGCAGGGCGATGATCGCCCGCCCCTCCTCCGCCAGCGCCGCCCCCCGGATGAAGTCCATCTGGCCTCCGACGCCGCTGTAGAGCCGCCAGCCGATCGAATCCGCGCACACCTGGCCGGTCAGGTCGACCTCGATCGCCGAGTTGATCGCGCACATGCGCCGGAACCGCCGGATGACCGCGGTGTCGTTGGTGTACTCGACCTCGCGCATCTCCACCATCGGGTTGTCGTTCACGAAGTCGTAGAGACGCTGCGTCCCCATCACGAACGTCGCCACCAGCTTGCCCCGGTCGAGCTCCTTGCGGGCCCCCGTGATGACGCCCGACTCGACCAGGTCGACCACCCCGTCGGTGAACATCTCGGTGTGCACGCCCAGGTCGTGCTTGTCCTTGAGCGCCATGCCCACCGCGCAGGGGATGGCCCCGATCCCCATCTGCAGCGTGGCACCGTCCGGGATCAGGTCGGCCACGTAGCCGGCGATTCGCCGCTCGATCTCGCCGGGCGTCCCGGTGTCGTGCACGTAGGGCGGCCGGTGGACCTCGATCGCCAGGTCGATCTCGGACTGGTGGAGGAAGCTGCTCCCGAGCGTGCGCGGCATGGCGGAGTTGATCTCCGCGATGACCGTGCGCGCGGCCCGCACCGCCGCCAGGGTCGCGTCCACCGACGTGCCCAGCGAGCAGAACCCGTGGGCGTCCGGCGGCGTCACGTTGATGAACACGGCGTCGAGCGGCATCAGCCCGCGCGTGAACAGCTGCGGCACGTCGGACAGGAAGACCGGGACGTACTCCGCGCGCCCCTCGTTCACGGCGCGGCGCGCGTTCGGGCCGATGAACAGGGCCCGGTGCAGGAAGTGACCCTCCATCTCGGGGGCGAGATGCGGGGCTGGTCCCTCGGCATGCAGGTGGACGATCTTCACGTCCGCGAGCTCGGGCGCCCGGGCCACCAGCGCGTCGAGGAGCTCGCTGGGGGTGGCGGCTTCGGCCTGGATGAAGATCTGGTCGCCGGACCGGATCCCGGCCACGGCTTCCGCGGGCGTCACGATACGCATGGCACGAGGGTATGCCGAGTGGCGACCCGGGTAACGGTCCAAACCGCGCCGCGACGATGGGCCGTAGGACTCATGCCGGCGGCCCGCCCGCTCGCTCGGGGAACTCCGCGGTGGCGCCGCCGGGCGACCCGCGGGGCCGGGCGACCCGCGGCCGGGCACCCCGCGCCGGGGTCGCGGCCTACTCGGCCCCGGGCAGCCGGTGGCGTGCGACGAAGGCGGCCGCCTGGGAGCGTCGCTGCAGGTTCAGCTTGGCGAGGATCGAGCTCACGTAGTTCTTGACGGTCTTGTCCGAGAGGAAGATCTCCGCCGCGATCTCCTTGTTGGTCTTCCCCTCGGCGATCAGCAGCAGGATCTTCTGCTCCTGGCGCGTGAGCTGGGCCAGCTCGTCCGTGTAGGTGCCGCTGGCGATGCGGCGCACGCGGTCGAGGACCTTCTCGGTCACCGCCGGATCGAGCAGGGACTCCCCGCGTCCCACCGCCTCCAGCGCCGCGACCAGGTCCCGCCCGCGGATCTGCTTCAGCAGGTACCCGCTGGCACCCGCCACGATCGAGGCGAAGACGGCCTCCTCGTCCGGATAGCTGGTGAGGATCACCACCCGGGTCTGCGGTTGCTCGGACCGGATCTCGCGGCAGGCCTCGATCCCGGACCCGTCCGGGAGGCGGACGTCCATCACGATCAGGTCGGGCTGATACTTGTGCGCCGCCTCGATGGCCTCCGCCACGGTCCCGGCCTGCGCGACGACCTGGAACCCTTCCCGTCGCTCGAGCAGCGAGACGAGCCCCTGCCGCACGACCTCGTGATCGTCCACCACCAGCAGTCGCAGCGGCCTGCTGGTCGGTCCCTCTGTCACGGTCTTCCTCCGATCCCTCTCATGCCACGCCGGGCGCGGCTCCCCCGAGCGGCACCCGGACCGCCACCCGGGTCCCGCGCCCGACGGCACTCTCCACCAGGAGTTCGCCGCCGAGCTCGGCCGCCCGCGTTCGCATGTTGCCGAGGCCCATGTGACCCGGCCCGCGCCGCGCGGTCGGGTCGAATCCGACGCCATCATCGACGATGGCGAGCTCGAGCGCACGCTCGTTCGCCACGAGGCGGATCTCGGCATGCGTCGCACGCGCATGTCGCGCCACGTTGCTGAGCGCTTCCCGCGTGAGGTGCAGCATCTGCATCGTGTCGTCCGCCGGCATCTCGAAGTCGGCCGGCCCGTTCACCTCCAGCGCGATGTCGATCATGGTGTTGACCCGGAACTCCTCGGCCATCGCCGCCAGCGCCTCGACCAGCCCCGCCTGGTCCAGCGGCTCGGGACGGAGGCCGAAGATGAAGTTGCGGATGTCGCGGATGGTCAGGTTGATCGACTCGATCGCGTGCTCGATCTTCTCGGAGGCCCCCGCGGGATCCGCCGGCACCACCTCGAGGGCGTCGTCGAGCATGAGCCCGACCGCGTAGATGCTCTGGATCACACCGTCGTGCAGATCGCGGCCGATGCGCTGGCGCTCCTCCAGGATGGCCAGGCGCTGCTCCTGCTCGTGGAGGCGGGCGTTCTCCATGGCGATCCCGGCGTGCGCGGCGAACAGCTCGACGAGCCGCTGGTCCTTGTCGGTGAACGGGGCGCCGTCCTCCTTGTCCGTCAGGTACAGGTTGCCCAGCACGCGGCCCCGCACGGAGATGGGCACGCCGAGCAGCGAGCGCATTGGGGGGTGATTCGGGGGGAAGCCGACGCTGCGAGGGTGACCCAGGATCTCCGGCACCCGGATCGCCCGGCCCTCCTCGATGATCAGGCCGAGGAGGCCGTGTCCGCGCGGTGGCGGCCCGATCCGATCCCGCTCCGCGCGGCTCAGGCCGCTCGTGATGAACGGGTCGATCTGGCGCTGGTCGTTGATGACGCCGAGAGCGGCGTACCTGGCTCCCACGAGCCGCCGGACGTTGTCCACGATCTGCTGCAGCACGCGCTCCGCAGAAAGGACGCCGGCGATCCCGCGCGTCGCCTCGTCGAGCGCCGCGAGCTCCTCCTCGCCCGCGCGCGCCCTGGCGAGCGCACGGGCCCGCGAGGCGGCAAGCTCCACGATCCTGGCGGTCGCGGTCGCAGCGTCACGGGATCCGTCCACGACGACCTCGCCGAGCTCACCGGAACCGTCGGCGGATTCCAGCATGCGGCGTTCCAGGCGCGACATGCGGTCCCGGGACGGGAGCCGCCGCAGCGACCCGGTCCCGAGCTCGACCGCGGGCAGCGGCGGTCGAAACACGAGGCGCAGTCCGGCGAGGCCGTGCGCCTCGGCGTACGCAGCGAGGTCGTTCGACAGGCGGCGGCGTTCGGGCGGGGTCGGCGTCCTCAGCCATGCGCCAACGGCCTCGATAAGCGCGGCGAGGGTCCCGGCCGCAGTCAGCGCGCCACCGGGACGGGAGCCCCGGCTTCGGCGCGCGCGCGGGCCCGATCCAGGACCGTGGGCTGCTGCGGGCGATGGCCTCGCGACGGACCAGCCCGTGGGCTCCGGAACGGGCGGGGCCGGGTCCGGCGTCACTGCCATGGCCACTGCGGCGAGCGCGGGACGCGTCACGGCCGTCGTTCCCAGCCGGTGGCAGCCGCCGCACGCGTGAACCCGTCCGCCGGCACCGCGCCGCGGTCGAGCTCCGCGGCGAAGCGGCCGATCATCCAGGCGAACGCGCCGCCGTCCTCGTCCGGTGCCTCCAGCACGGTGGCGCCGGCCGCGAGACGGTCGCTGGGCGAGCCGCCGCGGGGCAGCACGGCCACGACCTGCGCACCCCGGTACGCCGCGGCGTCGAGCGCTGCCGCCTCGGCGGGTGGGTCCAGCGGCTCCGCCAGCAGCAGCACGCCGAACTCGAGCAGGTAGCCGAGCCCGAGCTGCACGTCGCCCTCGTCCAGCCGGGGCCGGGAGCTGCCGCCTCTCCCACCGTCGGGTCCGGGCGAAACCGGAACACGGAGCAGCGCCGCATGGCCGATGCCGGCGCGGGCGAGCTCGAGGACCATCGCGTCGCCGGTCGCGTCGTCGGCGATCGAGCCGACGAGCTCGACGGAGGCGCCAGCCGCGACGGCCGCGCGCGCGATGGCCACGCACAGTCCGCCCGGGACCACGGCCGCGGGGCCACCCATCAACGGAGGCCGGGCCGCGAGCGGCCGGCCGAGTACCACGATCATCCGCGACGCAGCGTACCGGGCCGGCCACGGCGCGGCAAGTCGGGTGCTCCGGCGAGCGGACCGGCGAGCGCGCCGTGCACCCAGGTCAGGGGCCCGCCGTTACCTCCGGCGACGGGCTCGCTTCCGCGTCGCCCGGTGACGCCGACGCGTCCGGCGGTTCCCCCGACGGTTCCGCCGTGGGGGCAAGCGTCGGGGACGCGCCCGGCTCCCGGGTCGCCGGCGGCGTCCCGCCGGGCTCGACTCGCCCCGGCGCAGGCGTCACCGCGGGCGCCAGCGCGGGCGCCGTCGAACGTCCCGTCCCGCCCCCGGCTCCAGATCCCTCCGGGCGAGTGGTCGAGCGAGGCGGCTCCGGCGGCGCGGGGGCCGTCGCCGGCGCGGACGGCTCCGGGGTCTCGCTCGGCGCGACGGTGGGCGGACCGGCCACCACGGGCGCCGCAGGGCCGGGACGCGGCGCCGAAAGCGTGGTGAGGAGCGCACCCGCCCCCCCGGCGGCGAGCGTGCCACCCGCGACCACGAGCAGCGCAAGCACGAGCACCAGGGCGACGGCCTCCGCGCGGACGGTGGCGGCGACGGGGCGTCCGACGCCCAGCGCCACGGCCACCAGGTCCCGCAACGCGGCGGGGAGCGCGGACCAGCGGGAAGGTGCGGCGGCGTCCACCACCCGCCGCACCGGAGACGGTGGCGCCTCGATCGCCACCGCCGCCAGGATCCGGCCCGTGAGCGCCTCCGGGACCGCCGGCGAGGCCGCGGCCGCGTAGCGATCGAGCGCCGACGCGATGGCCCGCAGTCCCGCAGCCTCGAGCCCCTCGCCGTCCAGGTCCGGACGATCGCCGGTCATGCGGCCACCTCCACGCCCAGCCGATCGCGCAGCCGCTCCAGGCCCCGGTGCAGGTAGGACTTGACGGTCCCGACCGGGCGACCGGTGGCCAGCGCGATCTCCACGAGCGAGAGGTCGGCGAAGAAGCGCAGCGCGACGATCTCACGGTACGGCTCCGGAAGCCCGGCGACCGCGGCCCGGACCAGGCGCCCGCGCTCCGCGTCCAGCGCGTCGCCGAGCGGATCCCCGGTACCCGACGCGAGGGCCCCGCCGACGTCCCCTTCGATGGGCACGGATTCGCGTCGGCGCGTGGCCGTGCGGAGAGCCTGTCGCACGGCGATGCGCGCCAGCCATGCGGCCAGCGTGCCGTCGCCGCGAAACGTGCCCAGCGCCCGGTAGGCGGTCACGAAGCTCTCCTGGGTCGCGTCCTCGGCGTCGTGGAGGCGTCCCAGGATGCGATAGCAGGCGTGGAAGACGGCGGCCGTCTCGCGCTCGACGATCTGCTCGAACGCGTGCTGGTCGCCACGGATGACGGCCTCGACGAGGGCGCGGTCGTCCACGCCGCCGATCGTAGCGCCGTTGCTCCTCTAGTCGCCGCCCTGGCCGCCGGCGCCGTCACCGGACCCGTCGCCGCCCGAGGGCGTGCCCGTGGGCAGGGCGCCACCCCGGTCGTCCTGTGAGCCCGGCATCGCCTGGGTGCTGCCGTCCCCGCCTTCGGGGTGTGCCGTCGCCTCGGGCGTCTCGGTGGGCTCGGCCGCCTCGGCCGCGCCGGGCGCGCGTGGCGTCTCGGTCGGTTCGGGGGTTTCGGTCGGATCGGGCGTCTCGGGCGTCTCGGTCGGCTCGGCCGCCTCGGCCGCGCGTGGCGTCTCGGTCGGTTCGGGGGTCTCGGTCGGATCGGGCGTCTCCGTGGGCTCGGCCGCCCCTTCGGCCAGCCGAAGCCGGAGGGTGGAACCCGCGCCGGGACCCGTCGACGCGCCCCGGGGAAGCGGGAGCGTCGTCGCCGGCGCGGGAGCCACCACGGTATGGGCCGCGAACGCGGCGCCGCCAACCATCAGGACGGCGACGACCGCGACCGCCGCGCCGCGAATGATTCGAAGTCCGC
>VFSW01010606.1_pt1 | contig 13045 bp, 11 predicted proteins | sample 5358111 | NCBI WGS metagenome assembly VFSW01 (sample SAMN11554181, study PRJNA540505) | mine drainage metagenome | isolation source: sediment from site ElyBrook_90M | place: USA: Ely Copper Mine, Vershire, VT | collected 2017 | reverse complement strand
CGATCAGCTCGGCGAACGCATGGCACCCGAGACCGAGCGCCTTTCTCGAGCCCCCCACCCTGTCCTCTCAGCAAAGGGGTCGAATACGGGGAGCACTGGGGAACGTTGTCGGACCCCCCGCGCTCATGGACCTTCGCACCTCGCTCGCAACTCCATCCGTCGTCGGCGACTGGGCCGCGTTGACGTGGAGCGCGAGACCCGCGGTCACAGGGCGGGATGAAGCCGCCCGCGCTCTAGCGACGATGGCCGGAGCTTCGCGACCCGTTGGCCTATAGAGGGAGCAACGGACCGGTGTAGGTGCCGGCCACGTCGGCGGGGTAGCACGGCCCAGGCCCCGGACAACCGGAACCGAACTCGTACACTCCGCCAACCGAAACGAGCACACCGGACCCCTGAGCACCGTTCGCCTGGTATGCGACCTGGTTTGTGGAACAGCTTACCACAAAGAAGTACGTCGGTCCCCCGGCAGTCCAGTGAAAGTTCACCGTCGTCCCTCGGGTCGTGTCAATGCCGGGGCAACTGGTTTGCAGATCGTAGATCGCGGCTCCGTGCATCGTGAATGTCTGAGGGACCGGTACCAGAATCAGCGCGAACAGCGTCGCAACGGCGACTGCGGCGCACAGCCCGACCACGAAGAAGCGGCGCTTCCTTGTCGTCATGGTAGCCGATTGTCCTCTCATACGTTCCCCTCGTACGGGGGTATGGGAGTCGACTTCGACCTCTGGGAAAGGCGAGCGAGGAATGTGCCGAAGGCGTACAGGGCGGAGGCGACCAAGAGCAACGGACCTAAGGGGTGAAGAACGGACCCCGGCGCGCATGTAGGACACTCTGTGGTTCCGTTGGGCCCCGAGACGCAAGAGCACGCCGGCGCCGTCGTTCGCGGTGTCGTCATCACGACCACGACGCCGACGACCAGAAGGGCGATGGCGGGCGCGTAGACCACCAGCGTGGGAAGTTAGCGCCGCATCGCGCGGTCCCAAGTAGGCTAGGGTCGCTCTTGGAGATGAACCCGAGCCTCCCAGAGCGGGTCCCCCCCGTTCGCCCCGCTCGAGGTTCTCAATTACAGCCGTGCACGCGGGGGAGGTCGCGACCCCGACGCGGCGGCTCGGCAAGTCGACGCGGTGTTCCCCCGGAGGAACGGTGATCGCCACGACTTCGTCTCGTCGCGCGCGCTGAAGCATGCTAGTTCCGCCCGCCTCCGTTCGGTCCGCCGGGTGAGGGGACTTCTTCCGGCGCCCGGGCGGGGCTACCTGGTTTCCTCGAATACGATCTGCCCGATGGATACTCAGTTATCCGCGCCTCGATGCGCAAGAAGACCGTTCACGGCAGGGGGCCCAGAGCGATACGCCGAACAGATCGCGACACGGCGACCCGAGAGTCCCGCACAGCCCGCACCGAAAGCAGGGGCCCGGCCTCAGCCCACGGTCGATTCGAATCACTCTCGGCTTTCCACCTTGGTCTGATTCCCGGTCGCATCACTAGAGGTTGCCGGACCCCGACACCGGTCCGCCCCTGATGGCGTGAAGTGGGCGGCCGAGCGACCGACCGTACCGTGGAATGCCAGGACTCCGACATATGTCGGGTCCATGCTCATCTATGGACCCGGCTTCGGTTCGACATGGGGGCGTACCTCGAGGAGTGGGAAGCGATCGTCCCGTCGGATACGACGGCGCTCTCCCGGCTGCACCCGGAGGTCGCGTTCGACATCCGTCCCGTGGGGTTCCGTTGGGTCGTTCGCTGCACAGGGTCGTCAGAGTCCCTCGACACGCTCACCGCGTCGGCGGATCGGCGGCTTCCGCTCCTTTGGGTGGAGCGTTCGACCGAGCCCCTCGTCGCGTTCGCCCATCCTCCGGGTCCATCGGAGGTCGCCTTCCTCCGCAGGGTCGGATCCACCGGGGGGCTGGTGCTCCCTCCGCTCATGGTACGGGACGGCATCACGCGCGTTCGCGTCCTAGTTCCTTCGGAACCAGCGAAGAACGGAGGTCGGAGACCGTCGGCGACCGCCCGCCTCGTCGCCCGACGGCGCCTCACCGGCCGGAAACTCCGGGAGGAGATCGAGCGCCTGGCACCGGGACGCCACGGCCTCACACCGCAGCAGTCTCGAGTGCTCCTCGAGGCGGTTCGAGCGGGGTACTATGAAGTCCCTCGCCGGACCACCGTAGGTGGTGTGGCGCGGCGACTGTCGCTCGGACGGAGCACCGCGGAAGAGCACTTGCGCGCCGCGGAATCGACGATCGTGTCCCAGGCCGCGCCGCTGATCGAGCTTTCGAGTGACGATTACTTCGAGGAAGTCTGGCCCCGGGAACATGTGACGGGCTTCTCCTCCGAGCTCGAACTCTACGTCGACCTAGCCCTTCGCGGAGACCGCGTGACGAACGTGCGACTGCTTCGTTCGATTCCACCGGCCGCTGCCGGTCGAAACCACCCCCTTCTTCGACGGGTGCTGACCCATCTGCACACCGGCCGCGAGGACCTGAGCGGCATTCCCGTGGAGCTTCACGTCTCTCCGTTCGAACGGAAGGTCCTCGAGGAGGTGCGACGCATTCCTCCCGGCGAAACGCGTAGCTATGGGGAGATCGCCCGGCGCATCGGAAGTCCGGGCGCCTCCCGGGCCGTCGGGAACGCCGTAGCGCACAATCCGGCCCCCCTCGTGATCCCGTGCCATCGGGTCGTACCTCAGCGCGGTGGGATCGGGAACTATTCGGCGACCGGCGGAACCCGGACGAAACAGCGACTGCTGACCCTGGAACGGGCGATTGAAACATCGGAGAATGACCCGCGGAGGCCGAGTTCCCCGGGTCGCTGGCTGGAACGAGACGGTGGTGGGACCGCCCCGGACAGAACGAACGAACGAAGGATCGATCGGTCCCACCGACGAGTGATCACTCGAGGTGAAGGGCCCGAATGAAGGAGAACGCACGGTCGGGCAGTGCGCCGGCCTCGGAATCAGCTCCGGGGTCCCCCCCAGCGAGCCGCGGAGAGTCCGCTCTGCTGCTCGTCGTGCTGCTGGGCATCATCTGGGGTACTGCCTTCCCCGTGATCCGCGCGGGCATCGTCGGCGGGGCGCCACCGTTGCTTTTCGCGTCGGTCCGGTACTTGCTGACTGCCGTCGCGTTGGTCGTGATCGCCCTCGTAGCCCGCTCCGACCTTCCCCGTCTCGGCGATCTGCTCCCCCCGGCGGTCTTCGGCGGGCTCTTCATGATCGGACTCTACGGGGGCCTCCTCTACGTCGGAGAGAACTCGACCTCCGGCGGGCTCGCGGCCGTCCTCACGGCGTCCGCCCCGCTCGCGAGCGCCCTCTTCGGATACCGGATGCTCCCGGGGGAGAGGTTCGGACGGTGGGGGCTTTCGGGCCTCCTCATCGGGTTCGTAGGCGTAGGGATCCTCGTGCTGCCGCAGCTCGTTGCGCCCTCCTCCACCGGCTTCGTGGGACCCGCGCTCGTCGTCGCCGCCGTGCTCGCCTTCGCGGTCGGCTCGGTCCTCCTCCGTCGATCCTCCCGAGCGACTCCGGGCCTCTGGACGCTCTCCGTGCAGTTTGCGGTCGCCGGGGCGTTCGTCGGGGCCCTCGCACTCCTCACCCAGGAACCGATGACCCTCGGGAACGGTGGGACGGTCCTACCGGCCCTCGCGTTCCTCGTCGTGTTCCCGGGGATCCTCGGGTACTCGCTCTACTTCCACATCCACCACACGGCAGGGCCCACCCGGGCGAACATCGTCGGATACGTCAATCCGGTGACGGGGGTCCTTGTCGGACTCCTGGTTTTCGGCGAAGTCGTCACCGGTGTCGAGATCGGGGGCCTCCTCCTGATCGCGACGGGACTGTTCTTGCTGCAACGAGACCCGCTCCGAAAGCTCGCTTCCCCCGCCCCGGCCTCTTCGACTGCTACGGCCGGGAGGGACGAGAGCTGAGTCGCGGCCCTCGATCGTGTGCCCGCCGATCGCGTCCGGGGAGCGCGACGGGGTGGGCGGGAACGGTGTCGGCTTCTCCGACGAATGCGGTCCCAGAGGCGAGAGCCTCCGTCATCGTGCTGCCCATCTTGGAGGCATGGAAGCCGACGGAGATGCCCGCGTTCGTGCCCGGGATCGGAGGGTGTTCGGCGAGCCGTTGGATCGCCAAATGATGGTCCTCCTCGCGATGCTCCAACGCGCGATCCACGCGATCCTGTCGCGAGGCATTCTTCGCGGTCGGGATCTCGCCGGCCGCGGGGGGGGCGTGGGACCTGCTGGGCCAGCCGCGAGTGACGTAGCACTCTCGCGCGACTGCCCACGCCCGACACAATTGGTCGTGCCGTGGGTGCCCTCTCCTCGCTCCGCCGAGGGCTCTCTCTGGGCTGGTCAGTACCGCTCCGGGTTTCCAGCCTTGGGTCGGTCTCTCGACCTCAGGTAGCGCGAGAGTAGGAAGGCCGCGAGCGCGTACACGGCGGCTCCGAATACCAGTAGCGGCCCAGCGGGATGGATCACTTCGCCCGACGGGCACGGTGAGCACTCCGGGGTCCCGTTTGGACCGGGGGAGCACGAGCACGTGAGGGGAGTCGCCCACGGGGTCGTGACGAGCACCACGATGCCGGCAAGAAGTAGGGCCAAGCCAGGTGCGTAGGAAATTATCGCGGCCAAGACGCGAGGATGCATTCACGCCTTCTTCGCGGTTGACAGAATCCGTGACTCACTGATAAGGAGGGTCAAGTTTCGGGCGATCATCGAGACCCGCCGAGCGCGGGTCCTACTGCCCCTCTCTCCGCTCGCGCGATCTTCCTCGCGCCCGGCGCTCCCGAAAGCGAGTTACCGGTCCCGGCCAGGAGAACTGGGAGGGGGCCCGGGCGGCCCGCCGGCCGAAGGTCGTCGACCGGTGTCCGGGGCACACCCGGACCGACGGCGGTCCGCCGCGATCAGGAATGGTATGCTCCCGGCGGGATTCGAACCCGCGTTACGTGGTCGAAGGCCACGAATCCTTGACCGGACTAGACTACGGGAGCACGCGGGGCCGCGGGGCCCGCGTGCCGGGATTCCTCTCCGTCTCTAATGAGCTTTCGCGTACCGCGACGCACGGGCATTCCCGTCCCCGCTACGGGCTCGTCGAGTGCGGACCGCCCGGCGTCCGGTGCGCCAGCGCCGGGAAGTACTCGGGCCGGCGCTCCCCCGTGAGCGCGTAGACGGTCTTCTCCGCGATCTTGCAGGCGTTGTCCGCGATGCGTTCGAGGTGACGCGCGGCGAGGAGATCGTGGGCGAGCCGGTCCGCGGGTGGTCCTCCCTGCCGGAGGAGGTCGATGAGCCGCTGCTGTACTTCGGCATGCAGGACATCGACATCGTCGTCCATCGCGAAGACCCGCTTCGCCTCCTCTGAGTCATCGTGCACGAAGGCATGGATCGCCTGATGGACGAGCGTCCGGGCCTTCTCGTCCATCTGGCGCAGGAGCTCCTCCGGGACCCGGTCGCCGGGCTCGGGTGCGGTCGAGAGGTTGCGGGCGAGGTCGTAGCCGAGCCGTCCGATCCGGTCGATGCACGTGGCGATCTTGAGGACGGCCCCGAGGGTCCTCAGGTACGGCCCCTCCGGCTGCAGGATCGCGATGAGCCGCATCACCTCGGTCTCGATCTCGACGTCGAACCGGTCGAGCGCGTCGTCCCGGGCCACGACCGATTCGGCGAGCGGGACATCGTTCGTGAGGAGGGCTCGGGTACCGTCGGCGACCATCCCGACGGAGAGGTCGGCCATCCGGGCCACGTGATCCTTCAGGCTCGCGATCGCCGCGCCGGGTCCCTCGTCCTTCGATACCTCATTCATGGAGATGCTTCCTCTTCAGCTGAACCGTCCGGTGATGAACTGCTCGGTGAGCGCTTCCCGGGGTCGCTCGAGGATATCGGCGGTCGGTCCGACCTCGACCAATCGGCCCGCGTGCAGGAACGCGACGCGGTCGGAGATCCGCGCGGCCTGTCCGACATTGTGCGTGACGATCACGATCGCGATGTCCTCCCGGAGGCGACGGACGGTAGCCTCGATGCGCTGCGTACCCTGCGGATCGAGGTTCGAGGTCGGCTCGTCGAGCAGAAGAACCCGGGGCTCCACGGCGAGGGCCCGCGCGATGCAGAGCCGTTGCTGCTGCCCTCCCGAGAGGGAGAGCGCCGAGCGGTCGAGGTCGTCCCGGACCTCGTCCCAGAGCCCCGAACGCCGCAGCGCGTCCTCGACGCGGCGGTCGACCTCCTCCTCGGAGGCGTGGACGAGCCGCAGACCGAATGCCGCGTTCTCGAAGACCGAGGAGGGGAAGACCGTCGGCCGCTGGAAGACCATTCCGATCCGGCGGCGCACGAGCGCCGGGTCGATCGCCCGGTCGTAGAGGTCGCGACCGAGGAGCCGGACCGAGCCTTCCAGGCGGAGGCCCCGGGAGAGCTCGACCATCCGGTTCAGGCACCGGATGAACGTCGTCTTTCCGCAGCCGGACGGGCCGAGTACGCCCGTGACCGTCCGGTCGGGGATATTCAGCGTCACATCGTCGAGGATCGTCCGAGCGCCGGCGCGCACGCTGAGGTGGTCCACCTCGAGGAAGCCGGCGGGCGCCGGGGCGAGCGACGCCGGGTCGGGCACGGCGATCATCCGTAGAGCCCCTCGAGCTTGCGGCGACTGCGTTCGGCGAGGACTCGGACGATCACGTTCATCGCGACGACGATGGCGATCAAGATTAAGGCCGCTTGGAAGGCGAGGGTGACCTCCGTTCCGAACGTCGGAGGCTCGTCAAAATAGTTCCAGATGAGTCCGGTGAGGTAGCCGGTCGGCTCGGAGAGCTGGGTCGGAGGATAGCTGCTGAACAGCGCCGTCCACAGGAGGGGCGCGGTTTCGCCGATGCCGATCGCCGCCGCCAGGAAGATCCCCGAGAGGACCTGGGGGAGGGCGATCGGAAATGCGATGCGTGCGGCGTATTGACGAAGGCGAGCGCCGGCGCCGAGCGCAGCGTCCCGAAGGTCGGTCGGGACGGAGGAGAAGGCCTGGTCCGACGTACGCGCGACGTAGGGGAGCATGAAGATGCCGAGGGTCACCCCGCCCGCGAGGAGCGAGGCGCCCCAGCCGAGGTAGAGCACGAGGGCGAAGTACCCGAAGTACCCGAGGATGACCGACGGGGTCCCGACCAATAGGTCCCCGGCGCCGCGGACGACCTCGCCCCAGGGGTGCGGCAGGAAGACGCCGGACGCAAGGCCCGCGAGGATCCCGAGGGGCACGGCGATCGCAAGGCCCATCAGGAGCAAGTAGACCGTTCCGACAAGGGGACCGTACAGCCCTCCCGCGTTCCCCGTCGGGTTCGTCGTGAGGATCGCCCAGGTGAAGGTGGGAAGGCTCCGTTGCGAGACCCAGTAGACGAGGTCGAGTATCGGGATGATCGCGACGAGGAAGACCACGGGCAGGAGGCGGCCGAACCACCGGTCGATGCTGCGTCGCCGGCGGAAGTGTCCCAGCTCCTCCGGGGAGAACCACTCGGCCCAGGCCGTCTCCGAGGCGGCGCTCATGCGACCCCCGGAACGAGGGACGCGCCCCGACCGACTCGCCCGACGAGCCAACGGCCCCCGATATTGATGAGCAGGGAGATCGCGAGCAGGACGAGCGCCAGCTGGGCCAGGGCCGCGAGGTAGTTCGGCTGGACGAAGGCGCTGTCGAACTGGCCGACGAGGACGCCGGGGACCGTGTACGACAGATCGAAGATATTGACCGGGATCTTGGTGGCGTCCCCGATCACCATGAAGACCGCGACGGTCTCGCCGAACGCCCGGCCGAATCCGAGGAGCGCTGCCCCTCCGATGCGGCGGCGCGCGAACGGAAGGAGGACGCGGCGGAAGACCTCCCAACGCGTGGCCCCGAGCGCGAGGCCCGCCTCACGGTAGGTGACCGGCACCGCGAGCAGGCTCTCCCGGACCAGGACCGCGGTCAGCGGCAGTGTCATCAGGGTCAGCACGAAGACCGCGAGCGGGATCCCGACCCCGGTCGACGGCACGGGGCCCCCGAACCCGGGGACGAAGCCGAGATGCCCGTTGAGCCATGGGTTGATGACAGTGCCGAACACGGGGGCGACGATCCAGAACCCCCAGATCCCGTACACGACGCTCGGGATCCCGGCGAGCAGGTCCACGAATCCGTTCAGAACGAGGGAGATCCGCCGAGGAAGATAGAGCGCCGTGGCGGCGCCGAGGGCGAGGGAGAAGAGGAGGACGAGCGCGAGCGCGGGGAGGGCAGTGGCGAACGAGCCGACCAAGAAGACGAGGACCCCGAAGTTGGACAGGCTGGGCTCGCCGGTCGACGGATTCCAATCGAGTCCCAGGTTCAAGAGCCAGCCGTGGCCCGAGCCGGCGCGCACGAGCGTCACGACGATCGCAGCGATCAACGCGAGCGGGATCGCGGCGGCCGCGAGGGGCGGCAGCGCGGACCAGACGCCTCGCGGCCGGCCGGTCCGGATGCGGTCCCTGAACGATCTCATGGTTGGTGAAAGGTGAGGCCGAGCGGGCCCGGGGGGCCCGTCCGGCCTCGGAGGGGGTTCGTCGTTTGCTCCGGGTCTCGATTATTACGCGCTCACCGAGACCGTGGCGAGAGCCTCCATGTCATAGCCGATGATCGCGGGCGTCAGCGGCAGGAAGTGCACCGCGTTCAGGTACGCCGGCAGGTTCCCGTAGGACAGGATCCACTGCAAGAGCTGCACCACGTAGAACTGGTGGCTCGGGCTCCCCGGCGCCGTCTTGATCAGGGTGTACTCCAGGTTCACGATCGGGTAGGGGTGGGGGTACTGGGTCGTGGGCATCGTGCCGCCGGTGCCGTGGTTCGCGCTCGTCACGATCGCTCCCGGGACCCCGCCGAGGATGAGGCTGATCGCTACGCTCGGAGGCTGGAGGTTCTGCAGGCCGAGGCTCGCGTCCGCGCTGATGTTCTGCGGGGTCGGGAGGATGTAGTTCTGGGGGTTCGTCCCGTTCAGGTTCGCCGCTTGGTCGCCGACCGCGGCGTACCCGATGTTCCCGGTCGCGATGGCCTCGTTCAGGAAGCTGATCCCGATGTACGCGATTCCGTACTGGGTGCCCGAGAGTCCCGTGACCATGCCGCCGTTCCCGTTGTAGGACGGCGAGGAGCCCAGCCACTGGACGCTCGTTCCGAAGGAGTACGGCCAGCCGGACCACGAGAGGTAGCAGAGCGACGTGAACATGAACGTGTCTCCGCTCCCGTCGGCGCGGTGGATCGGGACGATCGCGTGGTTCGGGAGCGCGACGCCCGGGTTCGCCGCGGCGATCGCCGGGTCGTTCCAGTTCGTGATGACTCCCGCGTAGATCTTCGCGATGATCGTGCCGTTCAGGTTGAGGTGGACCCCGTTGAGTCCCGGCAGGTTGTACATGACGAGCTGGGCGGAGATCGCGAGCGGGACGTTGATCAGGTGGTTCGCCGAAGCGTTCTGGGGCGTGAGGTAGGCGTCCGTGGCGCCGAGGTCGACGCCTCCGCTCTCCGCCTCGCTGATCCCGTTCCCGCTGCCCGTGAGCGCTACCGTCACTCGCACGTTCGGGTTCACCGCGGTGTAGTTCGGTCCCCAGAGCTGGAACAGCGGACCGAGGAGGGTCGACCCCGCCTCGGTGATGGTCACCGTGCTCGCGCTCTTGGACGGGTTCCAGTACCCGTTGAGGGCGTATCCGGCGCCGAGCCCCACGAGTAGCAGCACCACGGCGATCGCTACGGCGACCCCCGCTCCTATCGTGCGGCCGCGTCGTCGGGTCGGTCCCGAGAGTACGTCCGTCGCTGTCGTTCCGGTCGGCTTCTGCGTGCTCATTGCTGTTCCCTCGTTCCGTAGTTCCAGGTGGTGACCCCGTCGCGTCCGCCGGGTCCGTTCGTGGGGGACTCGGTCTCGCCGACGGGTGTCATCGGTCCGAGGAGCTCGGAAGCGAATATATAGAATGTGAATTTATAATGCATAGATAACAATAGATATATATTTGAGACAGATTCGCAAGCGTTCCGATCGGGGGGCCGCACGAGGCCAGAACCTTAGTGCCGCCGCCCCTCCGGAACGCCACGACGCGCTGGCTCGTGCGGTTCGGCTACGACGGGGTCGCCTTCCACGGTTGGGCGCGTCAGCCCGGCCTGAGGACGGTCGAGGGGGAGATCCTCGGGGGGCTCGTGCGCCGCGGGATCGTCGACGCGGTCGGCACCGCGTCCCTCAACGTGGCGAGCCGGACCGACCGGGGGGTGAGCGCGACGGGGAACGCGCTCACGTTGACGAGCCCCCGGTCGGGTCCGGTCCTCCTGCGATGCCTCAACGGACTCTCCTCGGAGCTGTTCTTCACCGCGGCTACGCCCGTCCCCGAGGAGTTCCCGGTCCGGTCGGCCCGGCGGCGCGTCTACCGCTACTTCGAGCCCGCGGCTTCCCATGACCTCGAGCGCTGGCAAGCGACCGCCCGGCTCTTCGTCGGCCTCCTCGACGTGCGGTCGCTCGGTCGTGGGCTATCTTCGGCGGCGCCGGTCGAACGGACGGTGGAATCGGTACGGGTCGAGCGGATCGGCGCCGTCCTCTGCGTCGAGCTCCGGGCCCCATCCTTCGTCTGGGGGATGGTGCGGAAGATCGTGGCCGCGCTCCGGGAGGTGGACGCCGGCCGCCTTGCGTCCGCGCGCCTCGCCGCGGCGCTCGCGGGTCGGGAGCGGTTGACCCTCCCCCTCGCGGAGCCGGAACCGCTCGTGCTGTGGAACGTGGAGTACGGACTCCCGTGGGAACATCGTTGGACGGGCCCGAACCGCCGCCAGGCCCGGCGGGCCCGGGAGCTTCGAACGGCGCTCCTCGCGCGCGCCGAGATGCTGGGCGCGCTCGCCGAGGCTGCGGGCCCGACCCCCGCGGCCCCGTAGCGTCGGCCGTTCAGCCGACGCGTTCCCAGCGCTCGAGCTTCTGAACTGCGCTCAGGGTCGAGCCTCGCTGGATCTCCTCGCGGACCCGGTTCTCGTGCTCGAGGACGTCGAGCGCCCGGTTGGCGATCTCCGCCGCCCGCTCGCGCGGCACGACCACGAGCCCGCTCGTGTCCCCGACGATCCAGTCGCCGGGCCGGACGCGCTGGCCTCCGACCGTGACCTCGACGCCGATCTCCCCGTGTCCCTTCGGCTCTCCGGCGTTCGAGCTCACGTTCCGACTGAACGCAGGGAGACCGAGGTCGAGGATCGCATCGAGGTCCCGGATCGCGCCGTCGATCACGACCCCAGCGACCTCGCGGCCGTGGGCGCTCCAGCTCGCTAGCTCGCCCCAGACGGCGGTGACGCCACCCCCCGCATCGATCACGAGCACGTCGCCGGGGCCCGCGCGGTCGATCGCCTCGACCGGCTTCGCCCAGTCGCCGTCGCGGGTCACGACCGTGACGGCCGGTCCTGCCATGCGGACGGTGCGGTCCTTGAGCCGGGGGTGGATGCCGTGCATCGCGCCCTGCCGCTGCATGGCATCGGTGACGTTCGGGCTCGACACTTTGAGGAAGGCGGTGCGGATATCCGCCCCCGCATACCGCCGGAACAGCTCGGTCGCGACCTCCTTCTCGGTCGCGATCGCGTCGCGGATACGGCGGGTCGCCTCGACGATCTGCGGGCTCTTCGTGATCGCGCCGCCCACGATCAGGACCTGCGCTCCGGCCCGGACGGCCGCCGCGACGGTCTCGCTGTTGAGGCCGCCTGCGACGGCCACGGGGATCGGCGACGCCTTCGCGAGCTCGCCGAGGGCGGCGAACGGGGTCTTCGCCTGCATCTGCATGTCGATCCCGACGTGCCAGCAGACCGCGGCCGCTCCGAGCTCGGCGGCCCGCTTCGCCCGCGCGACCGGGTCGGGGACGCCGAGGAGGTCGACCATGACCTCCGCGCCGTAGAGCTCGCCGCCCCGCACCGCTTCGGCGATCGTGTCGTCGTCGGCCGCCCCGAGCACGGTCACGAGGTCCGCTCCCGCCTTCGCGGCGATCTCGACCTCGAAAGCGCCGGTGTCCATCACCTTCATGTCCGCGACGATGCGATGATCGGGGAACGCCTTCTTGAGCTCCCGCACCGCGTCGAGCCCCTCGCTCTTGATGAGCGGCGTCCCGGCCTCGATCCAATCGGCCCCCCCCGCGACCGCCTCGCGCGCCGCGGTGAGGGCCCGGGAGAGGTTCTCGAAATCGAGCGCGACCTGGAGGACCGGTCGGTCGAGGCGCATGGCTCCTTGAAGGGAGGCGGGCGCTCTTAACCGTCCCGGGGGTGGGGCCGGTCGGTGACCCGCCTACCGACCGGCCGCGTCCGCCTCCTCTTGGGCGACGCGCGGCGGGTTCCCGAGCTCGGGGACGCCTCGGTCGAGCTCGTCGTCACCTCACCGCCGTACCCCATGATCCCCCAGTGGGACCGACTGTTCCGCGCCCTCGGAGCGGCCGACCCGGCCCGGATGGGGCAGGTCCTCTCCGATGCGTGGAAGGAGTGCCATCGGCTCCTCGTCCCCGGCGGCATCCTGGCCGTGAACATCGGCGACGCGTTACGGACCGGGCCCGAGGGGTTCCGCCTCTGGCCGAACCATGCCGAGACCCTGCTCGGGGCGACGCGCGTCGGCTTCACTCCGCTCCCCTACCTCCTGTGGAAGAAGCCGACGAACCGGCCGAACGCGTTCCTCGGCTCGGGCTTCCTCCCTCCGAACGCCTACGTAACGCTCGACTGCGAGTTCATCCTCCTCTTTCGCAAGGGTCCGCTCCGGCGGTTCCCCCCGCACGACCCCGCACGCGCCCGCAGCCGGTTCGGCCGCGCGGAACGGGACCGCTGGTTCAGCCAGGTCTGGTCGGACATCCGCGGGGCGCCCCAGGCCGGGGCCCGCGGGCGGACCGGCGCTTTCCCCGACGCGGTCGCCGAACGCCTCGTGCGGATGTTCTCGGTCGTCGGGGACACCGTACTCGACCCGTTCGCCGGTACCGGCACGACCCTGTGGGCGGCGGCCCGATGGGGCCGGAACGCGATCGGCGTGGAGTGGGACCCCGCGGTCTTCGCGGAGCTTAGGGCGACGGCGCGGGTTCGAGGGCTGGTTCCGCCTCGGCCGGAGGGGCGGGAGCCGGCGGGGGC
>VFSW01010605.1_pt1 | contig 13046 bp, 10 predicted proteins | sample 5358111 | NCBI WGS metagenome assembly VFSW01 (sample SAMN11554181, study PRJNA540505) | mine drainage metagenome | isolation source: sediment from site ElyBrook_90M | place: USA: Ely Copper Mine, Vershire, VT | collected 2017 | reverse complement strand
TACCAAGTCAAATTTAATTGTACTACCATACTTTAAAGTAAGGTCCCTAGTGCCCGGGACTGAATCTTTTTGGCAACCGATCATTCAAAGAAACTAGAACCTACAGAGCTAAACAATCTTGCTGTAAAAATAAACCGATCTATAGCTAAAATTGAAGCGAAACAGCTAAGAAAATTCTCGCATCCCTAGAATGACGAACATTGGTCGCACCTCAAAACACGATCGCCCGATTTCATAGTAACAATAAGCGCCGTTTGCGGCGAATCTTATTTCATGATCTGGATATGTACTCAGAACAGTTCTATGTAACTTCCTTGAAAGCTTACCTTCTTCTTGTTTACTCCTCTTCGTTAGATTGATAAGACAACTATATCCTTTCTACCAAAGTACGACAGCATTATGAGCTAGAAACATATGCGTGAACCGTATATGCAAATTATTTGCGGAACAGGCGTTCAAAAAATTCAACTCAACGGCTAAATATAAAGGGAGTACTCAAAATTGAGGTCTCAACTTGCTACTCAAGAACTGTAATGTAGTAGATGTCATTCACGGTAAGATACTGAAAGATGTCTCCATCGAGATCATTGATCGAAAGATAAAAGGCATAGGAGAGGTGCCATCAAGACAGGTTGGCAATGAAGTTGTTGATTTAAGAGGGTCGTATGTTCTTCCTGGTCTCATAAACGCGCATACCCACTTGTCGATTTACTTTCCATATAATGAGGCCGACCAGAACGAGTCGCCGTTCATTACGGCGATGAGAAGCTACAAACGCGCAATTGATGCCTTAAATGCTGGAATCACGACCATTAGGTGTACCGGTGAGTGGTATCAAGCCGACCTCAAGCTCAGAGCAATGTTCGAAAGAGGCTGGGTAAATGGTGAAGGGTGGTCGTTATCTTCTCAACAGAAATGGCTGATGGGCCCTAGGATTTTTGGCGCGGGGAGAGGAATCAGCACAACGGGAGGCCATGGGTCCGGATTCGGCGCAGTCGATGCTGATGGAGTAGATGAGTTCACAACAGCTGCAAGAATCGAGCTCGCAGCCGGCGCAGACCACTTGAAAATCTTCATAACCGGAGGAATAGCCAAAAAATCAGAAGGTTACGCAGAACCTCAAACATCAGACGAAGAGATGAGTGCAGCCGCAGCTGTTGCAAAAGCCAAGGGAACGTATGTGTGCGCACATGCGGGAGGCTCGCGCGTAATCGAGAGAGCGATAGAGGCCGGGATTACCTGTTTTGAGCATTGTTACCAGCTTGATGAAAGCGCAGCGAAAGCAATCAAGAATGTTAGCGGCTATGTCGTTCCGACGCTGAGTGTTTCCCGGTCTCCAATATGGATGCGAGACCATAGATATGAGGAATGGACGATCAAGAAGGCTACTGATAGCGGTCCAGAACATTTGGAAAGTATTCGAACTGCCGTAAAAGCTGGGCTCAACATTGCGATGGGGACCGATATTCCTCCAGGAGACGTGAACGATGGGGTCAATGCCTCCATAAGAGAAATAGAGTTTCTAGCAGATGCAGGTTTGAGTAATCTGGACGCGATGCGGGCTGCGACTATCAATGCTGCGAGATTGTGCAGAGCTGATCAAAAGATTGGTGCCGTGCAGGAAGGGTTTATGGCTGATCTGATTGCTGTTCCCGGGGATCCGATTGAAGATTTACACAATATGAGGAACATAGTCTTCATAATTAAAGACGGCGTGGTAATCAAAAATCGCCTGAAACAGTGAAAAGTCGCAGAGCCTCGAAAATTTTTAGAAAGCTGTAATTCCTATTCGATCACCTGAGCAGCACAACTTGCAAGTTGCTCAAGTTGATATTCGTATTCCGTGTCAGGAAGGATGAAGACGAACTCGTCAATAAACGGGCGGAATCTCTTCAGCTTTGAAACGCATTCATCACTGGATCCAGAAATCACGAATTGCTGTTTTAGAAACTCGTTAACGGGCAGACCTAGGCGTGTGGCAAGCTCCTCTGTTTGCTTCACGAACAGTGATTCCTTTGTCTTTAGAATTAGAAAACCAGAGAAGACTGCGCATATCTTTCTTGAATTTCCTTGCTTGACTTTCTCTGCGAGAATCTCTTCATGCTTTTGATGGTACGACTCATCCGAAATGCCGAGTAAATTGTATTTGTCAGCGTACTTTGCAATCATGTTTATCGAGCGTTGTCTGCGCGCACTTAATCCGAGCAAAATAGGTGGATACGGCTTTTGAAGTGGCTTCGGAACGCAATATCCATGTGAGACCTTGTAATGCACACCTTGAAAATCGACGTCATTGCGTAACCAAAGACTCAGGATCAGTTGAATGGCTTCTTCGAGTTGGGAAAGATTACCAGCGGCATCCTTATCCAGCCCGATCATGTTAAGATCCTCCTGCTTCCAGCCTGCTCCGAGGCCCAGTTCTAACCTTCCGTTGCTCAAGTTGTCAAGTGTAGCCGCCATTTTGGCAACTAACGCAGGATGCCTCAGGGGATTGCACATCACGAGAGTACCCAGCCTGATTTTGGACGTAATTGTGGCAATCCTAGAAATCAGAGTCCATGATTCTAACTGACTAGCTAGCGGGTTGCTGTGAGGGGAAACTAAATGGTCGTTGACCCAGATTGTTGAATAAGCAAGTCTCTCTGCAAGTTTGCTAAATTCTAAAGCGCGGAATGTCTCAAGATGCTGGGGGACTCGCAGTCCAAAACGGGTCAATTCAAAAATTGCAAAGCACCTAATCTACTTATATTTCTATTCAAGACGGAAAGAATCGCTTTCCAAAGTGACCACCCTTCTATCAAATTGCAACATAGTAGATCTCGAACACGGGTTTGTCGAAGAGAACTCGTCCGTGTTGGTATCAGGAAACCTCATCCAAGACATTGGACGAAACGCCGCAACAACAAGTGCTGACCTGACAATTGACCTACAGGGCTTCTATCTGATGCCTGGCTTATTTAACGCTCATAGCAACATTTCAAACGTCTTTCCTTTCAAGAACGTAGATCTTAACGAGTCTCCAGCTGTAACAGTTCTTCGTTGTTATAGAAGGGCTTACGACTCACTGATGGCAGGAGTAACGACGCTAAGGACTATGGGCGAGATTCACAGAGCTGACCTGTCGCTCCGAAAGATGATAAATGAAAAGTGGGTTCAGGGCCCGAGAATACTAGCTGCGGGAAAAGGCATTGGAATAACTGGCGGTCATGGATCTCACATTGGTCAGAATGAAGCCGACGGATTCGCCAATTGCGTAAAGGCGGCGAGACGCGAGCTTGCATTTGGCGCTGATCATCTGAAAATATTCATCACGGGGGGCATCGCTGAGAAAGCAGAAAAGCTAGAGGAGCCTCAGATGTCGGAAAACGAGATGAGGGCCGTTGCTTCCGTGGCAAATTCTAAGGGAACATATGTCGCGGCCCACGCTGGCAGTTCGAATCCTATACAAGTTGCAATCCGGGCTGGTGTTAGGTCCATTGAACACGGGTACATTTTGGATAGAGAAACTGTTAGAGCAATGAGGGAGAACGAGTGCTACTTCGTTCCTACTCTCAGCGTAACTAGGTCTCCAAATTGGATGGAAGAGCATGGTTTCGAGTCTTGGACAATAGAAAAGGCCGTGTCGGCTGGAAATCTACATCTTGAAAGCGTGAAACTTGCCGTAAAGGAAGGAGTGAAGATAGTTTGCGGGACTGATCTACCTCCAGGGGACATTGATCGCGGCGTCCCTACGACGGTGAGAGAGATAGAATATCTAGTAGAAGCAGGCCTCTCGCCCATAGAAGCGCTCAGAGCTTCTACAATCCGAGGGGCTGAGCTTTGCTTGATCCAGGAGAAGGTCGGATTGATCAAACGTGATTATGCCGCTGATGTTATTGCTGTTCCAATTGACCCGCTGAAGGATCTAAAGAGTCTTCGAGAAATAAAGTTCGTTATGAAGGATGGAGAGATCATTCGAAATGGCCTCTCCTCCAAAGCGTAACTCATTGATTTTTTTCTTCAATTGCGATGCGGCCTACTCTCTGCCCTGGCTCTATGGTCGGACTTGTGGCCATAGTCTGGAGCAAGCCATCGACCGGCGAATTGACCTCCTCGAGTTTTCGGCCGAAAGGGTCGATTACTTCCGCAATGACTTCGTCTTTTGAAACTCTCTCCCCCAGCTTCTTATGATACAAAAGAAATCCACCAGAGGTAACTCTCGGGGTAGGCCTGTTAGGAGGGCCCCTAACGAGAATCTTACTCTTGGGACCTACTTCCCCTTTTGTCATACCCAGAGTTGCTAGTACATTCAGAGTCCCTCTTCTTCCTGCTGCTATGGCGTTCGAAAGATCCTTTGAGAGTTCAACGACTATCGCAGGGATTCCCTTTGCAGCTAGAAAGACATGCATGTAGCCATCATGGCCATCGTATTCTTCGTTATAGTGGTCAGCACCAAAGACTTCGGCGAGTTGCTTTGATTTGAGCGCTGCTTCCCCCAATCTAGTAGGAGCAAAATAAGAGTTCGTTACAGTGTCCTCGGTTCCCCCGGCAGTGTGCAAATCAATAACATAATTCGCTTTTGAGATCAGGTTTTCATAAAGAAAATGAGCCAGGATCTGACTCGTTCCGCCATCGGCACGGCCTGGAAAAGAGTCGTACATGTCAGTTCTCGGGTCTGTTGGCGCGAATCTGCTTCTGGCTCTGTACGCGAGCGGGTTTTCCACCGGGACGGCAAGGAGTGTGCCCGAAAGGGTCCGAGGGTCAATTGAATCCAAGACCGCTCCGACGACTCCAATGGAGGATACTTCGTCGCCGTGGATCCCCGCGCCGAGGTAGAGTGTTGGACCATTAGATGCGCCCCTGATTACAACGAACTCGAGCATCAAGTCCGAACCATCAGACATCTTGAAGGCCTTCAGGTTCGAGTCCAGCTTCGTACCAGGCTCGAGATCTTGTAAATTGATCATGTCCGGTTACCGGCCGAGGTCGCGATTGACCAGTTGTAGCAACTCGCGTCTGATGCAGAACGCCAGATTCCAGTCAAATGTCAGGGCGAGTTGAGAGTGAACTGGTTAGTGGCGTAGTTGTACAAGCCAATTGAGTTGAATTGGTATGATTTCCCATTCTTCACGCATTCTCCCACGTTATAGAAGGCTATTAGCTGGTCATGAGTCGGGCTCAGGTACGTTCCAGTACCAGTTACTTGGAAATAATGATCTGCAACAGTTGGAAGTATGCCAGCTATGAGCTTGCCATTGTTGCTACCAGCAGCTAATATTGAAAGCATTCCTATCCACGCGTTGTCGTACGCATAATTTGCGTATGGTTCGGGAGCGCTGCCATACGCGGCTTCATATTTTGTTTGAAAATTCTGTCCCTGTGGGCTGCTCGACGTATATGTCAATGGGATGGTGAAGTTCACTTGTGCCATAAATCCTCCAACTACGGAGCTATTCAGCAAGGTTTGGTCATCATCTGCTGCCACGCCGAACCACCTTACTTTTGTAAGATACTGGTCTGTAGATGCGTGAGTCAGGATATTGGACGCCTCAGTTCCAAGCCCTGCGAGAAAGACTGCGGTATTCGAATTGGTGCCGCCATTGGACAAGATTGATTGGACATCTGAACTTGTGGCGGAAACCTCGGATGAATAATCAGATTGGGCAGGTGCAAATTGTACACTTTGAACATTAATGTTAGCGGCTCTAAGAGCTGCGCCGGTGTAATTGTAAACCGCGGTTTCTGCTGTGTCGCCCCTGTACAAGAACACTACGTTCTTCATTCCTAGCTGGATTATTGCTTGAGCCATCTCGTTAAACAGCGCATAGCTGGTAGGCTCACCGGTCTCGAACACAGTGTCATTTGTGAATGACGTACCTATTGATCCGACGGCGGGAGGAATGGAGACTATATTATTCTGGGTTGCATATTGTATGATGCCCTGAACCTCCGGGGTCGTGAGCGGGCCCACTACAACCTGAACCCCATCTGATTGGTAAAGAGTCTGGAATGCGCTGAGCGCTCCGGAAGCAGTACCAGAGTCATCCTCCGTAACAACTTTGAATTGCACCGGTATGCCGGAAGACGACAGATTTGCATTCATTTGGCTAACTGCTAAATTCACCGCATCAGTCATCGACTTTCCAAAACTGGCGAAGGTTCCGGTAAGAGGCAGGACAGCCCCAATAGTATAAGTCTTCGTTCCTGACGATGTAGATGGTCCTGTAGTCAAAGAGACAAACGTAGCACCTACGGCGGCTCCTGCAATCAATGCTATCACCACAATGGCGATGGTTTTTAGATTAGACAAATTGTGGTGACGGTCAGGATCTATTGTATTATAGTTTGCCCAGAAATCCAAAAATCTGATTACGATGGTTTCAGAGTGTTGACATGATATCGGAATTATTGTTACCTTGCCTTAGAATGATCGCCTCTGACGATTATCTTTCAATGATCTCTTTCGGAAACGGCTAGTTTGATAGTATTTCTTTGGAATAAAGAACAAAAAGTGAATACTAATACAGTACTTCCGAGTCAAAAAATCGTGGAAAAGTTACCGACAGAAAATTTGTAATGGCAGTTCGGGGATGTGTGTGAGCTATTGCCATGCTAAAATAGGGCCGTTTTACGCGCAATATACTGAATTTCGAAGGGCAAATGGAGTACTCCAAAAGTAATAGCTTTCTCATACTCGCTGGTCGGCTTCTAACTGGCCAAAAACCTACCGGAAGAGACCGTGCGTGACTCGGAACAACTGAATACTAATGGCAATGCCGTCAGAAAGATCGCGCAAAAAGATAGAGTGACCTAGGGTCTCAATTGCTTTGGGTATTTTTCCGCTCTCGCGTTGAACGCTTTTGCGAATCAGTCTAAAAGATGCGCCGAAAAAACCGAGAACAAAAGATAATAACTGAGCTTGGAATCGCGGAGTTGTAAGTCCATGCTTGACTGGCTGGCCGGCTCTATTTTAAACTCCATTTACGTCGGCAGTATTTATTTTGTGATCTCAATTGGACTCACACTCACTCTTGCTGTTGTGAAATTACCCAACTTCGCACATGCGGAATTCCTAACCGTCGGGGCATACACCGGAATATTCGTCACATCGTTTCTTCCAAATAATTTAGTAGTTGCATGCGTTGCTGCGTTTTTGATTTGCGCCTGCTTGGCAATTGTGGTCAATTTTGTTATTTATCGGCCGTTGTTTAATCATAAGGTTTCAATCTACATTCTGGTCCTTGCCTCTTTCGCGGTAGCTCAATTCATACGATACGTCGTCTTCACATGGGCCTTTGTTGAGAATCTTCTTTCATCTAACATAGCAATTAGAGTTATTCCGGTTGGCTTTTTCGGAAACGCTACGGTGACAACCATAAACGAAGTTGCGATCTTTCTTACAATAGCTGTAGGATCGTTTCTCGCGATTTTCTTGAATTTTACAGTTATTGGCAAATCAATGCGTGCAGTGGCAAGCAATCTAGAATTAGCGAAACTGACAGGAATCAATGTTTCTCTTGTGATCAATGTAATGTGGATAATCGCGGGAGGACTTGCCGGTGTCGGGGGCGTCATATTCGGGGTTTACACATCATCGGTCACGCCCGTGATCGGCTTCAACAGTTTGTTAGAGATATTTTCCGTCGTGATAATCGCAGGACTAACTAGCATCACTGGGACAATAATTGGGGCATACATTGTAGGATTCTCTGAAAATACTCTAATGACTGCGCTTAACCACTACTTCGGAGTGGCTTACTCTTACGCACCAATAATGCCATTTGCACTCATTATTATCATATTGTTGTTCAAACCTTCGGGACTCGCTCCGAATTCGCAGTCAACTCTGGCATACTTCAAGAAAGTCATTAACCCAAGTCAAAAGTGATTCCTTCGCATTGAGTTTCGATTTTGTAGGTTTGGCCATATCGTTTGCATCAATTTATGGCATCTATGCGATACTCTCGATAAGCTTGAATTTAGAGTATGGATTCGCCGGGCAACCCAATTTTGGCCAGGTTCTTTTCTATGGACTCGGGGCCTTTGCCTCAGCGATAGCAGCTGCCAATTTGCTACCTCTTCTTGCGCATCAATCAATAAGTTCGATCTGCGACACGAACGCAATCGTACAGAGAGGAGTTGTTGCCGCAAACAATCCTTCAGTTTCCCTATCGACTTGGGCTATTTCTCTTGTTGTCGCAATCACAGTTGGCGCCCTGACGGGTTACGTCTTGTCATACCCCGGGACCAGATTGAAGCAGGAATGGTTCCTTGCAATGGTGCTGCTCGTTGCGGGAAATATATTCGTGATTGTCGTCAACAATACACCACAATTCGGCTGCGGCTTTAATGGAGTCCCTGGATTACTAACACCATTCACTTGGCTAGCTAATGACCTTTCAATTAAGTACACAAGCATAAATCCGACGCTTCCAAATTACGTGTCAACAGGCATTTACGCTCTAATAATTCTAATCTTTGCCGCTGCTTGCTATTTTGTTGCCGAGAGACTTGCAAAATCTCCCTATGGAAGACTGCTCAAGTCAATGAGAGATGATTACGTAGCGGCGGAATCGCTCGGCAAAGACATCAGCAAGCTTAGAAAGCAGATTATGGTCATAGGGTCGGCAATGGCCGGCCTCGCAGGCGGGCTGTACGTCTTTTACATTGGCGTCGCAACGACGGAAGACTATGTGTCCTCTCTCACGTTCAGTCTCTTCGTGATAGTGATACTAGGAGGATACGCTAACAATAAAGGAGTTTTGGTGGGAACGTTCGTGCTCACCGCTCTTCAGCAGGGAGGAGCGTTCATGGGGACGTTCGTCCAGTCGTACATTCCAGGATTCAATGCTGATCTGATAATCTATGCGGAGTACATTATCGAAGCGGCGATTCTTCTCGTGTTTCTTATGTTCAGGCCTAACGGACTCTTGCCCGAAAAGCCGGTTAAGACTATTGCTTACGAATTCTTCAAATTCGGGAAAGCTCCTATCGAAGAGTCTGAAGGTACGAAGGAAAAAGGTGACGAATCCAAAGTTGGCTCAGGATAATATTCTATCACTTGAAAAAATCAGCAAATCCTTCGGGGGAGTCAAGGCTGTAAATGATGTCTCCTTCGAGGTTAGGCGAGGTAGCATTTGCGGCTTGGTCGGGCCAAATGGAAGCGGCAAATCTACATTATTCAACGTCATCTCTGGCAATCTCCGCCGGGACGAAGGTAAAATCAGTTTCAACGGAAAGAGAATCGACGGACTCGCCGCCCACAAGATTGCAAAGCTAGGGCTGGGATGGACTTTTCAAAATGCGCGTTTGTTCTTCAGGATGACAGTTCTCGACAACGCTCTTGTTGCTCCATTTGAACAAAAGGGAGAGGAACCTTGGTTAGCCGTCTTCCCTTCCAAATGGAAAGAACAAGAGGCCTCTTTGGGAAGGAAAGCTAGGGACCAGCTGGGCGCACTTGAAATCGCCAAACTATACGAGAAACCGGGGTCCGAAATTTCTGGCGGCCAAATGAAACTCGCTCAACTCGCCCGCTCCTTCATGACCGATTCGTCGATGCTACTCTTGGATGAACCAACAGCGGGAGTTGCCCCCCGACTTGCGAGAGACATATTTCAGGACATTGACGCACAAAGAAAGAGTAAAGGCGTGAGTTTCTTGATAATTGAGCACAGGCTGGAGATATTATTCGACTTTGTAGATTACGTTTTTGTTATGCACAGAGGCAAATTGATTGCGCAAGGGAAACCTGAACAAGTTATCAGAGACCCAGCAGTGGTAGAAAGCTATCTCGGATCTACTACAAAGTGATTCCGGTTGACCGCTTTACTCGAAGTCAGCCATCTCATATCAGGTTATGGAAAACTTGCAATAATTCAGGATATGTCTCTAACGGTGGATGAAGGTGAAGTTCTTGCCATCATCGGAGCAAATGGATCAGGTAAGAGCACGTTTGTCAGAACGCTTTTTGGTCTTACAAGTATTTTCGAAGGCAACATTTTCTTTACTGGTAAGACTCTGACGCGCCTTAAGACTGAAGAAATCATCAAGCTCGGTATCTCGTTTGTGCCGCAGACAAATAACGTCTTTCCAGATCTAACAGTTGGCGAAAATTTGGAGCTCGGCTTCTTGGGCAACAGGAATCGATCTAGCAAAGAATCTGTAAAGGCGGGGATTCTAAACACCTTTCCAATCTTGAAAGAAAGAAAATCTCAGCGCGCTGCAACGTTGAGCGGAGGCGAAAGACAGATGCTGGCGTTAGCACGGGCTCTGATGTCACAGCCCAAACTCCTCACTCTTGACGAACCAACTGCGGCGCTTGCCCCTGCCGTTGCACAGCAATTCTTGAGCAAGCTAGAAGAAATCCATAACTCCGGAGTGACAATAATCATAGTCGAACAAAACGCAAGACTTGCGCTCCAATTTGCGAAGCGTGGGATTCTGCTTGTGCAGGGAAAGAAAGCATTTGAAGGCTCGTCGGAAGAGATCCTGAACAATGAGGATATAATCAGATTGTACCTTGGATTGGCTGGTAAGGCAATTCACTAGAGTTTAACCTTCAACACCTACAACTGAAGTCATAAACTATGCCGGTGAGAAACAGAAATACTTCGTCAAGCATGTCGAGCTTTTGGAAGGCCATATCTTGCGGGCCGTCTCATCGAGACATTTGAAGCTGTTCAACGTTATTGATGAGAACGAGGGCTAAATCAATTATGGACGTTCATCAAATGGGCTGGAAACGAATCTGCCGCTCGATTTGAGGTATCAGGTAAGAAAATCCACCGAATTCCGGATTCCAATCTCGGATTGAATATTTGCTTCTGATACCCCGATTCCTGAATCGAGATTGTCACAATGACCAATTTATATACTTCAGAGCGATTTCAGCCGGCGGATCCAAAACAAACTCTCTCGCTTTCTGTCGACCTTGTAAAAAGAAGGGAAGGTGTTTTGATTGAGCTTTCGCATCTCTACCTTGCTAGCATTGGAAATCTGCTTTCCACTCCGCCTTTATTTCACTTCGTCACTGTCCCGAGCCTGGCACTCATCACGGTAAGCAAAGGCCATTTGCCAAAAGTACTATCGATACAGAAAGGATGATCCAGTCAGTACTGCCGCATGCTGGCTGATCAGTCGGACGCACAGTCATCAACCATTGTTGTCTTCGTAGTAACGGCCAAGGGCGTCCATCCAAGAAGGGAAGCTCGTCCACCTGAACATTTGACCTAAAAAGCGAGAGAGGGCCACTCGACACCCAAGAAGAGCGAAAGAGGGCCGCCGGTGGGCAATAAAGTTATGCATTGTAAGCCCTGCCCTATAATCCGAGCGGTTCTGCCGAGCATCCAACTTTAGGTTCAGTGCGGTGACATTGTGAAGGAATAGCTGACCAGACCACGCTCGTTAAATTGAATTAATTTGCCTTGGTTGATGCAGAGAAACGCGATTATATCAATAATACGAGGCCGGGTTCTTTCAAGTCTTCGGGTCTTTGACTAGGAATTTCTCGCTATCAAGAGTCGGTCATGACTCGGTTCGGGTAACTCTTTCTGACATGGAGAAGCCCGTTAACTAGCCTGACATGAGGCCATGTCGTGGCTCTACTTTATCGGTTTTATTGCCTCTTTTCTCTTCAACGCCGCGAGTGTTTTCGCTGGTATGTGATTCTTCCTGCCCACGACTTCTATAATCTCGCTCCAAATTAAATCCTTGACCCCCTCTGTAGCCTTCACTTCTTCGATTAGGTTGAGAAGTTCATCATTACTTCGAACAAATAACTCTACCCTCAAGTCGATGTTAAACTGTCCTATGGTTCTTGCAACATAAGCAACCTGATCGCGTTTTAGCAACTCTTTTCCTACGGCCATCGTTTTTCCGGCCAATGTAGCGATTAGAAATTCTACTTGTCTCCAGCCATATTTCTCCAAGGTTGACGAGTAATTTATTGCCAGGTATTCCTCCCCCCATTTTTTGGGCACAGAATGAGTGGCGTTCGGAGAAATTCCTAACTTCTCTGACAATAGTCGAGCAGCTATTTCAGCACGAGTAGCAAGAAGATTCTTGACTATTTCCGCGTCGTGTTTCGAAAGTAAAGTAGCCATAAATTGCGGGTAGAAACTGGCTTACTTATACCATTATACAAAACGACAAATCAATGGCTTCCTTCGAACATTTTTTCAGCTAAGAGTTTAGAAAAGGAAATGAAAGTACCTTGGAGCTTATCCGAAAATTGATTTATCCGAGGGTTTTGTTACGTGTAACAAAGATTACAAGGTCCATATTTGAAGCGGGCTACCTTCGCATCCTGTGTACACAACAATCCCAAAGCCAATGATGTAACGGCTTGGAGACTCAAAGCCTTGATAGGTGTAATTCGACTGCGTCTGATTAATCCTAACGGGACCTCCCATCAAGCATGGTGTGGAACTTGGAATCTGTGAGTGTACAGTAATTTGGAAGGGTATGATTGGGAGCGCAACCAAAACAGCTACACTCATAATTGGAATAAGTACAACTACGATGGTTGATTTCAGCTTCTTCTTCGGGGTATCTCTACTGAAAGACAAAGGACGTCACGCTCTGCTAGGCTGATCGTGTTGGTGGTACTTAAGACCAATCAGTAGAACAGTTGTCACATGAGATTGACCCAATTTTCGGATAAGTTCTTGGTACATTGGCATTAATTTATCAGAGTCAAGATAATTCGTCAGACGACGAAGGTCTGAGTTGTTCTGCGGGGTTCTAATTTTAGAACAAACAAATGGAGTTTTGTGCTATTACTATTAGATGCAGGCGCCTATCACTACCGCTCGTAGTGGGAATTATTGCCGATGTACCAAGTCACTTGAAAGAAGACAGAACTGCAACTCTCTATGGCTAAAGGTAGGCGCTTTTGCTTAATCCCAGGCTGAAGGCTCTTTGTTATTCAAAGACTTCCAAGCTTCCTTTGAAAGGACGGAGTGCTCCTTTCTCCGACTATCGGTAATCGTTATTCATTCCTTGAAGAATTTATTCCGTGAAAATGAAGGTAATGGTTATTTAGTGGTTCTGTAATATTACTGTAATAG
>VFSW01010604.1_pt1 | contig 13046 bp, 8 predicted proteins | sample 5358111 | NCBI WGS metagenome assembly VFSW01 (sample SAMN11554181, study PRJNA540505) | mine drainage metagenome | isolation source: sediment from site ElyBrook_90M | place: USA: Ely Copper Mine, Vershire, VT | collected 2017 | reverse complement strand
AGCCAGTACCCGGGGGCGGGGCGGGGTAGGGGGATTCGATGGCGAGCACGGTGAAAGACGCGATCCTCCGAGGCCGCAAAACGGTCGGAACCGTTGTTGAAGAGGGCCGCAAGAAGGTTGAGGATGCCGTCGAGGGCGGTCTGAATACCGTCGAGACGGTGGTCGAAGCAGGGCTGAATACCGTCGAGACGGTGGTCGTCAAGGGCCGTCGCGGGGTGGAATCCGCCGTCAGCCTGGGCCGCAAAACCGTGGAACACGCGCTTCTCCATGGGCGCGGCACGATGCAGGCAGCCGTCCTCCACGGCCGCGAAGATGTCCGCATTGAGCAAGTTCCCATCCCTAAAGCCGAAACCGGCGAGTTGGTCGTCCTTGTGGGTGCGGCGCTCACCTGTGGAACCGACCTGAAGGTCTTCCGGCGAGGCTACCATGCGCGCATGATTGTGCCCCCGGCGCTGTTTGGCCACGAGCTGGCCGGGACGGTGGTGGAGGCCGGCGAGGGGGTTTCAGACTTTGCTTCCGGCGACCGCGTGGTGGCGCTGAACTCGGCGCCGTGCGGGCAGTGCTTCTTCTGCGAGCGCGGCCAGGAAAACCTGTGCGACGATCTGATGTTCAACAACGGAGCCTATGCCGAGTTCATTCGCATTCCTGCGCGCATTGTGGCCAAGAACACGCTGCGCATTCCCGATCACGTGAAACTGGAACACGCCGCGCTGACCGAGCCGCTGGCCTGCGCGGTGCATGGATTCGAGGACTCGCGGCCGCGTCCGGGGGATACGGTTGCGGTGATCGGCGGCGGTCCGCTGGGGCTGATGATTCTGCATGTGGCGGCGCTGGCCGGCTGCGAGACGATTGCGATTGTGAAGCACGACGGGCAGGTAGAGGCGGCCAGACAACTGGGCGCGTCCCACGTGGTGCAAACGACGAGCATTCGCAACGCGATCAAGGAGACTCGCGCACTCACGCCCAAGAATCGCGGCGTGGATATAGCCATTGAAGCCGTGGGCGTGCCCGAAGCCTGGCAGGAAGCGGTCGAACTGGTGCGCAAGGGCGGTTGCGTGAACTTCTTCGGAGGCTGCGCGCTGGGGACGCATGTGTCGCTGGATACCAACCGCATTCACTACAGCGATCTCACCCTGCGGGCCACCTTCCATCACACTCCGGCCATCTGCCGCAGGGCGCTGGACCTGATTGCCGGCGGGAAATTTCAGGCGCAGGCATTCATTACCGGGCACGCGCACCTTTACGAACTCAACCGCGTCTTTGAGAAGCTGATGAATCGCAGCAGCGAGATCAAGACCGCCATTGTTCCCTGAGGCGAAGCGATGAGCGTGGCAACGGAGGAGACAGGCAACGGGGCGGCGGCGCTGCTGGCGCGTGCGCTGGCGCATGGAAACCCGCATCCGGAGGTTTCGGAGCCTGCCGTGCAAGAGCAAGCCGGGCAGGAGCCAGCGGCGCCGGAACCTGTGACGCCGGACCGGGATGAACTGCTCGCCCGCGGATGGGCTGCCCTGCCGGAGAGCTATCGCATTCCCGATGTGGCTCCCACGCTGGAGGAGGCGCGGGCCTGGTGCCAGCATCTGGCCGAGACGCATTACGAAAATTTTCATGTGGCCACGTGGTTCCTGCCCAAGGCGCTGCGGCCGCATTTCCATGCGATCTACGCGTATTGCCGTGTCTCCGACGACCTGGGCGACGAGGTGGGCTCGACGGAAACAGCGCTGGCGCTGCTGGAGCGATGGGGCGAGGAACTGGACGCCTGCTACGCGGGCACGGCGCGGCATCCGGTGTTTGTGGCGCTGGCCGAGACGATCCGCGAGTGCTCGATTCCCCAGGAGCCGTTTGCCGAGCTGCTGGTTGCGGTTCGCCAGCACCAGACGGTGACCCCCTACGCGAGCCTGGAGGATGTGCTGGCCTACTGCCGCTACTCGGCGAACCCGGTGGGACGGCTGGTGCTCTATGCGTGCGGCGAGGCCGACGAAGAGAAGTTCCAGCTCTCGGATGCGACCTGCTCGGCCTTGCAACTTGCCAACTTCTGGCAGGATTTGCGCGAGGACTGGGCGCGCGGCCGCGTCTATCTGCCACAGAAGGACATGGAGTTCTTCCGCGTGAGCGACACGACTATTGCCGAGGGGGTTGTGACGCCGGAGTTTCGCGCGCTGATGCATTGCGAGGTGAACTACGCGCGGGAATTGTTTGAGCAGGGGTTGCCGCTGATCGGGATGGTGAATCGCGACCTGGCTCTCGACCTCGACCTGTTCAGCCGCGGCGGCCTTGAGATTCTGCGGGCCATTGAGCAGTGCGACTACGATGTGCTAAGCGGGCGGCCGGCTCTCTCGAAGGGCACCAAGGCGGCGCTCGCTCTGCGCGCGGTGACGGCCAGGCTGCTGCCATTCATGAAACTGGGCGGGGGCGCTCGGCGCAGCGACCCGGCGGATTGAGTCAGGAACTCCAAGTGGATGATTGCACGGCGGGAACGATGAAGCTGGATGCGGCCTATGCCGTGTGCCGCGGCATCGCAAGGCGCGAGGCGAAGAATTTCTACTACGCCTTTGTGGCTTTGCCATTGCCGAAGCGCAACGCCATTTGCGCCATTTATGCGTTCATGCGCAGGGCCGACGACCTGGCCGATGATGAGAGCGTGCCGGTTGAAGAGCGTCGCGCAAGGCTCGATGCCTGGATGGTGGCGTGGCGCGCGACCTGCGCGGGCGGCGAGACAGGCGATCCGGTTTTTGTTGCAGTGCGCGATGCGACGGTGCGGTACAGGATTCCGCTGGCGCTGCTGGATGAGCTGGTGGCCGGCGTGACGATGGACCTGGACTCGGCCGGTGGAGGTGCGCCCGATACGTACGCAACTTTCAACGATTTGTATCGATACTGCTACCTGGTGGCTTCAGTGGTGGGGCTGGTGTGCATCCGCATCTTCGGCTACGCCGATCCGCGCGCGGAGAAGCTGGCCGAGGAGACAGGCATTGCGTTTAAGTTGACGAACATTCTGCGCGATGTGGCCGAGGATGCGGAGCGGAATCGCGTGTATTTGCCGCTTGAGGATTTGGCGGCGCATGGGGTTGCGCTGGAACGGTTGTTGAAGCGGACTTCGGGCACGGCGCCGACCGCCGCGGAGCGGGCGCTGCTGAAAGAGATTGGTCAGCGTGCGGAGCGCTATTATGCGTCGGCGGAGGCGCTGATGCCGCTGATTGACAAGGAAAGCCGGCCAGCGCTGGGCGTGCTGGTGGAGATTTATCACGCACTGCTGAAGAGGATTGAGCGCGCGGATTACGATGTGTTTTCGCGGCGGGCGAGCGTGCCGAAGATTGAGAAGCTCAAGATTCTGGCCGTGGGAATGGCGAAGATGGGCTGTGTGAGGTTGGCAGGTTGAGCAGCTCAACGCAGTCTTCGGCAAAGACGGTCACGGTCATCGGCGGCGGCGTGGCGGGGATGAGCGCCGCGTGCGCGCTGGCCGAGGCAGGCTTCACCGTGCGGCTGGCAGAGCGGCGCGGCTACCTGGGCGGCCGGGCGAGTTCGTATCTGCATCCGGGCGTGGGCGAGGTCATCGATAACTGCCAGCATGCATTGATCGGCGCCTACACGAACCTCATCGGATTCTATCGCCGCATCGGCGTGGCGGACCGCATCCACTGGACCCAGGACATGACCATGATCGAGCCGGGGGGGCGGCGCTCGAAGCTCGGGCCGCTGCCGCTGCCGGCGCCGTTGCATGGACTGCCGCGCTTGATGGCGGCGCATGCATTCACGTTGGCCGATAAGTTTGCCCTCGCCCGTGCCTTCACCGCCTTGATACGCCCCGTTCCGCAGAACTCCACGGAGAACCTGGCCGCATGGCTGCAGCGCCACGGCCAGACCCGCGGCGCTCTGGATCGTTTCTGGCGGCTGGTGCTGGCAAGCGCACTCAACTCCGATCTTGACCAGATCGGCATGCCCTACGCCGCCATGGTGATTCGCGGCTTGTTCATGAATTCGGCCGAGGCTGGCGCCATGGGCATGAGCACTGTGCCGCTGAGCGAACTGTACGCGCCCGGGACGCCGTACCTGGAAGCTCGCGGCGGGAGCGTGGTGCTGCATGCGAACGTAGAGGGCGCGGAATGGGATGGTTCGCGATGGACGGTGCGGACGCGCGCGGGCGATCTAATTTCGGATTCTGTTGTGGTGGCGCTGCCGTTTGAGGGCATGGCGAAGCTGCTGCCCAATCTGCCGGCTGCGGAGGGCGCGGATGCGTTGGCCGCGCAGATCGAGCGCCATGAGCACTGGCCCATCTGCAGCGTGCACCTGTGGTTCGATCGCGAGATCACGGAGCTGGAACACGCGGTGCTGCTGGACCGCGAGATTCACTGGATGTATAACCAGTCGAGGCTGCAAGGGCGGGGCGGTAACTACATTGAGCTGGTGGTGAGCGCGACGCGGGCCTTTGCGGCGCTGCCGCGCGAGGCTGCCATCGATCAGGCGCTGCGCGAACTGGCGGAGTTCTTTCCGATTGTGAAAGAGGCGAGGGTGGAGAAGATTGCGCTGATCAAGGAGGTTCGCGCGACGTTCGGGGTGCCTCCGGGGATCGATGCGGCGCGGCCTGGGGCTGTTTCGCCGTGGCCTAATCTCTTTCTTGCCGGGGACTGGGTGCAGACGGGATGGCCTTCGACGATGGAGAGTGGGGCGCGCAGCGGACACCTGGCGGCGGAGGCGGTGTGTGCGGCGAATGGCGAGGCGCGAGAGATTCTGAATGCAGATTTGGCGCCTGCGGGGCTTATGCGGTTTCTTCGGTGATTGCAAGATTAGGTTCTGTGGATTCCCACCCTTGCGACAAGAACAAGTACGTCGCAAGGATGGGACACGGAGCTTCAGTACTTACTGGCCGGATCAATCGTGGGCGGGACCGGCTTTCTGATCCCTGATCCCCGCTTTTCAATGCGCGAGGAAATAGACGCCGATGCAGACGAGGACGGCGGCGGTCCAGCGGCGGTGGTCTACGTTTTCCTTGAGAAAGAATTTGCCGGCGATGGCGTTGGTGACCAATGTCAGCGAGGCGGATGCGGGGGCGACCAGGCTGAGGTTCAGATGGTTCAGCGCGAAGAGCAGGGAGAAGAAGGCGAGAGCCAGAAAGCTGACACCGGCAAAAAAGAGCGGGCAGGTGACGACGGCTTTGATTGCGCCCTTCATGCCTGAATGAGCGCGGATGTCGTCCAGGTCTCCGATGGACTTCATGGCGGCGGCGGTGAGGACTTCGCCGACGGTGGAGCAGACGACGACGCAAGCGATCATGGCGACGGCGGACCAGAGGCTGGGAGTGGGAGCAGTCATCGCGGCTCAACCTCCTGCTCGACTTCGATGCCGGAGATATTGTGGAGCGAAGTGTCGATGGCGAGACCGGCTTCCAGCAGAGGATCGGCGGGGCGCTCGGTGAGCGAGGGGCCCTGCGCCACGAAGCCGACGCCGAGGGTGATGAGGGCGATGCCGGCCCAGCGCTCGAGCGAGATGGCTTCATGGAGCCAGAAGCGGGCAAACAGCGCGACGATGACGTTGCCGAAGGCGGTTGCCGGCAGTACAAAAGTCAGATCGGCCCACGACAGCGCCGTCAGATAAGACGCGAAGAACCCGATGAGCAACGCAATGCCAAGCGCGATCCAGGGCGTAAATACGGCAGCGATGAGTGTGAGCGGATGCGCGAGCGAGATGGCGGGCAAGGTGGTCATTCCGCGCGAGAGGCAGGTGTCGCCGAGCGGTGCGCAGAGTGCGACGAGGCCCAGGATCATATATTGGCGCGGTGATAGATGGTGAGTCATCGTACCTTCATGGATGAAGATGGGGCGGTATGGTTTCGCGCTTTTCCACCTTTGAATCATCCTTTACGAACGGCAGGTCTTTCGACTCCGCATTCGCTTTGGATCATACGACAGTGGGTACTCGGAGAGCCTCATGCGAAACTCAGCGCAAGCACATCTCTGAAAGCACATCTCCGAAAGTGAAAGAGGGCGGGCGCTGGTGCGCCGCCCTCTGAATAACCCGTTCCCGATACAACTATGCGCCGGCTTTTGCCGGAGTGGTCGGATTGGCTTGTTGGGCGCGTGCCGCCTTGACCATCTTGTTGCGCTGCGAGCGCAGCTTGAGGAAGGCCTTGGCTTCGACGTAGAGGCGGGGCAGATCGCGATTCATCATCGCTTTCCAGACCACGCGGAAGGCGGCCTTGGGGCGGAAGTAGTACTCGTCGTAGAAGCGGTGCACCATTTCCATCACGTAGTCGGTAGGCAGGCCGGGATATTCGATGTGCGCCATCTGGTGGCCGCCCGAGTCGCTCATGGCCTGGGTATTGACGATGAAGCCGTTGGCCTTGGCGTAGTCGTAAAACTCGGTGCCCGGGTAGGCATGGGCGATGGAAACCTGGATAGTCTCGCAGTCCAGCGTTTTGGCGAAGTTGATGGTATTGCGGATGGACTCCTTGGTCTCGCCGGGCAGGCCGAGGATGAAGTCGGCGTGGATGGTGAGGCCGAGGGAGTGGCAGTCCTTGGCGAACTGGCGGGCGCGCTCGACAGTGGCGCCCTTCTTGATGTTCTTGAGGATCTGGGGGTCGCCGGACTCGAAGCCGACAATGAGCAGGCGGCAGCCGGCTTCCTTCATGGCCTTGAGGGTCTCGTACTCGGTGGTGACGCGCGAGGTGCAGCTCCAGGTGAGGCCGAGGGGCTTGAGCTTGGAGCAGAGCTCGATGGTTCGGACCTTCTGGATGTTGAAGGTGTCGTCGTCGAAGAAGAACTCCTTGACCTCGGGGAAGTTCTCCTTGGCCCACTTCAGCTCGGCAGCAACGTCATCCGTGGAGCGCTTGCGCCAGGCGTGACCACTGAGGGTCTGCGGCCACAGGCAGAAGGTGCATTGCGCGGGGCAGCCGCGGGTGGAGTAAAGCGCGATGTACGGTTGCAGGAGGAAGGGGACGCTGTACTTGGTCACGTCCATGTCGCGCTTGTAGATCTTGGTAGCCCATGGCATGGCGTCCAAATCTTCGATCTGGGGCCGGTCAGGGTTGTGGACGACCTTTCCGTCGAGCTTGTAGCTGATGCCGAGGATCTCGCTGAGCGGCTTGCCCTGGGCAAACTCGACGACGGAGTAGTCGAACTCGCGGCGGCAGATGAAGTCGAGAGCGGAGCACTCGTTGAGGGCCTTGTCCGGGGAGGTGGTCACGGGCGGGCCGACGAAGCAGATCTTCATGGCCGGATTGGCGGCCTTGATGGCCTCGGCGAGGCGCTGGTCGCCTTCCCATCCGACGGTCGAGGTAAACAGGACCAGGAACTCGTAGTCCTTGCAGATCTCGATGGTTTCCTCAGCGGTGACGTGGTGCGGGTTGGCATCCAGCAGGCGCGAACCCTCCAGCAGGCCGGCAGGGTAGGCCAGCCAGACGGGGTACCAATAAGACTCAATCTCGCGCGTGGCGGGCCAGCGCGAACTCGCGCCACCGTCAAAGTTCTCGAACGAGGGCGGATTCAGCAAAAGCGTTTTCAGGGGCATAGGCATCCATTTAATTCTATCATTCCGGCTATTTACCAGAAGTAAAATCCGACCGATTTGGTCTATTTTGATTGGGAGAACCCCCGGAATTGGCGGGGCGGGAGTAGGAGTTTGACGTTTACGGGAGTCGCTCCCGGTTTGTTTGTTGTTGCATTGTTCTCGCAAAGAGGTTGAAGGGCGCGGAGTATGAGCGCCGTCCCTGCGGAACTCCGGATGAATGGTTGGTTTTGGCAACCCCACGCTAACGTAAAGGCTGTCCCGGTACACTCAAACCTCTGCGCCTACGGCGCGGGGACGGGCTGCCGCCGACATAGGGCGCTTCTGCTCATGTCCCTTTGAGGGGCCGCCAACCATCAAGCCTCCGACTCGGCCGGAGGATACTTACTGCGACGGGCAGCGGAAGAAGGAACCGCTTGAGGTTCCCAGTGGCAGATTGCATGACATTGTGCAGCGAGGGCCCGGGGCGGGCAAGCCGGCCCTTTCAAAACCAGACATTCACCACGGACTGGCTAGCTGGCGGCGGAGATTTCCTCTTTTGTTTCCGGCAGCCAATTGCGCTGGAATTCGTCGAGCGGGATTGGGCGGCTGTAGAGGAAGCCCTGGAAGGCGTGGCAACCAAGGCGGGTGAGGAAGTCGCGCTGCTGTTCGGTTTCTACACCCTCGGCGATGACGGGCAGTCCCATGGCGCGGCTGAGGGAGATGATGGTCTGGGCGATGGCGGCGCTGCTTTCGTCGGTGAGGAGGTCGCGAATGAAGGAGCGGTCGATTTTGAGCTGATCGAGCGGCAGGCGCTTGAGGTAAGCGAGAGAGGAGTAGCCGGTGCCGAAGTCGTCGAGGGAGAAGCGGAGGCCGTGCGACTTGAGCTCGGTCATTTTGGCGATGACCTCTTCGAAGTTTTCGACCAGCATGCTTTCGGTGAGTTCCAGGCGCAGGTTTGCGGGATTGGCGCCGGTGCGCTGGAGGGCGGAGAGGACCTGCTCGACGAAGTCCGGCTGGCGGAACTGGCGGGCGCTGATGTTGATGGCGACGGTAAGGCGGGCGGCCGATTTGCGATGGGCCCAGGCGGCGATCTGACCGCAGACGGTTTCGAGCACCCATTTTCCGAGGGGGAGGATGAGGCCGGTTTCCTCGGCCAGGGGGATGAACTCGTTGGGAGACAGGATGTTGCGCCAGGGATGGTGCCAGCGGATGAGGGCCTCGGCGCCGGCCAGGCGGTTGCGATCGATCTGGGGCTGGAAGTAGAGCACGAACTGGTTGGTCTGGATGGCCAGACGGAGATCGTCTTCCAGGGCGGCGCGGGCATTGACGGCGGCCTGCAGGGCAGGGGCGAAGAAGCGCAGGGCGTTGCGACCGGCGGCCTTGGCCTGGTACATGGCGATGTCGGCCTGCTGCAGGATCTCGTTGATGCTCTCGCGGCGGTCACCGAAGACTGAGATGCCGATACTGGCGCCGGAGCGGCACTCGCGGCCATTGAGCACGTAGGGCTGGGCGACGACGGCAAGGAGCTTCTCGCCGACCAGCTTGGCCTGGGCGGCGGCCTCCTCGGGATGCTCACTGAGGTCTTCGAGCATCAACACGAACTCGTCGCCGCCGAGGCGGCCTACGGTGTCGCCCTCGCGGACGCAGGCGGTGAGCCGTCGGGCAGTCTCCTGCAGCAGCAGGTCGCCGGTCTGATGGCCGAGTGTGTCGTTGAGGGTTTTGAAGTTGTCCAGATCGATGAACAGCAGGGCGCGCATGCGGCCGCTGCGCTGTCCGGCAGCGAGGGACTGGCGGAGGCGCTCGAGCAGGAGGCGGCGGTTGGGCAGTCCGGTGAGGGTATCAAAGAAGGCCAGGTTGCGGATCTCCGCTTCGGCCGCCTTGGCGTCGGAGATGTCGCGGGCTACGGTGGTGATGCAGGGGATTTCGTCGATTTCACTGATGGACGCGGACAGGAGTGCCCAGGCTGTCTCCCCGGATTTTTTCCGAAACTGAGCCTCAAAGCCATCAATGCTATTCTCGACGGCCAGAATCCGGAACATGTTTGCACGATCCTGAAGGTCTGCCCAGAAGCCGAGTTCCTGCGCGGTCTTTCCGAGGACTTGCTCGCGCGTGTAGCCCATGAACTCAAGAAACTTAGGGTTGACGTCGATGCAAATGCCATTGTCGATGCGATGGATGATGATGCCATCGAACGAAGTCTCGAATACGGTGCGATAGCGTTCTTCGCTGATGCGCAGGGCTTCGACGGCGCCGGCCAGGAGCTGCTCGGCAGCCTTGGCGGCGGTGACATCGCGGGTAATGGAGATGACGCAGGGGATGCCACCGATCATCATGAGAGACGCGGACATCAGCCCCCAGAGGATTTCGCCATTTTTCTTGCGGAAGCGCGCCTCCAGATTCTGGCAACTGCCATGCCGGAGCACGGAGCCGACCAACTTGTCGCGATCTTCACGATCGACCCAGAGATTGAGATCCAAGGAGGTTTGTCCAACGATTTCCCCGCGCGTGAACCCCAGGGTGTCAAGGAAAGCCTTGTTGCAGTCGATGTAGAGCCCATCGTGGAGGCGGTTGATGTTGATGGCGTCGAGGCTGGTCTGGAAGGCGGTGCGATAGCGCTCTTCACTGAGGCGCAGGGCCTCCTGCGCGGCGGCGAGCCGTTGCTCGGCGGCCTTGGCCACGCCGATATCGCGCACGATGCTGAGAACGCAGGGAATGCCGTCAATATCGATGAGCGACGCCGACAGACGAGTCCAGATCTGCTTTCCGTCTTTCCGGATGAACCGTGTCTCCCAGTCGCGAAAGCTCGAGTCTCGAACAAGCGCCTGCAGCATTTCATTTCGGACTTCCGGCTGCGCCCAGATGTTCAGGTCGATCGATTTGGCGCCAACCATCTCTTCGCGTTCGAACCCCATCAGGTCAAGGAACGCCTTGTTGACGTCGACGTACCCGCCGTCAGAGAGGCGGCTGATGCAGATGCCGTCGACGCTGGTCTGGAAGACCGTGCGATAGTGGGCCTCGCTTGTGCGCAGGGCTTCCTGGACGCTGGCCAGGCGGTCCTCGGCGGCCTTGCGGGCGTTGATGTCTTCGACCATGGCGATGAAGTTGAGCGCGCGTCCCTGCTGGTCGCGCCGGGTGGAGACGCTCAGCCGTACCCAGGTCAGGGAGCCGTCCTTGCGGATGTAGCGCTTCTCCACTGTGTAGGATTGGATGACCCCGCTCGACAATTGCCTGAGCAGCACGAGACTCTCGTCGAGGTGCTGTGGCGCCGTGATCTGCTGGACGGTGAGGAGGTGGAGTTCGTCGAGGGGGTAGCCGACGATTTCGGCGAAGCGCGCGTTGCAACCGAGGATGCGGCCATCGAGGGCAGTCTGTATGATGCCGACCGCGGCCTGCTCGAATGTGGCGCGGTAGGTTTCCTCGCTGTCGCGGATTTTCAGCTCTGCCAGCTTGCGCTCGGTGACGTCCTTGATGACGCCGCGCATCCTTATGGGCTGTCCGGCGGCATCGAACTCCAGCTTGCCGATCCCATGGAGCCAGCGCTCTGCCTTGTCCCGCACGCGAACGATGCGGTACTCCTTTTCGAACCGTTGTTTCCTTGCGACCACCTCGTAGGCGAAGTACTCGGCCATCATAGCCCGGTCGTCGGGGTGAATGAGCGCGGTCCATCCGGCCACTGTGCGGTCATATTCCTTGCCGACGCCGAACAACTCATCGAGGACATCGGAGCTTGTCCAGGCGCCGGAAGGAATATCGAGGACATAGGAGCCGAGGGCTCCGATGATCTGAGTTTCCTGGAGCAGATCGAGGCTCTCGCGGAGAGCCATTTCGGTCTCCCGGCGCTCAGTAATGTCTTCAATGAAGCCTTCGGCCACCAGGGTTCTGCCGTCCGCAGCCAGGTTTTTGCGGCAGTTAAGCGAGACCCAGATGATGGTGTTGTCCTTGCGCTTGAACTGGCACTCATGGCCGAGGACGACTCCCTTTTCCTCAAGCTGGTGCAAGAACCTCACGCGATTGCCGGGGTCAACCCACACGTCCCACGCAGCGTTGGTGACAGCGGCAACTACCTCCTCCGGGGTGGCGTAACCCAGCATGCGCGCCAGCGCGAGATTGGCCATGAGGCACTTGCCGGCAAGTGTGGTCTGAAACATGCCTTCCAGGGCACCATCGAAGATCTCGCGGAATTTCTTTTCGGCCTGCTTGAGTTCGCGCTCAATCCGCTTGCGTTCGCGGATGTCGCGCGCGATCCCCGAGGCGCCGACTACTTGTCCCTCCGCATTGCGGATGGGAGAGATGGAGAGGGATACATCGATTTCCTCTCCGCCTTTGGCGAGCAGGGTGGTGTCAAATGGTTCAATGACGCCGCCCTGGCCGAGATGCTTCAGGAACGCGGCCACTTCCTCATTGCGTCCGGGGGGCGCAAGAACGGCGATGCTCTGCCCGACGATCTCTTCGGGGCTGTATCCGAAGAGAGATTCTGCACCGTAGTTCCAGGTGACGACTTTGCCCTCGAGCGTGACGGCATGAATGGCTTCAATGGAAGAGGAGACGACCGAGGCCAGCAGGGCCCTTGCCTCTTCGCCCGCGTGCTGTTGCGTGACGTCGCGCACGATGATGGAGATGGCGCTTACCTGACTCTGCGCATCCCGGATGGGGCAGGAGGTTGCCGCGATGCGGATTCTGCGCCCGTCTTTGCAGAGCCCGACACCCTGGCGCGCCTGGGGAGCATGGCCGCCGATGAGATCGAGGGTGTATGCGGTAACCGAGGCCCTGCGCTCAGGAGGGACAATGAGCCACAGGGGCCTGCCGATGGCTTCTTCGGCGGAGTAGCCGAAGATGGCCTCCGCGCCGCGATTCCAGGTGAGGATGCCGTCGCCGGGGTTGTAGGCGATGATGGCGTCGTCAGAGGTTTCGACGATGGAAGCGAGAAAGCGGCGGGACTCGTCAGCCGACTTGCGCTCGGTGACGTCCTTGCCGAACATGGAGAGGCCCGTGACCTGGCCGTGAACCACGATGGGATTGAAGGACAATTCCATGGTACGGTTGCCGGGGAAGGGAACTTCGGCGCGGTAGGGGCCCTGGGTAATGGCGCGCTGGAAGAGCGGCGGCCAGATGGCGGCTCTCTCCGGCGGCAGCAGGTCTTCCGGGCGCTTGCCGACAGCGATCTGGATGCCGAAGTTGCGCTCAACGTGGCGCTGCAAGGCGGAATTAAAGGCCAGGATGCCGTAGTTCAGGTCAACGGACCAGATCAGTTCTTCCGTGCTCTCGATCAGGGCGTAGAGATTGGCCGCGGCCTGCTGATGCGGCGTAACGCTCGCTGAATCTGCTGGTGACTCGTTCGGCATGGCTGAATCTCTCTGATCGACGATAGGCCTGAGCGTACAAGGGGATACGGCCGCTTGCACGAATACCTCAAGACGCAGTTTATCCTCTGGACCCAGTATTCCTCTTCATCGGTTCGGTGAGGGATAGACTTCAAAGAATCCTCAAACCCTTGGGAATTGAAGTTGGGTTTACTAGATTCTTGGATCGAAATTCGTAAACAAGAATACTTCAACAAACGCGCAGTA
>VFSW01010603.1_pt1 | contig 13046 bp, 10 predicted proteins | sample 5358111 | NCBI WGS metagenome assembly VFSW01 (sample SAMN11554181, study PRJNA540505) | mine drainage metagenome | isolation source: sediment from site ElyBrook_90M | place: USA: Ely Copper Mine, Vershire, VT | collected 2017 | reverse complement strand
TGCACCCCCTCGCCCTTTAGGGAGAGGGGGCCAGGGGGTGAGGTCCGTCGTAGATCGGCGCGACGCCGTCGGTGCGATGACTCCTGGTGGGAGACGGATGCAAGTGCGTGCTGAAACTGCGGACGGCGGCCGAGGTGCGCGGGAGGGTGACGGGCGACGACCATCTGGCATCGCTGCCGAATCCAGAGCCCGACTTCGGCGATGGGATGACGCCCGATGAGCGACAGGCAGCGAATCTCCCGGGGGGCCGATCCCCAGTCTGGTCGACTATGGGCGTGTTGCGAACCCGACGGTCGGCTATCAGGGCCGAGGACTGAACGCCCAGCAGGTCGCGGGCTCAGACCGTGGCGCCATGGAGCGACAGTGCACCGCTGATGCGCTCGCGATCCTTCGGCACCTGGGGCGAGGCGCGCAGGCATTCCGGGTGACGGGCCCCGAAATCACGTCCACTCTCGCGAATGTTCGTCCCCCCGCAGGTGGCGAGGTTCGGGATTGGGACGTACACTACATCGTGCAGTTTGAGGGACGTATCTACGACTCCATGACGGGTCTCTCCGGCATGGACATGAGCCGTTACCGGTCGCTCTACGAGTACCCGGACGCCATCAAGTTCCAAGCAGTCTCGGCGGCCGATCTTGAAGAACGATATGCGGCGGACATTCTCGGCGAGCGATGACCGACTCGGCACACATCCTTCGTCAACACGTGGCTAGGACTCTGAACTGGCCGATGCAGTGGGGATCCACACCGATGGAAGTCGAGGCGTCGTTCCTCGCGCGCATCGCGGTGCTGGAAGCGGTCACACTGGGAAGGGCCATCGATCTCCGCTGGAAGGCGGCGGTGTCGGCCGAGCGTGCGAAGCAGACGGGTTCCGAAGGAGCGTGGTTCGGCGGATCAACGGACGCACCGCACCCGGCGCCGAGTCGGGCGGACGACATCGTGAGAGTTCGGAGCGGGATGACGGCCGTCGTTGACCGCGTGTCGTCGCTCTTCCCCGTGGATCCCTCGACGAACGCGCCCGCGCCCTCGATCGCGCGTCAGGTTCTGGGTTCACTGTTCGAGGACGCTGGATGGTTCGTTGGTGCCGCGGAGTGGGAGAGGGCGCTATACGGCGCGCTCGTGGGTTGGGTCGTCGCGGACGGCCGCCCTGCCTCGGCCTCTGTGGTCGACGCCTACGTCACAGAGGTCCGACGGGGCGGTCGACGACCCGAGGAACCCGGGCGGATCCCGCGACGCTTCACGCACGAACGGACCATCCTCTCCGACGCGGCCATCGAGACTGGTGTCGCATCGGTCATCACAGGAATTCGCGCCACGCTTCGCAATCTTCAGATCGATCGTTCGCCCGTCTGACAGCGAGTCACGACATGACCCTCGGCCATTGGCTCCGATCGATCCTCGCGCGGCCGACACCGGCCCCACGGGGGCAGCGCCATCCCTACCGCACCGAGCCCGCTGACTTCATCCCCTCGTCGGCCATCGAGCCCGCACGGACGACTCCTTCACGGCCGCGACCGCGCCGCCGACAGGCAGTGACGCTGCCTGGAGGACCGATTCCCGAACTCGCGGAGTTCGGCCGCACTCCGAAACCCGACGGCGGGCATCGCGGTGGGGGTCTCACGGGCGCGGACCTCAAATCAGCCAATGGACGTTTCGGAATCGCCGGTGCTCCTGTGATGCGTTGGCCATCCTCAGGCAGCTTGGTTCAGGGGCTGAAGCGCTACTCATCCAGGTCGGCAGCGGAACGCGCCGCCTCGGGACCGTCAAACCGGCGGCAGGCGGTGCACGTGTCACCGATTGGGAGAGACACTTCGCGGTGCGGCATGGCGAGCGGATTTCCGATACAATGACCGGACCTGCCGGGATGGAGGAAGCCCACTGTCTGGCTCGACTCGCATACCCGGAACACGTTGCGATGACTCCGATTTCAGCAGCGGAACTTGATGCGCGTGCTGGGAAGGATACGAGTCCGTAGTCGTGACCCACTCCGCGATCAAACTGTCTGGCCATGTCGCGCACGCGCTGCGCATGGCCTCGCTTTGGGGTTCAACCCCCACGCAGGTGGAGGCATCGCTTTGCGCGATGGTGGCGGCTTTGGAGATCGTGATCTGCCAGGCCGAGAGAGATCCGCGCTGGCAGTCCCTGGTAGCGGAAGCGCGAGTGCATCTACGCGGTTCGGCATCTACATGGCTGGGCGCGTCGGAGGACCTTGCCGAGCCTACTCGAAGCGGTCAAGTCGCGCTCGACGCGGTACGCGTTGGTGTGCTCGGGGTGATCGGTCAGGCGCAGGCTCGCATGGATTGCCTCGCCGATCCGCCCTCCGACCCCGACACTGCCGATCAGATCAAGCGGCTGCTCGGTCGTCAGCTTGAAGACCACGTCTGGTTTCGTGGCGCGGCCGAGTGGGAAATGGCGCTCTATGCGACGCTCGTCTGCTGGGTGACTGTGGATGGTCGTCTAGCGCCGACCGAGTTTGCCCAGCTCTATTCGGACGAGACGCGGAAGCGCGTCGCCCGTCGACCTGGAACATCGGGCAGCACATGCACGAATTTCTCGGACATTGAGGGCGTCACAGCCTCGGATCTCGGCGACGAGGACCGTGATGCACGTATCGGGACCGTGGTGTCGAGCACCCGCGAAGTACTTCACCGTCTGGAGATCGAACTCCCCCTCGTATAGTCATCTGTCATGGATCTCGTGTGTTGCACCGAGACGCTGGACGTCGGTCCTCAAGCGTTCCCCACGCCTCGCCCCAGCCCGCGTCGGTCCCCCGCGACGGCGCGACGGGCGGGGCGGTAGCCTGGGGCGGCGCCGACGGCGGCGCACGGAGTCTCTGCGTGCTTTCTCTTCGCTTTACCTCCGCCGTCCCGGCCGTGGCCTTGTTCGCACTGGCCGTGACTCTTGGCTGTGGCGACGGCCGATCCATTGTCTATGTCACCGATGCCCGCACCGACCTTGGCCTAAGCACCGGCATCGACGCCTCGACCGACCGCCCGTCCGTGGACATTCCCGCCGTCGACATTCCGTTTGTCTGCCACAGCCCCGCGGACTGCGTCGGCCATCCACACGGTGCCGTGTGCGATGTTCCCACCGGCCAGTGTGTGGGTTGCGTGTCCACAGCCGACACCTGCCCTGCCGATCATCACTGCGACGACGCCATCCATGGCTGCGTACCCGGGTGTCGCAATGACACCGGCTGCCCTGTCACCTTCACGGACGCTGGCTTTCTCGATGCTTCATTTCCCGTGGGCAATGTTTACTGCGACACGCTCGCCCACGCTTGCGTCGCCTGCCTTGCTGACAGCCATTGCCCCGCGGGAACTGTTTGTTCTGGCCATGTCTGCGTGCCCGGATGCAGCGACGCCCTGGTGTGCGGCGTGGCCCACGCTTGCTGTGCGGGAGGCTGCGTCGACCCGGCCACGGACGCTTCACACTGCGGTGATTGCAATACCCTCTGTGCGTACCCCAATGCCTCCGCCCTTTGTCTCTCCGGGCGCTGCGCCATGGGAACGTGCACCCAGGGCTTTGCCGACTGCGACCGGGATCCGCGCAACGGTTGCGAAGTCGACACGCGCGTCGATGTCACCCACTGCGGCGCGTGCGGTACCGTGTGCGCCCTCCCCAACGCCATCGCGGGCTGCGGCATGGGTGCGTGCACGGTCGCTTCGTGTAGGACGGGCTTTGGAGACTGCGACGGAGTGCCCGGCAACGGCTGTGAGACATGGCTTGGTGGGGACCTTCAGCACTGTGGCGCGTGCGGTACCCCCTGTCCGACGGGCCTCGTCTGCAACGATGGAACCTGCGGACCGGCGTACTGTTGCGCGGACCTTCATGGCCGCGCGCCGACGGTTCCCGACGGGGTGTACCCATTGGCGCCGGGTGGAAGCATCGGCCCGCCGACTTTTTCAGCGTACTGCGACATGACCACCGAGGGCGGAGGCTGGACCCTGGTGATGATGCTCCCAGACGATGCTACAGGGGCTTATGGCTTTGATGCGGCGCTGTGGACCGATGCCAGTCTCGTCAACCCGGATGTCACCGACCCGATGATGAACGTCCCGCTCAAGGGCCCTGCGTACTTCAGGGTCCCCGTGCTCTCCCAGATGCGCTTTTGCGTGGGCACACGCACAGCCTGCGTCGACGAGACCATCTCCCAGGCTGACACACAATCCGTGTTTCTCGGTCCGGCCACCCCGGGTGGGCGCACCGTCACGGACTTTGTTCCCCTGGGCGCCTCGGGGAGCTACGGCTGCACGCGTGTGGGCTTCAACATCCAAGGCTCCGCGGGCGCTTCCCGCTGTCGTTACGGTCTCCTCGTCGACACCACCACGACCTGCGGACCCACCATCGACAGTGCTTTGGGTGTCGGATGTGTCGGTGCCCACGGCGCGGCGATCTCTGCGGGGCAGGGTGACGGTGTGCTTCCCTTGCGACGCACGCGCGGATGGATCTGGGTGCGATGAAAGCCGTGATCCTTGCAGGTGGTCGTGGTCGTCGGCTGGCGCCTTTCACCGTGGCTTTTCCCAAGCCGTTGGTACCCGTCGGCGATCGCGCGGTGCTCGAAGTGCTCATCCGTGCATTGGTCTCGCACGGCATCCACGAGATTGTCCTGGCCGTCGACCACCTGGCCGAACTCCTCATGGCCTACGTACACGGCCATCCCGAACTCCGCGACCTTGCAAACTACCGCTTTGTCCGCGACCGTGAACCGCTCGGCACCGCCGGTCCGCTCGCCCACATCGAAGGACTCGACGAGACCTTTCTCGTCGCCAACGGTGACCTTCTGACGTCCCTGGACTTTGGTGCCTTGATCGCCCACCACCGTGCTTCCGGTGCGGCACTCACCGTGGCGGTGCACCGCAAGCCTGTTCCCTTGGGACTTGGCGTGCTGGAGATCGCCGCGGACGACACCGTGCAGAAGTACACGGAGAAGCCCGTCCTGCACTACGACGTCTCGATGGGTGTGTACGTGTACGAACCTCGTGCCCTTGGATATATTCAACCCGGCGAGCGTCTGGACTTTCCAGATCTTGTTCAACGGTTGCTCACGGCGGGCGAGCGGGTGATGGCGTACCGGAGCGAAGACTACTGGCTGGACATCGGCAATCCCGACGACTACGCCCGTGCCCAGGACGACGCCGCCGCGGGCCGCGGACCTTCGCCCGTGCGACGCCCCCCATGACGCCCGTAAAAGTTCCACTCACCAGCACCACGCTGGGCGAAGAAGAAGCGCAGGCCGCAGCCGATGTCGTACGTTCTGGCTGGCTGACGCAAGGCGAAACCGTCCTGGCGTTTGAACGGGAGTTTGCCGCCGCGATGGGCACTGCGTACGCCGTCGCCGTGGCCAACTGCACACTGGGCCTTGAAATCGCCTACGCCGCCGTGGGTGTCTCGCCAGGGGACGAAGTGATCGTCCCTTCGCTCACGTTTGTCGCCACGGCCAACGCAGCACGCCGACTGGGTGCCAACGTCGTCTTTGCAGACATCACCTCGGACGATGACCTCTGCGTCGACCCGGTGGATGTCGCCCGCAAGGTCACAGCACGAACGCGGGCCGTGGTTGCCGTGCATTACGGCGGCTACGCGGCAGATCTCACGGGCGTGCGTACCGCGTTGGATGCTCGCGGTGCACAGCAGGTCACCGTGCTCGAAGACGCCGCACACGCACCAGGCGCAAGAGATTCAGAGGGGCGGCCCTGCGGGAGCATCGGGCGTGTCGGAGCATTCTCGCTCTTTAGCAACAAGAACCTCACGACGGGCGAAGGCGGGATGCTGGTCACCAACGACGAGACGCTCGCGACGCAGATGCGGCTCTTGCGGGCGCACGGCATGACCACGTCGACCTGGGACCGGCATCGCGGTCACGCATCGCGCTACGACGTCACGCTCGTGGGCACCAACGCCAGGATGGACGAGATCCGTGCGGCCATCGGGCGCGTGCAACTCCGTCGACTTGCCGACGCCAACGCCGCGCGTGCACGGGTCGCGGCCCTGTACCGCACAGGCATCGCGCAACGGGCCGAACTCTCGTCCCTGGCTGTGCCCTTTGCAGCACACCGGGGGAGTCCCGCGTACCATCTCTTCGTGGTGCTCTTGCCACGGGGGACCGAGCGCGCGGCCGTGATGGCTTCGTTGCGGGAGGCGGGGGTGCAATCATCGGTGCACTACCCTCCGACCCATACGTTTAGTGCCTACAAGACGCCTTGTGTTCTCCCGCACACAGACGCCGTGGCGGATCGTTTGTTGACACTCCCGTTGGGGCCGGCCATGACCCAGGCGGACGTGGACACGGTCCTCGACGCGCTCGCGCAGTCCCTCACGCCAATGCGTTGAGGATAGGAGTTGTCAGGGCGCGCCTGCGTCCTGTCCCTCGCAGGGCAACCCAGTGTCGGCCCAATGATGGAGCCGCGCGATGGCTTCGTCGGGCCATCGGGTGTCGTCGCCGCCCGACCAGATGATTCCAGCGTCTGGTGGCGGAGCGCCCGCGTCGGGGCCGCTCTGGAGGTGCACGATGGTGATGCCCGCCAGCGTAAGGTTTCGGTGGCACTGCGCGGTCGCCACCCTTTCAATCACCCGTCGCGCAAAGGGAACTCTCCGTGGATCTCCCACGCGAAACACTTCAGCCGTGGCGTGGATGCCATCGGCCCCTATGGCCGCGAGGCGCCTCACTTCATCACTCTCGCCGCCGCGGGCGGGTTCGGGGTCGTCGGCGATGTGAGTCACCAGCCAGGCAATCTCACCCGACCGCACCCCGGCGTCTGCACGCACCGCGGGCGGCCCGAGGTCCATCAACACACCACTGTCCGTGTACCCCGCATCCACCGAGGGCTCTGTGGGAGTTGGCAAGCTGTACACCGTGGGCACATGCCGCGATGCGCCGCAGCCCGCGAGGGCGAGCGCCACCGACACCCGTGCCCACGGGGGACAAGACACAGTATTCACGGCACGGGCCGGGTACACACCGTCGCTGGAATGCCCCCCACGGTCACCGCGGTGCCTTCGTCTGCCGCGCTGGATTTGAGCATGGCCAGGGCGACACTGTGGCCGGGGAGAGACACCGAGCGCGTGGCGGAGGTGATGCTCCCCACGGGGGTGTCACCGACAAGGACGACGGATCCCACGCCGGGCGCTTCGCCTGCGAGGGTCAATGCAACGAGATGCTTATGCACCTGGCCGCGCATTTCAAGCCTGCACACGACTTCCTGTCCCAGGTAGCAACCCTTTGAAAAGGATACCGCCCGGGGTGTCACCGTGGCCTCTTGAACAAAGTTCTCGGTGCCAAAGTCCACGCCAAAAGCCGGCAGGCCAGACTCCAGCCGCGCGACTTCCCACGCCTCCGTCGACACCACGGTCAGTGACCGCTCAACGAGAAGTTCTTCAGCGTGAGAATAGAGTTCACGGTCGGTGCCAGGGGTGACCACGACGTCGGCGCCGCCGCGTCCCAGGCGATCGGCTGTAAAACTCTCGCCGAGTTCGTCCCGTGCGAGATCGTGTCCATCCGGCCCTTGCACACTCACCACCGTGGCTTCGAGCCGTGCCAGCGTGACGTCTTCCATCACGATGTACCGTTCCAAGTGCGCGACGAGGGCATCCGCTTGTCCCGTTGGGAGCACCAACAGCAACTCGTCGGCGCGGGCGTGCACGTGCAGATCGCAGAGGATCCTCCCTTTGGTGGTCACTGCGCAGGCATACACCCCACCCCCGGGTGCAATCTCTCGCACATCGTTGGTCACCACGCCGTTGAGCCACCGCGCACGATCGTGTCCTCGCACGGCCACGACAACCTTGTCCGTGAGCACCAGAACTCCAGCGCGGTCGCGGAGAGCCTCGACTTGTTTGGCGAGCGGGAGCGTGACGGGCGGGAGGAGGTCCATGGTCCCGTCGGTATGGGGCCGGGTAGCCACTGGGTGCAAGGGGCAATCGTGTGCGCCCCCTGAACCGACTGTTACCCGTCCTGGTGGGCGGTGCGTCCCGCGGCGCGCTGGATCTCGCGCTGGATGGCCTGGGCGTGGGCGCGGGCGTCAAAAGCGGTGATGACGGCTTCGCGGGCTCGCGTGCCCTCGCGCGCCATCCGGGCAGGGTCACGAAGGTACAACAGCATGGCCTGTGCAAAGTCGTCGGTCGAGGGCTCGGGCGGGAGCAGGGTCCCTGTGTCCCCTTGGCGAACCATTTCGCCCACGCCCCCGACGTCGAACGCAATCACGGGGCAGCCGTAGGCCATGCCTTCGATGACGGTGCGGGGCAATGGGTCGGGGTACACCGACGGGAGAACAACGACGTTGAAGTCTTGGAGGTACGGCCGCACGTCCGAGGCAAAGCCTGGAAAGGAAAAGCACGCATCGAGGCCAAGGGTTGTCACAAGGGCGCGGCATTCGGCAAGGTGATCCCCTGGGAGATCCCCCGGCGTGTCACCCACGACCACAAAGCGAACACGCGCACGTTCGGACTCGGTGGCAAGGTCCATCAACCGACGCGCGGCACGGATCATTTCGGGATAGCCTTTGCGCGGGAGAATCCGCCCCATGCTCCCGAACACAAAAGCTCCCGGGGGTAGCTTTTTAGCGAGTGCACCCTTGGTCGCCCCGCGTTGAAACGTTGTCACGTCGACCGCGTTGTGAATCACCACGGTCTTGTCGGGGATATGTGGAAAGAGCGCGGCGGCGGCGTGGGAGACGCACACCACCCTGGCGACTTCGGGCCTTGCCGATAGCCAATGGTGGAGACGCTGGAGGGCGGGCGGCACGGCGGTGTATCGCACGTGCCACACCGCTGGCGTGTGCGTGAGCACGGCGAGGAGCCCGCCGACAAAGTCTGCCGTGGTGCCGTTGCAGTACAGCACGTCGATCGCCTCGCGACGGACAAAGCGCGAGAGGGTGACCGCGAGACGGAGTGTACGGGCCACACTGAGAGAAAGTCGGGCGGCTTTGAGAATCCGTGCGGCGTCGAGGTCGGCGCGCTCTGTGGGGCGGTTGGCGGGTTGAAACGGGTGTTCAACCAGGTCGGGTTCGATGACGATGCGGTCGGTGCAGCCTGTGTCGCGGAGGAGCGTGGAGATCACGTCTTCGCGCGGGATGAGCACCATTCGGGTCACGGCCGCGGGATCGAGAAAGCTCAAGATGCTGTGCAACGACCGGCCGGGACCGCCGTTGCGGGCGGTGTCATGCAGAAACAAAACGCGGACGGGGCGAGTGTTCATGATGGGGGCACCGAGGGCGGAGCGCCACGTCCGCGGAGCACCCGCAGAGACGCAGGAAGGATCAACAGGGCAGTCGAGATGCAGGCGAACTCCCCGGCGATGGCGTAGTACCCAAACGACTGCAAGGCCTGGTTGTCCGCCGCGAGGAGCGCCGCATACCCGATGATGGTCGTGAGCGAGCACAGGGCGACCGCGCCGCCCACGGAGCGCAAGGCCTCGGTGACGTCGCCGTGGGTGTACCGCACGCGGTCGTAGAGGTTCATCGCGTACTCGACGCCGATGCCAAAGGTGAGGGGGAGGGCGACAAAGTTCAAAAAGTTGAGGCGTACGTCCAAGCGTGCGGCGCCACCCACGGTCCAGAGTACACCGCAACAGAGAGAGGCGAGGATGGCCACGGCTGCCCGCACGCGCCGGGTGGCAAGCACGACGATCAGCACCACGGCGATGAACGCCGCGATCGTCGCCCGCGGGCCGTCGCGCCCCATCGAGACAATCATCTCGGCAAACACCGCTGCACGGCTCACGGTGGGCACCACACGGCCGTCAGGGAGCCGTAGGTTCTGTGTGATTCTTGCCACGCGCAAGAGCGTGTGCCCGTCGGACATCCACACCTGCGGTCGAAAATACACAAAGAAAGGCGTGCCCACGGTGCCGTTGCGCTCCGTAAACTGTTCTCGTACCAAGGGCGGGAGATCTTCGGGATGCAGCGCACCAAGGCTCTCGGGCGGGCGCCAGTCCTGGGCGGTCTCCCGGTCGGTCTCTGTGAGAAAGGGCATCAGCCCGTCGATGTCGTCGCGGATGTCTCGTAGGATCTCAAGCTTGCGGGCGACCACCGCGGGCGTCCCACCGAGCCTGTCGTAGATGGTCTCCACCCGTTGGATGTACGTCCCGTGGGTGATCTCCTGGTCGCGCCGTCGCAACGCGGCCACCAGGGGAAGCACTTCGTCCATGGTGTTTGCCAGGAGCATCGTGGGTGACCCGTGCGATGCAAACAACCTGTCGGCCTGGTTGCTCCATTGCCCCGCACCGGCGTGATGGCTCCCGCGCGAGCCAAGCTTGGAGAAGTTGTACTCCCAGGGGTCGTGGAGGTACGTGGGCAGTTGCACGGCCGCAGCCACGGAGATCACGGCACCGAGGGTGAGCACCAGCACGGCGTGGCGCTCGGTGAGGCGACCGACCCAGGTGGCGATGGGTGCGCGTACGACAGGGCGCTGGGGATCTGTTCCCGATGTCTGCGTACGGAATCGACGTCCGGCACGAAAGCTCTCCCAGGAGGTAACCGCGGCGGGCACGAGGGTCATCGTCGCGACCCAGCATGCAAGCATGCCGACGCCGCCGATGAGCCCAAACTGTGAAAAGCCGCGAAAGGAAGTCAGCATGAGAGACCCGTAGGCCCCTGCGGCGGCGAAGCTCGCGAGTTGCGTGCCGACCCGCGAAGTTCGGGTCGCGTCGAGGAGGGCGGCTTCGACGGGATCGCCCGTCGCGCGGCGCTCGCGGTAGCGGGCGAGATAAATGATCGCGTAGTTGATTCCGTTGCCAGCGATGATGGAACCGAGAAAGCCCGTGGAGGAAGTAAGGTAGCCAAAGGCGCCCATGGCGACGGCAAAGGCCACGCCCACGCCCGCGACCATTGCGAAGCCCACGTACAAGAGCCCCATCAGCGACCTGAAGAACACCACGATCGCACCGAGGATCAGCACGATGGCGACGGACGAAACAACAACGACGTCGCCTTTGATCGCCTCGCGTTCGGCAATCGCATTGGGAATGTCGCCGGCGTACCCGATGACCATCCGTGGATGAAAGCGCGTGGGGTGCACGGAGTTGACGATGGACCGTACCCTGTCCATGAGGTCGTCACCCGAGCGGTCGCCCGTGCCCGTGCCCGGTGAGCGGATGACCACGGCGTACAACGTCCCGGGTGCGTCGCAGAAGTACCCGGTGGGAAAGCGATCAACGTCGCGCACCCGCCGCGCGATCTGCGCTCGAAAGCGTGCAAAGGGCAGGGCGCTCGGGGGTTCTGTCGAGGGTGTTGCCGCGGGTGTCTCGGTCGCGCTCGAAGGCGCTGGATCTTCGGCGTCGGGATCGGGGATTCCATAGTCACTGCGGCGCGACGCGCAGGAGTCGTCGTCGAGGTCGACAAAGCCTGGCTGCATCCGTCGCCGCGAACGGGAGAGTTCACAAGATACTTCTTCAAGATCGCCCACCGAGGCGTAGAGCCAACGGTGGTCGTGAAAAAACCGACGGGTTTCTTCAGGGCCGTGTTCGACCGTGCGTACGAGTCTTGGGGGCAGCGCGCGAAGCTGCGGTTCGATGGCGTCGACGAGGCGGCGGTTGGCGTCGCGGTCGGGCGAGCGAACCATCACCAACAGGGTAGAGCTTCCACCGCCCATACGATCAAGGGTCGCCCGAAAGAGCCGCGCGCCTTCGCTCTGGGTGGGCAAGAGATCCAAAAAGTCTCCGCGGATTTCAAGCCGACTGGCGTAGCCCCAGGTGAGGGCGAGAAACACCGCGGAGGCTGCAAGCACGGCGTGGGCGTGGCGGGACGAAAACAAGGTTATCCGTGCAAGGACGCGGTCGATCCAGGCCGGTGCTGTGTCACGCTCGGTCACAGGGGGATTCTTTGGGGTTTTGTAAAGCTCAAGGGGCCGGGAGGTGAAGGTTGACGTAGTTCACCAGAAGGCACGCTTGCAAGAGTGCCCCGCCGACAAGGTAGCCGTACCACACCCACGGCACCCGCAACGCCCGCCCCGCGAGCAGAAACAAAGGGAACACCAGGAGGCTGTACCGCGGGATCCCCCACAGGGACCCCGCGGCGATACTCAGTCCGAGCGTCGCCAGGACGTACGTCCCTTCGTCGTAACGCTTTTGTACAACAAGAACCGCCGCGGCGAGCAAGAGCAACGTCGCCGTGGGAATCTCCAGGAGGGTGTACAGCGCGCCGAAGCTATGACGCATGAGGGCGGTGTGAAAGTTGTTCCATGAGCTTGTCCACGCGGCGGTTGGGCCGCCGGTGACCGAGCCAAAGAAACGCTTGCGGGTAAAGTACAAGAATGGGTCGTGGGCGACGTGCTGAAAGTACCCGGCAAGAGATCCCAACCCCGCGGCGACGCCCACGGCGGGGGCAAAAGCCCAAAGCGCACCCAAGCGTCGGCGTTGGGGCCACCAGTGCATCACGGACTGCACCCCGAGCGCCGGGAGCAACGCCAGGGCGTGCATGCGCGTGAGCGCTGCGGCGTAGGCGGGGAGAAACGCCAGGAGGTAGTTTTTTCGCGCGGCAAGCATCCATGCTGCGAGGGCGAAAAACAAAAAGCACGCCTCGGCGTACACCGCCGTGAGAAGGTACGCCGTGGGAAAGGCCAGGAGCGCGGCCACAGGCGCCCATGCCGATGAAGCATCGCGCGAACGGGCACGGCCTTCGATCCAGAGAAGGACCATCGCACCCAGGAGCGCCGCGCGGGATACCCACACGCCGGCAACGAGAACCGAGACGTGAAAGCCATGGGCCACGGCCCGCATGAGGAAGCCGTACAACGGAAGAAAGCCTACGTTGTAGACACCGATTCCCCGGGGTGCGGGGTAGCCCTCGGTGGCGATGGACTGGTACCAGACGGAGTCCCAACGGGCGAGGGGCGGCGCGTCGGCGGGCGTGAGAATGTACCCGTGAAGCTCGTTGCGAAAGTTAGGGTTGTGCGACTGCCCGGGGTCGTAAACAACATCGGTCGCGAGGAGGTCGATGACGTTGTAGTAGACAGCCCAGAGGACGATGACGCCGACGAGACTTGCGAATGTGCCCGGGGGGAGGGTGCATTTCTGGGCGAAGGTCCGGCGAGGGAGGGTACCTTCGGGG
>VFSW01010602.1_pt1 | contig 13047 bp, 10 predicted proteins | sample 5358111 | NCBI WGS metagenome assembly VFSW01 (sample SAMN11554181, study PRJNA540505) | mine drainage metagenome | isolation source: sediment from site ElyBrook_90M | place: USA: Ely Copper Mine, Vershire, VT | collected 2017 | reverse complement strand
TGGGCGCGCCGATGTGGTGCAGGGGCGGGGTACCCGTCTCGAATGGGAAGGATCCTGTCAGCGGGCAGCGGCTCGCCGGGTTGATAACCGTCGTCGAGCTGCAATCCTCAATCATGTGACCGACATAGGTCACGTTCCACATCGCCGACCAGTCACCGTAGTTCCAGTTGAGGCCGAGGGTGGCGCGCTGTTTCGGGACGCCGGCAACAACGCCACCTGTTCCCGTCGTCCCGGGCCCGGCCGTGGTGGTTCCCGACTGTTCCTGGCTGCTGAGCGGGCCGAGGTTGAAGGGCTCTGTGAGTACATACTGCTTGACGAAAGTCCAGTCCAGGCTGGCCTTGAAGTCGCCGATGGCGGTGGATGGGAACTTGTAGTCCGTGATCACATCCACGCCTTCAGTCTTGATGCCGCCGATATTCACGTTGGTATCGACGATATCGGTGATGGAACCGCTGGTCGTGTAGTTGCCTTGGGGACCTCCGGCACGGGTTATCAGCTTGCAGTAGTTCCGGTTGCCGCCAATATAGCAGCCATTCATAATAGTTTGACCGCCAATCGCGGAAACCGCATTCAGCAAGTCTATCTTGTAATAATCCATGCTGAAGTCAAAGCCCGGCAGCCAATCAGGGCTGTATACGAACCCCACGGTCCGAGAGATAGAGCGCTCCGGTGTCAGGTTCGGGTTGCCACCGACGGTGGTCTTGATCTGCCCGTTCGGCTGGTTAGACGCTGCGGGACAGAATCCCGGCATGGTAGCCGCAGCGTTGTGCACACAGGGATCGGAGAGGCTCGGGAAGTTGTCGCTGTTGCCCAGGAAGAACTCGCTGATGCTGGGAATGCGGAAGCCCTGGGACCAGGATCCGCGCAGCAACAGGCTATCCGTGGCCTGCCAGCGTAACGCCGCTCGGCCTGAGGTATTGCTGGCTGAGTGTTGTACGCCGGTCCCCGGCAATCCCGGATTGCCGCCATTCCATTTGAACTGCGACCAGCGGTTGGCGATGTCCAGGCTCACGCTCTTCATGAACGGCGCATCCGCCACCAGCGGGAAGTTGAACTCGACGTATTCCGCCTTGGTGGATTCCTTGCCGTTGGTGGACTGGGTCACGTTGCCGCTGGTATTGCCTTCCTGCACCAGCGCGTCGGGATGCTGGAAGCCGTCGTGCCCCAGGGATTCCGCACCCACGGCCACGCCCACCGGACCGGCCGGCAGGTTGAACAGGTTGCCGGTGATATTGGCGGTGTAATCCCGCATGGTCTCCTGGATCACGTCATGTGCCTCGAACAGCACATAGTTGGCCATGGCCGGGGTGATGCTGCCCTGGCCGGTGGCCAGGTTATAGCCGCCGAAGAGGTTGAACGGTACACAGCCCTGGGTTGCGGGTAGCGGTGCGCCGTTTATAGTGCAGGGTAGCTGGCCCGGCTCGCCCAAGGCATTCTGCAAGCGCTCGGTATTCACCAAGCCGTTGGTGACAGTGGAGGTGTAGTTGTTTCCGTAGTTGTAACCGGCGTCCCAATCCCACTCATTGCCCAACAGGTTGAAGTAGCCTGTGAATCCACCGCGGAACGCGAAGCTGTTCACGTTCTCAGCGAACACGCGGTTGCCCATCTCCAGCGGCCGGCGGCCCGCGAACTGCAGCACATCGCAGTTATCGTGTGCAGCGCAGGTGGCGGCGGTGCCGGTGCTGCCACCGGTCAGATCCGCGCCAAAGGGGTTGAAAGGGTTCTTGCCCGAGACCACGATGGGCTGACCGTTGGAATCGCTGGTGCCGCTCCGTCCCAGGAACAGCGGCGAGGGGGCCAGCACCTGCTGGGACACGCGGTTGTTGTAGATCGCCATGGTGTTGAAGGTCAGGTTATCCGCCAGGTCGTAATGTCCCTGCACGAACAGGCTGGTGCGCTCGTTGGGGGTCACCAGGTAGTTCAGGGGCGCGTAGTTGAAGTGGTCGGTGGTCTGCCAGTCCCTGAAATTGCTCAGCGATGGCGTGCTGGTGCCTGGATTGATCAGTGTCATGTCGCAGGTGGTGGAAAATGGATTGACGTTGGTTGTTACCCCAGCCGGGCAGGTGGTACCCACGGGAATGCCGATGAAGAACCGGCCCGCCGCGGCTGCGGAACTGCCTGAGCTTGGTCCACCTCCGATGACCGGTTCCTTGGAGATGGTGCGCTGGCCGGCCCACATAGGGCTCTGATTCACATAGGTCACATTCATCACCACCCCCGCGCGGTCGCCGCTGGAGCCGATGGTGAAGTCGTATTCCTGGGTCTTGCCGTCCCAGCCGCCGCCGTCGTTATGGCCATCAAACATGCCCATATAGGCATTGGCTTCGGCGCCGTTGTAGTTCTTGATGGTGATGATGTTGACCACGCCGGCGATGGCGTCGGAACCGTAAATGGCCGAGGCGCCGTCCTGCAGCACTTCAATGTGGTCAATAATCGAAACCGGAATATTATTCAGGTCCACCGCGCCGGCGATGCCCGCATCTACTCGCTGGCCATTGATCAGCACCAGCAACCGCGCGGGGCCCAGGTTGCGCAGGTCAAGAAAGGTCGCTCCTGTGCCGCCGTTGTTAAACTGGGTGTTGAGGGTCGCGCCGGCCGAGGTGATCTGTTGCAGCACGTCGCCGATGGAAGTCAAACCCGTGGCCTTGATCTGGGCCGCCGTCACGATGGTGATCGGCTGGGCGGTCTCCACATCGGTGCGCTTGATGCGCGTACCCGTCACCTCGATCTTGCCGAGTTGGGCGGTGTTGTTCTGGTTCGTGGTGCTTTGGGTCGCGTCCTGGGCGAGAACCGCCGGGGCCGCCAAGGCAGTCGCCGCACCCGCCACCAGGGCATAACGCACGGCTTTACTGATGATATCGGTTTTCATCTTTGTCTCCTTAATCTGATCTGAAAGTTATGATTCCGCTCGGCTGCAACTCCATCCACGAAACATTTCCTCATAAATCACTTAAGTTCCTCTGTGGGTAACCAAGTCCGGCCGCATCGATCCATTAATGCCTCTACATGCATCCCACCCAGTCTGTGGCGATCAAACAACATTCTGTCGCCAGCTCCAGTACTACCGCATGAAGTTTTGTCTCACAAATGCACTTACAACGCAGTTGTAAATATTGGCCAATGTGAAAAACTTTTCCAGTGCAGGAGCCATACTTTTTGCACGTCTTGGTCGCGCAATACACATCTTTGTATTACAAAATAACTTGCACAGTACCTATAACCCATGATTGGTGGAATAAATTGCTCCGTTCGCAGGTGTCGGCTGACAGCAGCCAATAAGTTGTCATTCCAATCAACGATTTTCTTGATGAGCCTATGGACCGGCCCTATCTATTCGATACATACCCAACACTTATAGTGCGGAACTCAATGTTATACACAGCACTATGAACGCTTTGTTTATGAGACCAAACACTTGGCATCATGTAAGCTGGAACATACTCCTAAAGATTTTCGGGCAGCTACGCGCATCACAACCGCTCGGCGTTGCCGCCCTATTCCCTGCGGAAGAATGTTTTGTGCTGGTTATTCGTACCAGATACCTTGAAGTACGCAGCGGCTCTAGTGTCAATACAGGCGTCTCGTTTACTCCGGAGCCGTGTACAAGTTCATAAACGCACTGGCTCGACAACCACAGCCAATCTAGTGTCCTCCCTAGCAGAGACTACCGAGCGATGCGCTCATCTCGAGTCGAACCAAATATTGCTGAATGATTGCCGAAACGATTTCGACTTGTACCTGCTTATTCTCTTGATGAATGCTTATGACATTGAGATGAACTGAAGAATTAACGTACCGAGTTACTCTTTGACGCCCCATACCACTTCTTTTGACATGTAGTTAACCCTGCTAGCATTCGATCTGTTCAGCGACGCCGGTTGCTTTAGGAAGTCGCTGTTACGTTGCTGTTCTCCGATCTTTCTGAGTAGCCGGCGTCCCTTACTATTAGCTTCAGCTAAGGCTTAGCAGCTTTTCACCAGCTATCTCAACGCGAATGTACTGGACATTGCACCAATCGACTGCAGGCATCCATTCTCTCGAACCCGGATTCCACAAATAGTGTAGTGAATTGTTTTGACAATGCATAAGAAAAATAACTTACATTGTCTGACAGTAGTTGTATATTTTCGATTGAGTTTACTCTCGGCGCTCATCGCAGTACTGCTTATGCCTAATGCCTTTGCCGAACACGAAAAGTTTGTCCCGCCGGTGTTGATATCCATCCAAAACTGACCCAGGATTTTCATTCAAAATTGACCCGTCTAATTTGAGATATTCACGGCACCTGGGCTGTGGATAACTCGGGGTTTTCCGGTTCCTCCTGTGTGGCTTTGGATTTGGACGGGGACCGTCCGCTGGCGGTTTTCTCGCGGTGCCTGAAACGCCAGGACTCGTTGCCGGTTTCGACAATATGGCAGTGATGTGTCAGACGGTCCAACAGGGCGGTGGTCATTTTGGCATCGCCGAACACATTCGGCCACTCGGTGAACGACAAGTTGGTCGTGATCATGACACTGGTACGCTCGTAGAGTTTCGAGAGCAGGTGGAACAACAGTGCTCCGCCGGCTTGAGAGAATGGCAGGTAACCGAGTTCGTCCAGGATCACCAGGTCCACATACATCAACCGGTACGCGATCTGGCCCTGCTTGCCAGCGGCTTTCTCCTGTTCCAGGGCATTGACCAGTTCCACCGTGGAGAAGAATCGCGCCCGCTTGCCATGGTGCTGGATGGCTTCGATGCCGATGGCGGTGGCCAAGTGCGTCTTGCCGGTGCCGGGTCCGCCCACCAATACCACATTTTGGGCGGAGTCCAGGAACGCACCGGCGTACAGCCGCTGGATGAGGGCGGCGTCGACTCGCGCCTGGGCAAACTCGAAGCCCGCGAGATCACGGTGGACGGGGAAGCGAGCGGCGCGCATCTGGTAGGCGAGTGAACGGACATCGCGCTCGGCTTGTTCGGCCGCGAGCAGCGCAGACATGAACCGCTCTGGATCGAACTCCGATTGCGGTTGCCGGGCCAGCACCTCCGACTAGCTTTGCGCCATGCCGTAGAGTTTGAGTGACTTGAGGTGGGTCACAATCTCAATGCTCATAACCCACCTCCGGCTGCAGCAACTGGTCATAGCGGGCGGCATCCGCCCGCGGCTCTTCGGTCAGCGTCAATGGGATAGAGATACCCGGTAACGGCCTGGGTGGTTGGGCCAGGCGCGAGAGTACGTTGAGTACTTGTTCGCCGCTCACGGCGCCGGCTTCGAGTATCACGCTCGCGGCTGCCACCACCGTGTCCAAGCCGTGGACCGATATGGTTGAAAGTACCTGTACCATGATCCGATCACCCGCCGGTAGTTTGAGCAGGCGCTTTTGCAGCGCCACCAGCGGCGCCGGCATGGTGGCGAACGGCGCCCCATTGCGCAGTGCCCCGGGCTTGCTGGCCACCAACCGGATGTAATGGCGAAAGTCATAACACGTCTGGTCGCGCTCGAAACAGCGGCGATGACGTGCCACTTCCTGGTAGTCGGCCACGACGACCAGTTCCGCCGGATAAATGCGCAGACTGACGACGTGATGGGCATACTCCGCCGGCACACTGTAGCGATTGCGCTGGAAGTGAATGAGGGCGGTGGCTGAGACGCGCGCCGGTTGTTCGAGGTAACCATCAAACGGCTTAGGAGTGGGCATGAGATGTGGCCGCTCATCGTCCAGCACCTGTGCGACCGTGCGCTCGGGCCACTGTGGGTGCCCCATGTTTTGCCAGGTGTGACGGCAGCGTTCCGCGAGCCAGGTGTTGAGCGCCTCAAGATCCGGCCAGTGTTGATCCAAGGCGAGCTGCCAAATCTGCCGGCGCCGATCCTGCACGTTCTTCTCGACGATCCCCTTCTCCCAGCCGGCCGCACGATTGCAGAACTGGGGCTCGAACAAGTAGTGTCCGCACAGTGCTTGGAAACGCGCATTGACGGTACGGTCCTTGCCCTGGCCTACGGCATCGACCGCGGTCTTCATGTTGTCGTAAATACCGCGTCGCGGTACACCGCCGAGGGCAGCAAACGCCCGAGCATGGGCATCGAATAGCATCTCGTGACTCTGGGTGAAGTAAGCTCCCATCCAGAAGGCGCGCGAGGCTGCGAGCTTCAGATGGGCTACTTCCAGCCGACGACGCAAGCCAGCGATGCAGGCGTACTCGCAGCTCCGTCAAATTGAAACGCTTCTCCCAACTCGAACGCCAGTGGCACATACGCCACCGTTTTGGGGGTCGTCACGCGCTCCACGTTCCAGCGACGCACCCACGCACACACCCGGCCATACCCACCCGCATACCCTTGCGCTTTGATCGCCTGGTAGATCACCTTGGCGGTACGACGATCCCGCTTGGGGCGATGGCTATCCGTGTTCAGCCAATCGGCGAGTTGCTCCACCCACGGGTCCAGCAGGCTTTTGCCGATCCGCTTCGGATACTGCGGTTCCCGCATCTCCGCCTGCCGCAGCCAGCGCCGCAGCGTGTTCCTCGACAACCCGGTCTGGCGTGCGATCTCTCGCAGTGGCAAGCCATCCCGAAAATACAATCGTCTGATCTTCGCTAACATACCCACGGTAATCACTCCTCTGTCCCCCTGCACAAAAAGTAAGCAGGGTACCTAGTTACGTGGGTCAGTTTTGCGTGAAAATTACCCCTCAAAGTGGGTCAAAATTGGATGAACGTCAACATGCTTGTGCTCAGTGTGAGCCTTGGGCTCCAACTCACGCGAACAGGGTTCGCTCACCCGTTCCGTGACTTCAATGACGGTGTTGGTGTCATCGGGTTTGGCGAACAAGCCCATCTGATCGAGATTCACCGCTTCGTGACGCGGGCCGAACTGGCGGCGCAGCATCAAACGCAACTGCTCTTTCAAGGTCTCGATCATGTGTTGTTGCTCCAGCACCAGTTGCTGGAGGGTCGGCACATGGGTCGGTAACGTTGCGGCGTTTTGCATGCGTGCATTATACCAAACACAATTTTTTTGCATAAACACTTTCACTCGGTGCATGCACGTCATGCGCGTGATGTACGTGATGCAAAACTGCATTCACACTGCCGCCTGCGAATGAAACGCCGGCAGGCGTTTCAATTTAATAAAATCAATGCCATCGAGTACCAGGCCGAGTTCCTGTGCAGTAATTTCAAGCGCGGGTTGGGTTCGCTGCGGCCATTTGAAGCGGCCTTTCTCCAACCGCTTGTACCAGATAACGAGGCCATTGCGATCCCAGTACAGGGCCTTGAGTTTATCGCCGCCCTTGCCGCGAAACAGGAACAGATGACCCGACAGCGGATCCCGTTCCAGTACCTCCATCACCCCGCGCTCAAACCATCAAAGCTCTTGCGCATGTCGACCGGACGCAGGGCCAGATAAATCCGGGTATCGGTCGGCCACGTCAACATAGCAGTTGTGCAAGCTGTGACAGCAGCGGCACCAGCGCCTCGGTCAAACCGAGCGCGAGTTCCACTGCCACGCCATTGGCCAGGGTGGCCTTGAGCACGGCCGACGTCGGCTCGGGAACACTCCGTGGCGAATTAGGCAATGTCTTGGGCACGATGGGTTTGACCGTGATCGGCACGAAAGTCACGGCTGCTGTGTTTTCAGGCGCCGCTTTGTCCGCGGGCGGTTCCGTCCGCATCCTGAGCTTGCGTTTCCACAGGCTGAAATACTTGGGACTGAGTCCGTGCGCTCGGCAATAGTCGGCTTGGGATCGGCCCGAGGTCTGTTGTGCCGTCAAATGCTGCTGCCACCTGGCGCGGGCCGCAGACCGTGGCGATCGCTTGGGTTTGGAACCGTTCATGCTGCCTCCGATGGATTACGAGAGGCTGCCATTGAAAATCAAATCGGGCAGGTTAGGCTAGGACGCGGATTTTCGGACGCATACATGTATTTCAGGTGAACGCTGGCGGAGCTATGGCTGATGGATTGATTTCACCAGGTTATGCCAACCCCACCACAAACTCGCCGGTAGACTACAATTGGAACGGTTATTTGGAAGGCAGCAGTAAAACGCAGTTCCACGGGATGGTCCGCGGAAATCGCCATCCAAACACAGGATCTACAATTTAACGCCCATCATGTCGTTTGGGGTCTCAACGTCCGGCGCTATGTGCCCCGCGAGCAACTTACGCTCGCCTGGTCTGGGATAAATTTGAATGCGCCGGTAGTAAACCTTCAATGGGAGGGTAATCGGAGGCTTCCCGGATATAGTGACCGTCAACCGCCCAGACAGCACGTAGATTACCTCAGGACCTGTCGGTTCGTCTCTAGGCTGGACTGTGTACAGATGAAATTCTGCAATGCCCATTCATATTTGACGATCCGTACCAGGAATCGCTGCCCTCTGAGCCACAATAGTGCCATGTGGCATAACGGCCGGCTTGGCAATGGGTGCTGCAATGAGGAACGCCATCAATATTGCCCTGAGCATTTTCCCTTTCATAACAGTCTCTCCACAATTTCTTCTCAAACAGAATACTCATGTTTTGTGTTGCGACGTTACATTATGCCCACGAGTGATAGAAGTCAGGATATCGAAGAAAGATCGGACACCCATGCCTTGCTCGTTTCACTCGGGGTACGTCCTCTCGATTGAAGTATTAGGCCGCACTTTCTGGCCACTCGGAAGCAAGCAGCCCATAGATATTGACCCCATATGTGACTCCCTTTGCAACCCAGCGTTCACGAAGATGCCCCTCTTGGGTAAACCTGAGAGACCGGCGCAGGGCGTTAGATGCGATGTTGCTCGGATTGACCTCGGCCTCCAACATGCGAATCCGCATAGCTGTGAATGCATTGGATATGAGTGCGCGAAGTGCTTCTGAGGCGTAGCCTTGCTTCCAATAGTGACGGCCTAGTGCGTATCCAAGCTCCAACCTGTTGCTGCCTTCTTCGAACTTAAAAAGGAGGGCCGTACCAATGACTTTCTTGTCGGCGTTGCGGACTATGACAAGCTGTCTGGCAGACCCCGTGGCCATGAGTTTACGCATGCGCTCCAGCCAAGCGCTGGCATCTGGCAGCGATTGCCAAGTGGCATAAGGCAAGTACTGTGTGACCTCGGGATCGCCGTTGACCTCCATGAGATCTGGCAGGTCGTCCGCGCGAATCTCTCGTAGCGTGGTGCGTGGGGTCACAATTGTGTCGATCGTTAGGAGTGGCATGGGGCTGTTTGTGCTGTTTAACAGTTATTAGATGGTCGTCGGTGATATTGAATATCACCGACGGCGGTGTAAGTCCGTTCTTTGTAGCACCAACACATCTGGATTTCCAGATATTAATCCGGGCGTTACCTAGCGCGGTAAAAAGATCGGACACCCTTTATCTTGGTCTATTCGCTCAGGTCAAGCATATCCAATACTACTCAAAAGGTTGGGAAGTTCCCGCCGCTCTGGGAAGTAATGGGCGTCCATATTTTCTCACGACAATCTCATAACTGCTTTTGGTTGTTAAAACAGGAGTCTCAACCGACTGTATGTACTCCATATCTGAATTATTTATGTGCCTATACAGCATATCGGCGTTCGATCCTGGTGCCTGCTAAAGTGTTATATTTTCACTTGAAACGATATCTGACAATAGGCATTCACCACGGCTCATTACGAATTCGTATTTACCCTGTTTAGTACGTATTTCGCGTAAATCTCCCATATTGATAATGGCAGAACGCTGAATTCTCTGAAATCGTTCCGATGGCAGTTTAGTTTCCAACTGTGAAATACTCTCACTCGTATGAATCACCTCGCCAGTAACCATATACAAGTTTGCAAAGTTGCGGTTTCTGGTTATATAGCGAACGGCTGAAAGACTTAGAAATCGAACCCTACGCCCGCACCTAATTGGTATTCTGTCCACTGATGGACGATCGACTGTGCCTGATTGATCGGAAATTTTCATATTAACTATGGCCGCGCCCTCCGCCCGTCTGTCCCTCTCAATTTGCCGCTTGACCTTAACAAGCGAGTCCTGGAAGCGGTGCTTAGTTATTGGCTTGACGATGTAATCTGTTACTCCGCTTTCAAAGGCGCGAGTCGCATATTTAGCTCCTCCAGCAATGACAATGACATACGGCATCCGCACCGTTGTCACGGACTCGAGTATTTCAAATCCAGACATCGTCGGCAAATCAATTGCTGATACGAGTATATCCGGTTCAAGGACGTTGACTTTCTCTCTAGCTTCGGCTCCGTCACAGCAATCAGCCACGACTTGCAATTCCGGGTCACTTTGTAACAAGCGCTGGATTTTAAATTTTTCCGTACCATCCCTTTCCGCCAAGATAACGCGGATCATGTGTCGCTCCTCGTCAATTTCTATGCAAACAGTCTATGTTTTATCCCAGGATCAACATCTAACTTTGCTTATTGGATCTCGATATTAGAATGCATCTTCACGGAACTCTGCCAATCCAGGTCTACTGACAAGCCTATGTAGCAAGACTAACAGGATCAATCGGGTACGCGAGTGCCAAGAGTCACACTCCATGCATATGACTTTCGACCCTGTTCATTACTTTTGGCATATATGAAAGTCAGGCTAATAGGTTTGATCAATCATAGTGTCCGCCAAGTGCATGAGCCGATCCGCTGTGAGAATGGAGTGGTCAAGAAGAACTGTGACTATTTTAATCTTGGCCTGAATGTTATAAATTACTATCGGCAAGTAAATCAGAATTTGTGATGGGCAATTGAAAATATTTTGAACACCACTTCTAAATCCTTGCTGGCTCTAGGTTAGGCATTACGGGTAGTTAATGCTGATCGCAACACCATGAATTCGCTCACACTGGAATTTGAATGCATAAGTTAAGTGATTTAGAACTCTAATCTTGCGGGATCTTGCGGGAGACCTGCCATGAAAGACATCGTTTTGTTCGCCAGGGTTTTTATGTATTCGACAGTCTGTGTGGTCCTAGCTCTCTCGTTAAGTGGTTTTACAGCCATGACGCGCAATCCCGATCAGGCCGAGGTGGTCACGTCGGACGTGAGTCACTTCTGGCGGGCGTTCGACGATGCGGCCAGAGTGCCCATGGCGGAGCGCGTCGCGGTGTATCAGAAGGAATTCATCGACCGTGCCAGCCAGGGTCTCGAGGATTTTCTCGCTTACCGTCAGGTGACGGCGGCCAGCCTGGCACAGCACGTGGAGCAGAATCGCGCGTATTACGAAAAAGTGCGCCCGTATATACAACAAGTGGTGGATCAGAAACCGGTGATCGAGGCCGCCTTCCGCCGGCTCAAGGCCCTGTACCCGGACATCCGCTTTCCAAAACATGTGTATTTCGTGGTGGGGCCGCAGCGCGGCGCCGGCATGAATTCCGACCACGGCATCATCCTGGCAGCCGCGATGTTCGCCACCCCGCCCGGCACGCCCTACAGCTACACCAAAACCTATCCCAGCTTTGTGCCGTTCGCGGTGGTGCATGAAACCATCCATTTCAACCAGACCTTCCAGCCGGGAGAGCATGCCACGCTGCTGCAGGACGTGATCACCGAGGGCACGGCTGATTTCATCGCCTCCCTGACTTTGCCGGAACCCGACCTGCGCCAGTACACCGACCGCTGGCGCTACGGCTGCACGCACGAGGCTGCGCTCGCGGCGCGCTTTGCGGCCGACCAGGACATGACGACTACGGGGCCCTGGATGTACAACCACCACCCCGATATCGGCTGGCCGCCGGACATGGGTTATTGGCTGGGCTACCGCATCGACCAGACCTTCTACGATCACACCGCGGACAAACGGAAAGCCCTGCGTGCCATGCTGCAGGTGACGGATTTCAAGGCTTTCCTCAAGTCGAGCGGTTATCCGCACGACAGACCAGCCTGTAATGTCCAGAAAGTCGTGCATGCAGAATAAATTCCTGGTCAGCACTCCCGTACGTGTGCAAAGTTCGCTGCCATGTGATGTCTAGAAAAACTACTCTGTGATGAAAGTGAGTTGTTATGCAGCACTCTTTGGTTCCTCGCATGATTCCCACGGTAAACCGCCGGCCCGGGAAACTCTGGGCGTTTGTGCAATTCCCCCTGTGCCGCATGCTGATCGCCTTCGCGGCCATCGCCCTGCTGGCGTTTCCGCTGCTGGCGGGCGCGCACTTCGCGCATCTGCAAGGTCTGGCGTTCGCGACCGCACACTTGCTGGCGGGCCTGGTGGCCTGCATTGTGTATGTGGCTTATGTGTACCTGCTGGAACGGCGCATGCCGGTGGAGCTCGCGCTGAGTGCGTTGTTGCCGCAATTTAGCCGGGGCTTTGCCGTTGGTGCCTCGATCTTCTGCGCCACAGTTTTGGTCTTGTGGCTCAGTGGTGCCTACCGCGTAAGTGGCATCAATACCGCAGACTTGCTGATTGCTTTTTTTATCAACGCCCTGGGCGCGGCTCTGCTGGAGGAGATCGCGGTGCGCGGCGTGGTATTCCGCATCCTGGAGGAGGGTTTGGGCACCTGGCTGGCCCTGGGAATCTCTGCTCTGTTCTTCGGTCTGCTGCATGCCATGAATCCGGGCGCCAACTGGCGGGACATCCTCGGTATCGCCCTGGAAGCCGGGCTGCTGCTGGCCGCGGTCTATGTGTATGCGCGTTCGTTGTGGATCGGCATCGGTCTGCACTGCGCCTGGGATTTTTTTGATGGCGGCGTATTCGGAGCCAGCGGTAAAAACCACAGCCTGCTGTCCGCGAATGTCCACGGGCCGGAATGGCTGACCGGCGGCCGTGACGGTCTCGACGCTTCACTGGTAGCCATTCTGATCTGCCTGGTCGCCACCACGATTTTCTTGCTGCTGGCGTGGCGCCGCGGCCTCTGGATAGCGCCGTTTTGGAAAAAACCACATCCGTCCGGGTGATGGTAATAATCCATGGGTGCCAACCGGATTCATTCGGCATGAAGTTGTGCAGGAAACCGCATGCTCTCCGGCTGGCCGCCTTGTTGCTGACGGCAGCCTGCATGAGCCCGGTCATGGCACAAACTCGGGCTGTGGCCGTTACTCTTGCGCAAGCGACGGCTAGGCTCAACGGGCCCTGGCGGTTTCATGTGGGGGACAATCCCCGCT
>VFSW01010601.1_pt1 | contig 13047 bp, 10 predicted proteins | sample 5358111 | NCBI WGS metagenome assembly VFSW01 (sample SAMN11554181, study PRJNA540505) | mine drainage metagenome | isolation source: sediment from site ElyBrook_90M | place: USA: Ely Copper Mine, Vershire, VT | collected 2017 | reverse complement strand
GAAGTTTCATAGGTGCTGGCTGGAGTAGCCCAGTGGACAGGATAGCGGAGTGTGACGGGGCTGAGCGCAGGCGGATGGAAAAGCGGGGGCGAGGGGGGCCTGTTCATTTGGATATTGCAACGATTGCACATTTATTGCACAATTTATGCGCGTTCGAACGAAGCTACTGGAGGTAGCGGCTGTAGTCGTGATGGCATTTGGTTGGTCGTTCGATGGAGTGAGGCCGTGGTTCGAAGGCGGTTTCTTTTGACCCATCTTTGCAGGATGATGCTGGATACGTTACGGCGTTGTCACTACTAGTCCTTTCATAGTCATGATGAGCGTAGGCTTACGGGTATGCAAATTCACAGGCGCTTCAGTACGATCAGGCGTTCAACCGTATTCATCGGTTTTGTGATGCTGCTCGTCGCCTTGGTGGCGAACACTGTGATCACAAGGGTTCAGCTTGCGATCCAGGTGAGGAATCAGACACGCGTAAGCCAGAGCCGGCAGGTTCTTTCCGAATTAGCGCAGACGGAATTGCTGATCAAGGACGTGGAAATAGTGCAGTTCAATCTGCTCTATACCGATGATCCAAGCTACCTTACTCCGTATGACGAGGTGATCTCCCAGCTGCGGCCGCACCTGGAAACTCTTGCACGTCTGACGGCTGACAACCCCCGGCAACAAGCGCGTGTGCCGGTGCTGCGCCAACTGGTTGAAGATAAGCGCCATCAAATAACCGAGACGATTCTGCTAGACCAATCGGGTAAAACCAAGGATGCGAATGCGCTAATTTTGTCGAATTCGGTGTTGAATACGACACACAAAATACATGACGTCGTCGATGCGATGGAGCAGGATGAGATGTCCCTGCAAGCTTCCCGGACTGCCATTTCGAAGAACAGCATCAGGCTCACGGTAGCATCGATTTACATTACAAATTTGATTCTGCTCATAGGTATCATCCTGCTGGCATGGCACACACGGAGCGAGATGAAAGCTCGTGAGCATGATGCTCTGGAGCTGCGACAAAAGCAGCAAAGGCTATTTGAGAGCCAGGAGCGACTGAGACTGGCCCATGATGTGGCAGGCATGGGCACCTTCGACGTGGAGCTTCCGTCAGGCAAGCAGACATGGTCATCCAGGACGTTTGAGATATTTGGATTGACACGGAATAGTCCTCAGCCAGAACCGGAAGAACTGATGAATATGGTCCATCCGATGGATCGTTCGATGGTGACCCAAAGGCTTAATGTACTGGGCACGGGGAAACGGTTGCAGGTCGAGTATCGGATCATTCGTGCCGACGGTGAAGTTCGTTGGGTAGAAATCTCCGGGAGAGGGATCTTCGACAATAATGGAAAACCTATTCGCTATCTTGGAGTGGGTTATGACATCACCGAGCGGAAGGTGGCAGAGGACAAGTTGCGGCGTTCCGAGGATCAACTGCGCGCACTGACGGCACGACTACAAACCGCCATCGAGAACGAGCGACTGCGGATAGCGGATGAGTTGCACGACCAGCTGGGACTAGCCCTGACCTGCATCATGATGGATCTTGACTGGATCGTACGAAAGCATCGGGCGAGTGGGGAAAGCTGGATCTCGATGGTGCAGGACGCGATCGGTGTTGTGGACACGAATATAGCGCTCGTGCGCAGACTGTCGACGGAGTTGAGGCCCCAGTTACTGGACTCCATGGGTTTGCGGGCGGCAATTGAGTGGGAACTTGAACAGTTCCAACGTCGTTCAGGAATCCGATGTATGGTTCGAGTTACAGATTATTCTCTCGATCTGAGCAATGAAAAAGAGATAGCGATCTTCCGTATCTTTCAAGAGGCCATGACCAACATTGCACGACACGCCGCTGCACAGAACATATGGGTCGATCTGGAACGGGAGCAAGGCGAAGTGGTCCTTACCATCAAGGACGATGGCTCAGGCTTCTCAGCAGATCTGGTTGAACAAATGCAATCCCTTGGACTGCTTGGCATGTATGAGAGGGCTCTTGTAATGGGAGCAAACTTTCTACTCGATAGTATGCCGGGCCGCGGAACTACAATCACCTTACGCGTACCTTTGGATGAATCTAGTATCAGTGCACCGGAAACACATGAAAATATTAATTATTGATGATCACGCCGTTATACTTCAGGGCCTCAAGCGAATCCTTGGGGATGAATTCAAGGGGACAACGTTTGGAGAAGCGCATCAGTATGAGAAAGCGCTCGATCTACTGCGGCAGGAGCGCTGGAACGTGGTCATACTTGATATCGATCTGCCGGGGCGAAGTGGATTGGATGTGCTCCGGCAGATCCGAACGGAGCATATCAATGTACCCGTTATCGTGTTTAGCATGTACCCGGAAGATCAATTTGCGATCCGCGCGTTAAAGGCGGGGGCATCAGGCTATGTCGCGAAAGATAGTTCCTCCGAACAATTGGTGGAAGCGATACGCAAGGTGAACGGTGGAGGCAAGTATGTAAGTGCCAGACTCGCAGAACGGCTTGCAGCCGATCTTGGGCATGAGAGGTTGCGGGTTCCGCACGAGGTACTTTCAGATCGCGAGTTTGAAGTGATGCGCATGATGGCCGCGGGAAAGGGTACAACGGCCATCGCGGAATTATTATCCTTGAGTGTGAAGACGGTCAGCACGTATAGGACCCGTATTCTTGAGAAGCTGCAATTCGAGACCACGTCTCAGCTAATCCGCTATGCCATTGAGCAAGGGCTGGATCGCTAGTGGCAGCGGTTGTGGATATTCCAGCCCTAATGTAGGAATTGTCCTACAAAATAGTAGGACTTCTTCTTACGCAACATTCCGCACAAGCCGGATACCGCTGGCTGGCCGATTGGTCCATGATGGAGATGCTTACGAAAGGCTAATGAACAATCATTAGTTTTTTCTATGCTTTGTGTCATCGGAGCACATCAACATTGGCAATGAACGGTGATTGTCCTTGCGAGAGGACTGAATCGCATATCCTCGAATTGCTCCTGATAAATGATGCATCCGCAAGAAAGGATACATTATGTCAACACACCAAAATATTCCCACACGAGTTGCTTGTTCCAATTGCCTTCATCGCTCCTCTAGAACGTTCTGCAACTTCTCTGGAGCGGCTCTAGAGGATTATCGTTCGATCGGTACATTGATATCCCTTCCCGCAGGCGCGATTCTCATGCATGAGGAAGACGCGGTCAAACAGGTGTACGTGGTGTGCAGCGGCCAAGTGAAGCTCTCGTGTATTTCGAAAGAGGGGAAGATTCTAAACTGTAAAATTGCTTTGCCTGGTGATGTCGTTGGTCTGGGTGCGTTGATTTCTAATTCTCTTTCTGAATTTACAGCAGAGACATTGGCGCCTACAGATGTAAAAGTAATTCCTCGCAAAGATTTCCTAGCTTTCTTACGCAGCCATGACGAGGCTAGTATGCACGCACTGTACTCGCTTGCAGCAGAGTATAAGACCGCGCACACGGGTGCTCGCCGACTAGCCCTGTCTGGCACAGTGGCAGGGCGCGTAGCAGCTCTATTCCTGGATTGGGGTCAGACGGCATCTGAGGGCAAGAGTGAATTGCGTTTTGTGCTGACGCTTACGCATGATGACCTTGCAGATTTTACGTGCTCAACGCGGGAGACCATCAGCCGCACGCTAGGGAAGTTCCAGAAGGACAGCCTCATACAGATTCATGGGTCGAGCGTACGCATTCTCGCACCTGAAAAGCTGGCCGCAATATCGGCATAGACAAACATCTTTGAGCAATCGACGGCATGCGCTACGGTGTCATCGATTAGACCAAAGGCCATGCCAGCTGTGGCGACAAGGCGCGTCACTTGATATCTATTTTCATTTGGAGTGTCTGAATCTCATCCTGTGCGGTTATTTTGCTCCCCGACCCACCAGGACGACTTTAACGGTTTCGATCACAATGGCGCAGTCAAGCCAGAGTGACAAGTGCTTTACGTAAAATAAATCATACTCAAGCTTTCGCTTTGACTCTTCGATGCTTGAACCGTAGTGATATCTGACTTGCGCCCAGCCAGTGAGACCAGGAAGAACCGAGTGGCGTACTTCGTAGAATGGAAGATGTTCTCCTAGCATTCGGCAGAGGCCAGGCTGCTCGGGCCTTGGTCCTACCAAGCTCATCTCACCACGAATAATATTGATGAGTTGCAGGAGTTCGTCGAGTCTGTATTTGCGGAGGAATGCGCCTAGAGCGGAGATGCGTGCCGTCTCCTCTGTTGCCCACTTTGCTTCAGACCCTGGGGAAGAGTTTCGCATTGTGCGGAACTTTATGATCTGGAATGGTCTTCCATAAAGGCCCGTGCGTTGCTGCATGAAGAGCACATCTCCATCCCTCTGGGCCCATATGATGACAGCCAGTATTGCAATGAGCGGAGCCGCCAACAGCAATAAGATGCTTGCGGCAATGATGTCGAATATTCGCTTACCTCTACGGGCGTATAAACCTATACCGCCATTGTTGGCGAAGACGCACTGTTCCAGGGTCAAGCCGTCAACACGCATGCGGCCTGTAGAGCGTTCGTAAAACGCCTGCGAATCTTCAATCAGGAGACCTCGCATTCTGAGACTCAATAATTTATCCAGTAATTTGGACGATCGCGGTTTGCCATTACAGACAATCACCCGGTCGTAGGTTTGAGATGTATCCACGCCACTTGGAGTGTAGTCGCAGATAGCGGATGGGTTCATAATCTCAACCACCTGCACGTTCCACTCCGGGTGATGATCGACTGTCTCGTGCAACTCAGCCGTCTCCTCTCCCGAACCAAGAATCAGGGTGCGTTCCGGTCTGCGCGGTAGACATAGAACTCGAACACAGACGGCCAGGCAAAGAAGAAAGAGAGTAAGCGCAAGTATTCTCGATAACGGCAGTGCATCCTGCGCAATGACCTCGAACACGATAGCAATGGCTAACAACATCAAAGCGAATGCCCTGAAAACTCCAGCCAGCATATCGCGCAAATTACGAACCAGGCGCAGATTATAAAGTTCGTTGTAATAAAAGAGAGCTTGACACAGAAACCCTATAGCCATGAGTTGTGCGAGGCTCCATAGGATTGCCGCAAAACTGCGAGTCGGCGTGGCTGCAAGTTCCGGAGCCAGGAAGACCAGGGGTGCGACGATAACCAAACATATGAAATCCACAGTGAGAAGCAATGCAGCCCTTGGCGGTAGTCCCTTCCCACAGATAGTTGCCATTTTTCTATCCTCAACTTGTGGTCAAATCCGCAGTGCGCTCAACTGCCTCGCTCAAGGCTTTGCATACGCGGTGGATCTGATCTACTTGTAATTCTGGATACATGGGCAGCGAGAGCACCTGCTCCGCAGCGAGCTCCGCAACGGGCAGATCACCCCGCTTGTACTTCAGGTGTTTGAACATCGGTTGAAGGTGCAACGGTATCGGGTAGTGCACAGCGGTCTGTATTCCGGCATCGGCAAGTTCATGCTGAACGGCATCACGATTTTGTACCCGAATCGTATATTGATGAAATACATGGGTTCGGGCTCTTCCGATTATTGGCGTATTGATCCCTTCGACACGAGATAGCAGTTGCGTGTAGAGGGTAGCTTTTTCGGTACGGAGGAAATTCCATTGATCGAGATGCGGGAGTTTCACTCGCAGGACCGCCGCCTGGATCTCGTCTAAACGGCTGTTCCAGCCTTGGATCTCGCTGCGATACTTCACCCTGCTACCGTGGCTGCGAAGCATCTTTAGCTCTGTCGCATAGTGCTGGTCCTTCACAACGATCATGCCTCCGTCGCCATAGGCTCCAAGATTTTTGCTTGGGAAGAATGAAATGCAGCCGAAGTCTCCGTAGGATGCAATCGGGGCTCCGCGATACGTAGCGCCGAGGGCCTGTGCGGTATCGCCAATAACCGCAAGACCATGCTGTTTCGCAAACGCAATGACCTCGCTCATATCCGCGGGTTGCCCATAGAGGTGAACCGGGATAATGGCCTTTGTGGCTTTGGTTACGAGCGGCTCCAGAGACGTGACGTCGATCGTAAGGGTTACAGGATCAACATCAGCAAACACAGGAATAGCTCTGAGTAAGCTCACACTGTCAGCCGTAGCTACAAAGGTGAAGGCTGGAACAATGACTTCGTCTCCAGCCGAGACGCCAGCTTCCTTGAGCGCCAGAATGAGCGCGTCTGTGCCAGATGCCACGGCAATTGCATGGGGCACGGCACAATAGGCAGCAATTTCCTCCTCTAGTGCAGCGACGTTTTCACCCAGAATAAAATGTTGCTTCGCCAACACCTGCTGAATGGCTTCATCTATCTCACGCTTTAGCGAGAGATACTGTGCCCCTAGATTTGAGATTGGGATGAGCTCCTCATTCTTCTTGGCCACTGAATCCTCTTTCCTGGTTTGGTCTTCTTGTAGCTCTTCTCCAACTAGTCCTAGAGGATGATGAGTCTCCTGGCCATTCAGTTGTAGACAAGCTACAGCAGAAATACTGGTTGCAAGTGAAGCGCCAACTTGAGGAATCCCTTCCAGTTGCTCGCGATGCAGACTTCGCGAGAGGCCAGCAGAGTTTCGATTGCTGCGGGACGGAATATCTGCATGTCGTTGCATACCTGTGCGCAATACATCTACCAGCAGAAGCCAATCTTCCAGGACCAGCAGTCTCGCTTACACATCCTGAGTGTCGTCATTCTTATGTCTTTGGACCCAAATGGAAATCCGCTCGATATGGTGATGTACATGCATTGAATTGGATGAATTTGTGTGAGTTATGGCGTAGGAGTGGATACATGGCACGTTTTCTAATTACTGGTGTGGCCGGATTTATCGGCTCAACGCTCGCTGAAGAACTTTTGCGTCGAGGTCATGAGGTTCGCGGTATCGACAATCTATCGTGTGGGGATATGCAGAACCTCAAAGCGATCATGCGCCATCTAGATTTCAGAACGATGGATATCAATGACACAGCGGCAGTGCGCGATTGTTGCCGCGGTGTTGACTATGTACTTCATGAGGCAGCACTGGCATCTGTTCCGCGGTCGATTAGCGACCCAGTACAAAGCCACATCGCCAATATCAATGGCACCTTGAGCGTATTGATTGCAGCCCGTGATGCGGGGGTATCACGCGTCGTTTATGCCGCATCCTCCTCTGCCTATGGAGATCAGCCTACGCAACCCAAGTCAGAGACGATGGTGCCTTCGCCGTTGTCTCCGTATGCCGTGCAGAAGCTGGCGGGCGAACAGTATGTACGGAGTTTCTGGCATGTGTACGGGCTTGAAGGGGTGTGCCTGCGCTATTTTAATGTGTTCGGACCAAAGCAGAATGCCGATTCACCCTATTCAGGAGTTATCGCTCGCTTCACATCGGATATGCTTACTGGCGTACAGCCGACTATTTATGGCAATGGATTACAGAGCCGTGATTTCACGTATGTCGCCAATGTCGTTGCTGCGAATCTACTGGCTTGTACATCTTCCTCAAGCGATGTTGTAGGTGAGGTTTTCAATATTGGGACTGGAGTCAGCCAGACGCTTAATCGTCTGTACGCCTCACTTGCGGGAATTCTCCATTTTTCAGATCCAGCACGGTATCACGCGCCACGCGTTGGTGATGTCGAGCACTCTGAAGCCGATGTCACAAAAGCGCAGCAGGCCCTGGGGTACGAACCTACTGTGTCCTTTGAAGAGGGTCTGCGCTCGACCGTGGAGTGGTACATCCAACAGAATGAGCTATCACGTAGGCGCCAGCACTTCACGATGTCATCTCCGGCCATCGGATCAGATGCACGCACCTGAAATCGAATAAGCACATATATAACTCATTCGTCATTCTCCCGAATTACTCTTCGGTGCTCGCCGATAGTCCTATCGGCGGCCGCCTCGAACATCACGATCTGGCGTGATTTGTATCACGTTCACAGGCAAGTGTATGTAATTGAATGGTCTTTCAGATTCACTCAGGTTTGTATCTTAACTAATTCACAGACGTCATCATCAGCAAGCCATACTGCTCAGGCGATAGAAGGGCGGTCAGCCCACACGAGAACTCATTTCCTGCGCTGCAAAGATAAGACTCTTTGTGAAACTCTAAAGCGCACGGAGTTATGCAAGATTCAGAATGCAATCAGCAGTAACCGCAGTCGGGTCTATTAGTGAATCACTAAAGCATGATTGATTACCTTTGAGGAACACCCATGTTTCATTCTCTCCACGTACTGTTGGTAACATCTGATCAGGACACGGTGGAACTTTTCACTTCTGTCCTGCATAGTGAGGGGCATCGGTTGACCTGTGTTGATGTTGCCCCTGCGGTTATCTCTACCAGGCAAGGGTGTGGTGAATACGATGCGGTCCTCTTTGACACGACGCATCAACCGCTCAGCAATCTGTGCCTACTAAAATCCATTATCGGATCATTTGACAAAGACACTTTATGGATTTTATTACCCCTAGGACATAGTCTCTGGGGAATGGAATCCGAGAGATTAGGTGTCGTCAACAGAATGATGAAGCCTCTCCAGCGACATGATATTGAGAGATTTTTGAGTCATGTAGGCAGCTCCACCGTGGGGCACCATGTGGACGATGACGCTAGTCCTCTTAGGGCGTCGGCCAATCTCACGCAGCTTGAAGAGCTTCCGGGAGGACGATATTTCTTTGCCGGCTGCCCGGCAATGATGGAGATCTATGAAACGGTACGCCTGCTTGCACCGGTAGATGTTCCAGTGTTGATACTCGGGGAGAGTGGCGTTGGTAAAGATATCGTTGCAAGTCTTTTACACAAACACTCGCTTCGTTCCCAGGAGAATTATATTAGCGTGAACTGTGCGGCGCTCCCTGCGGATCTGTTGGAAAGCGAGTTGTTCGGGTACGAAGCAGGAGCTTTTACTGGGGCGACGAAGTCCAAACCGGGAAAGTTTGAATTAGCGAATAAGGGCACAATTCTCCTCGATGAGATCGCAGAGATGAGTGCCCCGATGCAAGCAAAACTATTGCATGTACTACAGGACGGACATTTCAGCCGACTCGGGGCACGCACTACAACCCAGGTGGATGTTCGAGTAGTCGCTGCTACCAATGTCAACATCGAATCGGCAATTACAGATAGGCTATTTCGCGAAGATCTGTTCTATCGGATTAGCACCTTCACGATCGATATTCCTCCCTTGAGGCAACGGAAAGAAGAGATTCCATTTTTAGTTGAGGAGATGCTCCATCGCCACACTATCAATTTCAAGCTTAAGCCCGTGGTTGTTCCACCGAGCCTCATGACGGCGATTCAGGAGTATGACTGGCCGGGCAATCTGCGTGAACTTTCAAACTTCGTCATGAGGATGCTGATTACACACGATCCTAAGACGGTCTTCGCGCACCTATGTTCGAAGGCCCACACGCGGCTCCATACATCACCGGAACTCGTCCCCGATCACGATGGACATGCGCATAACACTAGTACGATGCCATCGATTGTGCGTGATCTTAAGGGGCACACCGAAAGCCGTTTGATCAAAGACGCACTCGATTCAAGCGGCTGGAATAGACGCCACGCAGCGCTGCGACTCGGTATAAGCTACCGCTCTTTGCTATATAAAATTCAGTACTATCAATTAGTCGATACTCGGGCGTCATTACATCTTCACGCAAGTTAGCAATAACCAGTGCTTGAAGACTCCATTAGGAATCTTCAAGCACTAGTCTCGGCACGGTCCACAGTCTCTGCCAGGCAATGGTTTCGCGGAGGCCCTCGTCGAGTGGGGTCATGGCTTCAAACCCAAGGAGTTCTTTGGCCTTCCGAATATCCGGAACCCTTCGACGGACATCTTCGTACTTACGTTGAGCAAGCTCATGATAGGGCACGAATTCAAATACTGGCGCACCGACTTTCCCACATAACCGGTAGAGACGAGTAGCGAGATCCAGGATCGTAATCTCTTCGTTGCTTCCAATATTCACGATTTCATGATTTGCTGTCATCGCTTCGGCCGCTGCGGCGATTCCCTGCACCGTGTCGCGGACAAAAGTGAATGAGCGCGTCTGAAGTCCATCGCCATGAATGGGGATGGGCTCTCCACACAAAATTGAATCGATAAAGACAGACTGGGGCCCTCCCCACCAGCTAAGGTTTTGGCGTGGACCATAAGAGCCAAAAATCCGCAGAACAGTAGCGTATATACCCGCATCTTCAGCCATGGATAAGACGAGATGCTCATCGAACAGTTTAGACGCCGCATAGGCCCAACGGCGTATTGTCGGAGGCCCTAACACTGAGTCATCGTCTTCAGCAAATGGAATCACCGGATTTTTGCCATAGACATCCGATGTGGATGTAATAACAAATCTGGAGGACTGTTCCCCAGCGATCCGCATTAGATTGAGTGTTCCCTGCGAGTTGACGAGAAGCGTGTTTGTCGCGGTGCCATAGCGAGGAATTTTATACGCTGCGAGATGAAGAATTGTGTCAATTTTTCCTATACAGTTTCGCAATCCAGCAATGTCACACACATCCACCTCGTGAAAATGGAAATGACGGCTTTGATTAGCTACTTCGAGATTTCTGACATTTCCATGGGAAAGATCATCAACTCCAATCACTTCATAGCCGCGCGCAAGCATGACATCGGTAACATGTGATCCAAGAAATCCAGCAGCTCCAGTAATTAGTACCCTCTTCATGACAATTCTCCTAAGAATGCACATATGTGTTCGACGCTGCATGCGCCGGCCGTACCTGACCCGAATGTCGCAAGATCTCTAGGTTCTTTGGAAATAGTCTGCAAGCTTTTGAGAGCACCGTTGACCCCTGCCAGGATGGAACAGCATTCTGTTCCAACGAGTGTGTTCCAGCCACCATGTGTTGTCTCGGGCCACTCAGTCTCGTCTCTCATCGTGACACACGGAGTACCCACAAAATATGCCTCCTTCTGAATGCCCCCAGAATCCGTGAGGATCAGGCTCGCAGACTGTTCGAGCATCAGCATTTCAATGTAGCCAACTGAATCGACGACGTGCAGATGCGGGTGACTTCTTAACATGCGTAGCCCTTCCACACCCAGCATGTGCTTGACACGGGGGTGCAGCGGCAGCACAACGGGCAGAGGAAGATTCTCTAATGCATGGATGACGCTGCTGAGCTTCTTGATATCGTCGGTCGTCTCGGCACGATGAAGTGTGACGAGGATAAAGTCATCTCCCTCAAGGGCTAAGTCTCTAAGGTGGGGACTGAACTGCATGCTCATGGCAAACATCGCTGCGGCATCGAGCATGACATCTCCCACAAACACGGCTCGCGCACCAAGGCCTTCGAGTTGCAACTGCTTTACAGCGGTGGGGGTCGGACAGAGGAGTAGATCAGACACGTGGTCGCTGACAATCCGGTTAATTTCCTCTTGCATCTTCCGGTTGTAACTTCTCAGACCAGCTTCGACGTGGATCAGCGGGATGTGCAGCTTGGCAGTTGCTAGAGCTGCAGCCAATGTAGAGTTAGTGTCACCGTATATGAGGACTGCGTCGGGCAACCAGGTCTTAAGCGATGCTTCAATGCTTGCAAGCATTGAGGCTGTCTGCATTCCCGGCGGACCTGGATGCATTGTCAACGTTGCGTAGGGATCTGGCATCTCTAGTTCATCAAAGAATATTTGTGACATCTGGGGATCATAATGTTGGCCAGTGTGGAGCAAGCGGTGATCGACATTGGATCCGTGCGCAGTGTTGTGCTCGATGAAGGCTTTGACCATCACCGCCATCTTCACAAACTGTGGACGAGTTCCGCCAATCGAAAGAATCTTCATGCCCCCTCACAAATAGTGACCGCTTGCGTCACAGGATCTAGACGCTGCTCTACCGGAACTGCTCGAATGGGACGCGCAGGCCCTCCTAATACGATAGTCAGCGGAGCTACAGGATGGGTGACAACCGAACCCGCAGCAACCAGAGCGTCGCGACCGATCGTAATTCCTGGAAGGACGGTAGCATTCGCACCAACTCGTGCACCGCGCTCCATCTTCACTCCACCAAAGTGCTTGAAGCGTTCATCGGAGCGACCGACGTAGTTGTCATTCGTAAACGTTACCTCTGGCGCGACAAAACAATAGTCCCCAATTGTCGACATCGCTGTAATGTAGGCACCGGTTTCAATCTTGCAGCGTAGGCCAATGTGAACTTGATTCTCTACAGCGACGCCCCGACCAATGATCGACCATTCACCGATCGTGGTTTCCTCGCGTACGGTAGCAAGATCCGCCAGGAGAACACCTTGTGAAATACTCGCTCCCCGGTAGACTATCGCATGAGAACCAATAAGACAGTCGTCACCAATATTCGTCGACTGCAGCACAACATCGCGAGTGACAGCACTCACCTTGGATCGAAGTGGTAACTTCCCGAGTACACATCCATCGTCGATGCGAACACGCCTGCCAATCTTGCATCCGTCATGGACAACGACGTTGTGCCCAATCACCGTCTCAGCACCGATCTCTACGTCTTTACCAATGACAATGTTTTGTCCAAAAGAAACGTTCGGATAAAGGCGCAGGGTTGCCTCTCTTGATAGCGGGAGTTCATTTTCAACTTTTGTAGGTCTCACTGTTCTCGCTCCTTCCTGATGTTTTGTAGTGCAGTCCAGCCTGCGACTGGGATCGCGCTTATTGAAGGAGCCTGAGGTTGGTCTGGACTTGAAGTGGACGTGCTATTTACGGACTGGTGCCATTGAGTGCTTGGATAGCCGCGATTACCAGCGAATACGCAATTCAGCATAAGTTGAAGGTGCTTGCCAATCGTACGTGCGATCCGCATTTTACTTGTACCGGCTACCCTCCGACGAAGCGTCATGGGCATCTCGGTCACCCGATATCCTTGAGAACTTGCACTGAGTAGTATCTCCACTGCAGAGACAAATCCATCACTTTCAAAACGGATATCACGGAGCACCGAGGCCCTATAGGCTCTGAAGATACTGGTATATGTGTAGAGTTTCAGTGGTGTTAGTGCTCTGTAGCATCGTGAGCATTGGGCACTCAGAGCGATTCGCCATGGTTGCACTCCCTCCACCCCACCATCAGGGTGATAC
>VFSW01010600.1_pt1 | contig 13047 bp, 11 predicted proteins | sample 5358111 | NCBI WGS metagenome assembly VFSW01 (sample SAMN11554181, study PRJNA540505) | mine drainage metagenome | isolation source: sediment from site ElyBrook_90M | place: USA: Ely Copper Mine, Vershire, VT | collected 2017 | reverse complement strand
CCGCGTACGCCTCAATCGCGTCCTGCCTTGCCTTGCGGACTTGCTGCCGCAACCACCCGTCGAGGGCCTCCCGCGCCAGGGTCGTGGCGGGTACCTGCATTCGTTCGGCCTCCGCCCTGAGCTGGGCATAGGTCTCCTCCGGAAGCGGCAGGTGAAAGTTCTTCATTGCTTCACTCCTCTGGTATCATGCCATGATCCAAAATGCCAGCAATTCATGGCGGGGGCGGATTGGCTGGCGCGGAAGCGCCGCAGAATCGACACCACTCCGCGCGTTCCAAAATCCAGCTTAAAGCTTCTTGCGTGCAATCCGATAAACTAAGGTGCGATCTTATTCTTGAAAACCACAATCACAATCGGATTATTATTGGCATTCGCTGCGCTGTGCACATCCCTGCCGATCGCGCAGGCGCAAGTAAGAGATCCATCCTTCACAGGATCCTTCGTCAAGTTCGACCGCAACTTCACGACGGTTCAGATGTGGCAGAGGGAACTCGCCGTCGAGGCGGCGCTCGGCCACAAACTGCTCGTTCTTCCCGGAGATGGAACTCTCATGCCGAGTTTGGCGGACAGTACGGGTTTTACCGTGAATCCCCAGACGCTGATCTATCCGAGTGAGATTTTCCCGGCTTCGCCACCGCAACCAGACGAACTGGGAATGCTGCTGACCGCAGCCGACCAGTTCGGGATGCAGGTCTTCATCGGATCGCTCCAGACACACGAAGTTTGGTCCAACGGCGACGAGTTCGAGGCTCTGCACAAATACGACTCCCTGGTCGCGCGGGAAATCCTCGCCCGGTATGGGGCGCATCCCAGCCTCAATTCCGGCGGCGGGAATTGGTATTTCAGTCATGAACTATGGCTCAATTGGGTGAAATTCTACGGGCCGAGTTATTACGGCATCGGCGAGCTTCAGACGTACGTGGCGGGCATGAAGGCGCTGAGCGCGCGCGCTCGGGTGATCGTGGCGCCGGTCTTCAAGAAAACGGGATCGGTACTGATGCCGGGCCTCTCCTCAACGGAAGCCGGAAGGTACCTTGAAATGCTCGCGTCGGGTTCGCAGGTCGACATCGTTGCGCCTCAGGATGGGGCGGGGGCGCAAGCTGGAGCTCCCGCCGTCTCTGAGCTTGGGGATTACTATTCCAAGATGCGAGCCGCGCTTGAGACTTCGACCGCATCCGGAATCCCGCAACTCTGGGCGACCACAGAAACCTTTCAGGCCGCTGCGGCCGGAACGGAAAGCGCGAACGGCTGGCAGCCGGCGCCAATCTCTCGTATTCGCCAACAAATTGCAGCCGAAGCCCCGTACGTGTGCCAGATCATCCAATTCATGTATGGGTGGGACATGTCTCCGGAAGCGACCTACACTCCGGTCGAAGCCGATAGACTTCTCGCGCAATATTCTTCCGGTGCTTCCATTGCAGCTTCTCTGTCGCGCGATTCTGTCTCGTACAGTATCTCGCCTTCGTGGAACTATCCGGACACTGTCCCGTCGAAGCTCACTAACGGCACTGGCGGCGGATTCGGCCAGTCCCTCACAACCGATTGGGTGGGGTTCGCGGCCAACCCCACGGGAGCTGTTACGGTAACCGTCGACCTTGGTGGCCATCAGAGCTTTACGGCCGTCCGGACGCTCTTCGCGGGATCGGCCATGTCCGGGATCTATTTCCCGCAGAGCCTTGTGGTGGAGTATTCCAGCGATGGCGGCTTTTCCTGGTTCCCGCTTGGCAGCCCAAATGGTCGGAACGTGCAAATCAACACACCGCTGCTCTACGCGGTCGGTTGGGTCGATGCGACGAACTGGACGCCGATCGTCGCCTCGCATGTACGAGTCACCGTGAATTTCCGCCAGTGGCTTTTCATCGGCGAGATCAAGGTGCTGGGTGCCGAGGCGCCGGCACGGGCGTTTGGGCGCCTGATTTCACCGGGCTTCAGTTCGCGATGACCCAGCTAAACCCAACAAAAAATGGACCTACCGGAATCTGAGACCGCTCTCAGTTGGGTATACTATACTCAAGTTTAGATCCCGTCTTGGGTTACAGAGCCGCGGCCCGTAAGGAAGTCGTTAACCGGCTGCTCTTTTCCGCCGCCTGACGTCCCAAGCATCGCAAGTAGGAGCTTCACGCATGTTTGATTTATTTCGTAGCCGCGCCAAGGCCGTGAAAATTATGTTGGGCGCCCTTCTCACTGTGGTTGCGCTCTCCATGATGATTTATCTGATTCCTGGCGCGGGAATTACCGCCGCAGACTCGGGCGACGACCAGGTGGGCGCTGAGATCGGCAAGTCCAACGTCACCGTGGGCGAAGTGCAGCAACAGGTACGAAATGTTTTACAGAACCAGCGTGTGCCTCCTGAATACGCCGCCACCATCATTCCGCAATTGGTGGATCAAGCGATTGCCGAGCGAGCCGTGGCTTACGAAGCGCAACAGCTCGGTTTTCGCGTTTCAGATCGCGATTTAGCCGGCACTCTGCGTTCCTTCTCTTTTGGGAGTCTGCCTCCGGATCAGTACCAGCAATACGTAGAGCAGCAAGTTGGACTCGCAGTTCCGACCTTCGAAGATAACGTGCGCGTGAAGATGTTTGAAGACGAGATTGAAAACATTGTGGTGGAGGGCATCATCGTCACTCCAGCCGAGGCGGAGGCCGAATATCGCCGGCGCAATCAGAAAATGAAAGTCGACTATATCGGCTTCTCGCCCACCAAAATAATGGCCGACATCAAACCCACGCCGGAAGAAATCAACGCTTACTTCGCCAAGAACAAGGGCTTCTTCAATGTGCCCGAGACGCGCGATCTGCAAATCATCTTGGCGGATCAAGCCAAAGTGGCGGACACCATTCAGGTGACCGACGCCCAGATCCAGGATTACTACAACACCCACAAAGACGAATACCGGACGCCGGAGCGTGTGCACGCCCGCCACATTCTGCTGAGTACCGCCAACAAGCCCAAAGACGAGGTTCCGAAAATCCAGGCGCAAGCCGAGGCGCTCCTCAAGCAGATCAAGAGCGGCGGGGACTTTGCCGAGCTTGCCAAGAAGAACTCCCAGGACCCCGGTTCGGCCCAGAAAGGCGGAGACTTGGGTTGGGTTTCGCGCGGCCAAATGGTCAAGAACTTTGAAGATGCGGTCTTTACGCTAAAGCCGAACGAAATCAGTAATGTCGTTCCCACCGAATACGGCTTCCACATCATTCAGGTGCTGGAAAAGCAACCGGCCCACCTGCAAACACTGGATGAGGTGAAGCCCGCGATTATAGCCACACTGAAGAATCAAAACGTTTTCGACCGCATGCAGGAACTGGCCGACAAAGCACGCGCAGAGCTTGCAAAATCGCCCCAGAACGCCCAGCAGATCGCCACTCAATTGAACCTGCAGTATATGGTTGTGCCTGGCTATCGTCCCGGCAGTCCGGTCGCTCAACTCGGCAGCGACCCTCAGCTTTTGGCAGCGGTGCAAAGCATGAAAGCCGGTGAGGTGAGCCAAGTTCTTCAATCCGGCAATAAGCTGTTGGTCGCCGTGGTTACCGGCGTTCACCCACCCCACCCCGCTCAACTGGCAGAAGTCGAAGATCAGGTGCGCCAACAATATCTCCAGGGCGAGGCCAGCCGGATCGTCGCCGAGAAAGCGTCCAAAGCGGTCGAACTGCTGAAACAGAACGGCGGTGACATGCAGGCTGCCGCGAAGGCGGTTGGCGGCGAGGTCAAGAGTACCGATTTCTTCACCAGCTCAGGCGCGGCCGAAGGCATCGGCTCTGCCTCCATCCTGGCCAGTTACTTCAACCAGCCCGTCGGCACTGTCTTTGGCCCACTGCAAGCTGCCAATCAAACTATTGCCGGAAAAATCGCCGATCGCCAGGAAGCCGATATGTCGAAGTTTGCGCAGGAGCGCGATGGCATCATCGAACAGCTCAAAGGGAAAGAGAAGGCGGATCGCATAACCCTTCTGGAAGACAGCATTCTGACCGATCTCATCCAACGCGGCAAAGTGAAGAGGCATCAGGCGGTCATCGATCGGCTGATCGCGCAGTACCGGGGTTAGCAGTTTCAATCCTGCATGCTGCATGCCCTGCTGGACTTCCTGCGGACGCTTACCACGCCCGATCGGCTGATACATCTACTGTCCACCGTGTTGTCCGGTTGGCTAGGCTATGCCACGCTCACCGCCATCGTTTTCGCTGAAACCGGTTTGCTGGTCGGCTTCGTGCTCCCCGGCGATTCTCTGCTTTTCACCATCGGCGTTGTGGCCGGCGCCGGGCAATTGAGCCTCACGACGATGATCGTGTTGCTGATCGCCGCCTGCCTGGCTGGCGATTGGTGCGGCTATCTGCTCGGCCGCCGCGCCGGTCCCGCCATCTTCAACCGGCCCGATTCGCGCTTCTTCAAACAGGACCACTTGCAACGCACCAACGCGTTCTATGCCAGGCACGGCGGCAAAACCATCATCTATGCCAAGTTCGTGCCGGTAATCCGCACGTTTGCGCCTTTCGTCGCCGGTGTCGCGAACATGCGCTACCGTACGTTTATCAGATTTGACGTTTTCGGCGCCACCGGTTGGGTGATATCCATGACCGTGCTGGGATCTCTGCTGGGCAGGATTTCGCTGGTCCAGCGCAATTTCGAGAAGTTCGTGCTGCTGGTTATTTTCGTTTCTCTGCTGCCGGTGATCGTGCAAGCAGTGCAGGGAATGCGGAAGCGCAAACCCGCTTTACAATCGGGCGACTAAACGTTCGATGGCCGCGCGTACCATCGGATCGCGCTGTGCTTCCACCTCATCGCCCTTCGCCACGCCGAGCGCCTGGTTGAAGATCTCCTGCTTCAGCCGGCTCTGCACCCAGCTTCGCTCCTGGCTCCATTCGGCGACCGATGGCTGGATATTACGCTGGCCGGCATACACCTCAAATTCCTCCAGCAGCGCCGGCGACACTTCGAAGTCAGGCTTCGTCTCGTGCTTTTGGATGTAGTCGGTGGCGAAAGACGTAATGATGCCGCTCGCGTCGAGCGCCACTCTCAATCGTGTGGGCGCTTCCGGCCCAATCGCAACGTCGGGCTGGATGCCGCCTCCACCGGTGACGCTGCGGCCCGAGTCCGTTTGAAATTGTTCCGCCTGCTTTTCGATCTCCAGGTGTCCGCTCGGCAGCGGCTTTTGAATGGATCGGCCGCTGGGCGTGTAGTAGAACGCCGTGGTCAGCGCCAGTGCAGTATTGCCGGTCAACGGGAATACGTTTTGCACCAGCCCCTTGCCGAAGCTCGGCTCTCCGATCACCACTGCCCGATCGTGATCCTGCAAGGCGCCGGTCAGAATCTCCGACGCGCTCGCCGACTTGGCGTTTACCAGGACCGCCAGTGGGAACAGATAGGGAGTGGCGGTCTTGGGAACTTCCACCGACTGCTCCGCGATGCTTCTCCCTTTCACGCTAAGAATTTTTTGCCCGGGCTTCAGGAAATATGAAGCCGCTTCCAGCGCGGCCTGCACCACTCCGCCCGGATTGTCGCGCAAATCCAGCACCAGCCCCTTCAACTTTTCTCCGCCCAGCTTCTCGATGGCGTCCTTCAGTTGCTTCGCGGTCTGGGGATCGAAACCGTTCACCCGAACGTATCCAATGCCGGGCTGCAGTAGAAACGCGCGATCCACGCTGGGCGAATCCAGCAGCTCCGGATCCAGCACGAACTGGAGCGGCCGTGCATTTCCCGGACGGCGCACGATCAGCTCCGCGCGGTGCTGATGGCTCTCACCGAGGTACCCCACAACTTGATCGAATTCCAACCGCGCCAACTCCACATTGTTCACGGCCACAATTTCGTCGCCAGGCTGCAGACCCGCTTTGGCGGACGGCGTTCCGGGCAGCGCTTGCAGAACGATCACGCGCCCCGGCAACACCGACACCACGGTCCCGAACCCTTTGCGCTCGGAATTTTCCATCTGCTTGAGCTGCTCGTTCTGATCGGGATCGAAGAAGATGGAGTGCGGGTCCAGCGTGCGCAGCATTCCCGGAATCGCGCCCTCGTAGATGGACTGCTGGGTGTTCACCGGGTCCGCCGCCTGTGTCTCGACGATGGAAACCACCTCGGTGAAGCGCTTCAGCGCGCTCTCCAGATCTTCGGTGGAAGGCGGCGTGGCGAACAAGAAAAGAGCAGGTAAAAGCATTTACGTCGAATACGTCATTTTGAGTATGTCATTTTGAATATCGGAGCCGTTGCTTGGCAGCGTGCCGTTCCAAAGCCAGCTCAATCAGCCGGTCGATCAGCTTCGGCATGGGCAGCCCCGAATACTCCCACATCTTAGGGTACATGCTAATCGAGGTAAATCCGGGAATGGTGTTGATCTCGTTGATGTACAGCCGATTGGCCGCGGTTTCCAGAAGAAAATCCACGCGCGCCATGCCTTCGCACTCCACCGCTTGGTAGCATTCCACCGCCAGCCGCTGCATTTCCGCGGTCTCTTGCGGCGATAGGTTCGCTGGGATCACGGTCTCCGCTTTGTCCAAAAGATACTTGTCGTCGTAATCGTAGAACTCGCGCGACGGCAGGATCTCGCAAGGCACGGAAGCCACCGGAGTGTCATTGCCGAGCACCGCGCATTCAAACTCTCGCCCTGTTATCCCCCGCTCCACGATCACCTTGCGGTCGTAAGCCCGCGCCAATTCCAACGCCGCCTTCAATTCGTCGCAATTCCGCGCTTTCGAAATGCCCACCGACGATCCGAGATTAGCCGGCTTCACAAAAACGGGAAAACCAAGTTCGCCGCACACCGGATCCCCGAAGCCCGATACGACGCGATACTCAACGACCGGCAATCCGCGTTCCTTGGCCACGCGCTTCATCATTTCCTTATCCATCGAAATGGAAGACGCCATTACGCCCGCGCCGACATACGGCAGATCGGCCAACTCCAGCAGGCCTTGCACCGTTCCATCTTCGCCGAACGTCCCGTGCAGCGCGGGAAAAACGACGTCAATTCCAGGATTGCCGCCGGGTTCGGGCAGGATCGGCCGCGGGCTCCATTTCCCTACTTTCGAAATCACGTAGTGCAGGACCTTATATTTCTCGACGTCCATCGCCTCGATGATGGATTTGGCAGATCGGTGCGAGATTTCGTGCTCACCAGTACGTCCCCCGTAAACCACGGCCACATTCGTTTTCATCCCGTTACAAAATCCTCTTTCCCATCGCCGACATCACCAATTCCACCGCCAAAATCGCCGTCCGGTTCGCGTCGTCGATCACTGGATTCCCCTCTACCACTTACATCGACGTTATACGGCCGGTCTCCCCTAACATATCCATCGCCAGGTGCGCATCGCGATAGGTGATGCGGCCTTGCACCGGTGTACCCACGCCCGGCGCCTCCCTCGGATCAACCGCGTCCATATCGAGGGATACGTGAAATCCGGCGGTTCCGTCGCACGCCACCCGAATCGCCTCCTCAAACACCGACCGCATGCCGCGCTCATCGATGTCGCGCATCGTAAAAGCATGAACCCCGGAACGCTGCACGATGTCGCGCTCCTGGCCATCTACGGAGCGAATCCCTACCAGCGCAACGTTCGCCGCTTCTACCTTGGGCGAATATCCGAAGATGTTCGTAAGCTCCAGGGGACCCTGGCCGATACAGCACGCCAGCGGCATGCCATGCACGTTTCCGCTCGGGCTGCTTTCCGGCGTATTCATGTCGGTGTGCGCATCGATCCAGATCAAACCCAGTTTTTCGCCTCGCCGATGAAAATGCCGCGACGCGCCCGCCACCGTGCCCACCGCGATGGAATGGTCGCCTCCCAGCACCAGCGGAAACTTGCCCGATCCCAGCGCTTCATCCACCATCTCGGCCACCAGCGTACACGTTTCCGCGATTTGAGGCAGGTACTTCGCTCGCGTGTGCACCTCGGCCTGGCTTTCGCGCTGGATCACCGGCACGTTGCCCAGATCCTCCACTTGATAGCCCAGTTCCGCAAGCCGCCCGTTCAGATTAGCCACGCGAACCGCCGATGGCCCCATATCGACGCCGCGCCGTCCAGCGCCCAAGTCCAAGGGCGCGCCGATGATCGCGATGTGCTTCGGACGCATAGCTAGAACTTGCTAAGTCGCGCACGCCAAGAGTGAGACTGCTCCCTATGGTCGCGGCTCGGTAAGTGGCCATGAACGCACATTGCAGATTCCGAGCCGCGACCGGAGGAAGCCAAGGGCCCGCTGCGCGTGTCCATACGGGAGAGGAACGGAAGTGCTTCACGCCTCGTCTGAATTCGACGAAAAGTGGAAAATGTAAAATGTCTGAAAACACGGGGGTAAACGGTGTGTTCCTCAAGAGCGGTCTGATCGAGTTGTTCCGCAGCCTCAAGAGTGCGTGCGCCACGTTTCATAACAATCCCTACGGCCGCGTGCGATAGAGCATCCGCGGGAACGCGATGGTTTCGCGAATATGCTCCAGCCCGCACATCCACGCCACAAACCGCTCGATGCCCATTCCGAAACCCGCGTGCGGCACACTGCCGAACTTGCGCAAATCCACATACCAATCGAACGCCTCGCGCGGAAGGTTGTGCTCTTCCAACCGCTTCAGCAGCAAATCCAGATTGTGAATGCGCTGGCCGCCGCCGATGATCTCGCCGTACCCTTCCGGCGCGATAAAATCCACCCCCAGCGCCAGTTCCGGCCTTTCGGGATCGGGCTCGAAGTAAAACGCTTTGATCTCGGTTGGAAACCGATCCACGATCAGCGGCCGATCCAAACCTTCCGTGATCAACGTTTCGTCGGTGTTGCCGAAATCGCCGCCCCACTGGATCTCGCTGCCTTTCTTCTGTAGCGCGACGACGGCGTCATCGTAGCTCATGCGCGGAAATGGCGACAGCACGCTTTCAAGCTTGCTGGTGTCGCGTTCCAGTTCGCTCAGTTCGGCGCGGCGATTTTCGAGCACCCGTCCGACCACAAACACCACCAACTCCTCGCCCACGCGCTTAACGTCATCCAGCGACGCGTAGGCCATCTCCGGTTCCCCCATCCAAAACTCGGTTAGATGACGGCGCGTCTTCGATTTCTCCGCGCGAAACGTCGGCCCGAAGCAGTACACTTTGCCGAAGGCCATCGCGTCGGCTTCGTTATAGAGCTGGCCCGATTGCGTCAGGTACGCCTTTTCGTCCTCGAAGTAGTTCACCTCGAACAGCGTTGACGTGCCCTCACATGCGGCTGGCGTGAAAATCGGCGTGTCCACCAGCGTGAAGCCGTGCGTGTCGAAGTAATCGCGCACCGCCTTGATCACCTCGTGCCGCACACGGATGGCCGCATGCTGCCGCTTGCTGCGCAGCCAAAGATGGCGATGATCCATCAGAAAATCGACGCCGTGTTCTTTGGGTGTGATGGGATAGGGATCCGATTCCGGAATACGCTGCACGATCTCGGCGCCCTCTACATCCATCTCGTAGCCGCCCGGCGCGCGCTGCTCCGGGCGCACCTTGCCGCGCAGGATCAACGACGATTCCTGCGTCAGGCCCTTCAGCGACTCAAACGTGGGTTCGTCCAGATTGGCCTTCACTGCCCCTGCCTGGATGGTGCCCGTGCCATCGCGCAGCAGCGGGAATACGATCTTGCCGGACTTTCGCAAGTTGTATAACCAGCCCGCGATCTCCACCGGCTCACCGACGTGCCGCCCGGCGTCTTCAATCCGAATGCGAGAATATTCCATCAGGCTTCTTGATTTCCAACCGTCTCGAGCTTTTCAAAAATCTGCTTCACCAAGTCCAGCGATTGCGGAAGCGGAAACTCGGGATAGTCGCGCAGCTCGAGTAACAAAGGATATTGCTGCGGCAGCGAGCGCAACAGCCGCATGGTCTCGCTCCAGTCGACAGTCCCGCCTTGCGAGTGGAACGGCCAAAGGTGGCTATCGTCGTGGCCATTATTGTCGTGCAAATGCGTGGATCTGATTCGATCCTTCAAAATGGCGAATGCAGCCGCCACGCCTTCGTTCATGTTCGCGTGCCCCACGTCGAGACAGAAGTTCAGCTTCAAATGCGTTTGGCCCAGGAAATAAATCAGGCGCTCGCAGCTCGACAATCCGTTGGGCGTATTTTCGAGCAGCACTTCCACTCCGCGCGCCTTCGCAAACAAATGGATCTCTTCGAGCGAAGTAAATGCGGCATCTACTTTACGCTCGTCATACTCTTCTTCAAAGACGCCCATGTGCTGGATGAGATAGCGGAACGGAATCACTTCGGAAATATCCAGCGCGCGCTTGATCTCGTCCAGCATATCCAGCCGCTTCGACTTCACCGGCTCCGTGATGTTGATAACCGAATTGGGCCCCGTCCGCCCCCACACGTCGTCGCTGTACATCGGCGAATGCAGCGAGTGCAGTTTCAGCTTGGAGTCCCGAAACCAGTGCCCCAGCTCATTCACTTGCGCCCGATCCCGATAATCCAGATGCTGCCGCGCGCAGAAAATCTCCACCGCCGGCACGCCCGCCTGCCAAATCTTGTCCAACCAGACGGTATTTAAGCGGTGATTCACCAGCAGGTGCGTCGAGAGAACGTGGTCCATACTTGATCAGTACCCTTCGGCCTTTGCATTACCGCGTGGATCTGTCGCGCCCTGCAACCAGCCGCCGTCGTTCAAAATCGCCTCCACCCGCGCCACCACCTGCGCCGTGGATTCGAGCGGCGAAACGTTGTGACCCATGCCGCGCAGGAGCGCCACCGTATCGGGAGAAATGCCCTTCTCCACATACAGCACGTCCGGCATCCACTGGTGATGAAAACGCGGCCAGTCCACCGCGTCCTGCACGTTCATGTGGAAATCGACTACATTCAGAATCACCTGGAGCACGCCATTGACGATACGCGATCCGCCGGGCGCACCCAGGACCAGAAAAAGCTTGCCATCGCGCACCACCATGGTCGGGGTCATCGACGACACGGGCCGCTTGCCGGGCTGAATCGCGTTCGATTCGCCCTGGATCAGGTGGAACAGATTCTCCGTGCCAGGCTTGGATGCGAAGTCGTCCATCTCGTCGTTCAACAAAAAACCTAGCCCCGGCACCGTAACGCCGCTGCCATATCCGTTGTTCAATGTATACGTCACCGCGACGGCGTTCCCCTCGCTGTCCACGATGTTGAAGTGCGTAGTCTCCGTGCCTTCTCGAACGCCGATGTTGCCCGGGCGAATTTGCGTGCTGGGCGTCGCGTGCAGCGGATCGATGCTATCGCGGCGGCTCGCGATATACTTGGGGTCCAGCAGCTTTTTAATGGGAACCTTGTAGAAATCGGGATCGCCGAAATATTCGCTGCGATCGGCGTAGAAGCGCCGCATCACCTCAGCCACATAGTGAATGGAAGCGGCCGAACCAGCGCCCGTCTTTTCGTATCCCGAGCCCTCCAGCATTCCCAGCATCTGCAGCAGCCCAACGCCACCCGCGCTGGGCGGAGGCGCCGTGACGATCTCGTCGCCGCGATAATGCCCGCGCAGCGGTTCGCTTTCCTCCGCTTGGTAGGCCTTCAGGTCCGCCAGCGTGATCAATCCGCCATTGGCCGCCATCGCGGCAGCCAGCTTCTGTGCGGTTTCGCCGTCGTAGAAATCGCTCGCGCCGCGATCCCGAATCCGCTGCAACGTCGCGGCCAATTCCGGCTGCACCAGTTTGTCGCCATAGTGGGCGCTCAAGAAAATCCGCTTCGATTCGGGGAACCGCGACAGCAGCCTGGTCGTGCCCTCGCCATGCAGCGACGCATCCAAACTGTACGCCACCGGATAGCCTTCGCTCGCTAGCTGCACCGCCGGGTTCAGCAGCTCCGCCCACGGCTTGCGCCCATATTTGGAATGCGCCAGTTCCAGACCCCGGACGGTTCCCGGCACTCCGGCCGCGCGCCATCCCACCAGGCTGTCCTCGCTCACGTTGCCTTTCGAATCCAGATACATGTTCCGGGTAGCTGCCAGCGGCGCTTTTTCCCGAAAGTCGATGAATGTGGCTCGCCCGTCGGCAAAACGCGCCAGCAGGAATCCCCCGCCGCCGAGGTTTCCCGCGAACGGATACGTCACCGCCAGTGCAAATCCTATCGCTACCGCTGCGTCGATCGCGTTTCCTCCCGATTGCAGCACGCGCAGGCCAACGTCGGCGGCCAGAGGCTCCTGCGTTCCTACCATCGCGTGCCTGGCATGCTCCGGCTGCCGGGCTGAGAGCGTCGCGGCCAGCATCAACGCACAGCCAATTTTGATCCTCATCGGTACTTCGATTCTACCGTGCTGCGGATGCATCAAACGGTGGAAAGCTGCTGCCGGCGTTCGCGGTGATATTGCGCCAGCGCGAGGTTGGCCGAGGCTACGGTCTCCAGCTCCCGGGCGATTTGTTCTAGCGCACGTCCGGGGATCGCGGCGTACAACTCGCCGTCGCCGATGTCGGTATAAACGCGATTGCCAATGCAACCGGCGCTGGTCACCATGCCGTGCGCCATCGCCGCCGGAATCGCCATGCACGTGGGCCGCGCAAGGAGAGGCAGGTTCGATGCGGCGCCCGCCCGAATGGCTGCCTCCTCCAAGAGCATGAGCTTGCGCGCCTCCGCCACGAAGAGCACGACGTCTGGATCCACCGGTGTGTCGCCCAGCGGCGCGAACACAATGTTCTTGGGAGTCTCCGGAAGAACCGGAATGCCGGGCACTTCCTCCATCTTCAGGTAGCCCAGGCTGGTCATAGTTCCTAAAATTGCGGGCAGCTCATTGGCTCGCGCTTCGGGCAGCGGAATATTGTGCGTGTACGATCCGATGGGACAGTTGTAGTGGTCCGAAGGCACGGTGGAGAGAGTTCGCCCCTCGGCCGCCAGTCGCCAAAAGCTGCACCCCGACGGCTCGACGCCCGTGAACTGCTCTATCGTCGCGGGCGCTTCGTCTCGGAAAGCCACGGCAACGGGCCGCCGGCTCAAATTGAGAATCCGCTGGAACTGGTTTTCAAGCGATTTATAGTCAGGCATATTTTGTGTCTCTTTATCTTGTCACGTGCTGGGTACGCACTGTGGCGCAGGCTCTTTGAGGCTGCGGAAAGGGCAGAATTCGTTTCGCTCCCTCTGGCCGCGGCT
>VFSW01010599.1_pt1 | contig 13047 bp, 7 predicted proteins | sample 5358111 | NCBI WGS metagenome assembly VFSW01 (sample SAMN11554181, study PRJNA540505) | mine drainage metagenome | isolation source: sediment from site ElyBrook_90M | place: USA: Ely Copper Mine, Vershire, VT | collected 2017 | reverse complement strand
CCGCCATTCATCGCTACCAGATGGTTCTGCGAGTCGTAGCTGAAGGTCTTGCCGCCTTCGTATCTGGAATTCACTATTGCAAGCTCACGAACCTTCGATTTCGCTCAGGATAGCAGACCGCAAAACGCGACTTGATTTTGAATCGGCTACTTGTTGAGCGGCTTCTTTGCGAAGTAGTAGAGCGAGAAGGCGAGCATGGCGAAGGCCAGGACCGAGACCCATGCGTGATCCAAAAGGGTGTGGGGGAAGTTGAGGATGTCGCCTTTGTCGAAGGTGGTTTCGTAGCCTTTGAGGGCCACGCCCATCAGTCCGACGATGCCGCCGGCGGCGATGAGTCCTGAGGCGTAGAGGGAGCCGGGCGAGATTTCGCTGTCAGTGGATTCGCCGCCCGCCTTTTGCGCGGCCTGGTCAATGAACCAGCGCACCATGCCTCCGACAAAGATGGCCAGGGTGGTGCCGATGGAGAGGTATGCGCCCACGGCGAAGGAGAGGGAGCGGATGCCGAGCAACTCGACGGCAATGACCAGGAAGACGCCGAGCATGACCAGTCCCCAGGGCAGTTTGCGGCTGAGAATGCCGTTGATGACGGTGGCCATGAGGCGGGCCTGCGGGGCGGCCGCCTTTTCGCTGCCGATGCCTTGGATCCACTGCACCTCGATGCGGCCGGTGGCGGGCGAGTAGAGGTATTTTCCGTCGGCCAGTTCCGGCGAGCCCAGCGCGTTCAGCACGACAAATTCGCTTTTGTGGTGGAGGGTGGAGGAATTGCCGGGGCCGAGGACGGGGAATTGATCGGGCAGATGGCGGATGTCCTGCTGAATGGCCACGCCGGGGTGGGGTGCGTTGAGGTTCCAGGGCTGCGAGGCGGCGCGGAAGGACTGGAGGCCGGTGTTCATGAGGTTGAGGGTGAAGCCGATGGCGACGGTGGAGACGACGACGCCGATCATGAGGGCGATCTGCTGGAGGCGTGGGGTGGAGCCGACGATGTAGCCGGTTTTCAGGTCTTGCGATGTGTCTCCGGCGTTGGCTGCGGCGATGCAGACCACGCCGCCGATGGTGATGGCGAGGGCTCCGAAGGCGGGGCTGGTCCAGCCCTTGACGAGAAAGATGGCCGAAGTGGCCATGAGGGTGGCGATGGTCATGCCGGAGATAGGATTGGCCGAGCTTCCGATGAGGCCGACGATGCGGGAGCTGACGGTGACGAAGAGGAATCCGAAGACGACGACGAGGAGCGAGGCAGCCAGGTTGGCGACCCAGCCGACATAGGCGCCGGGCACGGGCTTGAACTGGAGGAAGAAGAACATGCAGGCCACCAGCAGAATGGAGCCGATGACGACAAAGCTCATGGGGAGGTCGTCCTCAGTGCGGCTGGGCGCGGCTTTGGCTGCTCCGGCGCCGGGGCGGAGGTTTTTAAAGCCGGAGGCGAGCGCGGCGAAGATGGTGGGCAGAGTCTTGAGGAGGGTGATGAGGCCGGCGGCGGCGACGGCTCCGGCGCCCATGGGGCGGATGTAGGTGGCCCACAGGTCGCTGGGGCCCATTTGCGCGATGGGGACGGTGCCGGGATAGATGGGATGGGGCAGGTCCTTGCCAAAGAAGTAAATGAGGGGCATGAGGACGAGCCAGGAGAAGACGCCTCCGGCAAAGATGACGCCGGCGACCTTGGGTCCGATGATGTAGCCGACGCCGAGGTATTCCGGTGTGGCATCCGCCTTGATGGATGCGCCTTTGAGGATGTGCTGCGGGCCGAAGTCGGGCTGGTACTCGGGGGTGCCGGGCCATGCCTTGAAGATGTTCTCATTCTGGAAGAGGGTGTAGACGGCGCCGAGGCCGAGGCCGAGGAAGACGCGGCTGGCGAGGCCTCCTCCGCGCTCACCGGCCATGAGCACGTCTGCGCAGGCGGTGCCTTCTGGGTAGGTTAGGTTGCCGTGTTCTTCGACGATGAGCTGGCGGCGCAGGGGAATCATGAAGAGTACGCCGAGCCAGCCGCCGATGAGGGCGAGCAAAAAGATGCGGGAGTACTCGAGGTCGAATCCGAGGAAGATGAGCGCAGGCAGGGTAAAGATGACGCCGGCGGCGATGGACTGGCCGGCGTTGCCGGTGGTCTGGACGATGTTGTTTTCGAGAATCGAGGCGCGGCCGAGCACGCGCAGGATGCTGATGGAGAGCACGGCAATGGGAATGGAGGCAGCGACGGTGAGCCCGGCACGGAGACCCACGTAGACCGTGACGGCGCCGAAGACGAGTCCGAAGAAGCAGCCGAGCAGGATGGCGCGGAGGGTGAACTCGGGACGTTTCTCGGCGGGCGATACAAAAGGCAGGAAGTCGGGCACGAAGAGCCTCCAAAGCGAGTGCAGACGAGGTTGCGGAAATTTCCCTGAAGGGGGAGTTTAGCAGCAAACAGGGCGTCGCCGCAGCGAGGGCGGGGCGCGCCGGTTGAGTCACTCCCGGAAGTAACGGAAGACAGCGGTAGAGGCAAGCGGAATTCAGTGGACATGGGGTCATGCCCTGCTCCAGAATGCCAACACGCCGTGGCTTGCGCAGGTGGGGAAAGAGCGGGCCGGCGTTTCCCCAAAAAGGAGACCGTGTGAATCATATCCTGAAGGGTTGTGTAGTTGCGGTTGCCGCGGTTCTGTTTGGCGCGACGGCAGTTTGCGAGGCGCAGTCAGTGATGACGCATCATGTCCGCGAGGTGGTCAGCAGCGGAAAGGCGCAGGCGATGGGCCGGCTGCCCTCGAACCAGGTGTTGCAACTGGACATCGTGCTGCAGTTGCGTGATCGCGCGGGGCTGGAGAGCTTTCTGAAGCAGCTCTACGATCCGGCGAGCCCGGTGTACCGGCAATTCCTCACGGTGCCGGAGTTCACGGCGCGCTTTGGCCCGACGGTGCAGGACTATGAGACCGTGCTGCGCTTTGCGACGACCTACGGGTTCCAGGTGGTGGGCGGCACGCGCGACGGCATGGACGTGCAGGTAAAGGGCACGGTGGCGAATATCGAGGCGGCCTTCCATGTGAACATGCGCACCTACCAGCATCCGACGGAGAGCCGCACCTTCTACTCGCCGGACGTGGAGCCGCGGATGGACCTGCCGTTCAATCTGTGGCACATCTCGGGACTGGACAACTATTCGATTCCCCAGCCGTTGTATGAGAGCAAGGCTGAATACGCGCAGGCGCACGGCATCACACCGGATCAGGTGGTGACGCATGCCACGACAGGCTCCGGTCCTTCGGCATCGTTTCTGGGCAGCGATATGCGCGCGGCCTATTACGGTGCAACGACCCTGACGGGCCAAGGGCAGAACCTGGGTTTGCTGGAGTACTACGGGACAGACCTGGCAGACCTTCAGACCTACTACGCGAATGTAGGCCAGACCTATCCGGGGGGCGTGATTACGCTGCTCTCGACGGATGGAACCAGCACGAGTTGCGTCTACCGGCCCGGGCATTGCGACGATACGGAGCAGACGCTGGACATGACCCAGGCGCTGGGCATGGCGCCGGGGCTGGCGAGCCTTGTGATGTACGTAGGCTCGACGGATACGGCCATCATCAGCGCGATGACGACGCACAGCCCGCTGCCAACGACGATTGGCTGCTCATGGGGCTGGACGCCCGCCGATCCCTCGACGCTGGACCCGTACTTTGAAAAGATGGCGTCGCAGGGGCAGAACTTCTTTGCGGCGTCGGGCGACTATTCGACGTGGACCGCGAGCGGGAGCAGCTCTGCGTGGCCGGCGGACGATGCGTATGTAGTATCGGTGGGCGGCACAGACCTGACTACTCAAAGCGCGGGCGGTCCATGGGCGTCGGAGACGGCTTGGGTGGATAGCGGCGGTGGCATCAGCCCGGACGGCATTGCGATTCCGGCGTGGCAGCAGCTCTCCGGTGTCATCAACTCGAGCAACCAGGGTTCGACGACGCTGCGCAACGGGCCGGACGTCTCGGCCAATGCCAACTTCTCGTTTTACGTATGCGCAGACCAGAAGTCGTGTACGGCGAACACCTACGGCGGCACCAGTTTCGCCGCGCCGATGTGGGCGGGCTACATTGCGCTGGTCAATCAGCAACTGGCCGCAAATGGCAAGCCAACGATCGGGTTCATTAATCCCACCATCTACAACCAGAACGTGGGGTCGGGCTATGCGACGGACTTCCACGACATCACCAGCGGCACGTCGGGCAGCTACTCGGCGGTGCCGGGCTACGACCTAGTGACGGGATGGGGCAGTCCGAACACCGGGCTGATCAATGCTCTGGCCGGGGCCACGCAGACCACGGGCTTCAGCCTCTCGGCCACGTCGGTTTCCGTTGCGGCGGGCAGCGGGGGCAGCTCGACGATTACGGGGACAGTGACCGGCACGCTGGGATCCACGATCTCGTTGAGCGCCACGGTTCCCACGGGATGGTCTGCGGTTACGTTCAACCCAACATCGCTTCCTGACACGGGCACGAGCTCATCGACCATGTCGTTCACGGTGCCGGCGGGAACAGCGACGGGCACTTACACCATTACAGTGACGGGGACCTCCGGGAGCACGGTGGAAACGACCACGGTGACGGTGAGCGTGACGGGATCGACGGGGAGCTTTACGATGGGCGTTTCACCCACTTCAGTCACAGTGACGAAGGGTGGATCCACAAGCGCGAAGGTGACGACGGCTGTGAGCGGCGGCTTCAGCTCGTCGATCAGCTTGTCGGCTTCCGGCGCGGGCAAGGGTGTTTCGATTAGCTTCAGCCCGGCGTCGATTGCAGGCGCCGGCTCGTCGACAATGACCATCAAGGCGGCCCGCAACGCGGCGACCGGTAACTTTACCATCACCATCACGGGAAGCGGCGGAGGAGTGACGCAACGGGCCGCCGTGGCACTTACGGTGAATTGAACGAGGCGGCCCAACAGGGCCGCGCTTTTCAGCATGGCTGCAAGAGTTCGCGAAGAGCCCGGATGGGGAATCATCCGGGCTCTTTTTCTGGTGCGGGCTGCGTGTTCGAGCGGTTGCGCAGCGCGGGCGAACTCGACGCGTGGCCGCGGTACTTGGCGAACCCGGCCTGGAACGCGTAGGGTAAGTGGCAACCCGCGCATCCTGCGGAACGGAGAGACCCATCACAATGACCAACTCATCCCCGGCGCCTGCACCTGTCCAGAGGCTGCTCTCACTGGATGTGGTGCGGGGCGTCACAATCGCTTTCATGATTATGGTGAACAACAATGGCGGCCCCGGCTCGTGGCACTTTATGAATCACGCGCAGTGGAATGGGCTGACACCGACGGACCTGGTCTTTCCCACCTTTGTGTTTGTAGTGGGCGTTTCGGTAGTGTTTGCCACGGAGGCGCGGCTAGCCCGCGGCGCCAAGCGCATGGAGCTGGCCTGGCACACAGTGCAGCGCGCGGTCATTCTGTTTCTGCTGGGCATCGTGGTCAACAGCTTTCCTTTTTTTGCGCTGGCGCACATGCGCTTCTACGGCGTGCTGCAGAGGATCGCAGTCTGCTATCTGGTGGTGGGGCTCTTCTATCTGTGGGACAAGCGCGCCTGGACCAAGGTGGCCGCGCTGGTAGCCGCGCTGGTGGGCTACTGGATTCTGGTGCGCTGGGCTCCGATTCCCGGCGTGGGCGTGCCGGGGCGCGATGTGCCTTTCATGGACCAGACGCAGAACCTGGTCTCGTGGATCGACCGGCATGTTTTTCCGCATCACCTATATCTGTTTGCGCCGGACCACAACGTGCGCGACCCCGAGGGGCTGCTGAGCGATCTGCCGGCGATTGGGACAGCGCTGATCGGGATCCTGACCGGGCTATGGCTGCGCACCGGCAAGGCGATCGCCACCAAGACGGCGGGGCTTGCGGGAGCGGCAGCGGCCTGCCTTGCGCTGGGGTATCTGTGGTCGCTTGAGTTTCCGTTGAACAAGAATATGTGGACCAGCTCGTTTGTACTGGTGGCGGCGGGCTACTCGCTGGTGCTGCTCGCGCTGGCCTACTGGGCGGTGGAGCAGAAGGGCTGGCGCAAGGGATGGACATGGGTCTGGCTGGTCTTTGGTTCGAATGCGATCGCGGCCTACATGTTCAGCGAGCTGCTGCCGAGTGCGCTAGGCAACATCTGGTTCACCGCGGACGGAAGGCGGACGGAGTTGATTGCGTGGATCTTCCTGCACAGCTTTGAGCGCATTCCCAGCCCCGGCTGGGCGGCGTTTGCCTATTCGGTCACCTTTACGGCGGTCTGCTTTATTCCGGTGTGGATCCTTTATCGCAAGAAGATTTTTTTGAAGGTGTGAGGGTGACGCCGGGGCAGGAGGCGCGGTCTACAAATTGGCGCGCAGGCGAAGAACGGCGAAGCAGCGGCGCAGGATGACGCAGATGCAGGAGACCAGTCGGACGGCAGGTGGCTTGGAGGATTGCGCGACAACGCAGGGCCGAGCGCGGGCACTTGTGGAATTGGGGGTCTGCTACGGGCTGATTCTTCTGACCATCTGGACGGCGCGGCCCCTGCAGCGCTGGCTCTACTGGACGGCGCTGACGTGGGTGGTGCTGACGACCATCAGCGCCTTCCCTGGCTGGAAGGCGCTGGGTTTTCGACGCGATGGATTTCTGCGCTCCGTGTGGGTAGTGCTGGCGGCGCTCGCGCTGGCAGGGGTGGCCACGGTGCTGGCCGGCGATCTGCAAACGCTGCACACGCCGCATGGGCCCCGCGATTGGGTGCGGACATTCGGCGGCTATGCGGTGTGGTCGCTGATGCAGCAATTTCTTTTGCAGGGATATTTTCTTCTGCGGCTACTGCGGTTGTTGCCGGGTCCGAAATGGGCGGCGCTGGCGGCGGCAGCGCTGTTTGCCTTGGCGCATCTGCCCAACCCGGTTCTCACGCCCGTCACGCTGCTTTGGGGCGTGGTGGCCTGCATGGTCTTTCTGCGCGCGCGCAACATTTATCCATTGGCGATGGCCCATGCCATCTTCGGCATCTGCATCGCGGTTACGTTCCCCGCGCCGGTGGTGCACAACATGCGCGTGGGGCTGGGCTATCTGCACTATCGCGCGCCGCGGCCGCTTCACCTGAGCCAGAGCGACCAGAGCGTATCCACCGTGGCATGCGTGATGGCCGAGGCGCCGACTCGACGCTGGGCCCGCCAGGCGCGGCCGTAAAAGATGCCCGCCAGCGCCGCCATCAGGACATACTGACCGTTAAAGCTCGCGGTGCGCTTGTTCCAGTGCGCGAGGCCGAAGAGTGCGGCGGTCACGAGCAGCGCGGGGGTGCGGCCAAGGCGGCGTTCCAGCAAGTTTTGCAGCCATCCGCGAAAGAAGAGTTCTTCAGGAATGGCGATGAAAACAAAGGTGAACAGGAATGCACCGGCAGCGCGCAGCGGTGACGGCCACGCGGCGTGCAGGTGAAGAAAGTCAAGGGCCAGGCCAAGGGGAATGGCGATGGGCGCGTAGAGCGCGAACTCGCGCAGGCCGGTGGCAACGTCCCGCAGATGCAGGCGCAGATCGAAGCCAACGCCATCGAGCTGGCGTACAGCGAGAAAGCCGTAGATTCCGGCATCGAGCAGCAGCATCTTGCCCAGGGCGGTGAGTCCGTGCGGCCAAGCGGGTTCCAGCCAGCGCAGATCGACGGCCAGGCCGAGAGCAGCCAGCAGAGCGAAGTCGCGCCAGGTGGCACGTTGTTCGGGATCGGCGATGGAGGCCTGATCCATGAGGAGCGCGATGACGACAGGCAGCAACGCGTAGAGCGCGAGCCAGCCCCAATGAAAGATGCCGAATGCGGATGCGGTGAGGAGATAAGGAATACACAGCAGGGCCGGGAGGGTGATTCGCGCAGCGCGGGGAAGACGCCGTGCGAGGGGCGCAAAGCGCTCCGGGGAAAAAGCAGCCGCCAGCATGGGCAGCAGGACAAGTAGCGCTGCTGTGACGACCGCAGGGCGAAGGATGGTGTGGAGAGGCATTGCAGTTGGATTAGATGCCGGCGGCAGGTTTGACCGGGCGGAAGAGCCACTGGAGCAAGAGGGAGAACAGCAGGCCGCCGACGGTGAACTTGAGCCAGACGGGCGCATGCGAGGGCGAGAAGAAGCCTTCCAGGAGGCCGGCAATGATGAGCAGAGGGATGATGCCGGAGACCAGGCGCGTGGCCTCCATGCCGCCCAGGGCCACGGATTCTTTCCACCGGAGCTGGTTGGGAAAGAGCATGGAATATCCCAGGCGAAGGCCAGCGCCGCCGGCGATGACGATTGAGGGCAACTCCAGCGAGCCGTGCGGAGCGACGAAGCTCCAGAGCGCAAGCGACATGGCATATTGATGACACGCCGCGCCGATTACGCCGAGCATCATGCCATTGACGTAGAGGTAAAAGATGGTGCCCAGTCCAAAGGTAATGCCGCCGGCAAAGGTGACAAAGCTGACGGTGAGGTTATTGGTCATGATGTAGCTGGAGGCGGCGGGCGCGATGCTGACCACAGACTTGGTCCACATCTCGTGGCGCTCCATGGTGGCGATCATAGAGGGGCCGACGAAATGGCGCATGAAGTCTGGGCGCGCACTGGTGAGCACGGCGCCCAGCATGCCCCAGGCAACGGAGATGAGCAAGGACGCCAGCACAAACGGGAGTTGGCGCTGGAAGATGGCGGGATATTCATCGCGCAGGAAACGAAAGAGCGAGCGAACGCTCGTTTTGCGGCCGGAGTAGATGATATGGTGAGCGCGAGCGAGCAACTGGTTCACATGCTCGGCATAACTGCGTGCGGTTGCGTCGCGGCGAAGGACGGAAAGGTCTGCGGCAACCTGGCGATAAAGCAGGGCCAGCTCTTCGAGTTCGGCGCGGGAGAGCTGGGCGAGGCCGTTCTCGTCCGCCTGCGCCAGCAACAGCGCAAGGCGGTCCCAATGGGGCCGCCGTTTGTGAATCCACTGGTTGGAGAGAACGTGAGCCATGGACACGAATTCAGATCAGCTTAGCATCGACACGCCGGAGCTGGTGCCGATCGAGATGCCGCTGGCGGGCATCGGCAGCCGGTTTGTGGCACTGCTGGTGGACATGCTGATCTGGCTGGCGGCCGTGGTGGTGCTTTCGGTGGCGTCGTGGTTTTTGCGGCCCGCGGTGGGCGCATTCTCCAGGCTTTCGGCGCAGTGGGCCGCGGCCGTGTATGTCTTTGCGCTGTTTCTGCTGAACTGGGGCTACTTCACTTTGTTTGAGGCTTTCTGGAATGGGCAGACGCCGGGTAAGCGCGTGGCGGGCATCCGCGTGATTCAGCGCTCGGGCCGCGCGATTGGGCTGTTTGAATCGATGGCGCGGAACTTTATCCGCTACATTGACCAGATCCCTTTTTGCTATGCCGTGGGCGCGATCGCGATGTTTTCAACGCGGCAACATCAACGGCTTGGCGACCTGGCAGCGGGAACGCTGGTGGTGCGCGATCGCGTGCAGGAAGCGCCGCTGTGGGCCGAGACGGGCGCTCGCACGTTGACGGGACCCGCGTTTGCTGCGGCTGCGCACACCGTGGGCTTGAAAGCGAGGGCTTCACTGGACGCCAGCGGCATCGCCAAGCTTTCGTTCGCGGACCTCGAGATTCTGGAAAGCTTTTTTGCGCGGCGACTGGATTTACCCGTTCCGATCCGGCAGGCTCTGGGCGAGCGCATTGCGCTGGCGCTCAAGGCAAAGTCCGGTTTGGAGCCACTCGCTGGTATGAGCGTGGAGGAGTTCCTTGAAGCGGCGGCCCACCAGCTCCGGGACGCAGTCCGTTTCCATTAAGGCGCCCGGAGGATTGCACTCCGGCTGAAGGAGAAGAAAAAGCGTAACAATTTCAAGCGTTCCTTGCGCGTTGCACAAACGGGCCTATTTTGGCGGTGTCTTCTGCCGGCCTTCTTGCGGGAGGGGATCGCCCGTCTGAACTTGAGCGCGGATGCGCGGAGGCAGGGGTCGGCGGATTCTATGTTAAGTTATTCATTAAAAATTAGTTGAAATGAAAGCACCCGACATGGGTACGGGACCCTGGCGGCATGGGGTTGGAGTCTCTGGTTCATCCCCTTGACAATCGTCTTGAGTAAGGGGTTTAATGGCACCCGGCTCAAAAGCGGGGAAGCCTTGCTCGACCAACTTAAACGTTTGAGCATGGAAATCCCAAAATGTGTAAGTTGCGGAATTTAGTCTCCCAAAGTACGGAGAAATCCTCATTCTTGCGAGCCTATTCCGGCGGAATCGTCCGGCGTAAAGGTAGTACGAAGCAATCGACTGCCAGTGTACTGAGGAGCGCGCTGGCGGAGATGAGAAAGCAACTAAAGACCCCGCGGCCGGCTGATGACGATGCCGGCGGCAGTGAGAGCGGGCAGAAACGCGCGAGGCATGGCAAGTAAATTGATTTTCTTCTTGACATCTCTCACGCGGCGCGCATTAAATGGCTCGGTCGCCATTCAGGGGCCCACTGGAAAATCGATGTACCTGCATACAACTGGCTCAAGCCTCCCGCAGTCGTCGTGGTGCTCTCAGGACAAGGAGAGCATCGGGGCGGCTCATTGTTGTTTGGGTGGGGTGTGGCGGCTGCAGCGTGGGTACGAGAGACGGCATGATTTCAGCCCTGGGTTTTCACAACCGGATCATGAGGCGCATGCACCGGCTTCATAACTGCCAGACGGGGAAGCGACAGATAAGCAAACCAAAGAGCAGCACAACCTTGAAAAGGAAGGTCACATGAGACATACGAAATACAGGTTCCTCCTGATGCCGTTGTTTTTCGTGCTGGCATGCGCAGGGGCATTTGCGCAGGCCAACTCGGATATCACCGGCATCGTGACAGACCAGACGGGAGCGGTGGTTCCGGGCGCAACGCTCGTTCTTACCAGCCAAGCGACCGGGTTTACGAAGACAGCCGTAAGCAGCGACACCGGCTTGTACGACTTCGCCGGCCTGAACCCAGGCAATTACAACCTGAAAGTCACCGCCAAGGGCTTTCAGTCCTATGCGCAGACGGGCATCGTGGTGAACGTTTCGATGACCTTCCGCGTGGACGTGAAGCTGACCATCGGCGCCGAGTCGCAGACGGTGACGGTCGAGGCTGATGCACTTACAGTGCAGTCTGACTCGAACGTGGTCAGCACGCTGATCAGCTCGACGGAAATCACCCAGTTGGCGACAGAAAACCGGAACTTTGCAGCACTTGCTGCTTTGGGTCTGGGCGTAAGCTCCGCCCTGCCCTCGAGCAATACGCCAACCTCTGTAGCGTCCAACTTCTCCATCAGCGTGAACGGTCTTCGTGAAAGCCACAACATCTGGCTGATCGACGGCGGTGAAGCCGATGACCGCGGCGGCGCCGGCGGCATGTCCATCATGCCTTCGCAGGACGCCATTGCCGAGTTCCAGATGATGACTTCAAACTATCCGCCGGATTACGGTATTTCTTCGGGCGCGACGATGAGCCTTTCGCTCAAGAGCGGCACGCAGAAGTTCCATGGCGAACTGTGGGAGTTCAACCGGACCCCGGACTACAACGCGATTCAGGACATTGCGAACTCGAAGACCGATGTCCACTACAACATTTTCGGCGGCAACATCGGCGGTCCGTTGTTCATTCCGCATGTCTACAACACCAACAAGCAGAAGACCTTCTTCTTCTGGAACGAAGAGTGGCGCAAGATTCTGACGGGCGCAGGCACCAACGTGCAGAACACGCTGGATAATGCCGATCGTCCGGTTTCGGGCCAGGATCTGGCCTATGTGCCGCCGGCGTTCGCCACGGGCACCGTCCTGAAGGTTCCGAACGTGGCTGGGACCTCGTACTATGCGCAGAATGTTCTTGCGCCCATGGGCCTGGTGCCCGGCGCGGCTCCAGGAACAACGGGCGGCTTCGCAACGGATAGCGCCGGTCATGCGATTATCCCGCACCAGCTGTTTGACAACAATGGCGTTCTCTACCTGAACAGCCCCGCCATTCCGAAGCCGACCAACACGGCCAACGACCAGGTTGTGGCGAACCCCGCGAACGCGATCAATGTGCGCGACGACATTGTCCGCATCGACCACAAGTTCAATGACAAGTGGGCGATCCTGGGCCACTACATCCATGACAGTGTCACGCAGGGCAACGCGGAGCCAATGCTTGGCTGGCTGTGGGCGAGTTATAACTCCATCACAAGCACCTTGTCTAACCCGTCGAACAGCGCGGCCATCAAGTTGAGCGGAACCATCAATCCGAATCTGCTTGTGGAAGGCAGCATCAACTACGACGGCAACATCATCAACATCACGAACAGCGCCGGTGGGCAGCTTCCTTCCGGCTGGCAGGCGAACGCGATCACCCCGTCGTTCAAGGTGACCAAGAACTCCCTGCCCGGCATCGGCTACATCGGGCCTTACAGTGTGGCCGAGGATACCGGCTCCGCCCCCTGGCACAATGCGGCTGAAGATTACGAGCCCAAGGTGGACATCTCGTACACCATGGGCAAACATGCAATGAAGTTCGGCTTCAGCTACAACCGCTACACCAAGAACCAGCAGCTGTTTGGCGACCAACAGGGCACGTTTAACTTCGGCCAGCTCTCCGGCGACAGCTTTATGGATATGGTGATGGGCCTTTCCACGGGCTACTCGCAGTTCCAGGCCACGCCGATTCGCCACTACGTGAACCAGACGCCCTCGGCCTATGCCATGGACAACTGGCACGTGACCCCACGCCTCAGCTTGCAGCTCGGACTTCGTTATGACGCCCTGCCGCATGCCTGGGAGCGCAACAACTACGTTGCCAACTTCAACCCCGCGAACTATCTGTCCAGCCAGGCTCCGATCTGGAACGGGACACTCATCAGTTCCTCAACCCAGGGCTTGCTGCAGTACAACGGCGCGTCCTTCTTCGTCAACGGCATGGGCCTTGCGGGCCAGAACGGTTTCCCGCGCGGTCTGGTCAAGAACGACTACGGCACGCTACAACCACGCGTCGGGTTCTCTGAGGATCTCTTCGGCAACGGCAAGACCGTTCTCCGCGGCGGCTTCGGAACCTTCTACGAGCGCTTGCAGGGCAACGATATCTACAACGCTGCCACCAATGCGCCCTTCGCCAACAACGCCGGCATCAGCAACACCTATTTCAC
>VFSW01010598.1_pt1 | contig 13048 bp, 10 predicted proteins | sample 5358111 | NCBI WGS metagenome assembly VFSW01 (sample SAMN11554181, study PRJNA540505) | mine drainage metagenome | isolation source: sediment from site ElyBrook_90M | place: USA: Ely Copper Mine, Vershire, VT | collected 2017 | reverse complement strand
ACGAGGTGGATCGGATGCTTGAGCGGGCGAAGGAGGTCACACGCAATGGCAAGTAACGCAGCGACCGAATTCGTCGAGCGCGAGGGGAATAGTGCCGGCATGCGCCGCGAGATGTCTCAGATGATCACCGAACGTCCAAATGCCGGCGCCGTCAGGCACCAGGATCGGTGCGGTGTCATCCGCCGCCCCAGGGGTAAGCACGCGGCGGCGCGACTGATCACGCGCGCGCTGTTTAGTTGGAGGCGTTTCTCGCACGAAGGTGCCAGGCGCTCGCGCGTTGCTGTGCAAATCTGGCCTTGGTTTGAAACTCCAGGGCCCGCTTATGGAGAGGGGAACGGTAAAACGCCGCTGCGATATCCATCCTTGATACCGCGCCGCAGCACAGCAAATACGTCAAATGACGTATGGTTCAGCTTGTCGGCCGCGAAGCCAGTGCATCAGCGAATGCCAATCGTCCTGACTGCAAGAGCAGCAGCGGAAGTGCGGTTCTCGACTCCCAGCTTGGCGTAAATCTGCTCGAGATGCTTGTTCACAGTGCGTGGGCTGAGATCGAGAATTTCGGCGATGTCGCGGTTCGATTTGCCGCGCGCGATCCACAACAGTACCTCCGCCTCACGCTCGGTGACCGTAAGCTTTTGCTTGAGCAACGTCCGATCGTCGTCGATCTCACCTTGTAGGAGTCGCAGAAGATACTCGTCCGGCCCGATCTGCGCGATATAGATAAGTCGCATTCCGAGCGACGAATTGCGGGCCTTCAGATTGAAGGATAGCGGTTCCGCACCGGGCTGCGCGGCGGCGGATTGGTGCAGCCATACTTGGACGTCTTGCGGCAGAACATAGTCCTCCCGGTCGAAATTCGTGAACGCGTCGCCAAGCAGTTTTGCCGCCTGCGGCGTATACCAAAGCACGCGGCCCGTGTGACTTGCCGCCAGCAGGAATCTGCCGAACGCATCAAGCGCGGTACGAGCGCTATGCGCCATACGGGCGTTGGCGAGATGTACGCGAATTCGCGCCAGCAGTTCGCCAGGGACGATAGGCTTGCTGATATAGTCGACGCCGCCGGCCTCCAGCCCTTCAATGATGTGCTCGGTGTCGGTGAGCCCGGTCATGAATATGATCGGCACATGCGCCAGCGCCCGGTTTTGTTTCAGCTTGCGGCAGGTTGCAAAACCGTCGGTGCCGGGCATAAGCGCGTCCATGAGAATGACATCGGGAACGACCTTTTCGACAATCGACAGCGCATGCTCGCCTTCGCGCGCAACCAGGACAGTCATGCCGGCATCCTCGATCGCGTCGGTCAGCAATCGCAACGTCTCGGGCGAGTCGTCGACCACGAGCACGATGTCGCGGGTCTCACTCCTGCGCATGAGCACCACGAACTTCTTCCAACGCCGACGCGTAACGCTTGAAGTCAAAAGCGTTCACCATCACGCGCATCCGGGCAACGAACTCCCGGCATTCCGGCGAGCCGCTCTCGATCTCGGTCAATCTCTCGAGAATCCGCGTGGCGTGCCCGATTTCGCCGAGATTGAGCAGCTCGTCGATATCGCAACCGGCGGGAAGTGTCGGAATACCGGACGGCAGCGCCGCGGGTACCTCCGGTGATGGTGTCTCCGTCTCGTAGAGCCATTCGATGTCGACCAATGAATGGATCTTTTTGAGCAACTGACGCACGTCGACCGGTTTCATCAACGTGTCGTCGTAGAGCCGTTCCGCCTCCAGCATGTGATGCGGATCGATAGCATTGGCCGAAAGCATGAGGATCGCTGCGCGTTTTCCCCGTTGGCGGCGAAGACGCTGGGCGACCTCCCAGCCGTCCATCTCCGGCATGGCGATGTCGAGCAGGATGAGGTTCGGATTGGTTTGCTCAACGAGCTGCAGGCATTCGCGTCCGGTGCCTGCGCCTATGACCACAAATCCCAGCGGTGCAAGCAGATCGCGGATAAGCTCGCGCTGCACTTCGTTGTCATCGACCACCAGGACCGTCTGCCGCGGCCCGGCGTAGCCGCGCACATGGTATTCCATCGTTGACGCGATACGGGGACGCGATACTTCCGAAAGAAAGAGTTTGACGCGGAACGTACTGCCCTTTCCGACTTCGCTGCGAACCTTGATGTCACCGCCCATGATCTTGATGAGCAAGCTGGTGATCGTCAGTCCCAGTCCCGTCCCGATCGTGGCTTTGGCTCCGACGGTGCGGGCTCGTTCGAACGGCTGGAAAATCCGCTCCAGGTCGCCCTTATGAATGCCGACCCCGGTGTCTTCGAATGTAAACTCCGCGACCTGATGACGATAGGAGACTTGGAAGGTCACATGCCCGGTATCAGTGAACTTGATCGCGTTGGAGAGGAGATTGATCAGGATCTGGCGCAAACGGTTTTCGTCGGTTTGCGCCACGGCCGGCAGCCAGCCAATCCGGACGTGGAATTCGATGCCCTTGGCCGCCGCCTGCAAGCGGAACATGGCGACGATCTCGTCGAGGAAATCCGGTAGTTGCACTTCGTTGCGGCTGAGATGGAATCGGCCCGCCTCGATTTTTGAGATATCGAGCAGTCCATCGATCAGGCCGGACAGATGCTCGGCGCTGCGCCGCACGACCTTCAGCGCATTGATGCGCGGTTGTGGAATGGCCGGGTCGCGCTCGAGGAGCTGGGCGTAGCCAAGGATAGCGTTGAGCGGCGTGCGTAATTCGTGGCTCAAGCCGACGACGTGGCGGCTCTTGGCCGTGCTGGCCGCTTCGGCCGCTTCCTTGGCCTTCTGCAGTTTGGCATCGGTGCGTTTGTGTGCCTCGATCTCGTTCATCAACAGATCGGTCTGCCGCCGTGTCTCCTCTTCGGCAACACGGCGGCTTTCCTGCGCGAGAACGAACAGCCACGCCGCCACACCGGCAATGATGATGAGGATGAAGAACACAGTCCACAACGTTGACGCCAGCACATTGCGCGGGCCCTCCATATCGAGCGAGATCAGAAAATAGACCAGCGAAAGCGCAGCGCCGATCACGCCGACGAAGAGCAGTAATACCCCGAGATAGCGACCGACATGGGTGTTGAGCAGTCTGACGGTCCGCTCCGGCAGCGCCTGGCCGAACGAGGCCAGGAGCTGGTTGGAAATTCGTCCCTGCGGTTTGCAGAAATCGCGGCAGCGCCTCTCCAGCGAGCAGCACAACGAGCAGATTGGTCCGGAATAGGCCGGGCAATGCGCCATGTCCTCGGCTTCGAAATTGTGCTCGCAAATCGAACAGTGGATCACGTCTTGGCCGTTCCAGGTATGCCGCGGCCTGCGCGCGATATAAAATCTGCCATGCGTCGCCCAGGCGATGACCGGAGCCATGACGAAGGCAACGAGCAGGGCCACGAAAGCCGAGAGCGATTGCGCCGTCGTTGCAAACACGCCGCTGAACGCGGCGATGCCGGTGGCTGTCGCCGCCAGCATGGCACCGACGCCGACGGGATTAATGTCGTAGAGATGCGCGCGCTTGAACTCGATGCCGGGAGGGCTCAATCCAAGCGGTTTATTGACGACAAGGTCGGCAACGAGCGCGCTGACCCACGACACCGCAACGATCGAGTAGAGCCCAAGCGCGTGCTCGAGCATCTTGAAAATGCCGAGTTCCATCAGCATCAGCGCGATGGTCACGTTGAACACCAGCCACACCACTCGACCCGGATGGCTATGGGTCAGCCGCGAGAAAAAATTAGACCACGCGATGGAGCCCGCGTAGGCGTTCGTTACGTTGATCTTGAGTTGCGAAATCACGACGAAGGCGCCGGTGAATGCGAGCGCCATCTGCGGCGAGGAGAACACGTACTCAAAGGCGACGAGATACATCCGCGTTGGCTCGACTGCCTTCGGCAACGGCACCATGTGCTCGACGGCGAGAAACGCCAAGAACGATCCGGCGAGCAACTTCAACATGCCGGGAATGATCCAGCCCGGACCGGCCGCAAGGCAGGCAGCCCACCAAGCCCGCTTCCCCGGCGCGCCGCGTGCCGGCAGAAACCGCAGGAAATCGACCTGCTCGCCGATCTGCGCGATCAGCGAGAACACGACGGTCGCGGCAGTCCCAAACAGGACGAGATTGAACGACTGCCCCTCGGCGCCGGCGAGCCCGGTGAAATTCGTCCAGCGCTCGAACGATGCGCTGTCGGCGGCCGCGATGTAGATGAATGGAATGAGATGCAGCACGATCCATACCGGCTGCGTCCAAAATTGAAAGCGGCTGATGAAAGTGATGCCGTGCGTGACCAGCGGAATAACGACCAAGGAGCTTAGTACGTAACCCAGGAAAAGCGGGATGCCAAAACACATTTCGAAGGCGAGCGACATGATCGCCGCCTCGATGGCGAAGAACAGGAAAGTGAACGAGGCGTAGATGAGGGACGTGATCGTGGACCCGAGATAGCCAAAGCCGGCGCCGCGCGTGAGCAGATCGATGTCGACCCCGTAGGTGGATGCGTAATACGCAATCGGCAAGCTGGTGAGCAGGATCAGCGCGCCGACCACAAGAATGGCGGCACTGCTATTGACGAAGCCGTAATTGACTGTGATCGAACCGCCGATCGCCTCTAGTGCCAGGAAAGAGACTGCTCCGATCGCGGTATTGGCAACCCGAAGGCTCGACCAGCGGCGTGCGGTCTTGGCGGTGAAACGAAGCGCGTAATCCTCGAGCGTCTGGTTCGCGACCCACTGATTGTAATTACGCCGAACGCGAACGATGCGTTGTTGCGCAGTCATGAGCTACACCATCTCGAATTCGTGCTCTGACGATCCGCGCTCCCCTTGTGCGAAGTTTCTTCCCCAACCATCGATCTTTTTAGGTTCGCCCCACGCACTCCCAACAAAGTCTAACGCTTGGGCCCGATCCATCCATGGCGAAAGAGCGGGCAGTGTGCGGTGCAAAAGATCAAATACGAGGCAATTTCGTCTTTTGGCCGCTTTACGCACGTTTTCCCCGACAATTCGCATTATGATACCGGCATTCGACGTAGGCATATACGTCAATCGACGTATGCTGCACTGCAATAAATCAGCGCAGTCTTCGATTCAAGGCGCGAGTTCTGCTCGCGCCGATGGCCACCAACCACTGCTGAATTGAGGCGTCGCATGTCTTCGGAAAAGCGCACTGGAAATCTCCTCGCACCGACCCGCCGCGGCCTGCTCGCCGGCGCGGCCACTCTGTCAGCCGCGGCGTTGTTGCCTCAATTGGCTCACGCCGAGGTGCTCCCGACCGCGCAAGTAAACACGACCGGACTTGCGGTCACCGACACCGAAGTCACCGTCGGCATCTTGCACTCGGTCACCGGCACAATGGCGATCAGCGAGACCGGCTCGGTGGAAGCCGAGAAGCTTGCCATCGAGCAGATCAACGCCCAAGGCGGCGTGCTCGGCCGCAAGATCAAGTTCATCCAGGAGGACGGCGCGAGCGATTGGCCGACCTTCGCCGAGAAGGCGAAAAAGCTCCTGGTGCAGGACAAGTGCGCGTCGGTGATGGGCTGCTGGACGTCGGCATCCCGCAAGGCGGTGCTGCCGGTCTTCGAGCAATACAACGGCATGCTGTACTACCCGACCTTCTATGAAGGCCTCGAGCAATCGAAGAACGTCATCTACACCGGACAGGAAGCAACTCAACAAATTCTCGCGGGGCTGAACTGGGTGGAAAAGGAGAAGGGCGCCAAGACCTTCTACCTGCTCGGGTCGGATTACATCTGGCCGCGCACGTCGAATAAGATCGCGCGCAAGCACATTGAGAATGTGCTGAAATTGAAGGTCGTCGGCGAGGAGTATTTCCCGCTCGGCAGTACGCAGTTCAACTCCGTCATCAACAAGATGAAGCTTGTGAAGCCCGACGTGATCTACGCGATCATCGTCGGCGGCTCCAACGTCGCCTTCTACAAGCAACTGAAGGCGGCCGGCATCGATCTCACCAAACAGACCCTGATGACGATCTCGGTCACCGAGGACGAGATCCTCGGCATCGGCGGCGAGAACATTGTCGGCGCCTATGCCTGCATGAAGTATTTTCAGTCGCTCGACAATCCAAACAACAAGGCCTTCGTCCCGGCGTTTCACAAAATGTGAGGCGAGTAGACGGTTATCGGCGACGTTACGCAAGCCGCCTATCTTGGACCGTGGCTATGGAAGCTGACGGCGGAAAAGGCCGGTAGCTTCGATATTGACAAGATCGCTGCGGCTTCGCCTGGGGTCGAGTTCAAGGGCGCGCCCGAAGGCTACGTCCGCATCCACGAGAACCATCATCTGTGGAGCAAGACCCGAGTCGGACGGGCGCGCACCGACGGCCAGTATGACGTGATCTACGAGACCGCCGAGTTGATGGAGCCCGATCCGTTCCCGAAAGGGTACCAGTAAGCGAGCGTGAGCGAGTGCCTCGGCGCCCCCACCGCCGAGGCATATTTTTTCCGACCAACCCGCACGCAGGGACTCGCGATGTTCGGTTATTCACTCGGTGATCTCGGTTCGATCCTGGTGATGCAGGGCTTCTCGGGCCTGATCCTGTTCTCGGTTTATCTGCTGATGGCGCTTGGTCTCGCCATCATCTTCGGCCAGATGGGCGTGATCAACATGGCGCACGGGGAGTTCATGATCCTCGGCGCTTACATGACCTATTTCTGCTCGCACCTTTTCGCGAGCTACCTGCCGGGGCTGTACGCCGGATACTTCTTCGTCGCCATGATCGTTGCCTTTATCGTCTCGGGTGCGGCCGGGCTGTTGGTGGAATGGGGGTTGATTCGACGTCTCTACGCACGGCCGCTCGATACTTTGCTGGCGACGTGGGGACTGAGCCTGATCATGCAGCAGGCATTCCGCTCGGGCTTTGGGGCGCGGGAAGTCGGCGTTGAGTTGCCGCCGTGGATGATGGGCTCGCTGCAGGTTACGGACACCATTGAGGTGCAGATCAACGGTCTGTTCGTCATGGGCTTGACGCTCCTCATCACCGCCGGCGTCGCAGTCCTCCTCTTCAGGTCCCGCTGGGGGCTGCAAGTCCGCAGCGTCGTGGCGAACCGCGCTATGGCCGGCGCGGCCGGCATCGATACGCGGCGGATCGATCGCTTCACCTTCGGTCTCGGATGCGGCATCGCCTGCGTCGCCGGCAGCGCTTTCACCATGATCGGTTCGACCGGACCGACCGCCGGCCAGCTCTACATCGTCGATACGTTCTTGGTCGTGGTTTTCGGCGGCGCGCAGAGCCTCCTTGGCACCGTGGCTTCCGCCTTCACCATCTCGCAATCGCAATCGACGCTGGAATTCTTTCTGACCGGATCGATGGCGAAAGTGCTCACGCTTTTCATCGTCATAGGAATCCTGATGCTGCGCCCGCAGGGTTTATTCGCCCTCAAGGTTAGAAAGTAGCGCCGATGTCCGCCGCCCACATCGATACGCGTCGGCTCGAACTGATCGGCTTTGCGTTGGTCGCCGCGATTATCCTGATTTTTCTGCCGCTGGTGCTCGACATCTTTCGGCTCAATCTCGTCGGCAAGTACCTGACCTACGCGTTCGTCGCCATCGGCTTGGTTCTGTGTTGGGGACAAACCGGAATCCTCAGTTTGGGCCAGGGTCTGTTCTTCGGGCTCGGCGGCTACTGCATGGCCGCCTTCCTCAAGCTCGAGGCCTCGAGCGTCGCCAATACCAAGATCCAATCAACGCCCGGCATCCCCGACTTCATGGATTGGAATCAGCTGACGTCGCTGCCCTACTTCTGGGTCCCGTTCAAATCGCTGCCGTTCGCCTTGATCGCCGTCATCGCAGTGCCGACGCTTCTGGCCTTCATCCTCGGCGCGGCGTTGTTCAAGCGGCGGGTCGGCGGCGTCTACTTTGCCATCATCACCCAGGCGCTCGCATTGGTGATGACAATTTTGATCGTCGGCCAACAGGGCTATACCGGCGGCATCAACGGTATCACCGATCTGCGCACGCTGCTGGGTTGGGACATCCGGACCGACAGTGCGAAATACATTCTCTATTTCGTCTGCTGCGTGCTGCTGCTCGGCACCATGTTCCTCGCTCGCTTCGTACTCGCCAGCAAGCTTGGCCGTATCCTGGTCGCCACGCGCGACAAGGAGGATCGCGTCCGCTTTTCGGGATACGACGTCGCTAACTACAAGATCTTCGTGTTCTGCCTGGCCTCGGCGATGGCGGGCGTCGGCGGGGCCATGTTCACCCTCCAGGTCGGGTTCATGTCGCCGTCCTTCGTTGGCATCGTGCCGTCAATTGACATGGTCATCTTCTGCGCTGTCGGCGGTCGGAACTCCATCGTCGGCGCGGTCGCCGGAACGCTCTTGGTGAACTGGGCCAAGACCCTATTCTCCGAGGCATTCCCCGAACTCTGGTTGTTCGCAATGGGCGGATTGTTCATTGCCGTGGTCGTGGCGTTCCCGCGCGGCCTTGCCGGTGTGGTGACCGACCAGATCATTCCAAAGCTCGGATCGTGGAAGGGCTTCGGACCGTGGAAAAGCGACGGCCGTGACCGAGCAAGCCCGGCGCCGGCACCAGCTCCGGCCGAGTAAGGGAAGGCGATTACGATGGCCTCCAACACCGATTTCCTGCTCGCTCTCGAAAGCGTCGGCGTCTCGTTCGACGGGTTCAAGGCGGTCGACGACCTCAATCTCTACATCGACTATGGCGAGTTGCGCGTGATCATCGGGCCGAACGGCGCGGGGAAGACTACTGTGCTCGATTTGATTTGCGGGCGCACCAGAGTTTCCGAGGGGTCGATCAAGTTCAAAAATCAGGAAATCACCGCCTGCAAAGAGCAGGAAATCGTCCGCCGCGGCATCGGCCGCAAATTCCAAACGCCGACCATCTACGAAGACCTCACCGTGTTCGAGAACTTGGAATTGTCGGTACCGCGCGGCCGCGATGTCGCCGGCGCGCTGTTTTGGAAGCGCACCGATGAGGTCATCGCGCGTGTTCGTGAAATCGCCGCGATGATCTTTTTGGAGGATCAGCTCGAGCGGCGAGCCGAAACTCTTAGCCACGGCCAAAAACAATGGCTGGAGATCGGTATGCTGCTGATCCAGGACCCGGAGCTCCTCATGCTCGACGAGCCGGTCGCCGGAATGAGCGTGTCCGAGCGCGCCAGAACCGCTGAACTCCTCAAGGAGATCATTAAGAACCGTTCGGTGATCGTCATCGAGCACGACATGAAATTCGTAGAAAGCATCGCCCATCGCGTGACGGTGCTGCACCAGGGCAAAGTCCTGGCCGAGGGTGACATGCAAACGGTTCAGAACAATCCGAAGGTCAAGGAAGTCTATCTCGGACACTGAAGATGGATCAGATGCTTGAAGTTCACAACCTCTCGGCGGCCTACGGGCAAAGCGAGGTCCTGCACGCGATCGATCTGTCGGCGCGCGCCGGTGAGATCGTTGCGCTCGTGGGGCTCAACGGCATGGGAAAATCCACCCTGATGAAATCGCTCATTGGCGTCATGCCGGCGCGCTCGGGACAGATCATGGTCGATGGCGTCGACGTCGCGGGGTTGCCCAGCTACCAGCGGGTCGCGCGCGGGCTCGCTTACGTGCCGCAAGGGCGGCAGATTTTCGGCACCATGACGGTCAAGGAAAATATCGAAACCGGTCTCGTGGTCACCGGCAAGCGCGACATTCCCAGCGAGATTTTTGACTTGTTTCCGATCTTGGCGGACTTCGCCCGTCGGCGCGGCGGCAATCTGTCAGGCGGGCAGCAGCAGCAATTGGCCATCGCGCGGGCGCTTGCCAGCGAACCGAAGGTGCTGCTGCTGGACGAGCCGACAGAGGGCATCCAGCCATCGATCATCAAGGATATGGCCCGCCTTTTGCGGGAAATCCGGAATATCCGCAACATCTGCATCGTGGTCTGCGAGCAGGTGCTGAGCTTCGTACTCGATATCGCGGACCGCATTCTGGTCATGGAAGGAGGCCGGATCGTGCATGCCGACACCCGGGAAAATGTCGACGAGGCGGCGATCGCCCGCTTCCTCGCCGTGTGAGAATGCATTTTCGTCGCTGGCTGAATCGTCTGAAGTCCACCAGCGTTTGCGAAAGGAGCAGAAATGTCCAAGACGATCGTGAAAATTGACCTTTCGGAATCTCCCTACAAAAACCCAATGATCCACAATCGGTGGCACCCGGACGTTCCCATTATCGAGTGGGTCAAGCCGGGTGAAGACTTCGTGATGGAGACCTACGATTGGACCGGAGGATTCATCAAGAACAACGAGTCGGCCGACGATGTGCGCGACATCGATCTAAGCATTGTGCACTTTCTGTCCGGGCCGATCGGCGTGCACGGCGCCGAGCCGGGCGATCTCCTCGTTGTCGATATTCTCGACATCGGTATCCTTCGCGAGAGCCCGTGGGGCTTCAACGGCTTCTTCTCCAAGAAGAATGGCGGCGGCTTTCTCACCGATCATTTCCCGCTGGCCCAGAAGTCAATTTGGGACATTTCGGGCCTCTATACCCATTCCCGGCACGTCCCGGGCGTCAGTTTCGCCGGCCTCGTCCATCCGGGCCTGATCGGCTGTTTGCCCGATCAAAAAATGCTCGAGGCGTGGAATGCGCGCGAGCAGGCGCTGATCAACACCAATCCGACCCGCGTCCCGCCGCTAGCCAATCCGCCATTCGCGGCCACAGCGCATTGCGGCACCGCCAAGGGCGACGTGAAAAACAAAATCGCCGCCGAGGGCGCCCGCACAGTTCCGCCCCGCGAACACGGCGGCAACTGCGACATCAAGGATCTGTCGCGCGGTTCGCGAGTATTTTTCCCGGTCTATGTGAAGGGCGCGGGCCTTTCGATGGGCGACCTCCACTTCAGCCAGGGCGACGGCGAAATCACGTTTTGCGGCGCCATCGAGATGGCGGGATGGCTGCACCTGAAGGTCGATCTCATCAAGGGCGGCATGGCGAAATACGGCATCAAAAATCCGATCTTCAAGCCTTCGCCGATCGTGCCGACCTACAACAACCATCTCATCTTCGAGGGCATTTCGGTCGACGAAGCGGGCGAGCAACATTATCTCGATGTCCATATTGCCTACCGTCAGGCTTGCCTAAATGCCATCGAGTACCTGACCAAGTTCGGCTACTCGCCCGCCCAGGCCTACGCGATCCTTGGAACCGCTCCCTGCCAGGGCCACATATCGGGCGTGGTCGATATTCCTAACGCCTGCGCCACACTGTGGCTGCCAACCGACATCTTCGCGTTCGACGTGATGCCCAGCGCAGCGGGACCCACCAAGCACCTCACGGGGGGCATAGATATTCCCATGTCGCCCGATAAATAATGCCCGCCGGACAAGCGATGTCCCGCCCGGCGACGGGGTGGTGCTGGTTGCCGCCCCAATCTCCCAGCGACCGAACCTGCGATTGCCCAAGTTGACGAGGAAAGCCGATGCCCGTGTATGATTATGTGTGCGCTCGCTGTGGACCGTTCACCGACACAAGGCCGATGGCTGATTCCGATCTGCCACATGAATGTCCGGCATGTGGGAAGGATGCGCCGCGAGCGTTTCTGACCGCGCCGTATTTTGCGTCGATGTCGGCCGAGCGCAGGCTCGCTCACGCGACCAACGAGCGCAGCGCATCGTCGCCGCAGGTGTTGTCCGCTTCGAAACGAGCTCATGGTAGCGGGTGTGGTTGTTGTTCGGGAAAATCGCTTCGCTATGAAAAAAGCGAGCGAGGCGGCGGGAGCCGCAGTGGCACCAGGGGCTTTCCGACCCGCCGGCCCTGGATGATTTCGCATTGATGGAGAGCCCACTGAAATTCGCGGTATCTAACTGTAAATCGCCTCCACGTCGTCCGTTACAAAGCAGCTTAGTCAGGCGCCGCGCTTACCCACGCGCACGGGTGGCCTAGAAGACTAGTTCCTCGCAGACGGGAACCGGCCCCGGCGACTGTCGCGTTTGTGGCATCGGTGCGGTGATGGCGGAAGCCGCCGCGGTTGGCCCGCCCGGTGCATGCGCCGTCATAGTGACAAACACCGAAACTGCTCTGAGAACCGAAGGGTATTGAGCGACGTATCGCAGGCCGTCGTGGCCGGCGTAGCCCGCATCCGGACGGTAAATCAACTGAACGCCCCGCACAACGTGTCCAATGCATTGCGACTCGGTGCCAACGAACATGGAGTGTATTTTGATATTTTCGATGCGCGTGCAAACACGGCCGTGTCGTGGTGGCTCATCCAGATAAAGCGTGGGATGCGCGATGGCGTCGCAGTCCCGATTCCATCCCGCATGTTCGCGAATCACAATTTGATGATCGACTTTGCCGGTCTGCGATAGCTGTTCTTCTTGTGCCGGCGCTTCGCCCGCAAGGCACGATGAACAGTCGATGACCACCGCGGCAAAGACCGCGAAAGCTATCGCGCCATAGAACGGTCGGTCTGGAAAGTGCCACATCGCTGCCGGCCATCGCGCGAGCAATTTAGCATGATTCCCTCAGCAGGGCAGATTTCGCGCGATGATTGTTCTGGTCAATTTTGCCACATTTGCGTGCACGGGCGCATACTACCCGTCGGCATGGTCCGCGCCGTCATTTTTCGCCATCGCCCCCAAGCCACGCGATCAACGTAAAATATCCTACACCCTCACACCATCATCGGCGATGGAAGCCAACGCTAGCCTTAAGGTTATGATCCTTGCGAGCTATCAGGCCGCTCCACCCTCGAACCGCCAATCTCCTGATCCACAGCCACACGGTGCCGTGTGAATGCCGTGTGAATCACACGGCAAATGCGAGAAACTGGCGCGCGCGAAGAGATTCGAACTCCTGCCCCCCAGATTCGTAGTCTGGGCCCTAACGGCGACGGAGAGTTGACTAGCTCAAAAAGTCTGTCGCTAATTTATGCCGCTAATGCCGCTTATATTCCACCTAAATCATTGATATTATTACGTAGCGATCCGTCCCGTAGGGAGCGCCAGCAAATAAAATTTAGCGAATCCGCGAGTTGCGAGGCTCGGCGTGGTCTTTATGCGGCGGGATACCGCTCGGGGCCGCGGTGGCTTGCATGCCCTTTCTGTTGAGGCCCACCACCTCCATTTTTGAATTTCCTT
>VFSW01010597.1_pt1 | contig 13048 bp, 8 predicted proteins | sample 5358111 | NCBI WGS metagenome assembly VFSW01 (sample SAMN11554181, study PRJNA540505) | mine drainage metagenome | isolation source: sediment from site ElyBrook_90M | place: USA: Ely Copper Mine, Vershire, VT | collected 2017 | reverse complement strand
CCGCCGCCCGTGCGGATCATCATTCCCGGCAAGGGGCAGCGCAACGACGCTGCCGACGCCACGCACTCGCCCATCTTCCACCAGGTGGAAGGGCTCTGTGTCGACACCAACATCACCTTCAGCGACCTGAAGGGCACGCTCGATCACGCCATGAAAGCGCTGTTCGGTTCCTCGGTCAAGACGCGCTTCTTTCCGTCCTTCTTTCCGTTTACCGAACCGTCTGCCGATGTGCAGATCAGCTGCATTTTCTGCGGAGGCAAGGGCTGCCGCAAGTGCAAGCAGTCGGGCTGGATCGAGCTGCTGGGCTGCGGCATGGTTGACCCCGCGGTCTTCGCCTTCGCGGCGGAAAAGCAGCCGGCATACGACCCGAAGAAGATCTCGGGATTCGCGTTCGGCATGGGCGTGGAGCGCATTGCAATGATGAAGTATGGCATCAGTGAGATCGGGCAGTTTTACGCGGGCGATATGCGGTTCCTGGGGCAGTTTGCATGAAGATTCTTACGAAATGGCTAAAGGCTTATCTGCTTGACCTTGCCGTGTCCGACGCGCAGCTCGCCGAGGATCTGACGCTGCGCGGCATCGCCGTCGAAGGGGTATACGATCTCGGCGATAGCAACGGTTCGCTCTTCGAGATGGACATCACCACCAACCGCGTCGATGCCATGAATCACTACGGAGTGGCGCGCGAAGCCGCGGCGATCTACGGATTGTCCCTTCCCGCACTCGACGATTCTTTACCGGCTGCGCGGCCTTCGACACAGGCATTTTCGGTGCGAATCGAAGCCCAGGACGCCTGTGGCCGCTTCACCGCGCGGGTGCTGCGCGATATCAAGGTCGGTGACTCGCGCGACTGGTTCGCGGGCGCGGAAGTAGCCACCTACTTTGGCCTGCTGGAGCAGAAGAAGATTTCCAGCGCCGTCGATGCCACCAACTTCGTATGGCTCGCCATGGGTCAGCCGACGCACGCCTTCGATCTCGACAAGATCGAGGGCGGCATCGTGGTGCGGCGGGCGCGCAAGGGCGAACGTCTCAAGACGCTCGATGGCGTCGAACGCACTCTGGACCCCGAAGACCTTGTCGTTGCTGATCACGTGAAACCACTCGCCCTGGCGGGCGTGATGGGCGGCTGGGACACCATGATCACGGGCTCCACGACCAATGTGCTGGTTGAAGCAGCCTGGTTTGAGCCGATGGCCGTGCGCCGCACCGCGCGTCGCCACGGGCTTCATACCGACGCCAGTCATCGCTTCGAGCGCGGCGCCGACTTTAACGCGGCACCGCTCGCTTCCGCACTGGTCAGCCGCATTCTTCTTGCCAACGGTGGCCACATCGAAGGCGAACTGGTCGATGTGGTTGTTGCGGCCCTGCAAGCGCGTACGGCGCAGCGCAGGCCAGTGACGCTGGCGCTGAGTGAGGTGCGACGGATTCTGGGCACCACGATCGACAAGGAGGGCATCACAGCGCAGACGGTTGAGTCACTGCTCACGGCCCTCGGCTGCGGTCTCGCCAAAGCCGGCGACGAGCAATGGCAGGTAACGCTGCCCAGTTGGCGCCTCGATCTCGAGCGCGAAATCGATCTGATCGAAGAGGTCGCCCGCGTCTACGGATACACCCGTTTCGCGAATACTCTCCCGGCTTTTGCCGGCGGTGTGCGGTCGCTGCCCTTTGCTGAAGCGGAAGCCGCGGTGCGACGGGCGCTGCAGGCCGCCGGATTTCATGAAGCAATTGCCAGCACGTTTTGTTCTGCCGCCGATGCCGCCCTCACGGCTCCTCAGCCAGGGCTGGCGGTGCCCCTCGGCAATCCCCTCAGCGAAGAGGCGGGAGTGCTGCGTCCATCCCTGATACCCGGCATGCTCGCCATGATCGCGGGCAATCTCCACCGCGACGTGAGCGAAGTGAGCCTGTTTGAATTGGGCACGGTTTTCAGCGGCACCACTGACAAAGTCGAGGAGCGGCCGGCGTTGGCCTTCGGCGGGGTTGGCAGCCTGCGCGAATCCGGTGCGCTTCACGCCGCGCGGTCGCTTGATTTTTACGACATTAAGGGCGTGGTCGAGCAGGTGCTGGCGCATTTCCAGGCCCCCGATGTGTACTTCGATAGCTTTCCGGCCGACGCCGGACTGACTCCTGCGTGGCTCCATCCCTACCGCGCCGCCCGCGCCGCAGTGGACGGCATCACGGTCGGCTGGTTTGGCCCGCTTCACCCCAACCAGGCTGCCCTCCGCAAACTCAAGCAGGAAGTCCTGGTCGGCGAGCTCTATCTCGACCGCTTGTACAAATTACCCCTGCGCAAGCCGTTCGTGCGTGAGATTTCCCGCTTCCAGCCGGTTCGCCGCGACTTTTCCCTCATTCTGGACAAGAGCGTTCCCTGGGAGGTGATCGACCGCGCCGTGGCCGACCTCGAGATTGCCGAACTTGTGGATTGGCGTCCGCGCGAAGTGTTTCGCGACGCCAAATTGGGAGCCAGCGAGTACTCCCTGCTGCTCGGAGTCACCTTCCAGGCTCCCGATCGCACTTTGCGCGAGGAGGAGTTGCAAAGCTTTCAGGTGCGGGTTGTCGAGGCCGTTGGCAAAGCTGGTGCGCGCCTCAGGACTTAACACGGAGCCCACCCCACAGGGGCTATACTGGCTCCGATAACGGAGGTTTTGATGTCAGAGTTTACCTGGGCGCCCGAAGCGGCCGAAGAGGTCCAAGGCGACCAACCGTCAGAGCAGTCTCACAATGAAAACGGAACGCTGGCACTGAGCGCGGACGAGTTTTCTTCACTTGAAGACAGGATTCTGCGCGCCGTGAACCTGGTGAAGCGCGAGCGCCTGGCCCGCACCGCGGCCGAGGAGCGCGCCACACAGGCCGAAACCAGGGTCGCCGAGCAAATTCCCCATGTGGAGCAGCTCGAAAAAGAGAATGCCGCCCTCCGGGCTGAACGCGACCAGGTGAAGCAGCGCGTCGAGCGGCTCCTCGGTCAACTCGATTCGCTCGAATTGTGAGCCAGCCTATGGAACAGAATCCGACCAATTACATTACCGTAGAAATCTACGATCAGACCTATCACCTGTCCGGCCAGGACGCGGATCACATCCGCAAACTCGCGGCCCAGGTCGATGCCAAAATGCGCGCCGTTGCGGCCCAGGGCCGCACTGTGGATTCCCTGCGCGTAGCCGTCCTGGCGGCCTTGAATCTTGCCGACGAACTGTCCCAGGCCAGCGAAGGTTCTTCCGCAGCGGCCGCGCGCGTCGGCCACGCCCGCGCCGAAAGCCTGCGCGGACTGCTCGACGAAGTGCTGGAGGACGAGCGAAGGACAGGTTCTTAGAGCACTGGGAGAAAGCAGCTCGGCTTTTGAGCGCAATTCAGGACGCCTCTTTCTTTTAAGAAGGTGACGCTCCGCGCATGGTGCTTTCCGTCGCCGCCAGTTCCGAAACAGGCATCGGGCGACCTTAGACCACATAAAGACCCTCCCGCAAGTCATTTCCACCCGGGAACGCAGGCCAGATTCAGGGCGCTGGCTCTCCTGCCGGCGCCGCGCCCGCAGATGTACTAGCGGTCACAAACCAGCATTTCCTGCATGACCTAAAATGAAACACAATTTTCATTCCAGGAAATCTTTCGCCGAGGATCGCAAACCCGTCGGGTCTCGCGCTCATTCTCCTCTGATTATTTCTGAGAGGGGCGGCCGGAGCCGGAAAACAGATGTTCTCGACCATTGGCGCCAGAGCGAAATCACCCAGGGGATCTGGACTTCCTGGTCCTATGGGAAAGGCGTCCGCCACTCGGCTATCGACCACCATCCAGGCGGCCTGCGGACGCTGGTTTTTTAGTCTCCTCATTCTCGGCGCCTTTTTCCAAAATGCTCCAGCTCAACAGCGTTTGATTGAGCGAAAGTCCGCAGCCGGCCAACCTCCTGCAGTTCCCCCGCGCGTTGCCCAGGCGCGTCGCTTCCTGGCGGCCCGCGGCTTTACCCCTGGGGTCAATGTCAGGCCAACCGGTCGCTTGCCATCGGGCCTTGCGCATCCGCTGGCTCAGACAACAGGGCAAACGGCAGTGTGGCAGCCTCTTGGCCCGACGGCTGTGGTGACACCACCATACGGACTGATCACCGGGCGCGTCTCTTCCCTGGCTCTTGATCCCGCTGACCCGACCGGCAACCGGCTCTATGTCGGAACCACGGGAGGGGGTGTCTGGGAATCGCAAAACGCCGCAACATCGGACCCTTCTAATGTGGTCGTTACTCCGCTGATGGATTCCGTCGGTGCATTGAATGGGGTCATGGACGCGTCTATCAGCATCGGCGCGATCACGGTGCAACCGGGCGCAACCGGTGTCATCCTGGCTGGAACAGGCGACCCCAATGACGCGCTCGATTCGTATTACGGCGCCGGAATCCTGCGCTCCACAGACGGAGGCACGACGTGGAAGCTGATCCAGGCAACGTCTGATCTGAAATGGGGCTTCTCCGGCGAAGGATTTGCGGGATTTGCCTGGAGTACTTCGAATCCGCAACTGGTCGTGGCCGCCGTATCGCAAGCGTGGGAAGGGGTCATTGTCGGCGCCCCAAAACCGAATTTCAGCTACCAGGGACTCTACTACTCGAGCGATAGCGGAGCGACGTGGGCCCTGGCGCGCATCACGGATCTCAACGGACAGGACGTGCAGGGTCCTTCCGATTTTTACGCCCCCCCGGATGGAAACGGCGCAACCTCGGTCGTATGGAATCCGCTGCGAGGCGTCTTTGTGGCGGCCGTCCGCTTTCATGGGTATTACCAGTCGTCAGACGGCGTGCACTGGACGCGCCTGGCTACCCAGCCGGGCGCCGGACTGACGACGGCTCTTTGCCCGACGAACTACACCATGGTTGGGTCCCCGGGCTGCCCCATCTTTCGCGGCGCCCTGGCGGTGAATCCGTTCACGGGCGATACCTTCGCCTGGACCGTGGATGAAAATGATCAGGACCAGGGAATCTGGCAGGATACCTGCGCTCCCGTCGCAGGCGTTTGTACCAACCCGACGATCATCTTTTCCAGGCAACTGGCCGCCGCGGCTCTCGAATCGAACACGTCGCTCGGCGCCGCGACCATCTACAACGGCGACTACAATCTCGCTCTGGCTGCTGTGCCGTCAAATCAGGACACCATCCTGCTGGCGGGCGGCAACGACGTGTGGCGATGCAGCCTTGCCATGGGCTGCGCGTGGCGGAACACGACCAACGCTTTTTCGTGCATGAGCGCGGGCGTAGGAGGCTATCAGCACGCCCTGGAATGGGATATCGGCAATCCCCTCGAGGTCTTCATCGGCAATGACAGCGGCCTTTGGCGATCGATGGATGCGATCGGGGAAAGCGGTGCAGCGTGCTCTTCAGCGGATGCCGCTCATTTCCAGAATCTGAATGGAGGACTCGGTTCGCTGGCGGAAGTGGAAAGCATGTCGGCACTGGGAGACACCCCATTCACGATGATGGTGGGACTTGGCGCCAACGGTACCGCCGGCGTCAATAGCATCACGGGCGCAACCAAAGACTGGCCGCAAATTCTCACCGGCGAAGGCGGTGTGGTGGTCATTGATCCAGGCAATGCTTCCAACTGGTACATCAATAATGGTCCCGGTGTTTCGATTCACCTCTGTTCGAAGGCGGGAGCTTGTGCGCCATCTGACTTCGGATCTGCCCCTTCCATCTCCAACGCCAACGTGGCTAACGATGGTCTGACGATGATCTCTCCAGCGCCTTTTCTGGTTGATCCGGCGGATACGACGCAGCTTCTCATCGCCACTTGCCGTGTCTGGCGGGGCCCAGCGAGCGGGCTGGGCTGGTCCAATGCAAATGCCGTGAGTTCGATGTTTGACGGCAACCAGACAGAGCCCTATTGCAGCGGGAACTCACTGGTCAGATCGATAGCGGCGATGGCGCTGCCCGCCGGCGGCGAGATTGTCTATGTCGGCTTGTTCGGCAAGTTCAACGGAGGGGCAAACCTGGCCGGCCATGTGCTCAGTGCGAGCATGGATGCAAAGGGGGTGTGGTCAGCCTGGCAGGATCTGGCCTTGAACCCAGTAGCCAACAGCCCCGACGCGATGAATCTCTACGGCTGGGACATCTCAAGCGTGTTCATTGACCCGCATGATGCGACCGGAAAGACCGTGTATGTGACAATCGCGGGAATGCCGCAGACGACCAACAGCGTGCAGACAATCTACGCTTCGACCGACGGAGGCGCCCATTGGAACTCCATCCGGTCGAATCTCGGCAAGACTCCCGCCAACGGCATTGTGATCGACCCCGGGGACGCAAACACCGCCTATGTTGCAACGGATGTGGGCGTTTATTCCACGCAGAACCTCTCCGGCTGCGCCGTGGCCACGACAAATTGCTGGGCGGCCATGGGTACGGGATTGCCCGCTGCGCCCGTTGTGGCTCTAAGCGCTTCACCATCTGCAAGCGCCGTAAGTGTGCTGGCGGCAGCGACTTACGGCCGTGGCGTCTGGCAGATCCCGCTTCTCACCACCGTCCCGAACCTGACCACTTTGACGACGGCGCCGAGTTCGCTGTCCTTTGCAAATCAGGCATATGGAACGACCAGCGTAGCGCAAAGTGTCACACTGACAAACACTGGAACGCTCGCCTTCATGCCAACAGCGATCGCAGCGAGCGGCGACTTCAGCGAAACCGACAATTGCGCGGCCCTATACCTTCCTGTGGGAGCAAACTGCACGGTAAACGTAACGTTTACTCCCACCCAGGCGGGCACGCGGACGGGACAGCTAACGATTGCCGGCAACCTGGTCGGAAGTACGATTACCGTGCCCCTCACTGGAACCGGAGACGCACCGGGATCGGTGTTTCTGTCTCCTGTCTCTATCAATTTTGGCCAGATCAAAGTCGGGTCGACGTCCGTACCTTACTCGGTTACTGCTGAAAACAGCAACCCCATCGCGATCCCCATTACTCTGACCGTATCCGGTCCTTTTGCGCTGGCCAGCAACGCGTGCAGCACTGTGTCTCTTGCCGCCAACTCAGACTGCCAGTTGGCGATCACGTTCCAACCCACGGAGGCCGGCGCTGCTTCCGGAGCACTGACCATCGTCGACAGCATCGGCACCCAGGTGGTGCACCTCCAGGGAACCGGGGCGCGGCCGCCGACCGACAATCTTTCGCCAGCCACCCTGGTATTCCCCGGTACCATACTCGGGCAACCCTCCTCGCCGCAGACCATAACGCTAAGCAACAGCGGCGACCTGCCCCTGACTTCCATTGCTGCATCAGCGAACGGGCCTTTCCAGGTCAACACATCTTGCACGACGCAACTGAGTGCGAAGTCGACTTGTGCCCTCAACGTGGTATTCACGCCCACCTCGATCGGAGCTGCAACCGGGACATTGACGGTTTCAGATATCCTCAACGCTTCTCAGACAGTGCCGTTGAGCGGCACCGGACTGGCTCCCCCCGTTTTTGTGGTCAGCCCGACGATCCTGACGTTTGCCACTCAGCAGGTGGGTACGGGAAGCGCGGCGTCCACGCTCACAGTGACCAACGGCGGTGGCGCACCCATGTCCAATGTCGGATTCCAGCTTTCCGGGCCGGCCGCCGCGAACTTTTTGCTTGGAACGACAACCTGCGGAGCAAGCCTGGCTAGCGCGGCGAGTTGCACCGTGCAGGTGATATTTGCTCCGACGGCCTCGGGAGGAGCGGCGGCGGTCCTCACGGTCTCGTCTTCGACGCTGGGAGTTAAGGCACTCGATGTGCCGCTCAACGGTACAGGGTTGGCAGCAGCGGGGTTGAATGTGAGCCCCAGTCAGCTTGGTTTCGCACCCCAGGCGGTCGGCCAGGCCAGCGCTCCGCAGACGGTCACCATTACAGACTCCGGCGGTGTCGCCGGTAGCGGGCTCAAGTTATCGGTGACGGGGCCATTCAGCCTCACCCAGAACACCTGCGCCACGACTCTTGCGTCGGGAGCGAGTTGCACCACCGGTGTGGTGTTCACGCCGAGTTCGCAGGGAGCTTTATTGGGAGCCCTGACGATCGCCTCCACGAGCTTCAGCACGCCGGCCACGGTGGCCCTGAGTGGAATCGGCGGCCTGACCGGGGCGGTGCAGATGATGCCTGCCCAGGTTTCCTTCCCAATTACGGGAGTCGGCACCGCCAGCAATCCCGTCAACGTGACGATTTCGAACTCATCGGCCGGGGTGGCGCTGGCGAATCTGGCCGTAACAGCCTCGTCAGGATTCAAGCTCGGAGCGACCACGTGTGGCGGTACCTTGTCGCCCGGTGCAGGCTGTACCGTCGCAGTGTCCTTTGCCCCGACCACGGCTGGGTCGCAGAACGGTACTTTGACCGTGGGCAGCAGCGCACTGTCGGCTCCCGCATCAATCCCTTTGTCGGGTTCGGGATACGACTTCCAGGTGGTCGCCGCCGGGCCGTCAAGCCTGACGGTTTCAAGTGGCCAGACAGCCAACTTCTCGCTGTCACTTTTGCCGTCCGCCGGCTCTACCGCAACGTTTACCTACCAGTGTGGAACGCTGCCCTCTTATGCGGGATGCACCTTTAACCCTGGCACCGAGACGGTTTCCGCCGGTGCCACTGGCACCTTGGCTGTGCAGGTGACCACCACCCGGCCACAGACGGCGATTGCCCTGCCGGAGCCGGGATTTCCCTGGCGCGTGCCGACGTTCGGGCTGGGCATCATTTTGCGGCCTTTGACACGGCGAAAGCGGCGGTTGTTCCTGGCTATTTTTGCGGTCGCCTGCTTAGGAGCGGGCATTTCCGGTTGCTCGTCGTCGGGCGGTGGTTCGGGCGGAAAAACAACCACCACGACAAGTTCAACGCCGGCAGGCACTTATTCGATTCCAGTTACGGTGACTTCCAATGGCGTACAGCACACGGTCACACTGACCCTGCTTGTCGATTGATGCACTGTGGAAGGAGCCAAGCCGCTACGAAACCGGGGCGATCGACCCCCGCTTCCATCAACCGCGAACGGGCTATACTTGTAAGTTCAAACATCATGCCTCAAGGGGCAGCAAGCGAGCCCGCGACGGAAAGGGCAGGGAATGGCCGTTAAGGTATCGGTAGAAGACGTGGAGCGTGTAGCCGAGCTTGCTCATCTTGAGCTTGCGACGGAAGAAACTCCGCGAATGGTTGAGGATCTGAACGCGATTCTGAATTACGTGGCGGAGCTGAACGAACTCGACACCGAGGGAGTCAGCCCCCTTGCCCAGGTGAGCGAACTGGAAGGCGCGGGCGGAGTGAGTGCCCTGCGCCAGGATGTGCCTGTTCCTTCGCTCAGCCGTGCCGCGGTAATGCCGCAAGCGCCCGAGACTGACCAGGTCTTCTTCAAGGTTCCCAAGGTCATTGAGAGGTAATGCCGACGCTCTGCGGCGCGGCGGATTAACCAGGAAAAGTCGAACCCGGTAGCGGGCCGGCCATCATGGGCGCCGCACGGAATCAAGACGAACCGCCAGAAAGGATTGCCCGATTGCCGATTGAATCCAGGATTTCCGAAACTACGACCGGGAGCTTTGTGGAGAAGCCGAAGACCCTGGCCGACCTGCGCGCGGGCATTGTTTCGGGCAGAACCAGGGCCACCGATTTGGCTGCCGGTTACTACGACCGCATCGCCGCAATCAACCCGCACTTGAATGTGTATCTCAGCCTCACACGGGAACGCGCCCTGAAGCAGGCGGAGTGGGTGGATGCAGTGGCTGCGAAGGGCGATCCGCTGCCACCGCTGGCTGGCGTCCCGGTGGGCATCAAAGACGTGCTGGTGATGAATGGTGCGCCGGCGACCGCGGGCTCCAGGATACTCAAGGGTTATGAACCGCCCTACGACGCGACGGCGGTGACAAAGCTTGAGGCGGCCGGCGCGGTGCTACTGGGCAAGATCAACTGCGACGAGTTCGCCATGGGCTCTTCCAATGAAAACTCCGCCTATGGGCCGGTCCGGAACCCCGTCGATACGGAACGGGTGCCGGGTGGATCGAGCGGCGGGTCGGCGGCAGCGGTAGCCGCCAACATGGCCGTAGCAACGCTGGGAACGGATACCGGAGGGTCAATCCGCCAGCCGGCCAGCTTCTGTGGCGTAGTGGGCGTGCTGCCGACCTACGGACGCGTCTCAAGGTATGGGCTGATCGCTTTTGCGTCGTCGCTGGACCGCGTGGGCCCATTCGCCGCCAACGTGCGCGACGCCGCGACTCTGCTGGGAGCGATCGCGGGGCATGACCCGAAGGACGCGACCAGTTCGCCGGCGCCGGTGCCGGATTATGCGGCAGAGAGCGACAGGCCGGTTGAGGGGCTGAGGATAGGTGTGCCGGCCGAGTACTTCGGCGAGGGCCTGGAGCCCGAAGTGCGGACCGCTATCGAATCGGGCATCGCATCGCTCGCGGCGGCGGGCTGCAAGGTAATGCCGGTGTCTCTGCCGACGACCCGCTACGCCATCCCCACCTACTATCTTGTGGCGACGGCAGAGGCCAGCGCCAACCTGGCGCGGTTCGATGGCGTTCGTTACGGCTACCGGTCACCGTCTTCCGAGACGCTGGGCGCGATGTATAGCCATTCGCGCGACGAGGGATTCGGGGCGGAGGTCAAGCGGCGCATTCTGCTGGGAACATACGCGCTTTCAGCGGGGTATTACGATGCCTACTACCTCAAGGCACAGAAGGTGCGCCGCCTGCTCGCCGAGGAGTTTCTGCGGGCTTTCGCGGAGGTGGATGCGATCGTTACGCCCACTTCGCCGATCCCGGCGTTCAAGCTGGGCGAGAAGACCGGCGATCCGCTGGCCATGTATCTCGCCGATATTTACACCGTCACGGCCAGCCTGGCGGGGATCTGCGGCGTGACCGTGCCCTGTGGTGCGACCAAGGCCGGCTTGCCGGTCGGGATGCAGGTGCTGGCCAGCCATTTGAACGAAGGCACCGCATTTCGGGTGGCGCGTGCGGTGGAAGCGGCACAGAACACGTAGTCACAGCAAGGAGCAGGACCGTCATGCACGTCAGGCGGCAGATCGGATTGGCAGTCGGAGCCCTGGGATTGATGTTTCTTCTCTCGCCCGCCGCTCGGGGCGCAGCGCGCAAGCCGCATACAGTGGCGCTGGGAACGGCGAAGCGTGTTCCATATTCAAAGGCCGGCGACCCGGCCGGCGCCATGACCGGCGAGGATGCTCTGAAGATCCGCCCCCTGGTCGTCGATGGCGACGTCAAGGAGTGGACCACGGGTGATTCCCACGACGTGACGGATCGCAGTTTCGTGGTGCGGCGGGTGTTGCGGCTCAATGATGCGCTGCCGGGCGACAAGGCCGGCCATTGGGTGTGGCAGCGCGGCCCATGGCTTCTCATCGACCGTGTGACCGGCCATGTCAATCCGCTCAAACTGCCGGACTACGATCCCGGCGTGAGCCAGGTGAGCTGGTTCCGCGACTACGGCGCGTATTGCGGAATCACGGCCACAGGCAAGAGTCTGTATGCGGTGGTGGCCCAGGTAGCGGCGCGCAAGCCAGTGCTGGCAAAAAAGGTGGACGCCTTCAATCCCGATCCGAGCGGGAACGCTGCGCCTGTCTGCACGCTGCCCGAATGGCAGAGGGAACCGCTGCGGGTTACGTTTCACCCCGCAGGCAAGGATGCGCTGAGCTTCGATGTCGTCCCGGGATCGGCTGTGCTCGTTGAAGAGTCAGGCGACGAACCGGAGACGACGGAACCAGTCGCCGCCAAGCCGGGCAACTAGCTATATTTTGTGCCGCCGGCTCATCCAGTTCGCACATCTCTTCAAATAGTTCGCGGACTTGCTGCCGGGCCTGTGCATCGAGGAGCGCCAGTCATTGAGCGCCCATGACGTTAATGGGCCCCCGCAGCCAGCTTCTGTCAGCATCGGGCTTCTTGTCGTCTTTGCCCCATGTCCAGTACATGCCGACGTAGGCGTAGTTCTCCGTTTGCCCCGCGACGGAATGCCCATAACAGAAGAGGAATTGCTCGTTGGGATTGTGTTTGAAGTGGTAGTAGCCGCCCAGATCGATCATGGTCGAAGCCTGAGTCTGTGGCGTGGCGAAGCCTTCGCGGCCGTGGGCCACGACCTCGCCACCTAACTCCAGCCGTTCGCCGAACCCATACTTCACCAGGAATCCGCCGTAAGGGAAGTCGCGATAGCCGGTCTGCGGAACCACTGTTTCGCCGGCACCGCCGTCCACCAGCCAATGGCCAAAATTCTTTTGCATCCAGAGGGGGAGCCGGTACCAAACCTTGCCTACCCCGAGTCCGTTGTCGAAATTCCCGGTCGGCATCTCGAACATGGTGAAAGTGCCGATCTGCGGAACGTATTTTGATTCCTTGATATAGGCGATCTTCGCGCCCAGTTCCACGTCGGTGAGCCCGAAAGCGCTCGGACCTGTGCCGCCGGGCTGGTAGGTGGGATTGTTGGAAGGATGGATGGAGCCCCAGGGCAGGATGGCGTGCAACTGAACCCTGGGAACGGCTCCCCAGTTGAACTCGAAAGCGGGGCCAATGGAGTCCATCTCGGCAGGCGTCCCATCGGCGGACCCGAAGATGTAGAACTCATAGTGGTGCAGGTCAACCGGGACCGGATCGTCGGTCTGGTAAGGCGGTCCCTGTGCCCATGCCAGGGGACTGGCCAGCGCAGCGAGGAGCAGGGCGATCAGGCTGGAAACCCGGGTGGAGACGCTCATCTGCATGCTCCGGCACCATGGGGCAAGAAGGGGAGTTGGCGCCGCAAGTGGCCTCAGCCAGAGCAGCCCAGGGCACAATCGAAGTTCGATAATGACATGCCGGTTTTTCCCGGTCAATTCCGGGCGGCCATCGACCGGCGATGCAGCGAAAATCTGGTTGCCTTCTCTCCATCGCGTGCAATGGTGAGGTGGGGCGATTCGCCCGGTGTGATGGAGATGGTGTAGCCCGGCATCTGGAGGGCGCCAGGTGTCTGCGTGACGGCCGGCAACGCCGTGGGCAGAATGACGGCAGAGAGAGCGCGCAGTGACAATGGCCTTCCTTTCGGTCGCGCGCCTACCCATTGGCGACGAAGCTGGCGGGGTTTCGAACGCGCGACGTTGCTGTAATCAGCTGACAC
>VFSW01010596.1_pt1 | contig 13048 bp, 9 predicted proteins | sample 5358111 | NCBI WGS metagenome assembly VFSW01 (sample SAMN11554181, study PRJNA540505) | mine drainage metagenome | isolation source: sediment from site ElyBrook_90M | place: USA: Ely Copper Mine, Vershire, VT | collected 2017 | reverse complement strand
GAGCGTCGCGTTCGCAATGCGAAGGTCGAGGGTTCGATCCCCTTCTCCTCCACCAGGTCCGAGACCGGAGTATAGACTCCGGTCTTCTCCTCGAGATGCCCCGGTAGCTCAGTGGATAGAGCGAATGCCTCCTAAGCGTTAGGTCGCAGGTTCGATTCCTGCTCGGGGCACCATTGTGCATGGGGCGTGTAAACTGCCATCCATGGGTACTCGAGATGCGCGCCGCGATGCCAAGGCCTTCCTGCGCGCCCGTGTGCGCACGCTGCAGCGCGCGTTGGATGATCGGCTGGACCAGCTCGATCGGAGCTTCAACCCAACGGCGATCCACGGGGTTCGAATCGCGGCGCGGCGCCTGCGGATCCTGCTGCGCGCGTTCAAGAAGAATTTCCAAGCGCCGCAGGCGCGCGCCTACCTCGAGGCTTTGCGCGGCCTGTCGCATGATTTGGAGCGCGCGCGCGAAACGCAAGTCGCCTACCGGATGCTGGTCGCCCTGGCGTCCGCCCATCGCGGCCGGCTGAAAAAGCAATCCGCGCCGCTGATCGACCTCGCCGCCGCGGACAATGCGCGGGCGGTCGAAGGGCTGCGCGCGCGCGCGCGTGCGCAAGCGTGGCAATCGCGCCGGGCGGATATGCGGCGCAGCGCGCGCGATCCCGCGCTGATCGGCGCGAACGCAGCGCTCGGGCCGCTCTGCGTGCGCGTCCTGCGGCGCCACCGGCGGCGGTTGCAGCGGGGCTTGAGGCGCGCCGGCGGCGCCGCGCAAGATCTCCACAAGCTCAGGCTCAAGGTGAAGGTGCTGCGCTATTTGACGGAGGAGCTTGCGCCGGCCGGCGCAGATGCACCGCATGCAGAGCTCGCGCAGCTGCACGGTCTTCAGGATTGTCTCGGCGAGATTCACGATGCCTGGTGCCTCAAGCGAAGCCTCAAGCGGCAAGATCGCGGCCGGCGTGCGGCGCGCGCGTTGCGCGCCGAGATCGATCGGCGTCGAGAAGAGCTGCTGGAGGAATTTCGCATGCGCCGCAAGCAACTGATCCGCTTCTGGCGCGCCGCCGAGCGAGGATAACCGTGCGATGACCGAAGAATTCATCCACGAGCCGCGCGTGGCGTATTTCTCGATGGAAATCGCGCTGCGCAGCGAGATTCCGACTTATTCCGGCGGGCTCGGCATCCTCGCCGGCGATGCCGTGCGCACGGCGGCGGATTTCGGATACCCGTTCGTGGGCGTGAGCCTCGTCAGCCGCGCGGGCTACTTCCGCCAACGGATCGATGAGCATGGCCGGCAGGTCGAAACGCCGGCCCCATGGGATCCGGCAAAATGGGCGCGCCTCCTCAACGCCAAAGTGGCCGTCATGATCGAAGACCGGCCGGTGTGGATAGGTGCATGGCTCTACGTCGTCGAGGGCCCTCTCGGCGGCCGCCAGCCGGTGTTGCTGCTCGACACGCAGTTCGAGGAGAACCATCCCGAGGACCGCGAGATCACGCATTATCTGTACGGCGGGGACGATCTGTACCGATTGAAGCAGGAGATCGTCCTCGGCATCGGCGGTGCCCGCCTGCTTCACGCCTTGGGCTTCATGGTCAAGGCGTATCACATGAACGAGGGCCACTCGGCGCTGTTGGGTTTGGAGCTCTTGCGCCGCTACAGCTACGCGCCGGGCGACTTGCAGGCGGGCGAATCGGAGTACGACATGCCGCGCGTGCGCGCGCTGTGCCGGTTCACGACGCATACGCCGTTGGAGGCCGGACACGACCATTTTTCCTACGACCTGGTCGCGCGCGCGTTCGGCAGGGACGGCCAACCGGATTCCTTCGTGGATCTTGCGACGCTGAAGAAGTTGGCTGGTGAGGAGTCGCTCAACATGACGCGGCTCGCGCTGAATCTCAGCGAATTTGTCAACGGCGTCGCGGAGCGCCACGCGCAAATTTCCCAAAAAATGTATCCGGGCTATCACTTGCACGCGATCACGAACGGCGTGCATCCGTTTACCTGGGTAACGCACGAGTTTCGCAAGCTGTACGATCGATATCTGCCCGGTTGGTGCCATGAGCCGGAACTGCTGCTGCGCGCCGAGGACTTCATATCGGATGACGCCGTCTGGGACGCGCACATGGCGGCAAAGCGAGCCTTGATCGCGAAGGTCGCGGCCGAGGGCGGACCGGCGCTGGATCCGCATCGGCCGATTTTGGGGTTCGCGCGCCGCATGACGGCCTACAAGCGGCCGGACCTACTGTTCACCGATATCGGTCGATTGAGAGCGATCGCCGCGAAATACCCGTTTCAAATCGTACTCGCCGGGAAGGCGCACCCGCACGACGAACGCGGCAAACAGTTGATCGAGGAATTGATCCGCGCAGCGCGGGATCTCGGCGACGCCGTTCCGACCGTGTTCCTCGCCGACTACGACATGGATCTCGCGCGTCTGTTGGTTTCCGGCGCCGACGTCTGGCTCAACACGCCGCTGCCGCCGATGGAGGCCTCGGGCACGAGCGGCATGAAGGCGGCCTTGAACGGCGTGCCGAATTTGTCGGTTCTGGACGGCTGGTGGGTCGAGGGGTGCATCGAAGGGGTGACCGGGTGGGCCATCGGCGCACCCGACGGCGGCGCCGACGATGCCGCGCAGTCGCTATACGCGAAGCTCGAAGGCGTGGTGTTGCCGCTCTATTATGCGAATGCCGCACAGCCGGGGGCATGGCAGCGCGTCATGAAGGGCGCAATCAGCAAGAACGGCTCGTATTTCAACAGCCACCGGATGATGCGCCGCTATGCGACCGAGGCGTACGTGCGCTGAGATGAGCTTGGCCGGCCGCGCGCTCATTCGCGCAGCAGCGCGGCCAATTTGCGGTCGTGGCCGTAGATGTCCTCGAAGAAAAGTATCGGGCCGGCTTCGGTCGCCTCCGCCGTTCCATAGAGGATCATGACCGGGATCGGGCTCGGCAGCATGACCCGCGTCGAGTCGGGGCCGTTCATTGCGGCGACGATGCGCGCATCGTCCCAGACTCCCGGCCCATTGCGCAGTACGTAGCGCGCCAATGCGACCGGGTCGGCGACGCGGATGCAGCCGTGGCTGAACGCGCGGCGCGATTGGAGAAAGAGCCGGTGCGCGGGTGTCGAATGCATGTAGACGTTGTGCGCGTTCGGGAAAATGAACTTGACCAGGCCAAGCGCGTTGTCCTCTCCGGGGCGCTGTCTCAGCCGCAGCCGTCCGGCGGCAAGCGCCGCGAACGCCGCCGGCGAGGGCGGGACCACGGCGCCCGTGTCGCTTTCGCCGCGGACGAGCTCCAGATGATTTTTCGCGAGAAAATCCGCATGGCGGCGAATCGCAGGCAACATCTCGCGCAACGTGATGCTGCGTGGAACGTCCCAAAACGGGCGGAATATCACGTATCGCATCTCGCCGATGAAAACGGGGGTGCGGGTCCGCGGATAGGTCTGGCCGACGATGACGGGCATCTGCAGCATGCCCTGGACGCGGTCCTCGACGGTCGGAAAAGCGAACAGCCGGAATTGCGGAATGTTCACGATGATCGGCGGCGCGTGGAACGCCGGCAGCCAGCGCCAGCGCTCGAGCGTGAGTTCCATTTGACGCACGCGCTGCGACAGCGGCGTCGCGAGTTCGGCGAAAGTCCGCGTGCCCAAGGCGCCGTCGGCGGCGAGACCATTGCGCGCCTGGAAGCGCTGCAGCGCATCGACGAGCGCGGCGTCGAGGATTTCGCTTTGCGATGACGCCTGCGCCGAGCCCGCCGGCAGATCGCCGAGGGCGGACAGCAAGCGCCGCAGCGCCGCGGCGCCGGCGTACCGGTCGTTCAGACGCAAGGTCCGGCGCGGCAACGGCGGCAAGCGCGTCAAGCCGGGGTCCGCCGCCAGCTGCCGGTAGCGCGCCAGCGCCGTCTCCAGCAAGCGGTAATGATAGAAATGCGGCTCGACCGCGGCCAATCCAGCGGCGACGTCGGCGCCGGAGGCAAGCCCGTCGACCGTCGCCGCGACATCGAAAGCGCCGCGCCGCCCGCCAAGTTCGAAGCCCGCTGCGCGCGGGTCGATTCGCCCGAAATGCAGGTGGCTCACGAGCCGAATCGCCGCGCGTGAGAGCATCAGGTCGAGCGCGAGCCATTGCGCCGCGGAGCGTGCATCGGCGGCCTCCAGCCGGCCGCGCTGCGCGGCGATTTGCGCGGCCGCGTAGTCGCTCGCCCGCAAGCCGTAGCGGTCCACCGAGAGCAGAATCCCGGCCAATTGGACGCCTTGCCGCGTCAGCCGTTGGTCATCGCTCCACAACGGCCGGTCGGCGCGACCGGCATAGACGGCCCGCAGCAGCGCGGTTTCATGCGCGACGGTGCGGCCGCGCAAGGGCCGGCGCGCGGCGGCGTCTTTGACGCCGCAGGGCGGCATGGGCTCGACGCTCGGGGATGCGCGCGGCGCGCTATGCGCCGCCGCGGCCAGCACCAGCAGGCCGAGCGGCAGCAGCGTGCGGCGGCGCTGCGCGCGCCCGGCCGGCCGGCACGGCGCGCTCGCTGCGCCGGGAATCATGGCTCGGATCCGCCGATCATCGCGTAAACTATCCAGCTTCATGGCGAGTTTCCGATTGCCGTCATTCGTCAATATGCGTGCGCGCTAATGCAACAACAGATGGTTGTTCCCAATTCTGCCGCGCCCGGCCAATCGGCCCGAGCGAGCGAGCCGGGAACCATCGCCATCTGTTTCGTCGCCGTGGCGCTGCAGAGCGTCCGCGCCCGCAAACTGGATGCCGACGACCTGCTGCGCCAGGTCGGGATTTCCCCCAATCTACTACAGGTGCCGCTGGCGCGCGTCTCGGCGAGGCAATACGGGGAGTTATGGCGCCTCATCGCGCTGACCCTCGACGACGAGTTCTTCGGCCAGGATTCGCGGCGCATGAAGTCCGGCAGCTTCGCGATGCTGTGCCATTCGGTCCTCAAATGCAGGAGTCTCGCGCAGGCGATGGACCGCAGTTTGCGCTTTTTCGGAATTCTCCTGGACGATCTCGCCGGCACGCTGGTGCGCGAGCGCGGCGAAGCGCGCATCGAATTGCATGCGCGGGCCGAGGGCGCCGCGCAGCGCGTGTTTGCGCACGAGATCCTGTTGATGCTGCTGTACGGCGTCGCCTGCTGGCTGGTCGGCAGGCGCATACCGATCCTGCGCACCCGCTTCAGCTACGCGGAGCCGGCGCACAGCGCCGAATACCGCCTGATGTACTGCACGGCGTTGGCTTTCGACGCCCCGTGCACGGCCATTGCGTTCGATGCCGCGTATCTCGATCTGCCGATCGTGCAAAACGAACGCACAATCAAGGAATTTCTGCGCACCGCGCCCGAGAACATCATCTTGAAGTACAAGAACGGCAGCGGCGTGAGCGCGCGGATCCGGCGCCGCCTGCGGCAGGTCCTGCCCGGCGGGATTCCGGAATTCGACGCGCTCGCCCGCGAGCTTCGCATGACGCCGGCGACGCTGAGGCGCCGGCTGCACGATGAAGGATCGTCGTTCCAGTCGATCAAGGATCAGCTGCGCCGGGATCTCGCGCTCCGGTATTTGAGCCATTCGAGCCGCAGCGTCATGGATATCGCGCTCGAGCTGGGCTTTTCCGAGCGCAGCTCGTTTCACCGGGCGTTCCGCAAATGGACCGGCGCGTCGCCGGGCGAGTTTCGCCGCAGCCGCAGCGTCTCGGCCGGCCGCCGGCACCAGTCTGCGGGTCGGGCGCGCACGTGATGTAGCAGAATTATTCACCCATATTGAGCGGCTTGGTCACTGGCATGCGGTGCGCTAATGTCTATAGTTTTCGGCCGTACGGCCGGCCGGCGCCGCGGGCGCGCGCGGGCATTCGGAAGGAGGCATTTTGATGAATACGGGCACCGAGCGATCCCCCGGCGCGAGATTTCGACGGGCCGTCGCCGATGAGCGGCCGCTGCAGGTCGTCGGCGCGATCAACGCGTATGCCGCGCGCATGGCCGATGCTTGCGGATTCAAGGCGCTCTATCTGTCGGGCGGCGGCGTAGCCGCGAATTCTCTCGGCGTACCCGATCTCGGCATCAGCACGATGGACGACGTGCTGATCGACGTGCGGCGCATTACCGATGCCTGCGCCTTGCCGCTGCTCGTCGACGCCGATACCGGCTGGGGCGGGGCGTTCAATATCGCGCGCACCGTGAAATCGTTCATCAAATTCGGCGCCGCCGGATTGCACATCGAGGACCAGGTCCAGGCGAAGCGCTGCGGCCACCGCCCGGGCAAGGAAGTGGTTTCCAAGGACGAGATGGTCGATCGGATCAAGGCCGCCGTGGATGCGCGCAGCGATCCGGATTTCGTCATCATGGCGCGCACCGACGCGTTGGCCGTCGAAGGCATCGACAAGGCGATCGAGCGCGCCGTCGCCTGCGTCGAGGCGGGCGCCGACATGATTTTTCCCGAGGCGATGACCGCGTTGCCGATGTACAAGCGCTTCAAGGACGCGGTCGGGGTGCCGATACTCGCGAACATCACCGAATTCGGCCAGACGCCGCTGTTCACGCGCGACGAGCTTCGGTCGGTCGGCGTGGATATCGTGCTGCACTGCTGTTCTGCCTATCGCGCGATGAACGCGGCGGCGCTCGCGACCTACGAGGCGATTCGCCGCGACGGTACGCAGAGGAACGTTCTCGGCGCGATGCAAACCCGCGCGGACCTGTATCGTTATCTGGATTATCACGCATACGAAGCGCGGCTCGACCGATTGTTCGCGGCCGGCAAAGAGAAATGACCGAGTTCCAGGAGATGACGATGCCGAATGGCGAGAATCCGACCGGCGCATTCAAGCCGAAGAAATCCGTGGCCTTGTCCGGCGTCACCGCCGGCAACACGGCGCTTTGCACGGTCGGCAAGACCGGCAACGACCTGCATTATCGCGGCTACGACATTCTTGACATCGCCAATACCTGCGAGTTCGAGGAAATCGCCCACTTGTTGGTCCACGAAAAGTTGCCCAACAGGGGCGAGCTCGCAGCCTATAAGGCGAAGCTCGAGTCCCTGCGCACGCCACCCCCGGCGGTACTCGCGCTATTGGAGCAGCTGCCGGCGACGAGCCATCCGATGGACGTGCTGCGCACGGGCGTTTCGGCGCTCGGCTGTCTCGCGCCGGAGGACGACGCGCACGGCATCGCGGGCGCCCGCGATATCGCGGATCGGCTGCTGGCCTCGTTGGGATCGATGCTGTGCTATTGGCATCACTACACGCGCGACCGGCGTCGCATCGACGTGCGCACCGACGAGGATTCCATCGGCGGGCATTTCCTGCATTTGCTGCACCGAAGTGCGCCGCCCGCAACTTGGGTGCGCGCGATGCACACGTCGCTGATCCTGTACGCAGAACACGAGTTCAACGCTTCGACTTTCACCGGGCGCGTGATCGCCGGCACGGGTTCGGACATGTATTCCTGCATCACCGGCGCCATCGGCGCGCTGCGCGGACCCAAGCACGGCGGCGCCAACGAGGTCGCGTTCGACATTCAAAGTCGCTATTCGACGCCCGACGCGGCCGAGGTCGATATCCGGAGGCGCGTCGCGAACAAAGAGGTCATCATCGGATTCGGCCATCCGGTCTACACGATCGCGGATCCGAGAAATCAAATCATCAAGGAGGTCGCACGCTCCTTGGCCGCCGAGTCGGGCGATGCGACCGCCTTTGCGGTTGCCGAGCGCATCGAGTCGACGATGAAGGCCGTCAAGAACATGTTCCCGAACCTCGACTGGTTCTCGGCGGTGTCCTACCATGCGATGAAAGTGCCCACGGCGATGTTCACGCCGCTGTTCGTCATCAGCCGCACGAGCGGCTGGGCCGCACATGTCGTCGAACAGAGGCTCGACGGCAAGATCATTCGGCCGAGCGCGAATTACACCGGACCGGAAAATTTGCCGTTCGTTCCGCTCGACCGCCGTCCTTGAGGCCGCGGCGCATAACCCTCGAACCACATCCAGCAGAGAGCTCCCCGCCCATGTCCCACGATATCAAATCGGCCGAACGACCCGCGCCGGATGCGGTTCTATCCGCGATCGCCGATTACGCATTGAGCCAGGAGATCACGAGCCCGCTCGCCTATGAGACCGCGGGCTACTGTCTGATGGACACCTTGGCTTGCGGCTTCCAAGCGCTGAAATACCCGGCGTGCACCAAGCTCATGGGCCCGGTCGTGCCCGGCGCGACCTTGCGGGGCGGCGCGCGCGTACCCGGCACGCCGTACGAGCTCGATCCCGTCAACGCGGCGTTCAACATCGGCGCGATGATCAGGTGGCTCGATTTCAACGACACCTGGCTCGCGGCCGAATGGGGCCACCCGTCGGACAATCTCGGCGCGATCCTCGCGGTCGCCGATTACCTGTCGCGCAACGGCAAGCCGCAGAGCGTGCGCGGCGTCCTGACCGGCATGATCAAGGCGCACGAAATTCAAGGCGTGCTCGCGCTCGAGAACAGCTTCAACCGCGTCGGCCTCGACCACGTCCTCCTGGTACGTGTGGCCTCGACCGCGGTCGCCGCGGCGATGCTCGGCGGCACGCGCGAGCAAGTCATCAATGCGGTCTCGAACGCATGGGTCGACGGCGGCGCGCTGCGCACCTACCGGCACGCGCCGAACACCGGATCGCGCAAGAGCTGGGCCGCAGGCGATGCGACGAGCCGCGCGGTGCGCCTCGCGCTGTTCGCGCTGAAGGGAGAGATGGGCTATCCATCCGCCTTGACGGCGAAAACCTGGGGCTTTCAGGACGTTCTGTTCAAGGGCAATGCCGTATCGCTCGCGCAGCCGCTCGGCAGCTACGTGATGGAGAACGTGCTGTTCAAGATTTCCTTTCCGGCCGAATTCCATGCGCAGACCGCGGTCGAAGCCGCGATGACGCTGCACCCGCAGATCAAGGATAGGCTGGACCAAATCGAGCGCATCGTCATCGAAACCCAGGAGCCGGGCGTGCGCATCATCGACAAGACGGGACCGCTTTCGAATCCCGCCGACCGCGATCACTGCATACAATACATGGTCGCGGTGCCGCTCCTGTTCGGGCGCCTGACGGCGGCCGATTACGAGGATGAGGTGGCCCGCGATCCGCGCATCGACGCGCTGCGCGCGAAAATGCAGGTGCGCGAAAACGCCGTGTTCACGAAGGAATATTACGCCGCCGACAAACGCTATATCGGCAATGCGATTCAAGTGCTGTTCAGGGACGGCTCGTCGAGCGCGCGCGTCCATGTCGATTATCCGATAGGCCACCGCAAGCGCCGCGCCGAGGGCATGCCGGTGCTCGTCAAGAAATTCGAAGCGAGCGTCGATGCGCACTTCGGCGCCGCGCAAGCGAACGCGATCAAGGCGATGTTCGCCGATCAGCGCAAATTGGCGGCGATGCCGGTCGAGAAATTCGCGGCGGGACTGGCAATCGCGTAAGCGCAGCGTCGCGCGGCGTTGCGCGGCGGAGCGGCCGAGGTGTTTGTCAGGCGAGCGGCAGGCGGTGCGGCCGCACGAGCATATGCCAGTCTTCGTGCTCCTCGAGGATCAGCTCGAGCGCATCTGCGATCGCTTTCTTGAGGCCCTCGACGCAGGTGAGCGGCGCGCTTTCATCGAGCGCCGCGCCGATGCGCGCGATCGCGCCCCGTAGGTCCGCCGCGAGACGTTCGGACGTCGTGCTCAACCGATAGGCCTCCGATTGCGCGAGCGCGCCGTGGAGCGAAGCGGCAAGCGCGGGGAAAAAGGTCGTCACCAGCGACAACCACAGCGTGTGCACGACGAGATGCGTGAGCGCGCCGGCCGCGGTTGCGCCGAACAGCCCGGCGTTGATCCGGTGCACGCGGTGAAGAAGCGCGTGCTGCTTCACTGCGACACGCTGATGGTAATGCCTTTGACCGTCCAGAATCTCGATCGTCCAGCGCGCGTAGCCGACGACGAAGGCGGCATCGGACCATGCCCCGGCGAGCGCGGTGCGCGCGACGTTCAGGATGCGCGCGCAGAGCGCCGCGACCTCGCCGCCGTCCTGCTGTTGGAGATCGAACACATGGACGTACCAGTCGATTTGTTCCGGGTTGGCTTCGAAGTCCACGAGCGGGGCGATGAGCGGCAGGTACCAGGTGAGCTCCGCCGTGGTGCGCGCCGCGAGCCACTGGCCCTGCCAGTCGCGCTTGTGGCCGATCCAGTAGATCGCGCTGACGGCCGCGATCACGCCAACCTCGGCGAGCGTCCAGATCCGCGCGAGCGGGTATATGGCACGCTGCCGATCGTCCCAGCCGAGCGCGAGCGGCAGGACCGCGCACAGCACCGCGACCGCGCTCAGGAGATAAATGCTCCAGAAGCCGCTGCGGTAGCGGTTGCCGAACGTGACGGCGCGCAGGTCGAAGCGCCGGTGATCCGCCGCGATCGCGTCGATCAGCGGCAACAGGCGCGCCGGCGCCGTGGGAGCGCGCGGGGCCGGCGGATTCGGCAGGTGCGCGCCGATCAACAGAAGGCGTTGAATTGCCTGATGAAACGCGAGCGGCGGCCTAGCGGATGATTTCATAGGTATCGTCGAAGACCGCGGCGGAGACGATGCCGAGGCTGCCGTCGCCGTAGTCGACGAGCCAGTCGCCGGCACGGCCGGCAAGGCGCGAGATTCCATCGGCAAGCCCTACTTCGAAAGGCTCCTGCACCCTGAGCGCGAGCACCCGATAGGGCCGGCTGACATAGGTGCCGGGCGCGCCGCTTGTCGTCGGCGGCAGCGGCGCATATTTGTCCGCGAACCGCGCGCGCGAGACGCGCCACTCCTCGCCGTGGATTCCGGTGATGATCGCATCGCCGGGATTCGCACGCACCGCGCCTTCGTGGGTCGCGACCGTGCAGGCCGCGGCGGCGAAGCGCACGCGCACCTGCCGTTCGAGCTTGCGCGCGTCGACATGCCGAGGGTCCTCGGCGACGGCCGCGCTGAACCCCGGTCGCCCGCTCGAGCGAAAAGCCGTCAGTGCCGCCGGTTCACGCACCGATCCTGCCGGCGGACGTGCGGGTCGTCGCGGCCGCGATCCAGCCGCGCCAGCGGCGCACCGTCGTCGTCGCGCGCATTTCGGCGGGAACGCGATCGAGCAGCGCGGCGGCCTCGTGCAGCATGGCGGAACGGTTGCCCGGCGACGCGAGCGCATCCGCATACAGCGCCGCCGCGAGTTCGACATGTTGCCATTCGTCGCCGTGGTTGCGCGCGGCGAGGGCGCGTTGCAATGCGAGCACGGGGCCGATCACGGTGCGCGCGTCGGCCGCACGGCCTTCATGGGCGAGCGTAAGCGCGAGCCAGGTCGAAATCCGGCCGAGATCGCGGTGGCCGTCGTCGTTGTGATCGCCGACCGCCTTGCGGCTCGACAGTGCGGTGCGCAAACTACGCTCCGCCGCCGCATAATCGCCGCCGACGTATTGCGCCTCGCCGCGCAGCAACAGGCCGAAGAAGAGGGTCGAGTCGCGCATTCCCTGCTGCGTACCGCCGTCCGGATGCGTTGCCTGCATGCGCGCGACCCCGGCGGCGGCAGACCGCACCGCCGTCGCCGCGTCGCCGCGTTCGAACGCGATATCGGCCTCGGCCAAGGTCTGCGTGCAGAACGCGAGCGCGGCTCCGAACCCGCCGTTCGTCCGCGCGCGGTCGAGCGCCGCTCGTTCGGCGGCGTTCGGCGCGAGGACCGATAGCGCGCCGGCGAAGTCGCCGGCGGTTGCGCTGCGATACGCGACGCCAAACGCATTGATTCGCTGCAGGAACGCGAAACTCTCACCGCCCGAGATCGCCGCGTTCGAATCGACGACCGCGAGCCGGTAGTACTGAATCGACTCGCTCAGGTGCCCCATGGCCCAGTACGCATCGCCGATCCCCGAATGCACCACGCCGAGGTTGTTGCGGGTGATCGTATTGCTCGGATCAAGATGCACCAGGGTCATCGAAGTTGCCAGGGAACGCCGCTGGAACGTCAGCGATTCCCGCGGCCTGAGTTCGGTCGTCAGCGAGGAGCCGAGGTTCGTGTCGATGACTTGGGTCGCGTGCAGCGCGAGCCTATAGCCCGGCCGCTGTTCGAGCAGCTTTTCGGCCACCGCATCGGCCTCCTCGCCGGCGCGCAACGCCTCGTCGTTGCGACCGAGCGTGAGCAGGTCTGTGACCTGCCACGCGCTCGCCTCGGCGTATTGCGCCGCCATGTCAACATGCGCGAGCGTCTTCGCGCCGTTCGCGACTGCGATCCGCTTCACCTCGTCCAGCGTCGCGAGCGACTTGTCAAACTCGTTGGAGGTGAGCTGTTCGAAGCCGATGCGCACCAGCGCGTCGACGTAGGCGCGCTGCGCGCCGAGCAAGGCGTGCGGGCCGGTCGCGAGCGGCCGCAACAACGCCGCGGCGCGCTGCGCGTAGGAAGCGGACCTCGGGTCGAATTCGTTGTCGTGAATCGTCGCCTGCACGGTGATGCCCATGCCGAGCGCGATCGTCGTCGCGTCGGACCGATCGCCGGCGTGGCGCAGACCCTCGAGCAGCGCGACGGCCTCGTCCGCGCTCTTCGTGGCGACCGGGATGTGCCCCGCGAGTCGTTCCGCCTTCGCGTAGTAGAGCAGTGCCAGCGCACCGTTGCGCACCGTCTCGGTATCCTTTAGCTCCGGCGGCAGCTTGCGGAAAAAATCGATCTGACGTTGCGCGAACTCGGCGATCACGTTGAGCCGGCCGAAACTCTCGAGCTCGCGCACGAAGGTATCCGACAGGTATCCGAGCAGATGCTCGGCTTGACTGCGCGCCTGCAGCGCGACCGCGCGCGTCTGCTGCGCCTCGCGCTCGGCGCGCTCGGCGCGGCGCGTGCTCACGAAACCGAACACGGCAGCGGCGATCGCGGCCAGCGCGAGCACGACGCAGATCGTAGCGACCTGGCGTGCGCGCACCAGCGCGCGGCGCGCGGCGAGCTCCCGTTGTCGCTGTTCGGCGAGCAGGCGTTCGGTCGACTCCCGCGCCTCGCGTTCCTTGCGCAGGTCGCGGCTCGCCTTGACGACGCTGCACAGCACGTCGTGGGTGCGCTCGACGCGGCGCAAGTCGAGTCGCGCCTCGATCCGCAGGAGC